>Ga0153955_100026_pt1 | contig 109273 bp, 133 predicted proteins | sample TSFL039MetaG_FD_104744 | JGI IMG/M metagenome (GOLD analysis project Ga0153955, IMG submission 104744) | Attine ant fungus gardens microbial communities from Florida, USA - TSFL039 MetaG | ecosystem: Host-associated > Fungi > Mycelium > Unclassified | place: USA: Florida, Wekiwa Springs...
ATAGATTGACCTCATAAGAACGCCTGAGAGCCATCGAAGTGACCGTGGAATAACTGGCTGCGGAATCCTCTTGGCATTTCTCGGAAAGAGAAATACAAAGGATGTTGTTCCCAGCGCCCTGAGTATGAATATCAGTAAAATGAGGCCCAATCTTATGCATAAAGTTAGAAAGGGACGTGTCAGCTGTGTGGGGGGAGTTTGGCACGTCTACGTCATGCAACATGCACCATGCACAAAACACTAGTCTGGTGTGTGAACGTGCAGAATAGACTATGCATTGGCTACTACTCGTTGTCAAGGTGCCCCATTGAGATCTTTCAGAATGCCAAGGTAAATCCACGGAACCGAAGAAGTTCAAATTGACTATTGAAGTGCTCAATGAATTGGTCTGAGGTTCAACCATCAAAATGGAAGCGTTTGCCTGACGTTTTATTTCGGCGCTTGGCGGTGATAGAAAATTCAGGATCATCCATGTATTGTATTTACGATTTATCAACATATGTTGAGTGCATTTGAAGTTATCTCTGTAGACGCCAAAGGAGATATAATTCAGCGAATGGGATTGTTATCCTTTTTCCTGACCTCGGGTTGGAGCGGGAATCTCTGCTGGTCAGGACTGACTGAATACAACTTCTTCCAATTCGGCTGCAAAGGCTCAGGAGTTTTCCATGCCAGTTCGTCATTGCGGAGCCATAGACGTATCAGGTGTCGCCTGGAAAATGTGACGACACCCTATGAGCAAATGTTCCAGGAAAGTCGGAAAGCAAAATATGACAAAAGGTACTCACGTCTTCTCAGGACTGTCGCGGAAACTATCTCGGGCGTGCAGGAGACCGAGACTATTGATATACTGAATATCTCCCTTGCGGAAGTTAAGGGCCAGGGATAATCTTTCTGCGACAAATTGTAAGGTGTCAAGTGCCTCAGCCTGAGCCTCTGTGATGGCAGGAATATGAGGACTACGTGTTTGCTCCCCATACCCTGTAAACAAACGGCGGGTGTATTGAATGACAATGTGGCCATCCTCCCAGTAGAGAAGGGGTTTGTACGTGTATCCTGGACTTCCACCAAAGCTAGGAATAGGTATTATTCAATCTGAGATATAATTGACATGAAGGTCCAGCCCCACCTATCATGTGGCCAAGGTTCAGAGAGAACCCGAATCAAGTCAGGGCGTGTGGCGGCTATCTCATTGTAGATACGGGGACCACTACAGAGACGTGAGGTTCCACCTTCTTCAGACGTTGAGAGACAGATGAGCGCAATAAGGTCGCCAACGTCCGTGTGGAAAACCTGTTTATCAGTGGTATAAGCTGTGTTTCCTTTGTGCCCCTTTTCATGAGCATGAGAGACACTGAGGTCCTTGATGTGAGCAATCACGGCTCCCGTAACGTCCTGTCTTCCGCGAGCGGAGCCAATAAAAGATGAAATACCTTTAATGGAATTCAGTAATATCAAAATCTGGGAAATGAAAGTCTTTACCACAATAGATAATTACAATTTCTTCGTGGCTGTATTTCTCTACGGGAATCGTCCTCAGGACAAAAAACCCTCGGCCAGAATACAGTTCTCCAGAAAGACCAAGCAGGACAGGAGCGAGACTAGGTAATGGGAAAGTTTCTCGATCAATATGCCCCAAGGGTTTATTGAGGCCTGGATAGAGTAAGAAACAATTTTTACGAATAACGAGGGACCTCTTACTCTGGAAGTGTCTGAGAGCCCCATCTATCTCATGAAGTTGATTTTCAGTCAAATTCACGATCCACTGATCTTCGTCAATAAAATCTTTGCCTTCCCAAACAATAGGACCGTCAACTTGTGGGGGGAAGCCCTCAGGCAGAGGTTGCGTGGGCAAAGTAGGATCTTCTGTGAGTCTGCGAGCAGTGCGAGCTCTCCACTTCGCCTCGTCAGGATGGTAGGCAATGTCTGGCTGAGCCTCAGCGGAAGTAGGGATGACATTGATTGTCATGATGAGTTATTGGTATCATCGGCTTTCTTTCGTACATTTAAAAAGATCTCACTGGGAAATACTGGAATATTTCGGGCCTCTTAGCAGCCAGGCTGTCCAATACCTGGGGAAAGAGTTGCAGAATATTCTGGGACTTACCTCGGTAAGCAAGCCGAGTCATACAGATAAGCACAGCCATAGGGCTTTCCAGATAAATATATTAGCTTCTCTCTACTTAATTCATCCTAGATATAAAAGCTAAGTATCTACCATTAGACAATATAATCCAATTCACCTTGAACCTCTCCTCTCAGCTTCGTCTCATAATCTCTACAAGAGTTTAATCCATCCACTCAAGGGTTAATCTGGATGCCATCGCACTGAAAGGGGGAAGCTCATGGCTCACACCTCATGGAAAGGTTGATCTCATTCATGTGGACCAACAATAGATCAGACGACATGCCAAGCTTTGTACGGCCTTGTGAGAATACGGTCATTCATGGGAGTCAATGTTCTGCAGGGACATAATGAGGGTCTAATCGTGTCAACTTTTTCAAGAGCAGATGCATTATCTGATTATCTGAAGAATTGACAATGATGGAATGGCCAGCGTGTGGTGATCAGAAGTAATTCCAACTTGAGTGAGATTCATGAAAAAAATGTGGGGCAAAAGATGGTCCAGTGGTTGTGCATGGTCAAATGCTTTCTTGCTCCTGCTCTGGCTCCTTGTAAATGAGAATTTCTCTTCTCTTTGCAGCCTTCTTTGGCTTTTTACGCGGTTTCGAGGATTTGGGATGTTCAGTAACCTTTTCCTCGGACGGGCCATCACCAATGCGAAAGATGACATAAAGAGTTGATTTCCCCCTGGTTCTGTATGCGATATCTTCTTCCTCATCTTCAGGGATAATCTCATCTCGGACTTCTACTGTCCCAGTGGAGATTTCCGTGTGAATCTCATCTCTTGAAAAGGGAGAAATGGAAGGAAAAGCGCAAGTAAGCTGAAGTAATAGAGGAATTGCGGCACCAGCTGCGTGCAAGTGGAGAGTTTTGTATCTAGGATAGTTGGTTTATTGGACCGTACTTTGGACGTAACAGTATGAGGGAAACGTACCCGTCATTGACAACCAAGTTTTTGCATCTACGCATATATGCACCCAATGGAGTTTTACGCGTCAGACAAATGTAATTTTTCCCTTCAGTGTGGGAAGAGCATGGCCCGGTTGCAGAAGCAGAGGCAGCGACAGCAGGGAAAGGTCTGGGCGCTGCTAGCTTATTGATCTTGACGCGCTTCTTGATTTCTAGTTTTTTTTGATTTTCTTCTTGTCTGAGAGACGAATTGCTGGTCGAAGTTGGTACGTTGGCTTGTGTTTCAGAGGAAGGGGCTCCAATCTCTGATGAGACGGGATCGGAAGCCAGTATTTCGGGCGTTAGCTTGGTGCGTTTTTCTGATTTGTCCCCTAGTGCTTCTGGCGACGCGCAACGTTTGTTTGAGCTGGTCGACATGATGAATATATCAAGCAATTAAGAAATTACTTCGATGGTGACACAAGTGCAAACAAGACGTGAAAACTTTGTCGATCCGATCACTTCCCTATCTTTCTCCTGACCGCCGGCCAGCGAAGCAGTGTCGCTCGTCTTTTTTCTTGTGTATTCTTCTCTGACCACCGACCATGAGTATCCCAGATACTGCAGATCAGAACATCCAGATGTGGAAGGTCAAGAGGCTCATCAGAAGTCTAGATGCGGCTCGAGGGTCAGCCCTTATTATCTCAATTTCTAGTCGTCTGATGGACATTTAGAGCGGGAACCTCTATGATCAGTCTCATTCTTCCGCCCAAAGTAAATTGATGAATTCATTCTCTTATTCCATTTAAGCCAGTATCATCTAGGACCAAATCCCTCGCGCGTCTGCTATGTTGACACAGGAATTTGGGACTGCATCTAATATCAAATCCCGTGTGAACCGCCTGTCTGTACTCGCTGCGATAACTAGTACCCAACAGCGACTTAAGCTCTATAATCGTGTTCCACCCAACGGGTTGGTCTTATTTGTTGGCACTATCCTGACGGATGAAGGCAAGGAAAAGAAGGTCTCTTTCGATTTTGAGCCTCACAAGCCCATCAACACGTAAATGACTATATCATTTTTTTCTTGATTTTCATTAATCAATTCCTTAGTTCTCTTTATCTTTGCGATAACAAATTCCATACTGAGGCGTTGTCCGAACTACTCGAGTCTGATCAGCGTTTCGGCTTTATCGTAATGGATGGTAATGGTACTTTATTCGGTGTGCTTGCGGGAAACACACGCGAGGTCTTGCACAAGTTCACCGTCGACCTCCCCAAAAAGCATGGACGCGGTGGTCAATCCGCCCTCCGTTTCTCCCGTCTTCGCGATGAAAAACGTCACAATTATGTCCGCAAAGTCGCAGAGTTGGCGGTTCAACACTTCATCACCAATGACAAGGTCAACGTGACTGGACTCGTGCTCGCTGGCTCTGCAGACTTCAAAACCGAGCTCAGCCAGAGTGATATGCTTGATCAACGTCTTGCAGCCAAAATTATCAAGGTAGTCGATGTCAGTTACGGCGGAGAGAATGGTTTTAATCAGGTATCAGTCAAGCGTATTTCTCAATTTTCTAATCCTTACACAATTAAGGCTATCGAAAGTTCATCGGATTCTCTTTCAAATGTCAAATTTGTCCAGGAAAAGAGGCTCATTCAGAAGTACTTTGACGAGATTAGCCAGGACACTGGCAAGTACTGTTTTGGTGTTGATGATACCCTCAAAGCCCTTGAGCTTGGTGCTGTCGAAACCCTTATTGTTTGGGAAAATCTAGATATCACCCGTTATGTCCTCCGTAATGCTGCTGGAGGTATGACAAATCATAGCTTTTCAGAATGATTGGGAGTTGAAACGGCGCTTTTAGAGGAAATTGTTATCCACGTTAACAAGGAACAAGAGAAGGATCGCGAGAAGTTTATTGATAAGTCGACCGGCGTGGAAATGGAACAGCTTGTTGAACCCCAGTCCTTACTTGAGTGGTTTGCTGAGAAGTACAAGGAATTCGGCGCTGCTCTTGAGTTCGTCACCAATAAGTCCCAAGAAGGTGCACAATTTGTCAAAGGTTTCGGCGGCATCGGTGGTCTTTTGCGTTACAAGATTGACTTTACCAACTTGGTCTCCGTTGATGACGACGAAGATGAGTTCTACTCCGACGATGACGATATCTGACGGTATTGTAGGCTCTTCGGAGCCCCGTCTTACCAGGGCACGACAGGCGGGGGAGGGAAGGAGACGGAAGGGAAGGAGACGGAAGGGATGTATCAAGAAAACCAAAAAGTTGAATTATCCTTGACCCTGAAGTCCGGCAAAGGATACCCGAGAAAATCTTTTACGCTCTTTCCGAGCTGCCTATCGGTGGGTCAATTTCTTGCAACTACGGTAGCTCGCTTATTGCGCTCGTGTGTAGGTTTAGAAATTATCTAGATTTGCTCGGCCCCATTCAACTAAATGTGATGTTATTTTTGATATTTGTTAGATTGTGTTTTCGGGGCTGTCGACTGTCATCAGGGCTTTGCATGGAACCTTGTCTGTCAAGCCTGACAGGCTATCATGCGTTTGACTTCTGATTGATCTCAATGGCTGAGTTTCCTCATGTAAATCTTCAAGTTTATGACAGTACCGTAGGAGTTAGCATTGTTGGCGCTTTAATGATAAGGGAGCCTCTTCAAGAGAAGACGAAACGGCCATCTGGTTGTAAAATCTCTGGCTCCAATACGGGGACTGAAACGTCCAAGATACAGTCAATCAAAACTCAGACTAATATTCTACTCTTCTGTGTGCTAACCACCTGAGATTGTCGGCGCGTCTGTTCAAAGTGAGTAAATATATATCCGAGACACTGATTGGGCGACTGATGCAGGATCATCATGAATTGAATTTTTGATACTCATGAAATGGACTCTCGAGTGAATTACCGAATATTTGTCCGTACTTGTCTTGCAAGGGACATGTAACAGATAAGTTCATTATTATCTATTTCATTGTATTTTATAGCTAGTGGTCTCATCCAGCTTTCGAGCGTCCGCATAAACTCTGTCGGTGATGCTGGACCTCGAATATTCCAAGTATTCATCTCAGTGCAAGTCATCACCCGTTCGATCGCAGTACGTCAGCGCGTCATTCTCATTTCCACCGATCGACGATTGTGACTGATTCTGAGACCTCTGCTATATAGAAGCAGTTCGACCTGTTAGTATTTTCCATCATGTCTTCTCTTGTTTCAGCCGTACAAGGTGGCATCGAAATGCTTACCGACAATCCAAAACGTGCTGACTTGAAGCGCGACATTATTGATTGCCCGAGTGGGTCGGGTTTAACAACTGACCATGGTGTCAAGATTTCCAACACAGATACTTGGTAAATTATGTTCCACATTCCACATAGAAATTGTTTTCATTGTTACCATGTCAGGTTGAAAGTGTCTGACGGTCAACACACCGGTGCTACTTTGCTTGAGGACCAAATTGGACGTGAAAAAATTCACCGTTTCGATCACGAGCGTATCCCTGAACGCGTCGTTCATGCTCGTGGCACCGGAGCTCACGGCACCTTTCGAGTCTTTGACGATCGTGCTTCCAAGTACACATATGCGCCTCTTTTAACGGACCCGTCCAGAGAGACACCTATCTTCATTAGGTTCAGCACCGTTCAGGGCTCTCGTGGTAGCGCAGTGGGTTTTCTTGAATGTCCCGCTCTGTGCCTATTGACGGTCATCACAGGATACTGTTCGTGATGTTCGTGGATTCGCAGTGAAGTTCTATACTCCAGAAGGTAATTGGGACATTGTCGGAAATGACATACCGGTTTTCTTCATCCAAGAAGCCATGAAATTTCCCGACATCGTCCATGCTGTCAAACCTGAGCCTCGTTATGAGGTTCCGCAAGGACAAAGTGCCCATAATAATTTTTGGGATTTCGTTGGCCTTCAATCAGAGTGTATGTATTTGTGTCCACCTCATCCACCATCCTTCTTTATGTTGTTTCTAGCCGCGCATATGATCATGTGGGTTATGTCTGACCGAGGTAGGCCTTGTTCGAGTTCTGTCACCTATCTGCTTACTCATCTGCATTGAAGGTATTCCGCGCTCTCTTCGGATGATGCAAGGATTTGGTGTCAACACCTATACCCTCATTAATGCTCAGGGTCAAAGATTTTTTGTGAAATTTCACATGATCCCAGAACTTGGCGTTCACAGTCTTGTTTGGGACGAGGCGCTGAAAATATGCGGCCAAGACCCTGGTAGGCCTTTTTGAACGCTAAGTAGCGCTTTTTTCTATTCGTTATTTTTAGATTTTCACCGGAAGGACCTCAATGAAGCGATTGAGAGCGGCTGTTATCCCAAGTGGACGTTTGCAATCCAGGTTATTGAAGAGAAAGACGAGGATAATTTTGATTTTGACATCCTCCGACGCCACCAAAGTTTGGCCGGAAGAGCTAGTTCCCGTCCAACCTATTGGGGAATTTGAGCTGAATAAGACCGTAGAAGAATATTTCCCCGAAGTCGAGCAAGTCGCTTTTTGTACCAGTCACGTCGTTCCTGGTATAGGATTCAGCGATGATCCCCTTCTTCAAGGTCGGAACTTCTCTTACTTTGATACTCAGATTTCCCGATTAGGCATCAACTGGGAACAGGCAAGTCACCTTCCCGTTCATATTTCTTGCATTCTAAGACATCATCTTAGCTCCCTATCAATCGTCCTGTTTGTCCTGTTCTGAATCATCATCGCGATGGCAAGATGAACCACCGCATAAACACCAATAATTTTAATTATTATCCAAATCGGAAAAATGCAGGTTGCCCAGTCCCACCGTCAGAAGGTGGATATATAGAGTGAGCCATAAAACCTTCATCTGAATTGTTGTTTAACGTTGACAACAAAACAAGATTTCAACAGAAAGTTGAGGGTATGAAACAACGCGTCCGCGGAGTGAAATTTCAGGAGCATTACAATCAAGCCCAACTTTTCTACAATTCTCTCAAGCCCCACGAGAAGGCTCATCTTGTCTCGGCGTTATCCTTCGAACTCAGCCATTGCGACGATCCTGACGTCTACAAGACATACACTGAGTTGCTCAATAACATTGACTTCGATCTAGCCATGAAAGTGGCGATAAATGTCAATGGTGTCGTACCTGAAAAGCCAGCCCGAGTCAATCATGGAAAATCGTCTGCTTCACTTTCGCAAGAGTACTTTCGCCCAAAAAATCCAACTATTGTTACACGCAGAATCGCTATTCTTATAGCTGATGGTTATAATGCAGTTGAAGTTCAGACTGTCCGGAAGGCACTGACAAATGCAAAAGCTGTCACATGGATCATTGGTCCTCGTCGCGGGAGGATCGATTCAGGGGATCTTGTCTCTAAAAATGATTCGCCCATCATAGCAGACTCTCATTTTGATGGTCAGAGATCTACACTCTTCGATGCTGTCTTTGTACCGTCTGGCGCCAATCATGCCAAAGCCTTGTTGAAAAGTGGTCGTGCTCTTCATTGGATTCAAGAAGCATTTGGACATTGCAAGACGATTGGTGCAATAGGTGATGGTAAGGGATTGACATGCTTACTGCAATTACCCCACTGAGACGTCATTTGTAGGTATTACGGTTGTCAAACATGCCATAGGGCTCTCTGATGTCGAATTTGCGGATGTTGGCGATAGTGTTGTCACCTCCTATGGTGTTGTCACCACAGGCAATTACACCACAGTCTCGGCCATTACCGATCTAGCCAATATTGCACTCGACAAGGGGTTTGTTTCGAAGTTCATTCATGAAATTAGCCAACATAGGTGTTGGGAAAGAGAACTGGATGGTTTGACGCAGATGGTGGCCTACTAAATGCATTGATATGCTTTTCTCGGTTTGAAAGTCATGTATACGCTCGGTATCAGAGTAACTTGACTAGTCAGATCGCCAGTCATGTCTTACTTTTTTAAATTCTCCCTTTTATATTGCCAGAATTGAACCATCTGCGTTTAGTTGTGAAATTGCACACTCCCGCCCCCTCTTTTTTCTCGAACGGAGTTGCTGACACTTATAGATCCCTCAAGGCCGACGTAGATGGATAACACCCAATTATGGGCTAGGTTATGCGGATAGCCGAAATCAAGTTTCCTCCCTCCTGCCAAGGTGTGAGAGGATGGTTTTCCAATGAATTCGGAAGTCCGAGTGTGTGAAATGATAGGTGGACTATCATTTTCGAATAAATTTATTGAGGTTATCCTACCTATAGGACTAGGTGGCTACGCAGATTCCCAAACATAGAAATATCTAGGGAGGAAAAGAGGAACCGGCTATCATTGAAAGGTTATCCTATCTTTGGACGTCATGACAAAAAGAAATTTGAAGGTGCTCAGCATCCTTCAGGGTTTTAAAACTTATGCTATCCTACCCTTGCCAGACAAGAGGGGCTCCGGGGACGGTGTGAGTGAAGCCTGAAACTCCATATCAATTTATTTATACTTCCAATGTTCCTTTGGCTTTTTTCTGCATGTATCAGGATGACGCTAAGTCCTAAAGTAAATTTTCATACGCTAATGATTCCGACAAAGGCAGTTTATGTATACTATATAGATATCGTGGCTAGTAGGGCTTGTCCGAATATAAATAATATCCACTCCTAGCTGGTGGTTGTGGAACGAGGAGTCACTGCTGACATTAGCAGCCTGCAATGATCAGTGGACTCAATTGGGGATATTGCTGCCCACAGACATAGAGACAAATATCAATGTTAATAAGTTTACTTGAAAACCGTATCTCCCGTGCTTCAGTCTGGTTTTCAGTCCTGCGGTCATATCCATTCCAGATATGCCATTATATACCCTGTCGGCGTGAGGTCTGAAGGCACATGGGTTGGGATCCACGTGTGTCATATCTTCCTTTGAAATCCCAAACTTTTGAATATCATGATGTACAAGGAGTCGGACTCCTAAAAAAATAGCAATCTATTGTAAGAGAATAGTTTTTCCTCAATACACATAATCAACGTTCTAATCGGATCAACCAATACCAATACCCGATTGCATGTCTTAACGAAGGCAGAATCTCGATAATCGATACGCGGATTTAGCGCAGAGTGACGAGTTCTGAAGCGAGGAAAATCAGTATCGGAACAGTTTAGGCAAAATCGAATGATTGGAGATCTGATTTCGATAGCAGAAGGGCTATCTTCCGCAGGATAAAGCGAACATAAGATCATCACGTCACATTGTGATCAAATTCAAAGTTGAAGATGATATGGGGTTGAAAAACACGGAAGATAGAAGACACACCTTCAGCAGAGGTAGGGTGAATAGCAACCGTGTCATCCAGATCTATTTTACGAGCTATAGCAACGAGCACTCATCAGATATACGGATAAATCGTCTAGACAAGAAAAGGATGGCTTACCACCCATCTTGATGGCAACTGCGAAACCTTGTAAAGCCTCGTCACTACCTTGGCCAAGTAGATGAACACCGACAACACGCTCCTCAGGTCCAACGACAATCAATTTGTACATTGTGGGTTCTTTATGGTCTTCATCCACCATCGAGAAATAGAGTGACCTAAAAGAAGTCTTATCTGTTTGTGAAGGGTCGATGGTGTATATCCAGTAAGCGAACACAAAGTCACATACAGATCTTCACAGCATCACCGTACTTCTTTCGTGCTTGAGGTTCCGTCAAACCTACTGTCCCAATAGGAGGATGCCTGGGCAAATACACAACGAAATGAGCCAACGGGGTCGCTGATATCATGAAAACATACGAGAATACAACGCTTGGAATATTATCATAACTTAGCCTATCATCTTTGAGTACAGGCGGTCCGAACAAGCGGTTAGCAAGTCTCCTTCCCGCAGCAATAGCTACGGGTGTCAACAACCATTTGCCCTGAACATCCCCAATAGCATAAATGCCTTTGACACTCGTGTTCTGGTATTCATCTACGATGATATCTCCTTTCTTGTCAAGTTCAACACCAAGCTTTTCTAAGCCCAAGCCGTGGGTGGTTGCCCTACGGCCAATAGCCCATAAGACTACATCAACATCGACCTTGTCATCCGTATCGGTATGGACTGTGAGCGTCTTCCCGCACTCTCCTTCGATTTTAGTTACGTTGGTTTTCTTATGAATACTAATGCCAGTCTTCTCCATCCAAGGCGTCAATACCTCTTGGAGTGAGGGGTCAAATGTCCTCAAAACGGTCTCTCCACGTATAAACATATGCACTTCTGATCCTAACGTGTGGAAGATACCCGCCAATTCAACAGCAATGTAGCCGGCACCAATGACAGCAACACGCTTCGGCTGCTTGGTGAGATCGAAAAATCCATCTGAGTTGATGCCTAAGGAAGCTCCCGGAATCTGGTCATCAGAAGGGATGATAGGTTCGCCTCCGACTGCAACAGTGATATGGTCTGCCTTGAGTGTGTAAGTCTGGCCGTCAGAACGCTTGACCTCAACAGTATTTGAGGAGGTGAGATGGCCAATGCCCTGATGAAATTCGACACCTTCTTTTTCAAAGTTATTGGCATAGATGTTGTTGAGACGACGGATGTAAGCATCACGCTGGGGTTTAAAGCTCGCCCAGTTAAAATGTGGTTTATCGAGACCGTCAAATTTGTATCCCGGGGCATGATGGATCATTTTATCTTGTAGGTCTGCAGCGTGCCACATGATCTAATCAATAATCAAAAATGCAGTTGAGCAAAGAAAAATGGGTAAGGGAACAACAAGGATCGTGTTAGCAGGTACCAAGGGTTGATTACTCACTTTCTTCGGCACACACCCTGCTCATACGGGACACACAAAGACAGCTTGATTGACTCTCATGCATATAAATGATATACATAGACGTACCAACATTCACACAAGTACCACCCAAATATGGGGTTGCTTCAACAACGGCAACCTTTTTGCCAAAGCTTGCTGCACGTCGCTAAAAGAAGAAATTGCAATTAACCAGTCAGTTTACTGGGCAACATGTCCCAAAAAAGCATTAGACACACAAAGTGAGAAGTAAAGGAAGGAGATAAGTGCAAACGAGTTACTTACAGAAGTGCCAGAACCACCGCTACCACCACCGATCACGACATAATCATATCTATCTGTTGTAGGTTTGTCGTGAATAGGAGGCATCCTTATGATCTGCTCTGAGGAATTTGTGAGAGCCCGTGAGATCTGATAGCGTCCGAGATGATTCATTCGATGGACAGCAGATGAGAGACCACATGTAATCAGAACCCATATCGGGTGCAGGAACTCACCTGGACAAGGCGATGAGCAGCAATATTTGTTCCGGAGAAAGACCTCGGGCCTGTCCGATGGCAGAGAGCTGAGAAGAACGAGGAGGAACGAGCAATAAAGAACGCCATCAAGAAATGACGTCTTCTTATGACTTTGTCAGGCAAGCTGGTATGAATCCTCCGAGTCGGATGCCTCGTGCCTGCTTACTGTACCCCAGGTCCACCTGCGTCTCGCAATATGGGCTACTCACCTAGTATTATCTTTCCAGACCAAAAAGAAAAAGGTTGATTGATCGAGCCTTCTTTTTTCTAATATATCTTTTTTCACATGTCAACTACTACTTGATAACCATTGTTGACCATCTCTTATGTGAGAAATAGATGCACAACTCGATTTATAGCCAATTAAAAAAAGTGAGGGATGATTTCAACGTTGAGTAAAACGAACTATGCATTAAGTGCATTAAGTATGCATTCCACTATAATTTGTAACGAGATGGATCTGAGGCCTCCCGCGGCTCCACGTAATCATTGGATGTGGTTTTTCCTTGTATTACTGCCTTAATCAGGATCACTCCCGGAACCAGATCACATCACAAAGCACACGATATCTGGCTTTCCATGAACTGCCGTTCGTGTTGTGTACGTACCCTTTTGGACATACATTTGTTTCCATCTCATAACTCATTCTTTTATTATCACTTAGCTGTTTGTGCTCTCAGTTTCGCTCCATGATTCTGAGTGTCCTATTATTACTCTAGATCCCCACCGCTCGTCACAAAAGTTTTAAGGGAATCAGATGTCGGCCAGAATTTGATAAAGATAATCCACCTCCGTAGGCTTCATGTAAAAATTTAGTGCCGGATCCACTCAAGAGAGAGGGCAATCTTGGCGAAAGCTATGGTGATTCCAGAAATTGATACATTTCGGACTGGGGAAAGGAGTGGTTGTGAAGATGTCATCTGGAGTTTTGTTTTTCCCCAATCCAGTTGACCGAACAACCAGGCGGCCCACATATCATCCGACAGATAATCAACTATACAATTCACCTATTTCACCAAGTCCATCTACTCCTCTATTGGGTGATATCGTGATAGTCCTTCATGATGAATCGCTTTGTATCTATAGTCTCATCAGTGAACTTCTGTCCCATTTGTATCTAGACTGATGTATGTTACAATGTATAGTCATACTATAAATCTTGAAGTTCGACAACTTAACGAAGAATATTCTTAGGATCTTTTTTCATTTCGTCATCGTTCCTCTAATGCTCTCTGCTCCGCTTATTTTTGACTTACATGCTCGCTTATTACTCATTTACTCTTTTGCTTCTGTTACTTAGCGAAGCATATCACTACACCGAGTTCGTCTTATTACTCAGTAAAACACAGTACTTAAGGAACTCATATGTAAAACAATAAAACTAGTCATTTCCATCTATTTCTTCTTAGCATCTGAGGACTTACCTGCGCATCTTCGCTGATACAACTGAGTCAGTGAGACACTTCATTATCACCCGTACAGTGCATCAAAGTTCATAAATTTCATTGTACACAAACATTCTGACATGTCAGGGACCACCACAGGAAGCCTATGTGTAAGGTAGACGAGTTAACAAGGTTAGGTTAGGCGGTCAAGATATAAGGAAACAGCGATGGAGCTTCCACAGCCTTAGAACCAGTGCCATCGTGGACTATCCCCCATACACTATCCCAGTCATCGGGCTCGCCGAAACAATCCAAAACCAGTCGTTCATCGAGACCAAATTTTTTTGCATCATTCAAGAAGACCGAGATAGCGTCAAAGAAGTTCGAGGCATTGTTGATGATTTCTATTTCCCATGTCTGCGATGCGGAAGCAAAGTCGATCAGGACAACATGGTCAATGTTTGTGGTAGGGCTGGTGTGAAGGAGGATTTGGCCACGGTGCCAGTCATGCTGAGTGACATCAGCGAGGTCGAGAACGCGATTCCCTTGACGGAGACTTCGTATCTAGAAACCCGGTCAGTTTTTCGGTCGCACCTGAGGCCAATGAAATCACCAAATTGATTTGCCGTGAAGGGCTCAGCTTTCGAAATATTTCATAGTCCAGAGCCTGTCCATCAATGTATTCCATCAGGATACCATACAAAACAGTCCCATCAGGCAGTGTGAACTAAGGGTCGTTGATTAGATTGGAAAGTCATTCCTGAAGCACGTATCTCACCTGATGTGCACCATAGAACCAAGGAACAATACTCCCTTGTACAAGTTGTAACTTCTCGTATACGAAGGCTTCTATGAGGGCATCAGCCTCAGCAAATAACATCCGGTAATAAAGATGGTGCAATATTTCAACTGGGTCCCTCTTGTTAGGTATAGAATATTGCTGGAAATCGCCATCGACCCTTTTGAGACCGAAGGTTGGGGTTGGCTCAGGCATAGACAATGACTGGAACCGGTCATCGAAAAGTTTGAGGCAGAGGGGTGGACAACCATTGATCGGCTGATCATCGATAGATATTATTTCACAACGATATATAATACCCAAGCTATTCTCGGTGCCCTCTGCAATGAGACCTCGAATCTTGAGTGAGAATCCCTTGCTTTGTTCCAACAGGTCAGCAAGACCAGCCTTTACGAGAGGACATTGACGTTGGATTTCCTTCAGATGAGACATTGTTTCTTTTGGAAGTTCTGACAGTTCCAAGGGGAAAAGAGGGCACGGAAACGGCACACATCGCGGCCCAGTCTCGTTTGTAATAGCATTAAGCACGTCATTGGAATGAGCACCAACCTTCAAGTGATGGGTCTGTACATATTTGCACCAACGGAGGAATTGCAAAGCTCGCTCAGGATCTCGAACCAATGTCGGAAGGTCAAAGTCAGAATGCCGGTGGCAGGTGGAAAAGACAGTTTCATCTGTAGGTAAAGCCTGAGGACTAGGATCTTGTTGGGGGCCTTCAGGAAAAACCAGATCTATGTCAACTCCGTAGTCGACATCAGGACAATTCAAGAATACTCTGGCAGGGAGTTCTCGATTCAAATAAGCAGCAGTGATAGCTCTTAAAGCCAAGGAGAAATCAGTCGTCTTGACCCTTTCATAAGTCCCAGCATACGAATCAACATCTTGGGAGCGGGCGAATACGACAATTTCTTGGAGATTTGTTACAATTATGGAGTGGACGGACGGAGTGTGTAGCAAGGTTTTTGAGAGTGTACTTTGTGTGCGTTGAGAAATATTCTCCGAGCAGTCAAACAAATCATCATCCTGTTGAAAAATTTGTCATACAATTGGGATGTATGGCAGATTACCATTACTCTTACCAGCAACAGTAAAATCGGAGCATTGACTTTCCATAACTGGAAATCGTCCGCAGCAAAAGTGAACCCACATACGGCTACCCAATGAATAATGTAGAGACATACATGACTCAAAGCTGAAACTCACCTCCATCAACGTCAATCCGTCTCAATTCTAATTTACGTGACTGTTGGAGTGTAGATTCAGAGTGTAACTGATGGAAGATGTCTAGTATGGTATTTAACACGGCCTCCACGTATTTCTCTGGGGAAAAACTATTGAAATATAAATATTCAAATTGCTGGGACATATATTGTCATGATGGGCTTACTCAGAAGGAAATGTTTCTTGTGTCGGCCAGCGAATTTTTCTTCGGTGGACGGAACGGATTGTTGACTGGAAGATTCCCAGCGTGCCTTTCAGATTCCAATCATACTCGCCACATTCTTTCCATTGTGCAGAACAAGAATCAGGAAATACCAGAGGTGTCTCAAAAGGAACCATAGAATCTTTGCATTGCTGCGAAGATAAAGTGACTTGCTTTGACCACTGAGGCGGAACTGGCAGGGACTTGGCAAAAATCTTGTGAGCTGATATCATGGACATGGAGGACTGCATGCGGCTAACGAGTCTTGGCCTGCAGAGCAAGCAATAAAGTCGAAACATAACAAGATACGTATTTAGCATGCGTGTTACATTTACACGGTGGGTCAAGTCGGCCCGGAAACAATAATGGATTGACTTCCCGATATATCTTCTAGCCTTTTATGGATAGTCGGATTAAAGTTACATACCATATCCAGAATGTTTCAATTAATTCTGACCAAAGTGATACGGATCAAACAGGATTCTATTTGTAGCATTCCTTTTTGTCGTTGTGGCCTGCAATCCCCTATTGCATCAGAAACAACATACTACAATGTGGCAGCGATATCTTCCTTTGTCGTGGATGCCCATTTAGACTAGAGAGGAACATATCGTACACCATGCGGAACTGATTAATCGACGAGTGTTCTGTAGAATTATACCTCATTCCTGATGGTAACATTTCAATTATGGCAGTGGCAATGGAAGCTTAATGCGATGGAAACGTTTTCATGAATCTACACATACAATGAAGTTAGAACACATGAGTACTTATATGGAAGACCCTTTTTGGTTCCGAAAGGATTTTACAGCACCTCTGTTTTCCCCACGGTGAGGAAAGCCATCATCTAGATTATCCCAGACAAGGAGCAAAATAGTACTTCTTCTATATGTGGATGTACTAGGAGAATTATAAAGATCTCAGGTCAGGTAACATAACGCGCTCATCTCTCTCGAAATGTCTTCTATAACACTTAGGAAGATAACTGGGTTATTGTCCAACGTAACAAGGCGAAAAGATGTTGGGGTAATTATGTCAAAAATTGAAATGAGTATTAGAGAAAAAGAAGCAGAAATCTACCAGAAGTTGTGCACTATACCAGAAGACTATCTCCTGGTGCACGTTTTTGCTTTATTACTTCGTATACTGCAAATTGAAGGGCTTTTCTCAGGGAGAATGAACATACGTCTCAAAATGATAATATACCACATTTTACCTTGGATGCCTGTGCAAAAGACGGCCAACCAATTGGCACAGTTCACGTCTATTTGCGAGATAATATTAAGGAACGGGTTAAGGCATTCTCAACACCTCGTACAAAGGCGGTTGAGGTAGGTTCGCTTGGTAGAAACCTGCATCAGATAGTGGCTTATTAAATTACAGGCATGGAAAGCTGGGAAAGCTGCCGCTATACAATCCAAGTGACTAGCAGTGCCTTACTGATATGCTCCACACAAGTATTCGATGTGGCAAATACCATCAGGAACATTTCAAGCTTTCAATCAATCTATGCACATAATTTTGTGACAATATTCCACCGTATATCTTTGTACATGCCTGGTATATTGCCACTTGTTTGGATTTCCTGACCGCGAGCCGCCCAAGAAGGTACTAGGTAAGTTTGTTATCTAGTGAGATGTTCCCTGGAGAAACAAGAATAATATGTAGGACGCATTGGCTATCTCCGCATTTGGGTGTTGAATATGGTTCAAGAAGTTGTATCTAGTCTCATATATGTAGAGCTTTGAAAAGAGAAGACATCTAAGAAACTCTGGAAGATAGTCTAAATTTCGACATATATTTTTAAGCAAAGTTTAAGGCCCGTCCATATTTCGGAGGTTTGCGGTACAAAGTTCAATGCCAGTGGCAGATTCCGGAAAGTATCTTGTGATTTTTTTAGTGGTATGCAGATTCAAATAGTTATTTATTTATGCCTCGCCACTACAAGTGAGCGAGCCAGCTTCAGCTTCAGCACCTGATGCACCCCCGTCCAATGGGTCGTCATACAAGTTTCTGCTTTGACAGACTTTCTCTGAGATCCTTGCCCGCCTTTGCTTCTCCAATATGACAAAAGAAAGTACAATAAGCTCTATGTCGATCAAACAAGGATTGATGCGTAAAGCAGATCGTTCCTGGCCAGCAAATACGCCTTCTTCCGCGAGCCATCGAACCTGCTGAGCAATCTCATCTCCTGTATTACATACCGATAACTGCGGATTAATAGGCTTCAAGTTAATCTGAACCCGACAAAGACAAAGCAAGGTGCTTACTGTCCAGCCAAGACCTTTCTGATATTTCCAGCGATACTCTGCACCATCATTCCCGATGAAGTGATAGGACCTGGATCCGGGCCGGAAATCAGAACAAGAACCTGGTAAAACAATGACGTCATACGAGGCATTAAACCTTCCCTTCCTGTAGAGAAATTTACTTGCGTCGACCCCCTGATTATCATCTTGCATCTGAACTCCCTCCAGCATAGCCGTGAAAAGAGTTGTCCTTTTTCCCTTTACGGTGTGTACCTCTGCCAGTAGACCATCTTCCAAATTCTCCGATGGTCGCTGAAGGTACGTTACTGAACCTTCTGTAGAGTTCATCGTTGTCACCCGGAAATGGGCAGTCCCATCAGCAGACAGTAAGATTGTGTTTTCGGGGCTGTCTGGGACTAGATACAGGTCCATTAGAGACTCACGATGGACAAGGAGGATTGATCAAGGATAGATGCTGAGTTCAACTTCGATCAAGACTGAAACTGGGGGGCCATGATTTAAGAAGAGACCAAGTTAAAGTTGATGATAAAATATTGGTAATTTACAGAGAATGTGTGAGATAAGCATCATAAACTATCATGAAATATTCATACAAGCTATATAATACCAAGAAAATCTAGTTGTACCGATTAGAAAGATGTCCATAAATCAGTTGTTAGTCAGATAAAATACACCAATCGTATTGCCAAATCCAGCCAAAATCTGCGAAGTGGAAATTTCTAGAGGAGTGACCCGAGTAAATGGAAGACGAGGAATAGAATGTGTAGAGGTTGGGCTCGTTGGCGTATGGGGCACGCTCCCGTTTTCTGACAAATTTGGTGTCAATGACTCCAAAGTCGAGCAACGGATCGACGAAGATGCAGGGTCATACATCCACAATTCCCATCGTTCCAGAGTTGATCGGGTAAGGCCAAAGCTGGATCCTGAAAGTTGCGATGTATCCAATATTCCACCTCGTGTTATTCCTTGTGACCGAGCTTTACGTCGGATACCTACATACATCTGGTCTAACATGTTCCACACACCACGTTCACATGTGAGCTCTGTCACTGTGATTGCAACAGCATTTCTCCAAAAGGATAGAGTAGCATGCATTGGTGTACTTGCACCATCAAGAGGACTCAGGGGATGTGTTTCGTGATCTTCGCTCGTGAATGGGTTGGTCAGCAACTCTGAAGATCTTCTCCCTGTCTCTTTATCTGAAGTTCTTCTGGAGTGAATCCCATGTCCAGAAACAGGAAACGTCGATACTTCAAAGGCAGTCGTTAATCGGGCCCTCGGAATTCTGGAGGATCCTATTCGTTGTGAAGAAGGACCACTATTACTTCTTGAGCGACGGCCCATATGCTCGGACGGGGACATGTGCTTCAGGGAAGTTCTCGTACACGAACATCGTCGAGCCTGATTTTTGAGGTAAAGCTTGAAAAAATGCACAGCATAATCGACCGAAAACGCTATCGAGATGCTTTCAAGGGGAAGTTGACCACAGTAGTAGCATGTCTTGCACTGGATTGGAGAGGTACGAAGGTTGGTCACGCGACCTCGCGCCTCATCAAGCACCGAGATACACTCTCCAGTCGAACCATCCCAGAGGGAGACAATACCAGATTCAGTCGCAGTAGCAATTACTAGGCGAGTCGACTCGTTAAACTCTGAACGACACGCATGCACTTGCGAAACAGGGTCTCCCTGTGTGCCTGGACGAATATGGTAGTTGTCCAGGATGATCGGGAGGGTGTCTCCCGTTTCGACGAGCCCCAAGGATCCGTCGGTGAAAGAATGTGCAACGAGGACTTGGTTTTCTGGAGCAACACGGACCAGAAAGACATTTGAAACAGGAATGTCTTGCATAGGAAGGAGATAGCTGACAGTCGCAAACTCATTGATTGTCCATTTAGCGGCAACACCATTAGCGAAAGCAGCTAAGAGAACCACGAGATCTTCAAAGTCTGAATCAGACGAGCTGGGTTCTGAAGATGAACAACCTATGTGGTTGGACGTCCATCTCGTCCATGAGGAGCTGAACTGGAGGTCCGCAACCCTAGCAGAATTATTCTCTACCGAGAGGCGAGTTAAGGGGGATATAGAGGTCTTGTCGATCTTCCACACGGCTATTCCACCATTTCCAGTTCCCACAGCAAAATGCTCTCCACTTTTATCGACTGCAACACTAGTCAGAGTTGAATTTCCCTGTGATGTCATCGCTGCACCAAGGAGCAGATTCGTTGCATCAATGGAAGTGTGTGTCTGAGTTTTGAGATTCCACACGGTGATCTCATTATGAAGGCCCACGGATACAACAATACGACCATCTTGACTGACAGCAATCAACTCCACGTCGCTCGAAAATGCACGAGGCAATGTCGTAAAGGATATTTGACCCTCGAGGGATTGCTTCTCTTCAGGGACATGGGCATCCGGATGGTGATTCTGTGCCTCAAGAAGTTCTGCGTTCTTCAAGAGATAAAGAAGCAAAAGCCACAATAACCCTGTCGTTACTGCAATTGGCAGGACCATGATCTTGAAAAGCCACACGACTGAGTAAACAGTGCGTTGTGCTCGGCGATGGGAGCGGTTAGGTGGTAATGCTGAGTTATCGGGTATGAGGGTGACGACAAGGGGTTGTTCAATTCGCAAATGAAGTTTTTCCGTTTCAGCCGTCTCTTCTGGGACAAGTGTCTTCCAAATTTGCCATTCTGGTGATAGATTTTCTGTTGCAGTTTCGATTGGTTTCCGAGATACGGCTCGCATGGGTGTTTGGAGCTTCGCTTGTGATCCGTTTGGATTGGTGGAGTAAGTCGTATAATAAAGAGTCGCAGTTATCGCAAGGAGCTACCAAGGGAATTAGCGTAAATCGATCAAAGAGATTATGGACTCTTACTAATACCAAACTGACGTTGGTGCCTGCACGACCCTTGAGCAGTCTCTTGAGGGCGTGTCCAAGCCTGGCCCAGCCAGAACGGGATTGTTTCACGTTGCTTGAATCCTGTCGCAGAAGGGATGGTGCCAACGCCGTATCACGACGCAACAGTTCCTCGAGCTGAAATGTATGGGATTTGTCCAGGTTCCAGAGCAAAGAACAAAATACTTACTTCTAGGCGCTGAATATCAATTGAAAGGACGGCTATAAAGAACGTATGGGCCAGGAACCAATGGGCAACAAGAACAACAATTGCAAAAATGCAAAATTGTCGGACTGCACCAGATCCAGCGATAGCGATGATGCCCAGGATGAGATTATATGATACGACTTTCAGAGTATTTGATGTTCCTGCGTAGCTAAGACCTTCTGCTATCCTCTGTTTGACAGGTAAGGCAACAGAGGTCTTTCCCACAGCATCGACCTGACGGTACCAATGCTTAATGCCTTTTTCTCGTAAACGAGAAAGATCTTATCGCACCAAATTAAACATATTCTCAGCACCGACGAATATGATAACAATAGGTAATAATTCCCTGTTGATAAGTCAGTGACACCATATCTCTGAGGCGATGTGCAGAACGTACCAGGGAACGAGTGTGACTTGGAAGCCCACGAGTGCGCAAACACTTAGACTCGTGATAGTACTAACCGTAATCTCGACGAGGGCGGTAAAGGTGACACCTAAACGATCATGGAGCGCATCCATTCTTCTCATAGACCAAGCAACATAAATGAAGAACCCAAAATAAGCAATGTATAGGAAAGCCGAGAAGGCGGTCCAGCCTTTATTCTGCGAACGATTGATGTCATACTATGAACAGGTCATTATAGAACTGAAAAATTTAAACCAACTTGAATCTACCTGTAGAGCTACAATGGTAGGAGGATGGGAATGACCATTTACTTCCGCAATTTTCGAGGCCGCCAAGGGAACAGCTTCTCGCCAATACTGATGGCCAGTGTCGTCGACACAGTCTTTCTCCGGGAAGAAATAGGTGACGGCGAGGTGGCTGGCATAGTCAAATCTAGAGCTTGTTACATGGTGTTCATAGGACCCACGGCCTGCCAAAACCATAGAAGGGGTGATGGGTACACCAGAAACAGTAGTGCTCTTGTTATGGCTCAGAGTTTCTAATATATTTGTGTCGGATAGTAATGTCTTTTCATCGTAACTCCAGAATGCCAGCGGAGATATCACAAAGCAGGCTCCATCAGGACCTTTGAGGCATGAAAAAGGGTCGGATGTCAGAGGAGGCCCAAGTCGATGTTCCAATTCCAAGGTCAAGAGTAACATACGATGATCCAAAGCGTCATCGTCGTCGACGTTATTTGATGGTGCTATAAGAAGGCGCTCAACCCGTAAGGTTTTCCCGTTTCCGCATTGAGCGATAGATACTGAATCCTCGTGTTTGCGCAAAGCATCATATCCAGCCCACACGTCCGCCAAATCTTGTTGGGCTTTGAGTCCAGAAGCAGGATCTTGTGGTGTGAAGACGTCGATGAGTGAGAGGCTTTTGGGCTGAGATGACGAGTATATAGAGAGAGCAGGATAGAAGAGGGATGTGATGACAACACAGGATATTAAAATGACACGAATTTGGTGCGTGGCACAGTGTCTGGAGACTATAAATCCAGAGTCATGGGGTACAGATGATCAAGACTCACAAGCCAAATTGCAGGAAAAGATGTTGAAAGAGAAGACGAACTGATTGTAATGGAGATGAAATATACCCAAGCATTGTTCTGCACCGGAGCCGTTGATATCAACCAATGGATTTGTTCGAGGGTTGGAGAGGTGCAAGAGATGAAGGGTCACAAGAAGCCTTTGTAGTTACTTTAGAAAGGGGAGAGAATAATGATCAGAACTGCTGGCAGACCAGCATGATAGGGCTGAGGATCCAAAGAGGGTATGCGTCGAGAAGACTGACAGGTCCTGTCCTTCGAGAATTACCTTGAATAGTCATGTGATCTTTATTTTGGGATGCACTCCGCTATTGCGCTGACGAGACTTCTTGCATCCCATTGATGATTATTGTTCGGGGTTGGGGTAATGTCGCCTCTGCTGCTCGGAAGTCAGCAGCAATATGCCCTAGGCGTAGTGCGTTTTCTGTCAGAGACTAACAAAGCATTTTACTGAGCGCTTGCTCTGGTAGTGTTGCATCCAAGTAACATTCTTGCCGCTGTTTCCTCCTTCAAGATGCCAGCTATGTCGCCAACCATGACAGAGGGTGGGATTGCGTCGTGGAAAAAGAAGGAAGGCGAGGCCTTCTCAGCCGGGGATGTCCTACTAGAAGTTGTAATGCCCTTTCCGCTGCCAGATTGAGTGCTCTGCTGGGTCGTTAATGCTTTACTCTGGCCAGGAAACCGACAAGGCTACGATTGATGTAGAAGCCCAGGATGATGGTGTAATGGGAAAAATTATTGTAAGTATCATTAAATAGTCCTATATGCCTCTGGGTTCATATTGTCTCCTCAAGCTTCCAGATGGTTCAAAGAATGTACCAGTAGGCAAGATTATTGCCCTTCTCGCTGAAGAGGGGGACAACATTTCAGATCTTGAGGTGCCAAAGGACGAGCACTCTGGCGTGCAAGCTACCACTGCTTCTACCCCTGTCCTAGAATCTCCAAAGGCGCAAGAACCCCTACACCCACAGTCTATTGTTCACCATAGCTTACCTCCATCATCTTCACGTTCTCTCTTCCCTTCTGTTCTTCGTCTAGTCCAAGAATATGGAATTTCGAATCTTGACGTAATCAAGGGCACTGGAATTCGCGGGATGTTAACCAAGGGTGACATCTTGACACATCTCGGTTGTGCTTCCGGTCCGAATGGCACATATAAAACACCCATAACCCCTATTCAAGAGGCCAACCAGAGCAGTAAGCCGAATGAAAAGAAAGAAGAATACAGAGTACGTTTCTATACACCGATTTTTCAGTTCGGATATTGAAGGGTGTGTGCTTATCTCTGAAGCTTCTCGATGGACTTGCAATTCGGCGGGCAATTGTCAACTCTTTCTCAAAAACTTCTCTGAAGGAAAGGGGTTCTTCATCTGGTATTTATCGTGGCACATGGATCGTATACGATCCGCTAACACACATCATAGGTTTTAAGGATGTCAACTTCGACTCTGTCATTGACGACTACCTTCCCCGGAAGTCTACTTCCTCCTCCCAGGTCTCAGACTCTCCCCCAAGGCCTACAAAAAACAGCTTGCGTTTCCCTGATGGATTGATTTGATCTACTTGAGCGTTTTATACACCTAGACAATAACCTTCGTTCTTGGATCCTCGGCAGGCTTTTTTTTTGGTATCTTCCTCCAGCCACACCTTCCTGGTCTCATAATGCATGCTTGGCGTACCGTTGAACAATTGACTTTAGTGAACATGAACAGTGGACCTCAGTCTCACTTGGGCCTTCCACTAGTAATTGAGACCGATGCTCTAAGACCGTTTCCATGCTAATGTACAACATTTTGTTGGCCGGAACCTCCTTTTTACCTTGCTATAGAATGTCTAAAAACGGCGGTACAGGGATACAAAAATAAATTATATGCTTGGGGAAGCGCTTTGTTAGAATCTATATCTAGTTTCGATTTGCGGTAAGATCACAAAGAACCAAACAACGCGTTACTCCCTGGTCATTAGTGTGTTATTAGTGTGAACACCTTATTTGTGCCTCTGGTCAACTCTTACCGCACATAACCTCTACGCGAGAAGAAATTCATGGCAGACTGGACCACCAACTCGAATGAGGCGCTCACTCTCTCATTGGGTGAGTTTGTATACATGGTACACGACGACCGCTGACTTGGCTTGGACCTTAGTAAGGTCCAAGGCTGATAAATATCCACTAGGAGAGGGCGAATCATACGAAAATTTTCATCCGACATTTACATATCCAGTTTGTGCACCCTGCCTTCTCTCTCAGCCAGCCCAATGAGCTGGACCTTAGGTCTACGGAGACGACGAGAAAATCTATGGCTACAAGGATCTACTGATTGACGTGAGTCTTTTGCCAATTTTCAGCTACCTGACTGACAAGAGTCGCGTTTTCTAGCTACGATTTACGTCCGGCAGCCTCATCTACTATCTCGACGTACAATATTCTGAGAAGCTTCCTTCGTCATCGACTATCGATGACGTTGAGGGAACACTGGCAAAGTTCATCCCTTCAGGCATGCCTTCTGCGCCTTAGGAGTTCTGCATCCTTCCTCAATGTTGATCTAGGATATTATACAGACAGATCTGAGTTCGAAAAACGTGTTGAAGAAGACGCGACTGCTTTCAAACCCTGTGGCGAACTGATCTATTCATATACAAGACCGGCACCGATCAAGGGCAAAGGCAAAGGCGTTGCAACTTGTGCACCAGCGACTGAAGACGATATTGTATATGAAGTATATCATGTAGTATTTTTCCTCGTTCCTTATTCGTACTCCTTCACTTACCCAGATCTCAGACTACGTGGGATACCCCAGGCTTTCGTGCATACCATCAGAGGATGCAATTATTCATATTACTATATGTCGAGGCAGGCTCGTATATCGTTGAGGATGAGGATTCTTGGGAATTTGTTGTTCTGTGAATCTTGGTTTTTTTTACCCTTCCAGAAGCACACTCACATCCTCAGCAGATACGAAAAGAGAAAGCGTTCAGGTTGCGATATATCAACTTATCACTTTATCGGTTATTCTTCATTATACGGGTTCTACCATTTCCCCGAGAAAACTAGACTGCGCCTAAGCCAGTTCATCATTGTCTCGCCGTACCAAAAGAAGGGTCATGGCTGTTAGTATTATTGCTCTTGCAGAGGTATCTGAAAGTTGACCACTAAACCATCTAGCTCAGCTTTACAAAGCTATCTACCAATACGTTCTCTCGAAACCACATATCGCCGAGTTGACGGTTGAAGATCCTGCTGAAGCTTTTGAAGATTTACGTGACAAGAACGATATTCAAATGCTGCAGAACCATGACCAATTTATTCGCGAAGCTTATGGTTTTCCACAGTCTGTTGGAGGTCGTGTAGGTGGTGTTGGCCGAGCAAGAAAAAGTGGCCACGGGGGCGTGATACAATCAAAAGGAAAATTGAACCCTCCTGCAGACAAGACCTGGATAGAGAAGTGGAGAAAAGATCTCAAGATTGCTGGGGTGAGCCAATGTCGACATAAATCCATTACTTGCATACTTAGTGACCCTGAAGCGTCAATTCCAGCGTTTGATTGAGATGTTGATCTTGCTGCGCCTTGACCCTCTCGATGCGAGAGCACTGAAGGCTTATCGCCTCCAAGTGAAAGAGAGGTTGTATCGATTCAATTTCGTGAGTGACGACTATCTTTTTTGCCGGTCGTTATTTGTTCATATATCCCTTTCAGGAGGTTCTTATTCAACTGGATAAAGAAGAACGATTCGAAAAGCTAGAAGAAACTTTTCAAAACGTCTGTGACGATTACGCACGCATCCTAGGCCTCCTGAAATAACGCACGACCTGATCAGACTTACCATTGACAGAAAGACATCCGTACCTTGCTCGCACAGCATGTATCATTATCAGCTGAGAGGAAGCAGACAACTCGATAAAGCTTGGCCTTGGATTCTGAAGCCCGGATGGTCAGAGACATGTTTGAGATAATTTTCTTACCCGTAAAATGGATGACCGTTAGTGCTTTGCGGTGCTCAAGAGCGCGTCATCATACAATACAATCAATACAATGGATAAAACTCCGGTCCACAGACCATAGGAATTCCAACCATTTTTTCATTGCAACCAGTATTCTGATTTTCTAAGGCACCCAGTGTTGACTCAAGCAAACACATACACAACATAGTTTGAACCTAGCACCAAACAACCGGCGATATGTCCACCCACGTTTGAATAATAAATCAAGAGCTCTCTAAACCACCCACAAATGTCTACACCAAAAAAGGCAAGATAATACAAGAAAATTTGATCCCTATCTCATTCATATAACACACCCTACTGCTTCGTAGCGCGATACAACGCACGAAGACCAGCAATTCTTGTACGCCACCTATCACCATACAAAAATTGAATAAGACCACTTGTAAACTCCCTAAATAGAAGTCATTGTTGTTGATGAGTAAACACGTGCCACGTGCATCAAATTGAAGAGAAAAAAACAAGACATACCAGCTCCAGTACAATGAACGTAGAGGATAGTCAAGCACTTTGGGTATACTCGTTTGGAAGATACGAGGGTATCTGTCTATGATAATAGCTTTAGGGTTCGTCAACGAACGTAATCCTTCAGGTCCACCGAAACGACCATAACCGCTCTTCTTGACACCACCGAATGGTAGGTCTTGACTGTTGGTCGATGCATTAGATCAGTCGGTACAAATAACATAGTTTCACTCACTTGATCTATGAGAAATTCATTTCAGTGCCAGGTAAGCGTCAACAAAGGGCCTAAAGACACTCACATAGAAAGTACCAAAATCATTGACAGAGACCATCCCACACTCCAGTCGCTTCGCAACCGCCAAAGCCTCGTCTTGATCAGGACCAAAAACACTAGCACCTAACGCATACGGTGTCCCATTAGCGATCTCGATAGCTTCTTCAACGGTTTCATAAGGCATCAGCAGCGCAATCGGTGCAAACACTATACATGAAACCAAAAAAAACACAATCAATCAACACTTTTTTTTTTTTACAAAAAAGTAGAATCCAGAGAAAAACGCACGCTCGATATTCGCAATTTGCATGTCCTTCGTTACCGATCCAACAATCGTAGGAGTGAAATAATACCCATGTTCAAGCTGTGGATGCATATACTCCTGTCCTGCACTCTCACCAACGCCTTCAACTTGACAACCCGCATCTGCAGCATCTGCTATAACCTGTCGAATGCCTTCAAACCGATCCCCATTGATCATAGAACCACTATCAACAGTATTTATATACCCTTCAGGCGTACAAGTGAGGACAGAACCAGTACGAAGTTTCTTAATTCTGTCAGAGAGCATTTCATAGAGTGCATCGTATTGGTCTTCCTGAACGAGAATACGTTCAATGCCAACACAATTTTGGCCCATGTTTTGGCTCAAAAAAAAAGAAGATCCAAATCAATTTCTCGAGATTTCTGAAACAGTAGACTTGGACTCACAAGACGCCGCGCATTAGAGTGCTTGACCACTTCTCCAGGTCAGTATTGGGAAGAATGATAGCAGGATCTTTTCCGCCGAGTTCAAGAGTAACAGGCGTGAGATGTTGAGTAGCATCCATCGCAATCTATATGAACCGTGTTGTCACTATCCATCTTTCCACAGTTAGATGATAACCCACCTTCCTACCAACAGTCTCTGAACCAATAAACGTGATATGTTTGATTTCGGGAGACGTCGTCAGTGCCTTTGCATCTTCAGGATAACAACACACAAGTTGAACAAGCTCAGGATCATGTCCACAAACACGCAAAGCTTCCTGTATCGCTCCAACGAACCAGGAAGTTGACCAAATCACGTTCTCTGAACATTTGAGTACGACACCGTTACCAGCAAAAATCCCAGCAAGAATAGGCGACCAAGCATTATGAAGTGCTATTCATAAAGACAAAGCAAAAAAAGGTCAAGTTTTGATGAACCGAGTGGTATTGCAACGTACGATAATTCCAAGATGTAATTGCAGCGACAACGCCTAACGGTTCATAATGCACTTGTCCGATCTTGTACGAAAGCATTAAATTCGATTTACGTCTCTCGGGTCGTAAAACCTCTTCTCCATGATCGATCAGCCATTCCATTTTCGAACAAGTCGTCAAAATCTCTCCAAGAGCAGCATCAACCACTTTTGACAACAAACTATCTCAAACTCTGCGTCAAATAAAACCAAAAGAAGACAGACTCACACGTCTTTCCCGTATCTCTACAAGCCATCCTCGCACATGCATCCTGATTATCCACCAACCACTTCAACAAGGTCCTCACCACTCTCCTCCTCTGGATAAACGTCGTCGACTTCCAAGCTCGCTGAGCGTCTTTCGCCTTAAGGATCTTGTCCCTAATATCTTCTGCTGTGTCCACTGCTACAGTTCCGAGATGGAGTCCCGTAGCTGGGTCAAATGAAGTCACAAATTTACGGTCGGCAATAGGAAACAGTTGACTAAGGTCAGGATTCTCGTTGTGAGAGTTGAGATTGGCATCCGGGATAATTTCTCCTTTAAAACCTGGACTCGCTTGCTAGATGTATACACATAAATGTATACCCCAGTCATGGTAATCAAAGATCATGGAGGCGCACCTGTGGCACTGGATACTGAAATGGAATAGGGCTGTTATGTTTCTTATGGTACTTTTGCTTCACAGTGAAGATACCAAAAACAAAGAATAAAGTAAGTGGTAGAACTGGATCAAGCCATCCTGATTTGTTGCCTGATGCAAGCTGATCTGTCAGACGTGGGTGTAGCAATAAAGATATAATGGTGTCCATGAGGGCACACAGCGCGCAGAGGGCCTGATACAACACGTCGTCACGTGCGGCGCTCCTTCCTGAACGAACATGATCTAGTTTTTCCCACGATTCTGTGGGCTCAAAAGAGCGTGGAATCCGGGACAAACCTTAAATTTCGGCATCATACTACCCAGATCAGATTAGGTCTATACAGAAGACTGGAGGCCGTCGGCTACTCTCGGCTCACAGAGTTGGCAAGGAGTTCATGTTGACCTTGATTCGGAGGCCCTAGAATCGTTGTTGACAGTTGGGTCAAATAGTATATGACCCTATTCTGGATGGTACCATTACATTGACGTTTCGAGTGGTTTTATGCTTTGTTAAGCCATCACTACGTAAGCCTTCCGACGATCTGACAATGATAATCTCGCTGATGGTATTACAAAGCGCATAATGGACGAACGCGAGCCATGTTTTATACAGTGTCATTGACTGGCCATGGATCGACAGCCAGACTAGTTGCAGAGCCTTTTTGATCCTTCCGTGGAAGGTTTCTGGGTGCTGTTTGGAGCGTGAACCTTGACAGAACTCGTTTCATTCAACTCGAGTCTGGTGCTGCTCACTGCTTAATGCCTGGGGCGTCCTTCCAGATGCAGTTCTTGTACCACACCTAACCAGATTCAGAATTGATTGAGCCCATCACGGTTTAGTTCACATTCACAGATGTTGCCATTGTAATTCATTCTATGCAGTCTCGAGTCATTCTAGGACCAGGTAACTACCGCTTGAGTAAGCTTTGTTTGGTTGATTATACTTGGGACATGACCTCAACTCAGCAAGCTCGTATGAATGTCACTGAGAGCAATATAAAGGTGCCTTGTACATACAGATTACACTGTCTTGTACATTATAACTATAGCAGAGGGAATTTCACAATGTATGATCCCCTTTTGAACTATACTCATGACAAATGTCCATGTTCCTTCGAACATACCAATCTACTAACCAAACTTCGCCCACACCTTGCTCCTTTGGCCACATACCTCCTGTAGACACCCCTGACATCGGGCCCTATTGAGGCCCTCCACGTCTTAGCCACTCACTAGTTATAAATGCTGAATCCAAAAAAAAAAAAAGCGTCATCGCTCACTGTACGTAGATTTTCACGAACACAGAACACTCCATACCACAGAAAAATGACCTAAACAGATCATAAAGGATATGATCTTATCATGACATGACAATCCTTCAACTATGCGGGATGATATATATAGATACAAAAGAAAAGAAGAGAGAAAAGGAAAAAAAATTGCACAATATAGTAACGATGTCATTTCAGAGATAACTAACTATCAACAAAGAGAGAGAGGTCCAAATGCAACCAGACACACACACAAAAAAAAACCAACAGTCAAAAAGGCAATTTTTCTTTTTACCAAACGAGCGTATACCAGAAGGAAGGGGGGGGATGGACACAGAGGGAAAAGAAGAAGAAAAAAAAAAATAAGAAAAAACAGGAATACCCAGAATTAAACCAAAGAAGACGACGTCTACTAATTATTATCAGTTACTGTTGTCCCTCCTGAAATCGACTTCACACTCCCCACCGAACCCTTCTTCTTCAACCCAAACCCACTAAACCTCCTCAACCCAGCTATCCCACTTTTCGCTTTTTTATGATGCGGCGGCGACGGCTGCTTTTTCACATTCGCTAATGACTCCACAGACTTGATACTCACAACATCAAGATCCTTCTCCTTCTCAACTTCAGCAGCACTGGCAACGAGAACGGGCTCCGAGTCTTCACTTTGCGAACGGTCAGAGCACGCATTGTTTCTCATCGCCGTTTCTTCCATTACCTTTTCTTCAGACTTTCCCTCCTCTTCTTTGTCCCCCCCTGTTTCCGATAACTCGGCATCAACCAACTTGGGTGACTCGACCAACACCTGCTCATCAACCACTACCGGAGCCACCTGTGATAAACTCGGCTCAACCTCCAGAGATGGTCTAACAGAATCTGCCAGCAAATCCGTTTTGGGTTCATTTTGCAGCTGAGAAGCATCTGTGGGCGGATTCGACATGGATCGCACGAGAGGCGTCGTAGCATCCGCGATAGGAGACATGACCTCGGCAAGCGGTTCAATCACGCCATGAGATATGGGATGGATGCCTGGAGGTTGTGGAGGTCGTCGTGAGAGAGGTGATGTCAACTTTGACTTGGAGGAAGATGCAAAAGGAGGATCGGCAGTGGATGGAGGGAGACCAGGACCCCGGCCGGCTTCTAGATCTTCTCCAAACGAGTCTGACCGCGGGGAAGATTCGACGATGTCTGAAACGGTGGGAAGAACGACAGGCCTCGGGACAGGGGGTTTCGTGACGGAGATGGCGGGTATACTATGTGAAGAGCGTTTTCCAAGGTCAGCGGGAGGGGGTATGGGTTCGTCGACATCGGCGAGAACTGGGATAGGAATTTCGGCGCCGGAACCGTGGTTGACATCCATAACGGCAAGGCTGAATTTGTGTGTATCCTGAAGTGGATTGATGAGAGAATGCAAGCTGGAGATGATGTGCGCACCTTTTCCTTGCGATGGTCGATGGGAAGGGGATCTGTGATAAAACCTGCTTGGTGCCATCTTCTGAGGCTGCGGTCTGCCCAGGCATCCATGACATTCCAGCCCTTGTACTCGCCAGTCAATCTGAGGCTGCTGATGGCACCCGAGTCGCCACCGCCGTCTCCGTGACCACGACCCTTGCCATCGTAGAAATAGCTTTCGTATCCGAGCTCGTCCTCACTGTCGTCACTGGCTTGCTGGGGGCTGAGCTCGAAGGTGTCGCCACTGTCGAGCTCGTCTGCAAAAGCGGCAAGCCAGTTTGCCCAGCCGGAGGGCCCGTCGCCTCGCCAGAGGACGACCTTTGTATCAAAGTCTCTGCCGAAAACAATGACCTGGCCGACGTGGCCTCCCTGAGCAGGATTGAGATCGACACCAATGTAGTTGCCGGCTCTGTCAGCGATGAGAGGGATCCAGCCTGCAAGAGAGTACTGCTTTCTGACCCAGTTTGGAGGGATGCTGTGCATGAGCTGCTTCAAGGCCTGGTTGGCCCCTGTGGCAGGATCCGAGTCGACGTGTCTCCAGAACCTCCACTCGTCGTAGACATCCTCGAGGGGGAGCAAGCGGAGGCCGAAGAAGAGGCCGTCTGAGCAGCCAGCAGCGCTCTCTGGCTCCTGGCCGTTGCAGACGAGATACGAGTCCCTAAGCGCCTGGGGAAGGGGGAAGCCGAACTGGGCCTCGATGTGTGCGAGGTCGGCAGGGAGGATGCCGTAGTTGAGGGTGTCGGCGAGCTCGGGGTACTCACGGTTGAGCCAGGCCTTGATGCGTGCCCAGGAGTCTGCAAGCGGATTGGCACGGCTCGGTGGATACGTGTACGGATTTGCAGGCTGCGTGGCAGGCAGAACAGGCGGCGGCTGCACAGCAGGGCCCATTCGGCGCCACAGCACACTCGACAGCCAGCCCATTGCAGACGACAAGCCTACTTAGATTATGTAATCCTAGAATACCCCAGGCTCCCTCGGCACAGAGAATCCACACCCCGTCTTCGCCCGCACCTCCTCCACAGACACCCCCTCGGCCACGTCAGTAAGCTCCAGCACACCCTGCACACGGTCCACAGCAAACACCGCCAGCTCCGTCACAATCGTGCTCACCGCACGTGCCCCCGTCACCGGCAGCCCGCACGACGCCACAATCTTCGGTGTCCCGTCCTTCGCACAGTGTTCCATCATCGCTATCACCTGTGTCTTGTCCGGGTTCGACACCAGGTCCATCGCCCCTCCGATCCCCTTGAGCATCTTCCCCGGTATCATAAAGTTCGCAATGTCTCCCGCCTGCGAGACCTCCATCGCCTGCCATTTCTTGTCAGTCATCGCACCCGAGAATCCCACGCGCAACGTACCCCGAGGATCGCCACATCCACATGCCCACCCCGTATCATCGCAAACGACTCGCTCGAGTCTGCACCCATCATTCTCCTGACAACGTTTGAAATATAAATTCACTCACCAAACACAGACGCACCGGGCAAAAGCGTCACTGTCTCCTTCCCTGCATTGATCAAATCCCTGCAAAACGTCACCTCTCAGGAGAAAAATAGTCAGTCTTCATCACTCACGCATCAAGCTGAGCCCGAGTCGGATACGGCCCCATCCCAAGGATTCCGTTTTCACTCTGCAACCACACCCGCACGCCCTCACCCAAATGTTCCGGAACCAGCGTCGGCATCCCAATACCCAAGTTCACATAGTACCCATCCTTGATCTCCTTGGCTGCTCGGGCCGCGATCTTGTGACGCAATGCTTTCGCCTTTGCCTGCTTAGCGTCCACTGCTTCCTCCTTGCCTTCCACAGCAACCGTTTCAAATTCAATTCGTTTCTCCGCCGTCGCTTGAACAATCCGATCAACATAAATCCCAGGAAGATGGATCGCATTCGGTGAAATGCTCCCAACAGGTACAATATTCTCTGCCTTGGCGCAAATCCTCATCAGCCAAACCATGATACAAGTCACACACCACACACCTCCACGATCGTCAGCCTTGCATTCTTCGCCATAGGCGCACTGAAATTGTTCGACGCATATCTAAATACACAATTCCCCACCTCATCCACCTTCCAAGCTCTCACAAACGCAACATCACCTTGTATTGCCCGCTCCAGGACATACCTCCGTCCATCAAACTCCCTAGCTTCTTTGGGAATTCCAGGGATCGCAATCCCATTCTTTGCGCCTCCCGGGTTGTATCGTTGAGGAATTTCTCCCGCTTCAATGGCCGTCGATGCTCCTGTAGGTGTGTAGAATCCAGGTATACCAGCAGCTCCTGCACGGATACGCTCCGCTAGTGTACCCTGAGGTACGAGCTCCAATGTGATATTACCCGTGAGAAATGCAGTTTCAAAGTTTTTGTTACTGCGGCAGTCAGAACATGATATCTCCATTTCATATCCAGAAATATCTTACCCTCCAGGGTAGGAAGCAACGAGTTTACTGAGTTGACCAGAATTTAAGAGAAGACCTTTTTTCAAAAAGGCACAATTAAACAAGAGAGGCGAAGTGAGAAGAACGGACCTAATCCGGAATCATTCGTCCCACAATTATTAGATACACCTATCAAATTCTGAACTTCTGGCCTCTTGACCAACGCCGACATCAACGTATCTTCATCAGACCAACAATAAAGAATATCATCAAACTAATGAAGCATCATGGGGGTACACACACATACCAGGTACACCAGCCAATCCGAATCCACCCACCAACACAATTTGTCCAGAACGAACGTCTTGGATAGCTTCTTCGATCGAGTCCCAGACTTTGGTCTTCAAACTAGTGTCACGACGAGGAGTGCTATACGTTCTTCTCCCGATCGTCAAGAGTCGGAGATGGTTCCGAGTAGTCGTGATATTGATTCCTTTCCGTAGGAGTGGTACATTGCATCGAATCAGTTCTGATAACGACATGATCTTGGTATGAGGGAGAGAATGTGTGTGTGTGTATATCAGCGTGTGTATGTGTATAAATCAGGGTCACGCTCATCTAACGAGCGGAAACTCTTCCCGTTAATATACTGATTATGTCATTTGCTTCTCATGATCTGTCATGTGTACAAAGAAAAATATATACATCTACGATACCCACCAACACAATACAGACAAAACTATGTCCTAGCGCATACCTCCTCAACCCACCTACTATCAAGAACCAACCATTGACGAGAAATCTCTTCCTGTCTGTGACCAAAACCCAAACACGGTTGGATCTAAAAAAAGATATCAACAGTGGCTCATGACCATGATCCCATGATCCCCTCATAAAAAAAAAAGTCAACTTTCTTCAATTTTCTATTATACGCAAAGATACATGTATATATATATTGAGCTCGAAATATAACAATCGAACCAGCAATGCAAAGTATAATAACGCATCGAAACATCAACAAATCCCTCAAAATCAAAAAAAAACCATACATTATCAGACTTTACCCATCTTCCACGACGCAAACTCATCCAAAAGGGTAGGCCAAGCCTAGAATAACCCAAAATCAGAACCCAACTTGCAAAAAAAAAAAAATGTATCCGCCTCATTCAACCTACCCCATCAGCTTCGAAATTATCGAGGTTCGGATTGATCGCCTCACAAAACTCGAGCATCTTCAATAACTGTGAATGAGATGGCAAATCGGCTCAAACGGTTCACGCACCATAGCCCAAAGATCTTTATTAGCAGCACGGTACGTGCCTTTTTCCTATCAGATAATCAGCACTCACATTTACAGAAAAGTGTATAAAGGACAATCTACATTGATGAAATCAAGAACATCTCTCATCAGAGGATATTTCGGTCCCAGGAGGACAGACCAAAACGCAACTGCGGTCTGATGAAAACCATCAGCAAGCCATTGCAACGAACATCCTCAATACCAATGACCCACATCCATCTCAATATTCTTCGAGGAACTTGATGGAACAGTGTCACATCAGTGTGATAAATCAGAGGAGCATCAAACAAAAATACACACGAAGGTTTCACAAGCATGAAGCAGTAAAGGTAGAATTCCCGAAAAGCCTCTTTCGTATTCGCAGCGTAAGACCAATATTGAGCCCTGTTATAAGGATCCACTTGAGATTTCTTGACAGGAGGTTTTCCAAACAAAAGTAAATCCTCCAGATCAGTCAGTGCCACAGCAAGGTATTTGAGTGACGATATCCTGTATGGACAAAAGCAGGGTAAGCGAATAGGAAGCAAAACAAGCTACCCTTCTATCGCACCGAAGATCCTTCATTCCACTGACCCACTCTTCCTTGGATATTTTGGCCATCTCTTTTGCATTCATCTGCCATGCTAAAATCAAAGGGACGGGTCCTTCCATTGAGAGACTTGCATCACAGCAAAGCTTCTCGAATCCTTCCGGACCAATAATGTCGGGCTCATCCGGTTCAGCATAGGCGTCAAAAAGAGTCAAGGCACGTTTGGGGGTATAAGATGAATCGTCTGTCAGAACTTCTACGGGAGTTGCAGGAGATTTGCAGTTAACCGGGGTCTCTATGTACTAGTGTATTGACTCAGTGTGAGATAACCTGAAGGAGCGTACTTACTCACAGGAGAGGAGGAAGGCTTGCCTTTACCTTGACCCTTGCTGTAGATGTGTTTGGATTGGTTAGAAGACAAGCAGAAGAGGGAGCAAAACGGCATGAGGACTGCATTCAATAACACTCCAGTATATGTATGTCGGTGTATACAAGAGTGAGAGGAACGAAAAGACGCGTAAATAAGTCAAGAGATGAAACTCACTCAGCCGATTGACTTCGCTGCGTCAGTATGTCAACATTTTGCTGCAGCCTGAGAAAAATCAAGGTGATTGCTTACGTCACCGATTCTGTTGGTGGGAACGATATCGAAGCATTCAAGTATTAGATAATGAGCTGAAATTTGACATATTAGATGCTGATTTACACACTTGGTCGCTTTCTGTTGTTTTTTGCCACTTGACTATAAGTATCACAAGGCGTGATGTATGAAGAAATACCTTGCTATGTTCTATCGAGTCCTTGTGATCCTCTCTCGACTGATATCAGAAAGAATTCAAAGTGACGGTGAAATTACGAGCAGTCGGTTTTTTTTGGATATCGATACCTTGGACTTGCGTTTCCTTGCAAAGGCGGTCTCTGCAGAATCGTTGTTCGAGGTGATGGTCTTGGAGCGTGTGCGCGTCGACCGCATGGTTTGCATCGAGTCGTCCTCGTTGAGTTTGCGCTACCAGATAATCAAACCATCAAAATTTTGGACATTTCATAGATGCCACTGATCAAGGTACCTTGGGCGGCATTATTCGTGGAACCTCGAAAGTGAAAAGAAAGGAAGATTTGGGCTTGGAAATGTGACTGTGACTCTCATTAATGAGCAGCGCTTTCCAAAATTAGCGTCCATCACCTGATCTTCCATCTTCCCTCCCCGAGTCAGTTATGCCTACAGAAGTCTTCAATCCTAACCCAATCATTTTCACCCCGACAAAGGGCATCGTTCGAAAATCAGAACTTCTTTCACGGAGCTTATGGATTGATGAGCCCATAAGTTCTGAGGATGAGACAGGCACCCCGGAACTCATCGATACAGATGAAATATTTGGTAAGCTTCATTACCGTACTCGTCCCGTCTCAAATTGCACACTCATTTCGGAATCAAGATCTCATCCGTTCAATATACGATCCAGAACACCCTAACACCCTCGAAGAACTCAGAGTGGTATCTGCACCTCAAATCAAGATCGAACAAAACCGAGTTACTGTCGAGTTTACTCCTACCGTCCCACATTGTGGGATGTCCACTTTGATTGGTATGTAGTCTTCTTGACTCGATTCTCGATCTATATATACTACATTACACACGCACACAGGTCTTTGCATTCGTGTGCGTTTATTGCGTAGTCTGCCTACCCGTTTCAAGGTCGATCTCTTTGTCAAGCCTGGGTCTCACCAAAGTGAACATGCTGGTATGCCGCTTGATATCGAACTCTATTTCCTCGGGCCTCATGGTAGCTTAGTCAACAAACAACTCAACGATAAAGAACGTGTAGCAGCTGCATTGGAGAACCCAGTTCTCCTCGAAACAGTGGAACAGTGTCTTCGTGATGCAGGTCGTAGAGGTCTACCGATCATATGAGATATGTCAATGTATTCCATAAGTATGTAGGTATGTATTTCATAGTTATAAAGGCACGATCTTGTCGAGCACTCCATGACATGCTAAAGATGTCAAATTAATTACGCAGAAATTTGTAGTGCTACAAAGAAGTCATGAAAATTGACTTTAATGCTACAACGGTGGCGTGCGGATTGAAAAAAAGATGCGATATTGGATGCGATAACGTCAAAAGCGAAGCAATGCGAAATGTATGAGATAATGACAGCGATGAAACCCCAAAATGTCCTTCAAGAGGTAGAAAATCTAGTCCTCGATCAAGAAGTCCCAGCTCACAGCTGTTTCTGGCGCGCGACGGGCACAACCAAAAAGACGATTCAGAGATTCTTTGAAGGTGTTTTCGGGGGCATGGGCCCGGGTGTCCCACATCCGGAACGTGATGTGCCCCCCGGTTTGCACAAAAACGACATCTTCATTCTGCCAGTCTTCTGTAAATGGGTCGTTTATTCGCGCATTGTGCATGATTCTATTCGTGAACCCTGCAGAGAAAGTGGCCTTGCCCCTGTAAAATATACACCCTTTGAAGTCTGAAGGGATCCAGATCGTCACATCTGAAGTATCACAAAGCACCTCAAGATCAAACCTAGACAATGACATATTCCGACACTAGAAAGGAATCAGCCAGACGGAAATCAAGTTTTAGAGGCAAGACGCACAACTTTGAGTTTGATTGAGGCAGAGCGAGCCTTTATGTCCATGCTCAGTTTGTGATCGACTGGTTGATTGTGCGCGCGGTAGTGTGGAATTATCAGAGTCAGATCGACAGGCAGCTGATCCACATGCAACTGGAAATCCCGGTCCTCTCGTGCGTGGTACTTGATCTTATGCGTACCCGTCATAGGCGATGGTGGGGGCTGAAATCATTTGTGTAAGACTACAACGGTCGATCTTAACGTCGCTAAGATGAAGCTACCGGAGATGTAGATTTTTCGCATAAATGGGACTGTCAGGTGCGATAAGCTTTCTCAAAGTCAAAGAACGTGCAAGGTCAGGCACTCACAGACAGTTCCTCGCAAGACATTATATCACAACGGACAAAATTAAATCCAAAAAAAAACCAATATGACAGGTTACAGTGGTAACCAGCGCGAGAAAGGGAGGATGGGACCTGAAACGCTCGGGTGTAGTATTAGTATTAGTACCGGTGATAGTACTAAAATTAGAACAATGATCTACCCACGTGGATGAACAACAGCTTCCTTTCCAGGCTAGTCGATATCGCTAGACAATCTTCTTGAGCACAGGAAGTGACAATAGCTGCCAACAATAGAAAATTCAAAGAGAACATTTGGCAAATTTTTTCTCAGCTTAGGAATGTTAACTCGGGAGGCGTACGGCAGAGCCGCAATAACGCCTTACCCGAGATCGGTCTTTGATAGGAGATGGCGGTGCAGAAAAAGTTGTGAGTCAAGGAACCAGGAAACCATTCATCCGACTTGTATGATAGGCGCGTTTTTCAGCTCACATTGGGCCTTCGTAATTATCAATTCAGAGAGGCATGGGGACGTTTATGGCGACTATTGTACTTATAGATAGATCAACGTAATTCCTAAATCGTAGGTGCGAAAAAGACTAGGGACTATGTAATTATTATAAGGGTCGTAGGATAGTGTCCATGTGGGCCACGCTGTTGAGAATGGAAGTGATCCAAGTTAGCAGAAAAAGGGATAATAGACCCAAAAGGAGCCACAAGAGATAAATACATATATGACGTCGAGCTTCGAGAGTAATAGATTTTCACTCTTACAAAATCCTGAACATCGTAGGCTTGATACCATTTTTACATAATTCACTCAGGAGTTATCGGTATAGGTTGACGACTGAGGAGAGGGGGATGTCTAACTGCGTATTTAAGTATGCGGGTAAATGACACAGGTTATTCGGCCATGAGTGAAGTGTAATTCCATAGGAATGGAAAGAAATAACTGATCCGAACTCCACAGAGGCATGGAGACATATTGATAGGACTGCTAACGCAGATAGTCCGCCTTCAATTACCAGTGTCCACTCCAACGAGTTTTTCATCATGATTTAATGATTCGATGTCACTGCTCTATACATTGTATCACGTCACATAATATCACTGAGATGATAATGGCTAGCGCAGACTGATTTCCAGTCACATTATCACCTTGTATGGTAGTCATTCAAATTCCCAAATACAGCACCGAAATAATAGTGAGGGTGAGTCGTCGAAAATGGATTCTAGACCCACCGCAGATTCATAGTAGCTCCGCGAAAAGTAGTTCACTCAGTATAGAGTCAGTTTCTTTGCAATCTATGATAAATCGGACAATAAATAGCTGAGCCAGACTAGTTGTAAAAAGCAAGGGCTGTTAGATGTAGCTTTCTTTCTTTCTCCCTTGGATGCTACTTCGGCCACAAAGACCTAAAAAAAAAAGGAAGTCCTGTCCGCGTATATTTCATGGGGCGATATATATATGCGTCAGAGTTCGGACACCGAGAGACTCTGCCAATATCTGATAAATACAGATGTCCCAGGAATGAAAGCCACGATTCATTTTCTCATCCTGCTTCACGGGGTATAAATGCTATCATGGCTTGCGGTCATAGTGTGGTAACGATTGAGAATGAAGAAAGACACTCAGTATTGCCGAGCGAGTAAACAGCATGAGTTTCCCTATGATACATCAGGTTCATCAGGAATTTTTCTCGCGTTGAGCAATCATTGTCCTTGCTCAGGGCTTTTTGAGTGTCCAGTGTTCAGGACATTTACTCTTTACTTCGATTTGGCATTCTTAGGAGACGGCTGATACTCTCATATCGTAAAGAAACAGTGTATAACAGTTAGGGATGCCGAACCACGTCGATTGCCTTAGAACATCACCTCGATGCTGTTTTACGCTCCACGAGTGTCACTAATCTCAGACGATTTTATAGCCGTAAGTAAAATCGAAGAAAAACATTTGCGCCCACCGATCGACAAAAACCACGTAGATCATAACTAATCTTGAATCATATAAATGTTTCAGCTTGGAGGTAGAGTTCAGACAACTTCTTCCATATCATCATCTTCACTATCGGTCTCTCCTTGTACAGGATGCTGCTCGGAGGCATGTGGCTCTGATCTAGATCCCAATACATATGTTGTTGTTTCCTGTAATGTATGCGATGCCGAGGAAGGCTCTGAAGTGGACTTCGAACCGGGAGCCGTAAGACTCGGCGGCAGTTCCGATTGAGATGCTGGTATTGTAGGGATCGTTGTAGGCCCAGATGCTACCTCCATTGACAAAGAGTTTGCCACAACTGTATCTCCTGGTAATGTCTGCATCGGGCTCGTCGTGGTCGGTATAGGTGTTGATGGGTTTGACGCCTCCGTCAGAATGCTTTCGGAACGTCCAAGTACCTGGCTAGTCAGAACGTCCCCATATTGTTGGGGATGTTGATTCAACCGGTATGATTGTGGAACGGATGTGGCAAGCGGTTCTTGCATCTGGGCTTGGGAACCCGGTAGAGAGAGAGCCGGTGGCAGCGCATCAAAAGCTGGGTGATTGGACGTTGCCGATGATTGCAATTGTGTTTGCGGATAACTGCATGACAGTGATTGTTGAAACTGTGATCGAAACTCAGGAACGGGCAATGGGCCAGCCTGAGTTTGTTCTCCAGATGAATCGACATTTTCTGCACGCTCTTGACTCAACTCAGCCAACTGCGCTGCCAAAAGGGCAAGCTGAGCCTGTAACTCTGCACGTATATTTGTCGAGCACTCCAGAGCAGCAGGAACTGCAATACCAGCAGCAACAGATAGTGTCGGTAACGATGCAACGGGAGGTGATGCAGCCTGGGGTGCATTATCCATCTGTGCCGACATAACATTTTGTGCTTGGACAAGTAGAGATGTGAGTTGATCCACTGAAACATCGTTGGACTTCTTCCCATCACCACCATTCTCGGAAGCAATCTGAAAAAGATCACCAAAGTTGATGGCTTTGAGAATGCTCTGAGCAGCTTCATAAGCGTCTTTGTCGACGCCAGAAGATGGATCAAAGTCTGAGACAGGCTTGTCCGTGGCGTCTGCTACAGCTTCCAATGAAGTTGGTTGTGATGGCTGAGGCTGAGTTTGAGGATGTGGTTGAGGATATCCTGCATAACCTGGATAGGGAAAGGGATACGGGTATCCTGCATGTGGGAAGGAGTGCTGCTCATGAATGAGCGGAGCATGTGTGAAGGGAGGTCTAGGTGACCTAACTGCAGCATTCGTTTGTTGCATTTGTGTTTGCGGCCGTCTTGTTGCCCGCCTTGACGTCTGAGGATAAGTCAGCACTGTAGAATCAATCTACCGAAGAGAATACATGCGTACGCTGCCTCCTTCCCAAGTTGCGCTTAAACGATACTTTCCATTGTTAGCCTTCTCGAGTCTTCCCCTCTTGAATGCCTTCTGCAGTGCCTGGCTTGCTGAAGGACGAAAATTGAACTGCAGCGGATATTTCGCGGCCATTGATGCAAAAAGGTCCTTTGGTGCGCAGCCCTCAGGATCAGTGAACTCCTGCAATGCCTCAACAATCATCTCTTCGTAACTCGGTAGGTCATCCGATGCTCGCTCTGGATGGATTGATTGCGGAACGTGATATACAGAATTAGACGGGCGAGTTGGATGAGGTGCTGGAAGCACTGGATGTGACTGGGGATGCAGGTAGGCATTTGGCAAAGGCGAGGAGTAATGAGGGTACGATGGAGGATGGTAATGGGGATATCCCGGAGGAGGCGGATAATACGGCGCATGCGGATAAGCTACTGAAGGGTAGCCATACGGTTGAGGAGGATACGGAGGTTGAGGAGGAACAGTAGGTGTGGCGGAAGTTGGCGCAGACGTCAGCGATGCAGGGCTTGTAGTTGTGGGAGTAGAGTTTTCTGTTGTTTTGTCTGGCAGCTGCGGCACTGTCACCTGAACCTCCGCATTGGACGAGCCTGGCTGGGAATCAGGAGATTCTTGTAGTGGCCTCTCTAATGACGCCATAATCGGTTCTGAGGATTTATCATGATCACTTGATGCAACGCTATTGTCGGTTGCTTTGCGCAGATGAGTAATTGCCCAATGTAAGTCCTGAGGCCATATTGTACTTTTGACATAGGGAGGGACATGCACATCGAACGTCAGACATATTTCAATAATTTGTTGTGGTGATAGGAGGGTGAGGTACTGGCGCTTGAGGTCATGGTCGTGGGGTGCTGCGGGAAATCAGCATCAGGTTGATTTGTATTCAAGACAAACAGACCGAGAGGCTGGATATGATATAAACCCTGATAATAGGGAGGATGAGGATATGGCGAGCTTGCCGCCTGCATCGTTCCGGAAAGCTGCACAGTTTTTCACGACAAAGTTTGTACACCATCACAAACAAATCAACAACACCGGATCAAACAAATCTTGTCTAGAATATCCATAACGAGTGACTAATTATCAACAAAATATGTACGTTACTCACGATATACTTTACATACAATCAATATGAAAATGCACTCAAACCCGATCAAATCAACTGATTCCGGCTTTCATAGAATATTGTCGGTGCCAAGGAGTGAAAATAATTCACCAGGAAACTAAGTTGTGAACGAGTGCTGCATTGCGGTACAAAGATTTCTGGCTCGTCCGGTTTCTCTTTGCATACTTTGTCCCTCGTAAGGCGGTCTTGGTTCATCCTTCGTAATCGTTGAAACTTCTTCCAGAGCCATTGGAGAGTATAGGGTCCACGTAGACAGCGAAGCCATTCGACCTAGCAAGAGATCCCAGTTCATCTTGAATTCCCTTTCTTGCGAGTGTATCAAGGTCTTTTAGCAGTAGCGACGTCAATTTCTACTCTGGAAATAAGTTGTTGGCAATCAGAAATGCAGAGGCACAGTACCTTCAGTTTTGCATCGATTTTCAATATCATCTCACTGAATGCGGGAGACCAATGAGTTGTTGGTTGCGAATTGGCGCCCATGCCCATACCGACTGTACAGGCATTTGCTATTTGCCACAACGAATTGGAGGTCTCTGCATCACCAGAGTTCGAACTTCCTGTGAGTGTTGTAGACGATGCAGTCGCGCTTGGGAATTGTATGGTCTGATTGAGATTCGTGTTCGAAGCCGAGCTTAATTGCTGGAATTGCTGTAAAGGAGTATGTGATGAAGAGGTGCTAGCAACAGATGAACTGGGATATTGAGTGCTATGGTTGTTAGCCTCGGAAGCGAAAAGGTATGATACCCCCGGATATGGTGTCACTGATGCCAAAGGTCCGAGACTGTGAGTTGAATGGGGCAGTGACGATGGTCCAAGGATTTTTGAAATTTTGTTATAGACTTCTGACATAACGTCAAGGAGTGAGAGTACAGTCTCATGGTAATCCAGCGAGAACGACTATAGAACGAAACAGTCAATAGCATAACCTTATGAGAAGGAAATCATTCACCGTATACGGTGGCATTAAGTACGATGCGTCTATTCCCAATTCCGATCCCGTATTTTCTGACATTCCCGGGGCACCCTTCTTTTTGGGTTTCTTGAATAAGTTCTAGTAAGATATAATCGACGCGTGAGCTTTCAACCCTCTCTTAACCTTCAGCTTACCATCCTTGGTCTATCATTTTCTTCCTTTGACTGATCATATTCTGTCACTGTGTTGAGAATGGTCCGAAGTAAGTCCTGAGGGTTATTGATATCAAGTAAATTCGACAGCGAAAGGCCAAGAGTAGCAAAGCGATATGTTCTTAATAGTGCATAATCTGTCAATTATACATGCCATCAGAGTGAAGACAACTGTACTTACCGTCTTTTCATGTCCCCATTATTGAAGACTTTCTCGAGTCCTGTACGGCTGATGAGCAGGGTATGAAACCAGTAACTACGCCTGTCAAAAGGATAACAAAAACAGAAAAATGTTAGAACGTTATTTAAAAATGAGCCGGGAACGCACCCTTCAAAAACGTTCCTGATGTACGTTAGAGTGACCAATCTCTTCTGTAACATGTCCCTCAAGGACTCCACAGAGGTGCTTGATCCCAGAGGTGGACTTGTAGCTCCAACAAGGCTGGTAACATACTGTGCCTGACCCTCTGCGTTGTCACCACGTACGATGGGGGCAGACGACGCGGCATTGGAAATTGCAGAAGAAATAGCCATGCCCGCGACCGAGGAGATCGTTGAGCCGGTCTGTATTGGCGGGGACACTATAGGTATCGTACTAACCGACGGGGAAGAAGAGGTGGTCGACTTGAACGACGAAAGGAGATTCTGCGCTGATGATTTACGGCGCATTGTGGGCCGCGCTATATCCGAAAAATGGGACATTGCAAGCTAAATAAAAGGAGGCAGTGAGAGAGAAGCGGAAACGGATGAACCAAAGCCTTGACAACTGGCGGGACGAGCAGCTACTTATACTTGTGTTATACTTGTGACAATATCAATCCCTCACAAACTTCTCATAATGATTGGTCGACCAAATGGTCACGTGCTCTGAAACTGATAATCGTGATTTGATTGAGCTATTAATTCTTCAGGTCGACTTGTTCTGCTGTTCTTCCATCCACCCACCATGAATGCTAATGCCATTGCAACACAATTTTCAGAGTACTATTACAACATCTTTGACACTGATCGCTCCAACCTTTCAAGCCTCTACGTGCGTATCACTCATCCAAATCTCTTCAAATTTCGCTCACATTGTACTCTAGAGGGACAGCTCGATGATGACATGGGAAGGGGCAGGGTTTCTAGGCACAAAGGATATCGTCGATAAGCTTACGGTATTGATTTTTTCTTTGTATAATGTTTCTTGCTAAGTAGTCTGAACAGACACTTCCCTTCGAAAAAGTTCAACACCGAGTCACCACAGTCGACGCACAACCCTCTGGAAATGGACTTCTCGTATTCTTCACCGGTATCCTAGCCGTACGTACTGTCTAGCGTTAGCACTGGCACACCGACCCATCTCTCACCCAGATCGATGGGGATGATCGACCGTTGCAATTTAGTCAGACCTTCCAGCTGCAACAGAACGAGAATGGGGCTGGCTTTTGGGTGTATGTCGATCTTCCAATGTCTGACTGCATAATGGATCGTTGAAACTTATCACTAGGTCTAATGATATTTTCCGCCTCAACTACGGTTGAGTTGCCCTTGCGCTTCCCAACCGGGTCTCCGATGGTACTCTTAGCCTTAACTAATTTTCCTGAGGTCAACTTCTACACCCTAAGATCCTTTTTTAAGAATCTTCTTATAACGAGTCTGTCTCTGAAGCAGAGGTTGCCTTTTGTAACCGCCCATTACACTCATTTGTTCACTTGTCCCATCTGGTTGGCTCCTTTCTGGAATTGAAAATCTTAAAACAAACTTTCCCTCTCAAAACACTGTGCTCAATTTATAAGAGTAATGCTCTTTGGTCAGTCATCTGGCATCACCGATGATACAGATTTTGTCATTAGCGAGATTTCGGGGGATGCTGTAGAATCAAAAACATTCAAAAAAGCATTTCAATTTTACATTGAGTTTTTTTTGGTCATGAACGACCATTTGGATAGGGTTTCATAAAACGAGAGGACTCAATCAACCTTAATTAATTTTGGTTTTCTCGTATGATATCCGTTGCATTGGAATTTGAGAGAACATCCAACCAACTACTTGAATACCGCTATCACGAATGCCTTATGGTCCTCATCGTGACTATTCGAAATATTCCTTCAGATGACAAAAAACCCTCTACTCAGTCAAACTACATATACAGTAGTGAGAAGCAAGATAACTACAGCAGGTAATAGAAGGCTTAGGTGTTGCCTGATCTTACCAGCTTGCCAGGCTTCGTTTGCCTGGACCTCACTGTTCCTGGTATCGCAAGAGGCCAGTCCCATAGAGATTAATTCATTCCCAGCTCGGACGTAATAATAGTCTCCTATAAGTGAGAATAAGATCAAGTCTTTGAATGCCATTGAAACCAAAGAAAGAGAACAGAGACTAACCATAGGCAATTCCTGTAAGTTGATTATTAGCCGGTTCGTTGACTGTTCCATTGGATAATAAACTCTGCCAAGATGGACGCCAGGCCAATTGCGTCACGTTGTTCAGAAGCTGTCGAGGGAAGCTGTCAGATCATCGCTTGTTCAGGAGAAAAGAAATATACTTCAATAGCAGCGTCACTCCACTTCTGCTTGAGGGAAGGAGAAGGCTCGACTTGAGACAAGAGGAGTAAGCCATTCGCCGCAATTGTAGCCGCGGAGGAATCAGCAGGACGAGGAGCAGGAATTAAGGGCGCGTTATAGTCCCTTGTGAAACGAACTGATTGATAGGATAGTCATTTGCAAGAGAAGGTTGCGCACCAGGGTACAATTCCGTCAGCAGGGATATTGTCTAGGAAGTAATTTGCTACACGGACAGCGGTGTCATAGTACGAAGAATCCCCTGTCCGCTTATACACTTCAGATTAATCAGCCTATATTCCAGTTACGAGTATCTATTATGCACGCACTATTCGAAAACCCATAAATGGCCCAGGCTTCACCACGCGACCACGTACTGAAAACAGATGAGTTAGAGCCACGATTCTTACTTAATTATCAATACCTGTTATCAGAGAAACCTTGAGCGGTCTTTTTGGCTGTTACAGCGCCCGTGAAAGTGTTATAATGAATTACATGCCAGGTGCCCCCATCTGGCCTGATGTGATTCTTCATGGTGGTATTCGCATGAGAAGTAGCGATTGCGCGAAGTGTATTGTTCCCAGTCAAGTCAGCAGACTGGAACAGCACTTCGAGATTCATCATGTTGTCGATGATGACCTAGAAAACAATCGGCATCTCAGGAATTTCCGAAGTATGAGACGCACCTGGAAGTCTGGATCCGGAGAGTCCCAACTTCTGGTACATCCAACAATGGCATTGAAGCGATTTGCAAGCAATGTAGCAAAATTGTTTACCGCCGTTATAGCAGTTTGATTATTTGGATTCCTATGATATCTCAATGGGCGAGATCACAAGACAAGAATGTCCACTCACACTATCAACTCCTCCACGAAGGGAAAACTCAGAAAACCAACGTCATGACCCACGCCGTTCCTAATTTCGAGGGGAATCAATGCAGCACTTGCCTCACGGCTAAGCTCTAGCCAATCTGCAGCTCCTAACTGATTGCTTGACGTAGCGCCGCATAGCTGTTTACGTGTGTTCAATGCATAACCTGTGGCGAGAAAAAAACCAGACGTCCATGAGTTTGGGGTGAAATACTGCCATTCTCCTGCTGTCTGGTCAGTGAACTGGGGGTATTGTATGGGATTTGGGAGGGCTTCGAAAGTTGCAAGAACTTTTTGAGGAATAAGTGGCGAAAACAGTTCTGAGGGGATCGTCCCTCCGAGCACGAGAGGCACCGCGAAAGCGAAGGCAATCAACACATGCATCCGTAGCTTTGAAATAACAAATTGATGTGGGCTGGATGAGGGGGAGAGGGTAAAAGAAGTGGTGAGGAGCAATCAAGAATTATTTACTTTTATGCGAACACCGAGACACCGGACTAATGTCTCTAGCATTCTCTTCCCAGAGTGTGCCATTTCGTCTCAGGTCGAGCTGAAAGATACCTCTGGCATCGCATATACAGGATGCTTTAAGGTCAAAAGGCACGAGAAACTGACGACGATGGTTCATGTGACACAGATACTATGAAATCAGACGAAAATCAGACACTCCCCTTTTTAGATGCGACAGCAATCAGGCGACTGACGTATAGGGTGCAAGTCAGACTCAATCCTATCTTGAAGATGTAGGCACCTGGGTCTTTTACTCTTTAGCCTTTGGTTATCTGCTTGCCCTGCTCTTGACACAAGTTTCATATCTCAACAGCTTGTGTCCTCATGATTATGCATAACTTTGGGAGTATTTGCAGTACTGTCATGTTTGGAATGTTCGAGTGTTGAGTGTGAAATCTTTGCACATTTGGGAAACTTCTTTTATTACCTTGGTTCTATCATTGACTGGTTGCCTTTACGATTTTTATGAGGTATTGTAGCCGACTTTCCCTCTGTCTTGAATTAAACTGTGATATTGTTGACAATAGAGTGCTGATATCCAGGATCCTAGCTTGGTTAGCCATCTATTTTGGATATTGTAAGTGGAATGACCTCCAAAGTCATCTGAAACATTTATTGTTTTGATTGAGAATGACTCTGGTATTGTGTTCAACAATCTAGCTAGGACATGCACAATGTACACTTGAATAGAAATCGTAGATAGAGAAGCCTGTGGTCTTGATCACAGTAATCACCAATGTCGACGGGCATCGGCAGGTCACCATGTTTCCCGTTTAGAAGGATCCTGTCAATCTGACATCCCTGATAGATGCACCAACATAAACATCGAAAGTTCCAGAAGGCTGAATGTACGACTGGGAGCGCGTGTCCCAAATGCTACGAGTTCCAACCCGTGAACATCAAATCCGGATAATATACGGTATTCCCTACCTGATATCCCTTTGGCCCAATATCATCGTTACCGTTGAACTGGCTCCAACGGCCAAATTAATTTCATCAAATCCTCTAAGAACTCTCAGTGGCTCGCCAGCGTCAGTGGGGTACCCGAGATATAACTGCGGTATCTCCGTTCCTGCGAACGATCCAGTGTTGGTTAACTTGAAAGACACGACTTTTGAGGACCCAGAATCGGTGATAGCAAGATCGGAATATTTAAAGGTGGTATAGGATAATCCAAATCCAAATTCGAAACGAGGAATGATGTCGTGTGCATCCATATAACGGTAGTCCAGCAAGAGTTTCTCAGTATAGTCGATCTATCACGGCTGATGAGAACTTGAAAAGTCTCCATTAGACAAGATATTGAACGGACGTCAGGGAATCCATCGCTATTGTAGACAATGCTTGTCCCATAGTCGCTTTCGCTCTTTTTGACCAGTCAGTCTGACTGTTACACCTGGTTGTAGAATCTGCTTACATCGGAAATACTAAATGGTAGTCTTCCCCTCGGGTTATATGTTCCATAGAGGACATCGACAAGAGAAGGTCCCGTCTGTTCACCTGGAGCACCAGCATATATGATTCCAGTAATGTTCGGGTGATTGCTCCAGCTGAAGCTGACTGGCCCAACAGAGTGTACGATTGCGATCGTATTAACACAAACACTGGCAACACGTTCAATCTGCAGCAAATTAATTGATTATTTAGATAAAAGAGATCAATACTCACAAGACTACCACCTTTGAACCACAGAGCAAGGTCATTCCTATCCCCTTCGTTCCCAACCACTATGGTATAAGAACCGAGCTCACCACTCATGCTATGAAACCATTTTAAGGCGAAAAATCTCACGATGAGACAAGTGATAGACTCACGCATTTGCGAAAACGAGGCAAGCATCTTTGCCTGCAGCAGCTTTGGCCCCATCATCCAAGTCGTTAGACAAAGAGGACGTGATAGAAGCAGATGATCCGACAAATGAGGTGATAGCATCAATAGGGGGAATTATAAACTCAAGGGAATTAGATCCAGAACCCCAGCTAATATAGACATCAGCACTGAAAGTGGGTTCAGCGTGTATACCAACCCTATAGACATAGTGCCGTCGTTACATTCGTTCAAGTCTCCGCAGTTCTGATTGGGTAATTTTGCATCCTGGCCTACCACTGCAATGGTTTTAATTCTTGACTGTGCCAAGGGTAGCCCACGGATAGTAGTCCCCATTGCTGTCCCATCTATTGTTGTTCGATTGTTTTTCAAGAGAACAGCAGAAGCTGAACCTATCTCACGCACAAGCGCAGTGTGTTCAGAGGTGCGAACGTTCACATCCAGGTTGCGAGGACCGGAGCCATCAGGCTTCTGAGAATCAAAATTTGTAGGCGGATATCCCTAACGACAAACGATCTATCAGTCCTCAAGGCAATTGTATGATTCGAAGTCTCACTTACCGAATCCTGGCCTAGATAATACCACGCAGCAAGGATGGATGATACCATTTGATCGAGTCTCTGTGTCCCATCTGTCAATAGAATAAAAAGGGTTTCAGATGCTTAATCACCTCCTGAGTAACTGCGCCTGAGTTGACGGCTGCCTTAAGGCCACCAAGTCCAAGAAATCCCGCGAAAGTACCGCCACCTTATCATTTCAAGTCAGGATATAGCCTTTTCAATCACCAAAACGTATTCACCAATGACAATGTAGTCTCCTGGTTGCTCCATATCGAGCCCAGCATTCGCATTATCAGCAGCAGAGTCATGTGTCGCACCCCAATCACTGACTACATAGCCTGAAAATGGAGGGTCAACCAGTGGAATATATGTTTTGAAAGCATTGCACACCCTTGAATCCATTCCTTCGCAAAAGGCCATTCGGACCAATGAGCTCTGCGTTATGACATGATGATGTGTCATTGAAACGGTTATAGGCACACATAACAGAAGTTACTCCGGCCTATCAGAAGGGGATATGATCAGCACAACTCACAACCTATACAACAATCCCGACCTCAATACTTCTCAAGAATGGGTAAAAATAGACCTCATGTGTTGTCCGGTCATCCAAGTTTGCCGAAAGTCCATACCTCCAGTGTTCCTGGTTATTTGCTAGAAAATGTTTTGCAGAAGCCTGGACTCCAACACTTTGAATTCCTGTGATTGTCTCAAAAGCGCCCTCTCCAGTTAGATACGGGTCTGGACCAAAGCTGAAGGCCGAACACAACATCAGAAATCACCAAATGATTTATCAATAGTTCAACATGCCTTTCCCAGCCACGTCCTGCCTTAGGATTGCGCATCTAGAAAGAAGAGTATATTACAACCACCAATATCCATGGGATGATAAGGCTCACTATGTCCAGAGCAGGACCCAGTAAAACACTGCCGGTCGCGTAAGTTGGCGTTCCTCTTCACTGGGACCGTAGTACTCACTGAGCACCCTTTCCTCGGAATTCTTCGGCCATTGCTTTCCCTCTTGCACGCATTAACCTTCGACTAAATGTTGACGCTACATTAATGCCTGCTGGAAACCCGGTTACGTTTCTCGTCAACCTCGCCCCGGCTGGACCATCTTCGAAGCAAAGAGAGGGAATGCCAAGTCGAGTTACAGCTGTCGTATCACCGACACAACGACCTGTTTACAAAATCACCCGGAATGAAACCTGAACGTCAACTTCTCAGGATGGGAACACGAAAAGACTCACGATTGCTATTGAGTTGACCGGTGCCCGTAACAACCCCTATCTTCTCATCCAACGTCATTTGGGCAACAGTATTATTTGCTAGGGCGTATGCATCATCCCATGATCCTACGAGATTTTGATCAAGAAGTTAATTCAAGAGCAAAACTTCACCTACGTGGCGTGAACTGAGCGAAACTCTGAGAGACCACAGCCAGGAATACTAAGGCCTTGAAAGATATGACCATGTCGAAACGTTTCACCTGACAATGTTCAATTAAATCATTAGCTTAAGGCAAAAACAGATGAGACGACAACACTGACTCGATAGAGCAAATGACAGAGATATGTGAGCATTCCGAATTGAGCAGGACCTGGGTATTTAAATGTTAAAATATGTGGAGCAAAGGCTCATAGTACCACAGCATGTCCCCTGTCCTACATAATCATATGGCACCAATCGTAAAAAGATATTTAATCATGAGCCAGATTTAAATCTGGCGTCAGCCCAAAGTTGTGAGAGATTACAAGATGCTCTGTGAGCACTGCTCTTGCTTTTTCACACTAAACTAGGGGCCAGTCTGATTATGTGGAGCGGCGGTATTAAGTCCCGGACAAAAATTGATGTGTTGCCATGAGTAGTTAGCATGATCTCACCGAGAATCTCAGTAAGAGACTGTCACAGTTGAAGCCGAGAGATGTACTGCCAGGGACAAACTGTTTGGAGTAAAAAACAAGATATATTGGCGTCATCTCCTGATCCGTCACGTTCTTTCGTGTAATTGAATGGTTTTCCTAACTCTCAGAAGGATCTGTGCCGAGAGGCCCGACATGTATTTCAGATTTCCCAGGCATTTAAATTACAAGATCTAGAAAACCAAACGCCCTATATTCTCCTCCTGTAAATAAAAGCTACATAACGTGTACAGAAGTTACAGAATAATAAAGTTAGATCTTTTTATATCATAAATTTATTAACGCAGAGCTCGAACGTAGTCCGCAGTAGGCATCTTCGTGGACCTTTGGCGTGAATGAACCATCTAGCACTGCTGTGGCAGTCCCAGAAGCTAATGCGTCCCCATGGATTGCGTTGAAATGAATCTCTAAGAGATTTGGCCCCGACTAATGAGTGAATGATGGAAGCAGTCCTGGAAAAAGGGTTTTGGCATCTGTGCTGAGCATCACCATGGTATACCGTGGGACCATTGTTATTCTCAAAAGTGGTGGTTCGTTTCTTAGCCCACTTAGATGCAGCTTATTGATCATGGGAAATTTTATGTGCTGAATCAAGTTCTACTTGCCCATATAAATAATCTCGCTGTGTCGTAACGTACTAAATCAAATGCTTCCACATCTCTGACAACGATGACAAGTTGAGACGCAAGTATGACTGCCAACTTGGTATCAAAGGTACAATGCAAAAAAATTTTCTTGAAGAAAAAAAACCGACAACGAAAACGCACTCAGCTGCAGGACTCTTGCAATGTTAATAGTCACCTTTTGTTATCTCGGAGTATGTCAATCCAAGTGTCATCTCTCTGAGTAAAATCTTCGCGGGCTTAGGCCCCCGAGATGTTCTCATACCCTGGTGGAAGAATGTCACTTCTGTATGCGAACACCTCAGAATTAGCCTGGAATTCTATTCAAGCAGCTCGACAAACGCCAAGTCTTCTTCGGTAAGTCTTCTCTATCAGCTGACCCATGCGTTCTCTAATGTTTTACGGTGACCGTTCACCGCACTGACGTCCTCTGAGGTCTTCCTTCACGTCACATTTCAAGTTTGCCTTACCGGGACCCAGGAAGTCCTCGTCTATAAAAGCCTGCATTCTCCCCGAGAAAGAAAAGCATCGGGTCTTATCTACCTCGACTTTGAACATCCATCATCATCATCATGAAGTTCTTTGCAACCCTCGCCGCCCTTACTGTTGTTGCATTTGCCTCTCCGTCTACCCTCAGCTGGGACACCGTCTACGATGACAGTGGTGCCAGCCTAGCTATCGTCGCTTGTTCGGATGGCTCAAATGGTCTCCTTACTCGCGGCTTCACGACCTTCGGCAGTCTGAAAAACTTCCCCAATATCGGTGGTGTCCCAGCCATCACAGGCTTTAATTCTGCCAACTGTGGTACATGCTGGAAAGTGACCTACACCAATGGCCAGGGAGCCCAGAAGAGCATCAACGTGCTTGGTATTGACACTGGAGAGAAGGGTTTCAACGTCGCCAAAGCTGCGATGAACACTCTCACCAATAACCAAGCCGATCAGCTTGGGAGGGTCAATGTTGATGCAGAGCAAATTGACGCTTCTAACTGTGGATTGTGAGTACCATTCATCTTGAGCTGCGGTAAAATTTTAAACGTTTCACTTCCACAGGTAATGGCTGTATCGTAAAACCATTTTTCTCAGGTTGATTACCAAGTATTGTCATGGACTAATGGACATAGTATATTTCGTTACCTTGTACTGATTCTGGTCGATTCGAGAGGATAGCTGTCTATTTTTTCTATGTCGTTTTGATAGTCTCTATAACCTTCGATTCTCCGTGCCTCAGACCAAGCCAGAAACCGATTCGATACTCTTTTTCCGATTCACCAGATAAAGTACCACGGATTTGGGCCATCTCAATTGCCTCGCTGATGTACTGTTCTGTAAAGCCGAGCTTGGATGCTCCGTAGATCGCAAAGACCTTAGATGTCTGAAAGCCATCATCGAAACCCTTTCTTCGAGCAGGACCGTAATTGGGAGAGTTGACACCGTCACGTTTCCCAGAGTTCAAGTTCTCGACAGCAGGATTGCAAGCTGGGGGCTGACCTGTGCCACTACTTTGTCTTTGATAGATTGCCTCGAAGCGGTGTTGACTATTGCTTGGAGAGGCATCGGCAACATCTTGTGGGTGGTGACCATCACCTGAAGCCTGGCTCAAGACCGATACAACCTCAGCGTCATTAGGATAGTCCATCCGACGGGCCTTGGCGGAAATACCTTGACCCTGAGTAGAACTCGCGATATCTCCGTATGAGTAAAAGGAAGTAGGTAATACAGTGCCAACAGCATGCTGGAAGCACCATCCTGGATCAAATTCGCATTGTTCATTCTTTAGAGCTATGATGATGTAAGTTAGTGAACCGAGGAACAGACAAACAGACAAACACCAAAACATCCAACCAGCGGTCACATTTGTATAAACCTGCATCTGAGCGGTGCAGAACTCCTTGCGTGCCTGGAGTTTATCTTTTTGATCCTTTAAACTTTCCTCACTTAAAGCGCACGACCATTCTCCAATTACGAGGTTCCGCCGTTCTCCATTAGCAACACTCGAAAATGCATCCGCAATCCCACCTTTGATATCTTTGGTGTGTTGGATTGAAGGTTTTTTAGAATCGTTGTCAGTGAACACGAAGTACGAGTGGTGATCCTGAACGACGAAGTCGCGGCGATTGTTGATGTACGGTTGGAAGCGGTTAAGGTCAAATCCATCATGAATGTAGACCGGTAGACGCTGGCCATACCATGACGATTGGCGAATGGCATCTATAGCCTGGTTGTCTACCCCAAGATGAACGATGAATACGAGTCAATCGAGTCCAACATACTCACAGAAATTCTCCAATGATGGATGTCCAGTTGGTTCGTTTAACAGCTGCACACCAATCACATTGGTTACGGACCCCAGCTGTTGCACAAGAAACTTGATTGCTTCAATCGTCTTCCATTGATAGTCATAGGAGTTGAAAAAATTCGTCTGGCCATCTGAGATTCCTGAATGTTGTTGACCGTTTTGACTCCCAGGAGCTCCATGCATATCAACTAGAACGCCGATACCAACATCAGCTGCTTGACTGATGGCTCGTAGAAGTCGTGGCCACGCATTCTTGTACACCTCGATGTAGGGTTCGAAAGGGGTACCAGCCATGAACTGAGGACCGAGAGTAAACCATGCGATGGGAATCCGCACAGTGTTAATTCCGATACTTGCAAGATAATTGAAATCCTCCGCCGTGATGAATGTATCCCAATGCTTTTCGAGCACAGCTCTAGCGTTGGTGACACCTCCCCAACCTGCCGCGATGTCAATTTCTGAAACCTTAGGAGCATTGGCACATTCAAACAAAGACGGGGTCATCCATTGCTCGTGCACAAACCTGAGTACTATGTTCAGTGGACAAAAAACACCAGCCTGCAAGAACTTACCAGGACCCTAAATTTACCCCTTGCTGCTGGCGGTAACGAAAGACGTTCGCTTCGGTCTGGTCAAACGGTGGAAATGCTGGTGCTTGAACGGGAACATCGTAGGGGTCGACTGCGCAATTTTGCATGTGTCCTTTGGATGCACCCTTTACAGCTGAATGCTCCAAGAACCCAAAATCGGATTTTATCTCGTTCGTTGCACCAGGTGAGGGGTTGACAAGGCTCTGGGATAGTCGAAGCGCAGCTAGGACGGCCGTCAAATTGTACATCTCGTAACCAGTAGGCAATGTCCAATGAAGGTTGAATTAACGACAGAATACAGCGATAGCCAGCTATCAGAGTCAATCAAGGTAGAGAAGCTGAGGTACCCACATACTACATTAATGTTCAACGAACTAGTGACAATAACAGTCTGACATCAAATATTTTGATTTAGACTGGACTCCATATCAATGGCTCCCGCCAAAGAGGTCTTAAATATATGTATTTGTATTTGTACAATGCGACATGATTAAAAGAATACGTTGCGAGAATGTATACGCGATTATGTGTCATGGGAAGATCGAAACACGGTAATGGCAACTAAACCGACGAGCCAAAAACGCGACGTGCACTACAATCACGCAATGACTAGAATGCGTCGACACATTTTGTCACCTCTATCCATAACCTCAAGACCGTATGATATCCAAAGATGAGACAAACTCAGCAGGAAAAGGACAAAGCAGCCATATCGAGGAAGGAGTCAAGCGAGGGGCGGGGCCAGGGACAACAAAATCAACCGGCGAGTCCATCTACGGTTTACGGAACTCGCACAGCACAGTGTAGATTGTGTTGAATGCTGTGTAAATTTCCTCTCGGACCTGATGGACATAATAGTGTTAGCAGGTAATGATAAACAAAGGAACATAAAGTCGGAGTTTGTCGCCACAAACTTAGAGTGCAAGGCTTTCAAGGAAATTATCTCACCTTAGCACCAGTCAAGACAATTTTTCCGGAAACAAAGATGAGCAACACAACTTTGGGTTTAATCATCCGGTAGATCAAGCCAGGAAAGAGCTGAAAGGCGGACTCAGGAAAGTCGAATGCGAGAAGCAATAAAAACAAACTTCAGGCTCATAACTACTAAACTGACCATGGCTGTATGCAAGTCCTTCAAGACGGATAGGGAACTTAACATCACAGGAGCCAACGATGTTCTGAATTTTGAATTCGGAAAATTTGGCATCAAAACCCAATTTTTGCACAATACGCGCATATTTACGCGACGCCAGACGTGAGTCATCCTCCGACTTCGCACCCGTAACGACCATCTTGCCAGACGCGAAGATGAGGGCGGTGGTCTTCGGATCACGGATACGCATGATGACAGCCGCGAAACGCTACATCATGCAAAAATCGAGCAGTTCGATATTGCCATAAACAAATGAGAGAACATCATATACCAACCTTAGGGTTATATTCAGCGTTCCTAGCGTGCAAGGCAATAGTTTTGAGATCAAGGCGACAGTCCAAGTTGACGGTGGCCACTATGTTCTGAAGGGTGGGAACGATGCCCTCAACAGCAGTGATATGTTGTTGCTCGAGTGTCAATGGTACTGGAGTTGACGGCATTGGGGTAGGTACCGATGAAGCTGAAGGCCCGGTGGTGGTGGCGCCAGAGACCGTTTGATTAGAAGGTTTGGAAACAGCAACCTGAGCTTGTGGTTGTGGTGGGACATAGGAGTTGGACAAGGGAGAAGGTCCTGGCAAAGTGATACCAGAGCTCGACTGCTGAGGCGCGTTGTATGGATTACCCGATGGAAGTGCAATACCATGGGGAGCAGGCTGGTACTGAGATTGCTGGGGGGGTTGGTACGGTTGTTGTTGTGAAGCATTGGAACGAGAAAAGGTAACCTGGCGAGCGGGCAGCGCGAAAGACATTTGTAAAAAAAAATTTAAGCGTGGGAAAGTTGAGGTCGGGGAAGAAAGTTGACTTTCAACCACAGAAACAGTGATCTTATATACCCGAGACTTTTCAGACTCCGACAGTTGACTCAGAATACATTACGTAATGTAACTCTCTTTCTGAGTTCCTGAGCACAGGCCCCTTCCCATTGAATCTCTGACTTTCCTTGCATCTTGGAATCCTCGACATCACGGGACTTCCAGGCTCTTCGTGTCCATTCACAGAATCCTGCGCACCATAGTACTACAGATGAAGGGAGATCAGTACAGTCTACTCATCACCTTCCCTCTCATCCATCCACATCAACACTGCCATTCCCAACCCACTCGAAATCAAGGTATCCAAGTTATTGTTATCATTTTATACTTCGGCTCGGATCATATCGGGGTACGTTGCCCTGTGCGCAGTCATGTTGATTACGTCATGTGCTTCTTTTCCCGCGACCGTCGCTCCAGTCCGGATTATAATTTCACCACGATTTTCTTGTCAGTGAGCAGTTCAATGTGGAAGAAATCACTTCAACTCAATAGCCATCAGACTAACCCACACTGTTGATCTCATCCATCACTCATTGATCATCACAGAGAGCGTCTTGGAATAGATCCCAGAAATCACTGATGAAGGAATATCAGTGTAGATGCACAGGTAAGTCCTCAGATGCTAAGAAGAGAGAGATAGAAAACGACTTTTTTGATTGCTTTACATACAAGTTCTTTAAGTACTGTATTTTACTGAGTAATAAGAACAAACTCAGGGTAGTGATATGCTCCACTAAGCAAATGAGTAAATGAGTAACAGGTGAGCATGTAAGTCAAGAAAATAAGCGGAGCAGGGAGCATTAGAGGAATGATAACGAAATGAAAAAAGATCCTTAGAATATTCTTCGTTAAGGAACCCTCCACAGCTTCCAAGTGATCATTAAGAAAGAAAGCACGTATGACTATGCAGCAAGTGGGTATTAATTAAAAGGTACTAGACAGTCTACGTAGAGAAGAAAACATCGGTTGACCATGAATCAGAGATTGCCCAACAAACCACGAATGACGACCTGGCCACTATAAACACGTCTGATCATGCTCACACACCGGCCACAATCCTATGTACAATTAATTATGTTAGTAAACAACAAGGCCTAAATGAAAGATAGGGACATACTCTTCGGCCTTATTAAGAGCCTGTACCATACTAATAACCTCCCTCCTACGGCTGACGACATACTCGCTCTCCTTCAATAGTTCATCAAGGACATCAGGTTTATATAGCTCTTGAAGAAGTTCACGTTGCAGATTATCTTTTGAATGATTGACGAGGTTGAGTGAAATCGCCTTTGGGACCATATCAATCATTTCACGCTTCACAATGTTGAAATACGAATGTATCAACAGCTCTGCAAGGATAAGTAATCAGTAGAACCAAAGCATGGGCGAGTTATAAGTCAATAACTCACTGATGACTTCAGTCTCCATGACTTCTCGCTCAGTCAACGCCGTTTGTGGTCTGATGACAGGTGGAGGAGCTTCCATCACCCCCTTCTTCGTCTGCTTCTCAGTCTTCTTGGCTCCAGCTGAGAAGAATGATGCAAAGAAACTTTGTTCCTCCTTTTTAGGATCAACATCAAGGTCTTTGTTATTGTTAACTGCAAGCCGTTGGTTCTTAGGATCATTGGATTGAGACTGTGACTTGTTGGCATTAAGGCGTTCCGTGACAAGTGCAGTTGCCTACGTTCAGGTCGGTAAGAGTATCACTTGATACTTTGTAAATGAGTTAACCTTGTGACCGGAAATGAAATCTGGATGAGTGGTATTGATGTAACATGCCTGCATACTAGGTCTATGAGTTACCATTTAAAGCCGAGAGACAGAGCTTACGCGACAAGGTCTGAAACCAGTTTGGTAGTCGGCATCATCGATTTTTTGAAGAAGTTCACCACGACACCATTGAAACGCTCCCGTAAAGCTGGATAACGCCGGAAGGCTTGCTATAAAATTATTCGAGCTCTCAGCAGTTCCCAGTAAGAAACATCACTCACAACTTTTCCCAGCAATTGCCCCAAAATACGAATGAGCTCATCATATATGAGCTGGCAGCACTTGAGAGCCGGCTCCTCCAACCGCTTGATCTGCTGCTTCACGATCGCCTCAAAGGCCATCGTGCCCACAAACAATGCTGGCGTGGAACCCTGGTGACAGGTCGGTAAGCAATTGGACAACAGGAGCCGACACACTCGCCGAGGAATTGTACAGCATAGTCCGGATGTCACCATCCTTAACCTGGTCAAAAGGATCGATGCTCTTAACACCATTGTTGAAAAGCTCATGGAAGACAAAACTAATACGAGCACCACCAGACAGTTCGTTCAATGAAAGGTCATTTGTGTTGCCATCAATTGTCGTTCGAAAGTCGGAAGTAAATTCTGTGATGACGGACAGAACAACGTTGCTTGAAGAGTCCCCCTGGGGACCACCCAGGCTTTGTAGCTCCGCGTTGAATTTTGCCAATTGTTGCGATATACGGGCTTTGATGTCAGGAATAGTGGCTCGAATATGGTGCATGAGGATCTATCAGCGAATCAGATGAATAATACACCAGCCCAGCTCTTTTCAACTAGCCATGTTCAGTTTACGCGCTAGGAATGGCGTCCCACAAAATTGAGCCTTGCTCTTGTATGATGGATGGTTCTCAAAAAAGTCGCGTTCGAACTCCAGAGCTTGAACGATGGGTTTGTTGGTTTCAATGTCACGCTGGCCACGGTTGACAACGGGGACATATCCAAGTCGAAGTGGAATAATTCGTCCCGCAAGGATATCGACAACATCCGTTCCCTTGTCCCTGTATGTTCATGAGACCCTGTCATACTGAAATACAGATCGTTCGACCCACATCAAATCGACCTTCGTCAAAACACCAATAGTCCTGGTTCCTTCAGGATCCACCTCACGCGCTAACTTCAAACCATCAGAATTGGCCAAATCGGTATTGGCGGCAGTGACAGCAAGGATGATACACGCTGGCTTAGAGATATATTTGAGCAACATGTCACGAATCTGTTTCTCAATATCTCGAGGCTGATCTCCAACGGGAACTTTTGTCAGACCCGGAAGATCAACAAGAGTGAGAGTCAGGACATTGGGTGAAAAGACGCGCAGATTAATGGGCTGAGGGGAAATGCCTGCATTTTTCCCAGTCTTGGCTTCTGTGTCTCGAACAATCTCTTCCCGGATCTTATTGAAGTCGAAGAATTTCTCTCCTGGTATATGAAGAAATTCACCCCATTCATTGGGATTGGCATGCTTGTCATTAGCCTTGTCGGTTCCGTTGATCTGGGCTGAAAAAGATGTTCGAACAAGAAAACGGAGACAGAGGAAGGTTACTCACGACCACCAGGAGTATCAGCAGAGCGATGTATGAGTTGCAAAACCTGTAAAGAAATTAACATGACTGTTTAACCATTCGTAAGGAGAGCCACTTACCAGTGGCCGCCGCGTAACAATGCCAGTGCCACGAGGAAGAAAGTCACGACCGACAATGTTCTACGAAAGAGAGTTTATTGATGGATAAACTTCCGGATGGTATGGGACTCACCTCGAGCACACTGCTCTTTCCACTACTCTGACTACCAAGCACGCAGATTTGTGGCAAGTCTACTGATGAACCGGATTGACCGACAGTTGCAAAGACATCCTGGAGTTTGTTGACTACGGAAACGATTTCTGTTCCAAGACCCGATGAACCTGTCGCCATTTCTTTATGAGAAAGAAGAATGAGGCGATGAGGGATGAAAAGAATGATTATATAATAATTTTTCAAAATAGACTTAACAAATGTTAGCAGATCTTTAAGCTATTGGATTTTTTTTGACTCAACAATTTATTACGCGGTGTACGAACATAGTCCACAGCTACTGGTCTTTTTAAAACAAAAACAACAACAACAATTTATCACGCGGGGCTCGGTGGCAGACCGTGGTTCTAAGTTACTGGTTCAGACTAATAATAATAATATTATATAATTTTACAACCAGATGTACCCTCTTCAGCCTCAAATTCTCGATAATAACCCAGTGATCACTATTGAAGCCTCCAATCCCTGACAGCTATCGATACTTGTGCCCATCCTTTTCCTTGTTCATTGACTACTACTACTACCACCACCATCCCTCCTGGAGCTTGATACTATACCGAAACAGAAATGTATGGGTTATGTAATTAAATCAAGTCCAAAAGATCTGGGTGCGGTTCAGAGATAGAATACACTGTTTGAAAAGAGAAAGAGAACAAATGTTCTAGAGGAAAGTATATAGTGACTTGGGTCTAATAAGGAAGAAATATATTAATCACTAGGACCAAAAATAAAAGGTTAGGATTGTAAAATATCAAGTAAGAGGACCAGAGACAAAAGGTTAGTCCTAAAATACTCAGAATAAAGTAAGTGTACATTGCTCTTAGTAGGATATGACAAAGTATACCTGTGAAATAACACTTTGAGTAGAGTATACTATTAAGGGTAGAGGTAGGATAGGAGCAAGGGTAGTCACTAGTTTACCCTTGGTTCTACCCTTGCTCTGAGTCAAGAGTATAAAAAGGTAGTCACTGGTTTTTCCTGGGGTTACTCTTGGTGGGCTCTAATGATGTTCATATCATCACCTGCATAAAAAGGGAATTAAAAGTACCGCCTCAAAGGACAGACAGTAGTAAAGGAGGGTGATAGGGATTAGTGATAGGTGTTTTGGTAGAGTAGGATCTACCTGGAGGGATTAAAGGGGAAAAGAGTGATGACCAGTTGACAGGTATGCTGATCAGTTGTCCACCGTGTGAAGAACAAATTGATAGGTACAGATAACTCGTGGCCGACATCTGATTACGTGTCAATTTTTTGTACTTTCAATGATTTGCGTATAGGCGAATACAAGGTCATCACATACAAACCCACCACGGCGCATACAAATGCTTGTGATGTTTACCGTATGTTTTCAACAGTTTTAAATCTGATCACAACCTCTTCTAGGATCATGCAAAGTTCTACATGTCATAATACCTGTCAAAGTCACCATCGACTGCAAGCGTCTGTCGGTGCTCCGCGGGTTTTTCTGGTGGTGTTCAACTTGTAAGCCGTGATTTATACATAATACGTAAGTGTTCTGTAGGTTGTGGAGATGTAACAAGGCAAAGATAATGAGCTTAAATGCCTTCCACGTTTGGAAGGCCGAGAAGACATGCTGGGGGTTGACAGTCAGGGTCGCTGACTAGGTTCCCTGAGCATCCCTTTAACTTGACACTCCTCTTTCTCTCGACAGTCATCATGTACCAACACTGTGGACCAGTCTCAATGTACAGTCTTCCCCAGGAATTGACTGAAAAGATCGTCCATCAACTCAAGGGTGACCGAAAATCACTTCTCTGCCTTTCCCTTGTCTCTTTCAGCTTCCAGGTGGCAGCTCAAGCGCATATTTTTCGAAGAATCGCATTTGTTCCTGAAAGTAGGAGGGGCGATTCAAGATACAAGCACTTTAGGGATGAAAGTGAAGAGGAGCTCTTTCATTGGGTGTTGCCTTTAAACAGGGTCCATGCCTTCTTTTCAATCCTTGAAATTCGCTCTAATCATTTTATTGGGGCTCTTGTTCGCAATTTATCTCTTGCCTTCTCGGAACTCGAGCCTTATGCAAACAACCTAACTGACGATTTGCATCATGCACTTCAGCAAATGATCAGCCTAAAGTGTCTCCAGGTGACACTTGGCCCCCTGACGAATGTCTGCATGGCTATCGTGTTGGCCGACCTACCTTGTCAGCTCACCAGGTTTTGCCTGTTGGACAGACGACAATATCCTGAGGAAAACGATGCCTACATCACCTTCCTTTCTTCGCAGTATCATCTCAAATACTTCCATTTTGTTTCCTCACTCCTCGTCCCATGTTCTCGATCGTTTCATTGCCCGACCTTGGAAACTTTTGTCGGTGACCCCACACGGTCTTCCACTATTTTCCCAAGCCTCACCCAAATTACATCTTTGGGATTGGTGGACTCTCCGTGGTCTAACGCACTTCCAGTCTCATCGTTGATCCCCATGTCTTCCATTCTATCGCAATTGCGAATATTAACGCTCTACTCTTGCTTCTTCAAGGAACCAGCTCTTGAAAAGCTCTTTGGGTATATGTCATCCCTAGAAATACTTGAGGTTGCATTAGATGAACGCACAACAACAAACCGTCTGACAAAAGTAAGTGATCACTTTTATTGGCATTCGTCACCTGAACTCCCCTATAGCATGCCACCTTAATGCTCAATTATATTCATAAACTCACTTACTTACGCCAATTTATGTGGCATGTGTTTTCCGACAAGTATCACCAGCGTCAGTTATCTATATTGACACGGGATACTCAAGAAGCCTGGACAAAGTATTGGTTTTCTTCCTCCTCATATTTCCAGGAGGCATACTTTGCTATTGGCCCTGATGCCGATACTTATTGGTGTTGGACTCGAGGCAAATCGGAGCCAGATGAAGTCTCCTCGGTCTCCTTTCGTGGCCGCACTCCGTTTCGTGACATTGTCTTTGATCTCCATTTGGCAGACTAATGTCATACAAGGCTAGACATAAGATGATGATCTATCAAGTTTCTTTACTTTTCATCATCAAGTAGTGGTCAACGTCCAGTATCTATGTAATTGGTATATCAGATCATGTTCTATAATCATATACTAAGCCAACCCTACATGGTGGTCCAGAATAGCTGGATTGACTTGAACCAGTCTTCTGTCATTTTTGTCGGTCAAGCCTCATCCACGGTCGCAATTGAAACTGCATACCAATTGCATACCGTCAATGATCAAGATCAATTTGGTTTGCCCGAGTAATACCCGCCCACGAGGCAGCCGGGCGCAAGACCCTGCATTGGTTCAATTCCGCCCTGGCAACACTCTTGCATTTGCTCAAGTCACTGACTGAGGACTCTTTACGACCTTCATTATGTATCTCATATCTCCATTAGTGGAGGTGTTTCGCTACACGTTGACGCCTATTGCGCCCTTCACATGGTTCGATGTGCCTCTCAGCACACTTGACGTTATTGCGGCATTCCGACTGTGTATTATTTTACGACAACTGAGGGAAATAGCACACTCAAAACACGTGCTGAGTAAAGGGAAGGTTGGGGTAGAGGACAAGTCATTCATCAAGGCATTGGCTACCACACTCCTGGTGGTGTATGGCGGCGAAGCCATCACATGTAAGTTGTCTGCCCATGATAACCTGTATCAATTTTCGTCCTACCTGTATCAAAGCACCGTTTTTGGGAATTCCACCTTCGTTTATGACAGCCAGTGCCGGACCGTTGCTATACGCCGCTGTGCAAGCAATCGTGGAGTACCTGCCAGAGATTCCTGAGTTGACAGGGGAACTTGAGCTTCCATTGTCCCTAGTTGACGGATTCACCCGTGCCTATCTCGTTTGCAGCCTCATTCCACCCTCGGTGGCCCAACATCAATCTCCCATCATTGCCTCCTCACCATGGACTCTCCTAGTCACCTCGCTAGTAAGTGCAATGCTATATCATGAAGACATCATAAACTCAGGTCTGTGGTCATGTAGCTTACAGCCAATGGAGGATTTTTCTTGGCCAATCTATTCTCAATCCTGAATCCCACTTCAATGGCAGTGCAAACGCCCCCAGAGCTGCAAGCATATGGATGGTCAACAGTTGATCTATGGTGTGCGCCTGCTATGACGGGCTTATACGCCTTCATGACGCATGCTCAGCCGTTCTGGGCTGACTTGCATGCGGTGCTTGATAAGATGCTCGGCGGTACTGCATCCGGACAGGCTATCCATTCCGTCGACCCAGAGGTTGCCAGAGCAATATGCGCAGTCATTCTGTCCGGGTTGTTCGCTTCGCGAGCAGTCGTCAATTTCGGTTTATTTAAATCTACGCAGAAATGTGAGCCTCATATACTCTGCCTGACCAGTCGCTGATGGTTTCCGGTGTAGCTGAGAAAGAGAAGACTCAGTAGGGGACTCGTAGATTATGTCATTGCACGTGAACCAGATTGGCATCTAGAAAGGGCAGTGTAGCCCGATATTTTGTATATATCCTATTGCTATATGTTTTTACTCCCCTGGCATGGAAGCTACAGCTGAAGCCTTCCTTTTGCTCAGCTTCCCTAGTTGCAGCCTCTCAGTCAAGGATTATACGGAAACAAGTCCCCTTGACCTACAATGTGTCACTGTCCCACTTCCTGATGCCTCCGGCGACTGGGATAGAGATGTTTATTTGGTGCTCAGGCTCAGTATATCAGAAACTCCAATAGATCCTGCCAGAGTCGTTCAGCGAACAGTAACATCTACAACGAGAGTCTACACATTCAATGCGACCTCCGCTGAACCCGACGAGCTTGTGCTCACTATTCCTTGCCCTCCTGAAGACAATAAATCTAGTTATCTGCACGAGGATCTTGACACCTTTGAGAGCATTCTCGAACAATATGCAATTGAATTCCAATCTTTTCCTTCTCCTGGGACTCAAGCACAAACCCCTTCTATTCCGAATTTTCCCCCACCAACATACGTGAATGACCAGAGAGACCTACATGGTCACCTTGTCATGATTGACGAAGATACCGGTGAAGTAGTTGGTGAAGTTGAAGATCGTTTCCGTATCCAGGAAGACCCAATGATGTATCAACAAGGACATAAGAATGATCCAGTTATCATTGAAGTCCCTGACGAAGGAGGTCTGCGTGAAGAAGATGCAAATGCTTTGGCAGCTTTTGCAAAGATCGTGCCTTCCGAAGAGCAGGATTGGATCACTAGATCCGCCACTGTCGTCAGGTATGTACCCTTCTTTCTATCACGAAACACGTATTCCAACACATCCCTTCTAGTCGTGCGATTTCATCTGGAACGAACTTCTTAGTTACGACGATCACCACTGCTTCTAACTACTATATTACAAGATCTAATCCTTCGCCGCATCATTCCTCGTTTAATTTGACTACTCCAGACCACGGAAATACAAAACGACAAACGTCACCTCTTTCTAGCAGATCACATAGTCCTACGCCTACGCCTCCACCTCTACCTCCACGTGCGCTGGTATTCCTCACCTCTGACAGAACGCGTAAAAACCTCCGTGCTGTCCACGCTGTATCAGGACAAGCTGTCAAAGTCAGTGCCAAGACAGTCAAAACTATCGATAACATGATACGCCGTGCAATGGGTGCCAGACCCCAAGAGAATAGACTGAGATATAACCCCGCGCCAACCAGCTCGCTCTCTATTGCTTCTACCTCTCATGCTGACCTCAAGCCTCCTCTTCCTCCTCGCCCGAACGTTTATACCCCATCTCCAGGTTCTGGATCACCCTACGCTCCTCCTCTTCCACCTCGGTCATTTCCTCTGTCCCCTCCACAACCATCTACTCATCAACACCAACAACAAGATTCCATTACAACTCTTCCGCCTCAGCCGAGACTTACAACTACTCGTCGTCTTCTCATCTCTGCTGATCTTATTCTCTCCACAATTGACGATTCAACTCGCAAGCTTCTTGATTCTGGGACCATCAATCTCGGTAGAGTCGTGCATCATAAATATGGTGCTGAGGCTGCTGAAAGTTCTCTGCTGGTGGCCGGGACCGCTAGGAACATCGCGTTGGTTTATATCGATATGTCAGGAATGGGTAGAAGGGCATTATTACGAAGGGCTGGGATGAGCTTTGTCAAGGGCAGAGTGCAGAGAAGAAAAGATGGAAAGAGACCAGTCCCTCTTATACCTGGACAAGAAACACGAAAGTGAAGTCTCGTCATAAGGAATTAGATTCAAGATATCCTCCAATTGTGTTGGACTACCATGACAAGATTTAGGCTTAGATATGCTACAGGATGAAATATATACGGAACATGTGAGCAATCGAGACCATTCCCAAAGATTTACAGTGCATCAAAATTGATGTGATGCGATGCACGCCTTCGTTCCAACTCGTCTTCTCTCTGTCCATGCCATGCCATTAGAACATTCAATTAAACCAGCCTTGAAGACTCACTTTCTCATTTAAGTGCAAAACAAATACAATAATTGCCAGAATCACCATGCCTGCAATACAGGTAACAGTCACCCAAGGTACCCAGCTTCCTGGCCGTAGAAATAGTTCTCGCTTCCAACCATCACTGCTCCCATCTAGTGGAGGCACCACGACAACGCGGGAGTTGGGGATCACGCCCTCCATATTGATGTAATGGTCTGGTATATGGATGGTTGTGCCGACGAAGAAATTCTCAATATAGTTGTTGGTACGGCCCAGGCCAAAGAACGAGTAGGGAGGTTGAAGCGCATGGTAGGACGTTTGAGAAAGCTGGCCAACTGATGAGAAGAAATCATCCATTCAGGAATGGCTCCAGAGATGGTACAAAAAGAAGAAAACTAACCTTGGGCAGCTGACCGATGCCCTGCTGTATCGAAAACAGTGTACTTATACGAAGCACCTGAATAGCTGACACCAAATGGCTACATAATTTTGAGTGACTGGAATGAAAAAAGAAACAAAACGCATACCTGATATCTCTCAGATCCGTTGGAAGAGTAACACCAGCCACCGTTGCATGCACCATTTGAAACTAAGGCAATTCCCGCAGCTCACATGAGAAAGCATCCATTCCAATGGAAAAGAGAACGCACCAATTGCTTTGAGAAAGAAAGCATCGTAGTAGAAATTATTCTGGATGAACAGGACCCGACTGCCAGTCTGAGATCCAATCCTTTGGACCATGATATCCAAAGTCCCCTGGATATTGCAGAACATGAGTAACACTCCTTTCAAGAAAGAGGAGGACGAAAACAACTCACATCCTCATCCATGTCTAGAAATGTCACTCCTCGTGCGTCCTTGACATTTTCCAATGACGTCGTTCCAATATTCGCGACTCTCCATCCTCTCCTACCAGAGCCATTAGAAGGATTACACCCCACCACTCCGTGCGCACACGGCACAGAATAAACAAGATGCGGGGTACGATCATCGCCTGAAGCACTTATCGCAAGAAAATCGAGGAATCCATCCAGATTGGCATCGCCAAGTCGGATTGAGAGGGGAATAAATGGATCATAGGTTGTATCACTGACGAGAAGAGAAGCATTTTCCGGAAACAAAGAAGAGACAGCGAAGCGGGAATAGGCCTGCAGAGGCGTTAGCGGGTCACAGTGTAGGTCCAATCCACATACATCATTGTCTGGGTTGTCTCGGAGGTCGAACTTGAAATGGTCGTCAGGCGTACAGAGATTATTCGGTTGCCTACAAACTCTAACGCCGTTCTTCACTTCAGATTCGGTGCTTGATAAACATAAGCCAAGCTGCTGATTGTATGCAATATTGATGAAACAATCTGAGCCAATCCCTTTGGAATTCACGTTCTTACAAGTTGTAAACATCATATCAATCGTACCGTCCCTATCTGTGACGAAAGAATTACAATGTAGGGATTACAATGAAGGTCTAGCTTACCCATATCGCCGAAAGAAACACTTTGCGTCCCAGATGGCAAGGGGCCTTGTCTGGCCATCAGGAAACCCTGAGACTTTTTATTCAACCAGATCTGATATGATTTCTGGCCATTTCCTTCGTCACAGACGAGGAAGACATCTATAGGAAGAAAAAGATACAGTCTAAGCTCGAAACTCACACTCATACACTGGCTACACACCCGCCAAGCAGTCTCCATTGAGATCTACAACAGCATTGCTGTGAGGATTTGCGATCTTACACTGAGATCCATTAAAATGCGAGCTTTGTCTGTACAAATCAATGACGTGAAAAGAGATGAAAAAGATATCCATACATCTCGAACAACGGTGAATCTGACATTGACGAATTCCAGACATTTTGCCATACTTGTAGCTGATCCCCACCGCCTCTCGTCAAACCAAGTAAATCAATTTTGAGATCACCATCAATGTCCAAAGGTATAGGTTGTGCGGAGGTTGATGACTGAACTTTGACTGGATGGGTAATATCTGAAACCCTATGAGGCGGCCGATGGAATCCACCATATTCATATTACTCACCGAAACCTTTGTTTGGTATCGACCGATAGACATACATGTCAATCTCGTCCTTGTTCCGACCCTGGCTCATCACAAGAAGGTCAAGCTTCCCAGTATGCGTAAAATCGCCAGGGACAACATTCAGTACTTTAGCTGAATGGGTAAAGCGATCTCCTTCATGGAATATGAAATTCTCTAGAGCAATCAAATCCCAAACGGTTTTGGACAATAATTCAGGGCATACCATGGTTCCAACAATGAACCGTGAACGTCCGCTGGTCTGAAGCCAGTGATAAGAAGTCCAGACTAATGCCACGAACAATTATTTGGACCCTAGTAACGATCGACATTTGAACCTACAACTGATCACCACTGAAATCACCAAACGCTACAATTCTCCTGTCGCCCGTTAACCCAAGAGTTCCTGCATCCACCAATCTAGTTCCGGTGAATCGTTTCTTTGGAAATGGCCAGAACGCTGCTACATATAATGGTGAACATATCAGGAATGAGAATATGAGACCCTTCCATGACAGTTGCAGTGCACTTGGCATGTCTACAAGCGTGGCAAAGAGCGGAAGAGGTCGAGAAATAAAGTCTCAAGTCAATACAATTCTCTACAGTGAGTTAACGTCATTGCTTTGTACTATTTACTCCAAATATGGCCCTGTATTGCTTACGTTTCTCAAGATGTGATTTGCCTTAGTGTAAAGAACTTGTATCATCGTATAAATCAATTGTTCAGCGTCTTTCGCGAACTTTGAACCACACAACTCCGATCACACCAAATCCAAATCCAAGAATAAAAGCAAAGAGCACAAGGATATCACGATAATAGTTGTTCGAGCCAAATCCAAAAAGCTGGCAAACATGTTAGTTTCAAAATTGGAAATAGATGAAATCACTAACGAGTTCCATAATCAAGTTCGCAGAAATGTCGACAGGAACGCCCTGCAGTGTATCCTGAATCATTAGACCAGAGCCAACTTCGTTGACAGAAAGCGCCTCTAGGCTATACTTCAGTGGACATAACCACTGCAACCATCGGAGGACAGGAGGTATGGAGTTTAGATGGACAAAAAACCCCGCATATGTCATCTGATACAATGCAGTCAGAGCAGAAAGTAAGATGGCAATGCCACCGTTCTGGAACAGAGTGCCAAGCAAGAAGTTCTACGAGAAGTGAGATTGAGAAGGAATATGGTCACGGAAGGATAAGAGCTCACAAAGAGGGTCATCGCCATACTATAGAGCACCAGAACAAAAAGAAATTTGAAGAAGTTAGCCGGGTTTTTGGATAGTCCAGCCATCCAATATGTACTGAAGGCGCATTAGATGTAAGGTATGAATGAGATAAGTGATAGCGCTTACATAGATGAAACAATTATAGTTGGTATCAAACGAAGTGGTATCATATCAAATAAGAAACGAGAGAGGAGCCATGAAGTTGGGCTGTAGTAGGCACTCGCACGCTCACGCAGAAAAAGAGGTCGGATTTCGACGATATTATACAATGCACTGAGCGAAGAAAAGGCAATAAGAGCACCCTAGAGAAACGTCAAGACTCCCCACAAAACATCAGTCAGTGCCTTACCAGAAAGAACAAGCAACCGACACGAGACTGGAACCCGGCAATAGATTCGTCGGTTTGGTAATACAGGCCACCTATTGATACATAAATGATCGAGTAACAAAGTTAGATGTATATGAACGTACCACAAAATACACCCAATACACATGCTACTGCAAGATGAGTAATGAACAGAGACTTGTCTCTAAGTTTTTACATCAGGTAAGAAAATTGAGACATTCAGGCTCACTCACCTCCGCAAGATTTTCCATTCCCTTCCACATAGATATTGGAACTGAGTCAAGAATGTTGTCGCGTAAGTCAGCCTTGGCCCAGTGCCAACACGACGCCCAACAGTCCCATTCAATGCAATTGGAGAGCCATCAGTGCTACCATCCTTACGTTCCTTTTCAATAGCTTCCGAGTCCGAGCCACTAGCACGTGGACGACTTTGCGATGATAAGCTGAAAAGCTTAACAGGGGGATGACTGGCAACTTCGAGGAGGTAGTCTGCGACATTGTACCCTTCACGATAATATGGAACACCGCTAACCGCATTTGCTCTAAAATGATCCACAGGGGCCATGGAACCAGGGCCAGAGTAGAGCATATGTCCTTGAGAGAGCACTAGAATGGTATCGAATTGTAGATAAAGCTGTGAACTAAGACGATTGTTAGAAAATTCTCAATGCAGGAACGAGTCAGCAGCTAACCTAGGTTGATGGATAGAAGCAATAATAGGGATGGGATTGACAGGATCATGAGCGATATCAGAAAGAAGACTTGCAACACGAGTAGCAGACACAGAATCAAGCCCTACGCGACGGAGAATTACTTATAAGAGTGAGGATATAGTGATGAGCTCACCAGATGTGGGCTCATCGAGGATGAGAAGATCAGGCGCGGCAATCAATTCCATTCCAATACTGACTCTTCTCATTTCACCGCCGCTGATCCCTCTGGCCTTCTCACCAGAGTTGGTCCCAATACGCGTGTTGCTGATATTCTCAATTCCGAGTTTTCCTAACAAAGCGTTCACACGTTCAGACTTCTCCGTATCAGAAATGGTTTCAGGCAATTTCAACCGTGCAGCAAATATCAAAGCTTCAAATACAGTAAGCATGGGTGGAAGTATGTCTTGTTGAGGCACAAAGCCGATTCGGGGAGCTCTTGAGAAATTGCCATCAGCCTGGATACGAACTTCGCCCGTGGTAATTCCAGATTTGCTCTTCCCTGCAAGAATCTCAACCAGAGTTGTTTTCCCGGCACCTGGATGAGATACTATCAGTAGATCAACATGCAGCACGAATGAATGGAATCTACCACTAGGCCCAAGAATTGCCATCATCTGCCCTGGATCCACACGGCCATTGAGGGCGTTCAAGACCGTTTTCTCGCAATCGTTGCTATTGTCTCTGCCAAACCATCTTAGCAGAGAAAGTCCTTGCGACCTTGGTATAATATAGGTCAGATCAATCCACTCTAGGGCAACTCTCCATCGATCAATGTCCTTGCACCCCGAAAGCCTGGCTCTCCTCTGCAAAAAAAGTCCCCACAGGAGTGTAGACAATGCAAAAAGGACGAGCCCGCCGACTACAGCCAGACCGGCAATAACGCCACCGCTGAGTCCTGGGCCACTACTCATTGAACCATTGGTGGTGTCAGTAACATTTCCACCACTGTCAATAACACTTTGTCGTACACATTCTCCGAATGTACAACCATCAAGTGAAAGACCGTCAGAACCGAAGAGATTGATAAGTGTCTGCTGCTTAAAGCTACAAGACGATGAGTGGTTGGAAGGACTGGGGGCAGCACATTCAATATTGAGAGTACCAACAAGTCCATTGATGGGACTAGTTAGGTCAGTAATCGGCACTGCACCACAGAAAGTGGTATTCGGACGACAGGTGCACTCGAGATTATTACAGCTCCAGAAAGCGCTCCCATCCGCATCATTGACCTGCTGCATGCACGTGTCTGCTTGACAATAGAATTGTTCAACACCATCGTAGAATAGTTGAGCATATACGCTATTAGAGGCACCAAACGCTGTGACATTTGGTAAAGGTGTAAGGGAAGATTGACGTGTCCGCATTATATTAAGAGTGGACTTCAGAGGGTAGATAGCTTGGAGCGTAGGGTTCTGAAAGATCATTCAGTGAGAATGTGATATTAATTTATTCTGAGACACACATGGACATCGCAACTCATTTGACCTGCAGCGTATACTGTTGGCGCAGTGTTGCACACCAAGGAATTTCCCGTTGATTGACTATCCAAGGAAGATGATGGATCAAAAGGCGCAAAGGCAGACTGACAGCTACTAGAGCTTGTGCACACATTACACCCCGTTCCAGTCCAACCCGACTGGCAAGAACATCCAGCACTGGTAAGGTTTGCAAATCCTGAAGAAGCTGATACGAGGGGACGACCGGATCCTTGAAAGATTGTTCCACCACAAGCAATCGATGAACAAGTGGGATCACCAAAACCTGTGGGACATGAACAATTTGATCCGTTTGGAATGCCATAGTTGTCGCAGTTTTGAGCATTGGCAGATATGATCCCAAGGAGTATTGGGGACAACACAGCCCAAGTAACACGCATGTTCTGCACTGGAGTGCTAGTGGCTCAGGTCAGGAACATCGAGAATTGGAGTCCGGTAATAGAAAACGTACCATAACAAGATTGCATCACGTGGCATGCAATGATCTCGAGGTACCCACACTGGAGGGACCCGAGGAGGGACCATTCTGTTGGAATCTGGATCTCATGCGAGCCTGCACGATGCATGTGATTCCTTCTGTTTCAGATCCTTACACGGTGGATATTTAGAAGTCAAGTCGCCGCTGGAATTGTTTAGTCTCTAGACTTGTCACGCAGTCACACTCTATTATAGTAGCTGCACTGATGTCGCACTGATGCCGCCAGGCTTTTTCTGGGACTGATGACAAGCATGCGCAAATATGCTTGAAGAGCAAGCTTTGCAGGACGCAGCTCAGGGTGCTGAAACAAAAGATGGACCGAGTCGGCCTGGGAAACGCAAGGACAAGCGTATGCCTTTGGATATACCATTAAAATGGAGCATTAAAAGAGAGCCTAAAGGTCCTCTTTCTATCTTTCCTTATGTGAATTCTATTTTTATTGCTTGTGAATGTACTATAATTATTACCCTGGCACAGGTGTCCCATTCTAGCAAGAATGCGACGATGGAAACATGATTGTTTTTCTCTATAGCAGTATTTGCACGCACATCTGACAGCAACCTTTTCCCACTGCAGGACTGTTGCTCATTGTTTCGTTCTACCCCTTTAATTTTTTTGTTGGCTTATTATTTTTTGTTTTCTTCGTAGGCGACCCCATTACATCTAATCCCATGGCATTTGCCTTCGCACCTCCCAGAGAGCCCCCATAGCTCTCCGAACCAGTCAAAGACGCCGGGAACGCACTCTCCCACCCTGTCCCCTCTCCTCGAACTTCATCCATGTTCACTTGGCTATGCCCTGCTACTCACCCAGCCATATTTTTCTCTACTTCTTTTCGTTCTGTGTTTGTCTCTTTTGTATGACACAATTTGTATATTTATCAGAGGCAGTGAGCCTCCGTAGACAGGAGACTACCGCAGACTATGTGCGTTACAAATAAAAATTGGGGGAGTGTCACACTGTGACACTCCCCAATTCAAGCGGCGATTTAACATCCACTTTATGCATCGACTCAGGTTCGAACTGAGGACCTTCTGTCTGCCCAAGAATTAACTCAGTTAGACAGATGCGCTTTCCAACTACGCCATCGACCCATACCAAATGTTGGGTACTATATGTTTATCAGTAGCTCAACAGAGACATCGAAATGCCGAATGACTTTCGAATCCACGATTCACCGTGAACTACTTAGGTGAGAGTATTCCACCTCAATACTCTATATGTGATCATGTCGAATATGGACTGGCATACTTCACTCTGGTTAACACTATTGCCCTCACGGTGCGCTGTTCAATAATTTTGGCTGTAGTCATTGTAGTGGTGCTGATAAAGAAAGTCTTGCCCTGTGTTATATCCAATTGAAGTAACATCTATCCTTTTTTTCATGTCAACAGATTCAAGATCACTCATCTCATATTATTTGAGACAAGTTCTATGATCAAGTTACCCAACCCTACATGAGAATACGGAAATCAAGAGATGACACAATGTCTGAATCATCACGATCCCTCTTGAGCGAAGGAAGACCAACAAAATATGAAGATGTTTGCTGCTGAGGCTCAAACACAGCAACGGAAAGAATGCGCTGTGACGCAGAAAGGCGCATCTTTTCTGGTCATTCTTTTTTTCTGGTTGACCATCATTGCGAGCACAAAGTTCGACATTGGATGAAGCCCCTTGGCTCCTCAGACAAAGGCAGAAGGTCCCTTTCAACTTTGGGCTGCTTCTCCTTCTCGTTCAACGACTTTCTCCGCCATGACACCTCTCATTGTCATCTTCACCTCGACCAAGAGGGATCGATTATTTTATTTGCCACCAAATCGCTGCCTCCATTCTCGTTTCCATTCTGTCTGAAGGTTGGGCACAGAGCTCCCTATCAGCATGGAGGCGACGCTTATAAACTCAACTGCTCTTCCAAGAACGTTGGCCCCCCATACATAACCTCTTTCGTGGTTCACATCGACCTTGCATAAAATTTCAGAGCATTATTATGGGGAACAGCGCCGCTAGCTGAATGAATCGCTCTTTTCGAAAGTAACGCCAAAATCAGAGTCCTCGAGGACACAAGAAGCTGAAGCAGCTACGGTAAGGAATTTGATCCGGATATCAAGAAACGACGTCTGATTATCGTAAGACTTGTTCGAAGAGATTGTGCTCCGTGGAACAGAGTCGATAGACAGTTGATTGAGGGGAGTAAGTGTGAAGGGAGATGCAAACGTGGCTGAAAAAGAGAACCGTAAACTGGAGGACAGACAACAGGTTTCCTTTGAGATAGACAATCAGCCTGGAATGAAGTGTTGCTTGCAAATTTTGTGCAGGTCTGGTTGCCGTGGTAGCAAGAAGAGTCAATCAGCAGTGAGGAAAAACTATGTCTTATCACTAGCCTCGCAGTAACAGGCTGCCCTGGAACCGTGTTAACTGATGTGGCCTAAGACTAAGATTTCGGTTAATAGGAAACGAAAATCCTGAAGACGACATCATGACGACATCATACCATCATCGATTGTTACGTGGTATCTCCGGACCTGGAGATTTAATAAGAACATCTTTGTAGGAGATGAACGGGAACCGTGTAGTACCGAGAAGACTTCTCGGAATAATGACTCTTCCCCATGTTACGTCGTAGCCATCGCTTGAACACCTCCAACATAAATCCACTACTTAAATCTGAAACAGTCATGCAGTACACTCAGAAAAGGAGCATCTCCAGTCGTGGACATTCAAGATATGAAGGATGCACTAAATCTTTGATACAACTCCGATATATTTTCCCACAGCATCTGTGACCAGCACAAAACCTCTGTGCTTTTTCATATTATGCCAAATGTTATACTCCTCCGTACGCCAGCAGAATCTCCTTCAGATCCATATGAAGCTACACTTCATGGTGCCTCCCTTAACGTTTTCTCTATTCCTGTTCTCGAGACATCGTTCGTAAATCTCCCACACTTACAATCATTAATTTCGGATGGACCGCAATGCGGGACATTTGCTGGAGTAATCATTACAAGCAAGCGCGCCTGTGAAGCTTGGACTGCAGCTGTGAAGAACCTGTTCACTTCCCTGCTTCCTAATGACGATGTTTCTCGCACGAAACTCAAGGCCTCGTTAGGTTGGTCATCACCTTATTCAACGTAGTGTCGGAAACTCAGCAACCGTCATCGAATCGCAGCTACGTGGGGAGATATTCCACTCTATGTTGTAGGCAAGGGAACTGCAGCTGCACTTGAGGAGTTCCGAGAACTGTGTTCGGATTCAGGCGAAAGTATGATACTTGACATTCAAGGCCAAGAGACTGGTAATGGCGAACAGCTTGCCAGATTCGTGTTAGAAAATGGAGACAGAAATTCAAACAACAAAAAACTACTCTATCTGACCGGCGACAAAAACCGTGATACAATACCCAAGATATTAAGTTCAAACACAGTTCAAGGCCCTCCAATTATTCTTCACTCTCTTCAAGTGTACGAAACACATGGTGCCCCGGGTTTTGAGAAAAATATCAAACTCTTGCTGGCACGGCAGGCGCATCTACGTCAAGGTACTTCCGTTTGTACGTGTAAATAGGTTGCTAACTCTCGCTCAAAAGACAACATTTGGTGGGTTGTCTTTTTCGCTCCTTCATCCTCTCTGCTAGCCTACCATGTGCTCCTGAATCACTTCCGCTTTGTGCACAAAGACGGTTCCGATACCAGATCGCCACTCCCCGTTGCCAGAGTCGCTGCTATAGGACGCACGACATCATCCTATCTGGAGGATGAACTTGAAATCCGTGTAAATGCGATAGCAACGAAGCCCTCTCCAGAGGCTCTGTCTGCTGCCATAACATCCTTCATGCATTGACTTTTTTTCTATTGCTTCCTTGAATGTCACGAATGAAGGGAATAAAGGGCTGTTAAACATTTCCTTGCTTCACGCATCCTCTCACTTCACGCTCTGCCGAGAAAACAGATGTAGGCTCGATCCTGGATTGATCAAGTACAATAACAGGAAGTTTGATATGATGCTATTCATCAGTGAGTTATTTTCTTTTCTTGATCGCTGAGGAGAATCAAGAAAAGACGTATTTGACGCCCAGCTTCGGTTCGCATGACAGGACCTAAATTGAAGCAATGACATCGACTTTCTTTCTTACGACGTGTAAATACATAACGTCATTCTTTAAGATCTATCAAAAGCGAGACTGGGGTGCATGATGATCGTAAATTGTTGCCACAGGCTTGGATAGTAGAGGTATAGCATTGCCGATGGCTAAGATAATCACCAGTTTGAATCGAAGTCCAGCTTACTCATGTACAGGTAGGTAGAAAACGACATCCATGACAACAAATGACATACAGAGAACTATCAATTCACTATTGTATCTACTGATACATAGCATGCTGGTAACTTCAGCTCCATTCTTAGCCAAGGTAACCCGACTAGGAGAGAGCATGCCTTCTCCCTGCGAGGTATCTCACTCTTCCGAGTCGCACGAGTGGTCCAAGCTATAGTATCACCGCATTGGTTGGACTGTTCTGGCAGTGCGTCATTGTTATATAGTGAATGTCAGATGTTAATGTTGACATTTGAGGCGATTGTGTCGCAGATGAAAACCGAAATGTTACTGGTGGCAGTAGAACAACATAGTTTGAGGTTGCATATCAGTTGGCAGATAGGACAGATGGGGTGCTACCAGACATGCTAGCAATTTTGTGGCACTGAACTAAGCGTAAAGCTATTCGAGTATCCGGCACGTGACTCTGGAGATACTTGCGCTTACCCTTCCTTTTTATCCGTTTCAGAACATGTTTGGGATAGTAAGCTTTCGCCTAATACTTCATAATATTTTGTACTGACGCTTTCTGTTCTTCGAGATATCTTCATGGTGGTCAGGTTCTCCTTCACCAACTCCCGAAAAGCCGTATGATCCTACCGACCCCAAGCAGAATCCTTTGAATCCGAAAGGCCTTAAACCGTACGTATGCCCTTTCTTAGTGTCTTTCCAGTAAACTGCATATCCGTATACTACTAATTCATTGATTAGCTGTTGTGCTTGCCCTCAAACTAAATCTGTAAGAGACGATTGTTTCTTGAAATATGGCGATGAAGCAACCGAGAAATGCAAACAAGTGGTTGAAGATCATCTCACATGCATGCGTAATCTAGGTTTTAAACTTTGAAAATCGCTAGGCTATACATTTATCGATCTGTGAATATAGAATAATAGAGTGGTTTCTCGTTCGAATTTGAAACTTATAATTACGAGGGCAGATATTAATTCATCAGCAACACTATACTCGAAATACAAACGACTGCATATACGTAGCACGATATCGATTTGCCAAAAACGACATGATAAAAGGAGGTTCTTTGGCCATAACAACAAGGCCCGACACCACTGGGACGACAATACCCGCAATTGAGATTACTCTGCGTGTCTTACGAGACAATCTACCCCAACCATGATTATTTTTGAACCACGTATTCCAAATGAGAGCTGTCCCGTCTGCGATATGAAGAGCCACGGAACCGATTAAGCTCACATAGAAGAACCAACTTCTCCATGGCCAAGTATATAACCCATATTTGACAAATTCGTAATCCAAGGAGGAGGGTCCTACAGAAGATATGGAACTTGTGCGGAGAGTCGGGTAATATCTATGAACAAGAACGTGGACAGGGAGGAAGACGAGGATCATCACGTAGCCTGAGAGACTCAGCAGACTCGTCGGAGGTCTCCAAAGGAGCGGACGGCTTCCAGAAGGTTCAAGTCCTGCTATGTTCGATGACTTGCTCAAGGACGAGCTGGCCAAAAGGCGTTTGGATATTCCAGCAACGGCATGGACCACTATAGGCCCAAAGACCAGTAGTCCTTCTCCTACAGGAGTTTGATAGTACTCCCGGCCCAGAAGCTACCACGATGAAGACAAGTTCGAGATGTCAACAACTTTTTGCAAGAAACAAAGACGCGTTACCATTGTCCGGGATGCAAGATTTGTTCCGCCAATATTGGCAAATACGGGTGCCGCAAGATGAACAAAGAGAAAGGTGGAAATGAACGGGGTTGTAGCATGGGAGATGGTTGTTAATGTGTTCACGGCAATGTGTCGAACATGGTCTCTGGAATTTGACATGTTTACACGTGAAAGAGTTTTTCCATCATTTGTCCATTTCACTTTCAAATTCGACCTTGAGACAAAGATAAAGTACAAGTGAACGATCTATCATTCCTATTCAAATAAAGTCTAGAGATCTTTCCTATTTTCAAATTTTAAGACTTGAGTGGAGAACGCGAAATGCAGTGTAACATGCAGAAAGGATTATGAAGAGAATTGTGGTCCTTACCTGTGTTTTTTTGGACTAAGCTTCTTGATTCTTGAAATAAGGCAACTCCTCTTAAGCATCAGTACACCTCACAATGGATGAGGAAAGGCACTCTGTCAATCCAGTGCCTTGCTGTGGTCAAAAAAAGTTCTAAACATTGTTGCCAATCAAAACCAAACAAGATACTATTCACATTTGACAACGTGTCTAAGAACGTCATAAGCCATGATCACTTTTAAAAAGCTCGTTTGGCTAGCTATAACCCTCGTCTCGTCTATTCATGCCAAATCAAGTACTGGTGATTCTGTTCTCGTCATTGTAGAACCCAAAAAACAAAATAGTTATAATATTTTCTTTGACGGACTACGAGGTAAGTTCCTTCTAACCATTTGTTTCGAAGTAGTTGATTGATATTATTTTTTAACAAGAACGAGGATTTGAATTAACTTTTCGAACACCTCGCACGGAATCTCCTGTTCTTATTCAAGATGATATACCTAATTTCTCGCATGTGATTCTTTTTGCTTCTGAAACGAAATGTACGTTTTCAATGAGAACAAAAAAAAGGACACTTCTTATCGTTTCTTCTAGCTTTTGCAAAAGACATAACACCACAATCTCTGATTTCCCTTGTCAAGTACAACACCAACCTTCTTATCGCCCTTTCGACCAAACAAACACTTCTTACTTCTCTAGCTGCTGAGTTCTCTCTTACCCCAGCACCCCCCAACACACCTTTGATTTCTTATTTTCCTGAACGTGATGATGATACACCTTTCAATGTTATTCCTATTCCTCTTGAACCCAATAACAACAAGAAAAATCTCATTTCCTTAACGTCAAGTAATACCGCACCAGTGTGGTATTCCGGCACATCCATGCTATTGGGGAATAATCCTCTCATTGTACCCATACTCAATGCACCTTCTTATGCTTTTGCATCGGACATTGATGGAGGTTCAGCGGATTCATTGGTTGATGCTAGTGAGAGGGGAGGTGAAGGGTTATGGGCTGGTAGTCAACTGGGACTTGTTACTGGATTTCAAACTAGGAACGGTGCCAGAGTTGTTTGGACGGGTGGTGTCGAGTTGTTTAGTGATGAACTCGCTCAAAAATTTGTTGCGTGAGTTGTTTTTGTGATTGTAGACGTGTTCTGAAAGACGTTCTTCTAGCGGAGAACCTTCGGGGAATCAACAATTTGCACAAGATGTTGTGGCTTGGGCTTTTCAAGAATCTAACGTGTTACGCATTGATCGCGTTGATCATCACAAATTCAACGAAACCAAACCTTTGGAGCAGTATACTATAAAGGATGAACTCGTTCGTCCTCCCTCTCTCTCTTTTCATGTTGATCATTGTCATCAGGTCTACACGACCCACATCTCAAAATACAACCCAAAAAGTGGGAAGTGGAACTCATACTCTGACATTGATGACCTGCAACTCGAATTCACGATGCTAGACCCTCACATTCGCACCAAGATGCAAAGCACTTCAGCCGGTGACTACAGCGTACAATTTCGTGCACCAGACCGGCACGGAGTATTCAAATTTGTGCTGGACTGGAAACGAAAGGGCTGGACATTCTTGTCCAGTTCAAGTACGGTTGCAGTTGTTCCACCCCGACACGATGGGTATCCCCGCTTTCTGAGTGCTGCATGGCCTTATTACATAGGGGCTGTGAGCACTAGTGTGGCGTTCTTCTTGTTCTCAGTGATTTGGCTGGGCGGAGAGATTAAGGAGAAGAAAAAGGGCAAGGGGAAAACTGAGTAGATTCAAGTTGTACAACTACTAGAATGTCTCCCCACATCAAGATGGACCTGAGATAGTTGATTTTCTGCTTTAGCTAAGGGTCGACACGGGTTATCAAAGCGACGAGATAGCGTGGCTGCATAGGGCCTGGGTAATGGGATTGGCAGGGGAAGGACTGGGGTAATTGATTTGAGGTCTCTGTGCTGTAGCGATGAGGGATAGGAAAGGCAGATAGGGAGGAGGACAAACCTTTGAATAATTTTTTGGTAAGAGATGACAGCAAGAAGGAAGAGACGCTAGGGACACATAGTTGCCGAGGAAGTTGGGAGAGAAAGCAGCGGCTAAATAGTCGGGAAGGGGATAGGAGAGTCTTGGAATTGGAATTGAATAGGAGAGGACCAGAACGGTGATGGCCGAGAGTCAGAAATTAAAACCACAGCGATTATTTTTTCCAAAAATGATGAGTTCTGATAGTCTTTGCCCGGGCTCTGTCCTCTCTACCCGTCCTCCTGCTATATCGCCTCCTGGCGCCGTCCCTGCTCTTGACAACGATGCCGCCGTTCTCTGGCTCGTCCACCCTCTTGCCCAGGGCGCCTTTTCCAGTGTGTGGCTTGCAGAGGACCGCTCATCTCTCCCCCTCTCCCTCAAATCCAGAAATTCCATCAGAGCTTTGAGGAGACAGGCAAGTCTCTCCTCCGCCTCCAGGAAATCCAGCATCAGAAGTGTCCGCAGCACCCCACCCACGTCTCCGCCCATATCCGCCTCCAGCTCCACCGACCCCGCTGACGCCCATCTTCCTGTTTTCGTTCCTCTCACCTCGCCCAGACAAAAGCCCCGAAAGCAGAGGTGGGTTGCCGTCAAAATCACTCCCCGACGTCTGCCCGCTGTCTGCATCTCTCCCACCGCTGCTTCCAGAGTTAGTCAGCAACAGGAAGAAGAACGTGCAAGAATCGGCTTCGCTAGAGAGGTGGAGATTTTGAAGGTATGAGTTGCCCAGCCACATCGTCATATGACTGATGATCTCCTTTTCTTTCAGCACATATCCCATCCCAATATCACTGTTCTCCTCGAACATCTCTCAACCCCTTCCCACCATGTTCTCGTTTTGCCTTACTATCCTGGTGGTGACCTCTTGAATCTTGTCAATGATGACATCGCTTGGTCTAACCTCGGTACGTTCGCTCTCCTTCGGCTCTTTATGCTGTTCATCTCCATTCATATATAGGCGAGAATGTGCTCAGGCGCATATGGTGCGAACTCTGCAAGGCCGTTGGCTGGATGCATGGTGTCGGTCTCGTTCATCGTGACATCAAACTTGAAAGTATGTTCCCAACTTTTCCTTGCTCTCACGTCCACCAACTCGCGCCTTCATCACACAGACATTCTCCTCACCACTCAAATTTTCTCATCTCCCAGCCCAACTTCACCTCGTCCGACACTCGACACACTCCCCCCCAGTCACAAACCTCTGATCAAATTAGCCGACTTCGGTCTCTCTCGATTCATCAAGGTCGATGAAGCCACAGGTCAAGGTGAATTACTCTGGACGCGATGTGGAAGTGAAGCCTATGCTGCACCTGAGTTGGTAATGGGTACCGGAAGTGCTCGTACCCAAGCACGTCCTAAAGCAACTTCCTCTCAAGAGGAGCAAGAGGAGACAGTCAGAGGATTTTATGATGCACGTGAGACGGATGCTTGGGCGTGTGGTGTAGTGCTTTATGGACTTGTGGTCCGACGTTTACCTTTTGGAGAAGGGGTTGATGATGGTCTGGCTCAAAATGGTGATGGCAGAGTTATGATTGGAGGGGATGGTGCACCTGGCCATGGACACGGAGGGGTAGATATAGTGGCGAGGAGACGTTGGCTATTGTCAATTGCAAGAGGGGAATATGAATGGCCTACTGACTCTGATGGAACTCGATGCGACGACGATGATGCTACAGAACTGGTCGGGCCAGAGCTAACTCGGTCTCAAGGCGTGAAAAGGATTGTGGGCAGACTTTTAGTCCGTGATCCAAGGAAAAGAGCCAGGATTATGGATTTGTGGGAGGAAGATTGGATGTGGGGAGTCGGTGGAGGATTAACGGTTGGTTTGACTGAGGATGAATGGAGATCGAAGGAGAGACATGATGATGGTGATAATGGTTCGGAGTTGAAGATTTGTGGTGAGCGTAGTGAGAGTGATAGTGAGGAAGTTGTGATCGATGAAGAGAGGTTTTTGGATGAAGGGATGGTGGATGAAGACGAGATGGAAACTTTTGAAGAAGTTGTGGATGGAGAAGAGGGTTGGTTACTTGACCAAGAAGGGATTGGAAGTGTTGCGCACCAGGAGATGGTGTGATGATTTGTGTATTTTCTCATATGTTGTTGATATTTTCTTGTCTCTTGGTGATATACGTTCAATAATGTGATATACGTATGAGTATATGTACTTACTTTGTAATAGAAACTACTTGTAAAAGAATGAGCAACAGACTAGAGAAGGGCTACGAGCAAAAAGATAAATACAAGCAGTGAAACTTATTCATATATCGGTTCATGAACATTGAATTTCATTTGTGATTCTCGTATAAGGCAATGTCACTCAGATGCGGCGAGCAATGTATACAAGGTGAGCCTCCCTCATGCACGGCCAGATACTTATCAAGATAATAAAATAAGTTCACTGTCAGGTGTTATCGAAAATAGGTATTTCTACCTAATATGGATCATTGATGATATTTATAGTATGTAGATAAAGATGGCGAGTTTCACATCTCGTGATTTTTCTCAGACAACAAGAGCGACGTTGCAAACGTCAGTGCCTCGTTCCTCCCTTGCTGTGTGCATGATTATAGTCAACCATGGGTACCTCGGACGAAATTGCCTATCTGAAATCACTTGTTTCGCAACTCGAGGATAAAATCAATGCTCTTGAGGCTGCTTCACCGCCGAAGAGGTCTCCTATTCAACAACTTCGAACTATTTTGATGGGTCCTCCTGGAGCTGGTGCGTCTATCTTTTGAGAAAAATCAGAAAAAGAGGAGAGAGTTTCTCGCGTGTATATCTTATTTTTTTCACTTTTTAGGCAAGGGTACACAAGCCCCTAAGATACGTGATGAGTTTTGCGTTTGCCATCTGGCTACTGGTGATATGTTACGTGAACAAGTTGCTGGAAAGACACCCTTGGGGGTCGAGGCCAAGAAGATTATGGATGCTGGAGGTCTTGTCTCGGATAATATTATGGTGGACATGATTAGAGACCAACTTGAGAATAATAAAGCTTGCAAGAATGGGTGAGTTGTAAAATATTCCAGGGTCGTGGTTTCTTCGTGTATTTTTAGCGTGTTGATAAACTTACGTGGTTTAACCTTTTCTTCAGTTTTGTCCTTGACGGTTTCCCAAGAACTGTACCTCAAGCAGAGAAACTTGATGGAATGTTAGCGTCTCGTGGAGAGAAGTTGGACTCTGTTGTTCAACTTCTCATTGATGATTCATTGTTGATTTCTCGAATTACGGGTCGTTTGATTCATACTCCAAGTGGTAGAACCTATCATAAAGAATTCAAGTAAGTCGTTTTTAGTGTGTCTGTAGATTATTTATGAAATTTCGATCTTTTGAATAGTCCGCCTAAAAAACATGGCCTTGATGATGTGACGGGTGAACCTTTGATTCAGCGTTCTGATGATAATGTTGAAACGCTTCGCAAGCGTCTTTCTACGTATCACCAACAAACAGGTCCTGTTGCTGATTATTACAAAACAAAGGGTCTTTGGCAGGGTGTTGATGCCACTCAGTCACCTAGTCTTGTATGGGACAGTCTTTCGAACGTCTACCGTGGTAGAAAGTAGATACCCTTCCTTGGACGTTTTCTGAAATTAGAGAACTTTGTTGAATGTAGAAATCTTTGGTCCCTGTTTTCGAAAGGATTCTAAGGTGATGAGCTGTGCAGACCTTGTGGCTGGTGACTGACGACGATCAACTGTTGTTTGTGAAGAAGGGTACGGAAATGTCTGGTTTTTTGCGGATCAAAAACAAAGAGTTGAATTTAAATACGGATTATTTTTTGCTGTTTTTACTTCTTGAAAATAAGAATTTATCAACTATGCTACAGGACAACAACACCTTTCTTTTCTTGAATTTAGTTTGTTTTTGTCCAATTGGGGGTACTTTCCTTGTGTGTGCTACATTGATCCTGATGTTGTTCTTCAGGAATGTGGGGTGTTTTAGAGATAGAAACTTGATTGACACGTCACTGTCAAGAAGACACTCAGTCTGATAATAACAGAACTATATTCATGATGTGCCTGTCAAGAAGACACTACCTAAAGTATTAGTACATCATATTCTATGATTAGGAAAAACAAATACCTCAGTCTGATAATAACAGAACTGAGGAATATAATGCTAAGGATGGCGCGTCCCAGAATAGTGATTAGTAAGCATGACTCATCATATCATAACTCGCAAGGAAAACTATCAGTAGAGAGATAAGAGAGGAAACTTAGTCTGCAAGAAAAGAATTCACAACAGGGTGTATTTAAAGCAAGATGATAGTACGATGTTGAAATGCCCTTTGTTGTAAGAACAACCATTTTAGTCGATGGTTCTTGGTGTGAATCTTCTCTCTGAATTTTCCATCAGTTCGAGTTAGTGCTAATGTCATGATTTTTACTTGAATCATGACTAGGCTTGGTCTCGAATATGTTGGTACACTTGACTTGCTGCTGCTGTCTGAAGATCAATTGTGGAGACTAAAATGTCAGCCAGATAATGATTGGTATAGTTTTTTACATTTTGTATCTACTGCTTTGATTACTCCCTGATCAAGCACATTTCCCTGTTTATAAGTTGGGGAACCTCTTCATGTCACATACAAAATCGAAGAAGGGATTAAAATAGATTCGAAGTCAGAGAAGCGATTGGCTAACAAGTTCTAGCGATCAGCTAGCCTGCTTTTCAGAAGTCGATCGATCCCCATGATGATTATCATTTCTAACAGAAGGAATGGAAACAAGGCTTAGCTGTGTTACTCTGCGCTTATTTCTGAATTCCCTTGTGTCCTTTAATCAATCCGTCATCTGACACGTGGTTGTTTTTGTAAAGAATTGAAATATTATCCGATCTCCACCGAGAAGCTTTGACACCAGCCATACGTCCACTCAACTGACTCGTGAAATATTTCTGCCAGTATCTTGATGCGCACTGTGCGGATCCACAAACAAGAATCAATAATTGATCAAAATCTGGTGAATTTGAAAAACATCAGACACCTGTTGGAACGCGGACATCCAGACTACGAGGTACATTCTTCAATGCAGGGCTTCAGCGACTCGGAAAGGTTGATGAAGCACCTTCTATTCCTGGTAATATCAATGTTACCTGCTGACCTGGGAACCATATGAAGTTGGGATTCCCGTGCGTGAATCTTACCCGTTGTCAAATCCTGATTGACTTTTTCCCCACTTCAAGCCCCAAGGGTGGTCGGTTGTTGTTGGGACTTGCCCTGGTGATCTCTGGGGAGGGTCCTAATCAGAGGTGCCATGTCCTGGAGAGAAAACTAATCTGTCAGCGTTTACGATCCAAGACTCGGGAAGTTGCCTGCTGACTGCCTTCCCCAGAACGATTCGCCACCGGAGCCTAAATCTCTACACATGTATCCCCTTTTTTCTCCGAGTCGGAGAATCAATTTAGCAAGTATGGATCAATACCTTCATGACTAATGTTTCGACTTTTCAAGTGCACAGCCATGACTCTTGGCTTCAGCTCTCTCACAAGCATTTCCGTCGAAAAGCAGACTTGCCTCCCAAATTACACGCTTATTTCCTTATCTGGTGGGACATCAATTCAGCAGCCTTCATGTATCCAGGACACTCTGCTACGAAGTGACCTGAGTGTGACCTGAGTGCCCTTCGTCAGGTAGTACCACTCTGGCTGTGTAATGTCCATACGAATTAAACCCAGAGCAGAATGTGTTTTGGCCTATATCTGACCATGACACCAGAAGACATACGACATAGACTCCGACGATCCCTTGACAATGCTTCTGCAATCATCGATGATTATTAATTTTTGAAAATTCTTTCACAGATGGTCTGGTAGGAAAAATTCTGTAGACCGTCGGTCTCCTTCATTGTGGCTTGAACAATCCGCAGTTGCATTTTCTGTGGTCTCTGGCTAGTTCGGAGCTTACTTATCCGAATCTGGTCGGCGCTATAGGTCTGACACCTTGAGTATGCTCTCAGTAGATAGAACTAATATTGAACCTTCTCCAGTCTCCTACCAAAAGGTTTGGTGACGATTGAGATCGGGTTGAGGATCTGATTCTTGTACGTCAATGGGTGATGCGTGACTTGATTAAGATTAAGGGATATATTTTTGGCACACTAATGTTCAAATGTTACAAGATACAGCAAACCGACATGCCCCGAGATACAAGTAGGCGAGGCGATTCATTGTTAGAAGATATACCAACGTCCTGGTACATTGGCAATGATGTGTACTGTGGCCCCCGAACGTTCAACTCCGGCATTATCGGAAACAGGGTGACCTTGACTACGGTGGAACACCAGGTCCCATATCTGATTGTTTGATTGTTACCAATAACAAGGCTGGGTGAAACGGACGGGTCACGTAAGCATATAGGCCAACGGAATGCAGAAGACACGGGTAGAACGGTTAAGAAGCGAGATGATCACTTGATGATAAGAGCAAAATGCAGACGGCCAACAAAGGTTGGAGCGAGAGCAAGTAATGCTCAGTACTAGTGCATGGTGGAGGAAGGGACAACGTGCTGGTTTACATTACATTGAATCTGTTGTTGTCTGACGGGGGGACACTCAAATTCTGGAGCATTCCCGAAATAGGATATCTGCCGATTTTGTTTTGAGCAATCCGACATATCGGGATCCGGGTTGACCTCATAAATAGATACTGGGGCTTTGATCGAGGTTTTTGACCTGTTTCCCTCGCATATCCCCAGCCCAAGGTTCTTCGTCTGCTATTTTATCAACCGTCCTGATGCACCTTTTACTGATATTTTTGTTCAACTAGGATATACTGTGGTGTGGAGCGTGCGCCAGTCGTTGTTGGAACATATCACGACTTTTTTGTAGGTGTCCACTGTCTTGTGTTCTATGGTACTTTCTCAGAGTGTTCACATCTCGGAAATGCCTGTCTTCAGCTCGCGTTCAACGTTGCACTTGTCGTCTTTAGTGTTCTTTTTTCCAAACCACAAAGTACGCTTGCTGATTAGTCGAGTAAGTCAACTTCTCGCTTTTGAATTCGAAATACAAAGTAGATTCTCCTAGGATTCTCATGATTTCTACTATTACGGTCGAATATCCTCGAGAAGTATCTCATCCATCGGATTCCCAGAGCCTGCGAAATTCAAACAAGGCTGGGGTTCCTTTATCAGTTATTCCTCGACGAGCCACACGATCGCAGACCCTGCCAATCCCCCAGTCTTCGCGAAAACGACCCGTCATCTCTGTACGATCTGATCGTCGGGGCTCTGACTTCAGCTCAAACTCTTCCGAGGGTTCTATGTCAAGTTCCCGATCTTGCAGAAAGAAACTTGAAGAGGTTCGCATCAATACAACAAGTCGGCCGAAGCCGATTTCCGTCGTATCATCGCCTCACCATTCTACCTCCCTGACATGCCTCCGTCGGAATACAAAAAGAGTATTTGATGACCAATCAGAATATGCTTCGACGATTGCAGCACCACGACCGCTTGTTTATACTCCAGGAATGCTTCATTCTAGTATTGAAGCTATGCGTTCTCATATGCTGTCCAATTCCTGGCACAATCCCCGGTCAATGTTTGGAAACGGATCAAAATCAGCTCCCCCGCAGGGCAATGGTTCTGACCAAGAGTCCCAATTCATTCGAAAGAAGCGTGCTCAACCCATTAAATCTTCGCTGAAGTCTTCTCGATGTACTAGGGGTAACTTGTCTGTCGTCACCATGGGATCCTCGAGCAAGAGTGAGCCACCGACACCCAAGGCCGTTCACTTCGACCCTCAATTGGAACATGTAAAGCTTTTTTTGGCAGAGCAGAAACCTTTGGCTGTATCGCGAGATGGGAGTCCTACAGATGATACGAGTGGGACTGATAGTGATTTCCCTTCGTTCATCTATGGGGATGGAAATGATAATCATTCACGAGAGAGATTTGTGATGCAACCTATCAACCCGATTTCCAAACCGAACGCCAGTCTTAATGTTGCACTTGAGGATTTTTATCTCAACCCTGATGGGACGACTGTCCTAGGGAAAGTTCGGGTCCACAATATTGCCTTTGTCAAGATCGTTGCGGTCAGGTTCACTTTCGACGCCTGGCAAACGATTAGCGAGGTCGCTGCACATTACGTGGAGTCTTTTGATCGACATTATGATCGCTTTTCGTTCAGCATCCGTCTCAATGATCTATTACCGAGGATAGAGGGGAAAACTTTGGTGATGGCAATACGGTACAATGTTGCGGGCCAGGAATTTTGGGACAATAATTATCACCAGAATTATGCTGCAACTTTTACGAAGGCAAAAGCCTCTCGTGAAACCAAAAGGTCTGATAGTGACATGGAGAACCTAAGAAGCAGATTGGAGCGAGTCGCTCTGCACGGCAAGGAGGATACTGTCAACTCTATCAATGCACAAAAGTCCTCAATGCGGCAACTAAGCGAGATGCCTCCTTCCCTGAAGTCCGCTTTCGCATTATCGTCCAGATATGACTTCGCAACGTCTCTACGAAACAATGTTCGGAAACATGTTGACGACCCTTCCTCTCATCAAGATACTCGATCATCGTCATCAAGGCATACGACGTCCGGCACAGATCCTATTTCTCCAAGCTTTCCAAGCCTTGTCCATTGCGCAGAGAAGGCATCTCCTCCGAAACGTTTGACCACATTGCCCATACTCCTATCCTCGTCTGATGGGCGGCTTGTGACTCCGAGAGACTTGGATGAGGAATATCCGATGAGGATGCAGAGCCTTCCAGACAAGCCGGACAATACTAGTTCCTTTGATAGAGGAAGAAATCACCGACGTGGATTTTCGGCAGATGGAACGTTGATAAGACTAACTAGTGCTGCGAGGAAAACATCACCAGGAACTCCAATATTAACACCGTCTTATCTGCCTATGACTTCAACCTCACTATCCCCTTATCATTCGTCCTCCCCCGTAATGAATTATAATGACAATACGTTTTCTCAGCTGGATCCCTGTGGGCTGGATCATATCAGAGAACCGTCTCGTATCAGTAGACGACCGTCGTCTGCTCCTGTTCTGGAAGATTTGCATCAGGGACTAGGTTCAAACCTTGGAGAGTCAAGTGGTGACAGTGAACTATCATCTACTCCAAGCTTATCAACTCCGACCTCCTCACGTTCTCCTACTCCGTCACCGACTATCTCTTTCAAGAAATCAGTTTTGCCCCCCTTCTTTGATGAATTCTACCCTGGTATCAATCACGATATATCACATCCTACACAATTAGTCAGCCCTAGGAATCACTACACACATTTCTTGAGCAAGTGAGTTGATTCATGTATCGACTTGGATACCGCTTGTGACCCGATTTACCTCAGGTTCTGTTTCTTTACTGGTTCTTCACCTGATAATGGAGAAGTGAGATCGAGTACAGAAGACATTCATCAGGGAAGCTCTTCGTGCTTTCAAGATGAAGTCCAAACAACCTCGGTGGAGTCAATGTTATCCAACACTAGTCCAAATGATTTTGTCACAGGATGTACGGATTCCGGCGCATCCACGCCAACGATGCTGAATGCAAGATGGGGATCTAGGGCCGCTACACCCGTGCCTCGTTAAGATTATTTTGAATGGTTGCTTATTACGTTCATCTGTGATGTTGAGTCCGAGCCTACCAGAGATTTACCATAGTGCTCTTTCGAAACTAGCAATCTAGTAATTATGTATCATTAGCCTCTCTGACTCTGATCTCAGATATCATTATTTCTCTCTGTCCCTTTCATGTATTGTATATTATGATAATAGGTCTTAATGAAATTACGACCTTGTGATGATTTCTGAATCGTTATCCGGCGACCAGTTACTGCCTTGGAAAAGCTGCCTGTGTCAGCGTCTTCAGGTCTCTATATTTCTGTGACATCTACTATCGCTTGGTCACTCAAATGAACTGGAAACCAAATTGAGAGACCCATCATTGTCTAAAAAAATTGAATGTGAGGGACCTCAGGCTCCCCCGTAGGACAGCTTTTGAGACCAACCAGGTTATCATCTGCAAATGTCGTTATCTACCTGTGGAACGTTGCAAAACTGAGAATAGTTTTGAAGTCAAAACGTTGAGGCTCGGAATGGTAGGCATCACAACTCTTGGTGAGATGAATATATCTGATGGGTTTTATTGATGACTTTCAGGCCACAGCCGAAATTGGTTATCAACTATGGCTACTGCGCGAAAGTGGTACTGGTTTTGGTGTAAGCTTGGTGTATACTTTCTCCTATCTGATGACTATCAACAAGCCGAGCTAACTCTTTCTGCTTCTTCATGATGTAGAAAAGCTTGCACGCATTACAGCCATTCTGCATTTGTTCTCGATGTCGTCTTTTTACATCCTCCCATTCTCGCTCAATTGAGCGTCACTTTAGTTCTGAGACTTGTGGGACCCGACCACGTTCGCACTTGAGAGAGATCTACATCGTTCATCAGTACCTACCGCGTCGCGAACCCCATCGCCCAGAACGACCGTATGCACTAATTCCACTGCCTCGACTCCAATCTCCATCCCTATCTCTACTGTCTCTTCCGTCTTGGCCATTCACCGGTATGTCTCGACCAAATTCATCCTGCATGTTTCCGCCTCCATACATGTCTTGATCACGATAATTTTGTGGTCGCGAAGGGGCAGAACGACCGAGCGGTTCCGAAGCAGCACCAAATCCGGGAATGATATCGTCTCCACCTCCATCGAGATTCCTACCACCTCCAAGATTACTGTAGTCGTTCTCTGTCCCTAGCCCTGGATCGGAGGATTGACGGTACTGATTATCATCTTCATCTCTTCCTTCCCAACTTCGGCCGTAGTTTCCGCGACCTCCACCACCATACGAACTTGTGCCTCCTCCACCAGTGATGAAGTTTGATTGGGCTGAGGCAGCACCAAATCCTGGGACAAATACATCATCATCATCATCTTGGCCACTCAGATCTATCACGTCGGACGGCTTTTCTACTGATAGAGCTTCTCCTGGTCGTTCACGAGACCAAAAACGTGTTGTATGATCATTCGATGCCGTGACAAGGAGGTGACCAAGGGGATGGTAAGCGAGAGACCAGACATTGCCATCATGTGCTTGTGAAAGGTTTGCTCGGGGTGAGGATGCGGCGATGGCGAGAGAAGTGAGAGAAGAAGATGGAAGAGTAGAAGGAGAGGTAGTGTCAAGAGATGTCGGTGGTGTAGGGGTGGAAAGATCCCAGTGGAGGATAGAACCTTCAGAACCCCCTGAGACAAGAATTGGATGGACTGGGTGCCATGCAACAGCTGTATAAATAGTTTGTGGATTATGAGAAGAGGGGAGATAAGAAGGTAGATTCAAGTAACATACAGCAAACTTCTTTTTTATGTCCCTTCAGAACGCGAAATTCTTTCATTGCGCGGATGTCAAAAACACGGACGCTTTGATCTCGCGATGCACTGGCCACAAGGCTGCCATTTGGGGACCATGAAAGAGCTTGAATCGTATTTTTGTGAGGGTGTCTGGTATAAATGATTAGGTTGACATCAGAAGTCGCTAATATGGGAGGCGACTGACAGTGTTGAGAGACAAGTCCCTGTTCTGGGATCCCAGAACTTGATGAGGTTATCCTTCGATCCGGAAACAATCAGACCTTTTGTGGGATGCCATTGTGCGCATTTCACGTCCCAACCATGACCTGAAAAACTTACTTCGATGAGAGAAAGCAGAGTTTCGAAAGAATAACGCACCTGTGAGAACACTTTCCACGCGACTTTCAGCGAATGACCAGATACGAATACTCGAGTCATCGCTCGCGGTTGCAAATCTCTGGTCGTCTGGACTGAAGCTTATGTCCCGGATAGCTTCACGAGAATTTGAACCCTGCCAGGCGGTCAAGTTGTTCATATTGGGCTCAAAGTATTTTATGATACCGCTCTTATCCGCGGACGCGAGATAGGAGCCAGAATGATTGAATGTCATGGCACATATTGCAGTATCATGTGCTTGGAGGATGGTTTCGAAGTTGAAAGTAAGGCCATTCCAAAGAGTGAATTCACCACTTGTCGAGCCTGTGAGGACACGGCGACCTTCAGGTGTCCACTACAGATACGTTTAGGCTCGTTGATATGAAAGCAGATTGGACTGACCGAAACGACATTGACGGGGTATCGGATTTTATTCGTTGAAGTATGAATGAATTTGGTGCACAATGACGTCGAGCAATTGTCTGGATAAGCTTTCGGTGGTAGCAGCTGCAAGATGTCGTTCGTGAGTTCCTGGTACACTGTTTCTGATGGATACGCACATCAATGACATAGGGTATTGCTGGTCGGAGGGAAGGAACGTAATTTGGATTTGGCCGAAGTCGCTTGAGCTATTGACTCAGATATCAATTTCAGTGATGCAAAGCTGTATGTGAAGAGCACAAACAAGAGCCCATCTTCCCATTCCCCCATTGTAATCAACAGTCCGGCGAGGACGCGTTTTCTTTATGAGTTTTCCGTCGATCATAAGCCTGGCATTGGCCAGAGTCTCCTCTTGGAGTTTCGACTCATCCAGAGGGGGTGGTTGAGGGTCGCACAGGTAGCGGCTAGGTTTCCATTCTAATTGAGGTACATTCCGGGGTTGAAAATCGGAACTCTGTGGTAGTAGGAGAGGTAGATTACTTGCCATGGACTAGACAGGAGTCTGAGTGGTAACTAAACTAGAATCTGCTTGCCCTTGTTATTTTTGGAAGCCATTCACGGTAAGTATGGACAAACAGTTTCCTTGCTACTTCCATACCCAACTAATGTCGGACGATTATCCTAGTCTGTTCCGTGAGTGTTGCCTTTCTGTGGACGTTCTTCTAATGGCTGACTCGAATTGTAAAGGATCGGAGCAGATGAGTCTGGTGCAGCTTTTTGTTCCTACAGAAGTTGCACATGATACCGTCGCCGAGCTAGGTGAACTTGGCAACGTACAGTTCAAAGATGTGGGTGTACTGCTCTCAGTCTCTACTGTCAAAGCTCAGCTCAATCTTTAGTTGAATCCAAATGTCAATCCTTTCCAACGCTCCTTCGTTGGTGAGATCCGCCGCATCGATGAAATGGCGCGGCGTGTCCGCTTTTTTTCTGGCCAGATAGAGAAGGAGAAAGATGTTATTTCTATTCGTCCCCTCTACGACTCGGTTCCCTGCATCACTGTTGGTCCCCGTGCTGCACAAACCATGGACGACTTGGGCACCGCACTTATTGAACACGAGACGAAGCTTACTCGCATAAACGAGAATTACAACACATTGACCGAAAGTCTAAGGCAGTTGACGGAGGCTCGGCACGTCTTAAGGGAGACCGCGGTGTTTTTTGACAGAGTGAGTGTTACATCATTACCGTGGGCCGTACTTATCAGTGGGCCAGGCTCAAGGCCAATCCCCTGAAATTAGACCTTCATTCGACGACAGTGCTGCACCCTTGCTGCAGCATGATGACCAAGAGAGTCAATATACCCCAGGCGACGCCCAATTTGATCTTGAGTTGGTATTCAATTCCTGTGGTCGCTCTCTCTAATCACTCGTAACTTAGGTTTGTCGCAGGAACTATTGATCGTACTCGTATTGCTACCTTCGAACGAGTTCTTTGGCGTGTCTTGCGCGGCAACCTCTACATGAATCAGACCGACATCACTGAACCTTTTGTTGACCCAGCAAGTGGAGTCGAGACTTGGAAGAACGTCTTCATCATTTTTGCACATGGAGACGTCCTTCTTTCCAAGATTCGCAAGATTGCTGAATCCATGGGCGCCACCTTGTATCCAATTGATGCTAACGCGGATAAACGTGCAGATGCACTTCGGGAAGTTACTGCTCGCATTGAGGATCTCCAAATGGTTCTTTTCAACACTGGCCTGACCAGGCGCGGAGAGTTGGTCAAAATTGGGGAAAGCCTCCGCACTTGGCAGGACGTTGTGAAGAAAGAGAAGCTCATCTATGAAACTCTCAATCTTTTCAACTACGACGTAAGGAGGAAGACACTCATTGCGGAAGGATGGGTGCCAACGCGGGACATTACAAGGATCCAGTTGGCCCTCCGACATGCTACTGTTAGTATTATTATTTATTCATACCCTTGTAAAATGTGATCTGATCATCAATCCTAAAGGAGGAGTCAGGAACTAGTGTTCCCCCGATCCTTCATGAACTCAGGACTCACAAAACTCCACCTACGTTCATGAGAACTAACAAGTTTACAGAAGCTTTTCAAACCATTATGGATAGTTATGGTGTTGCCAAGTATCAAGAAGTCAATCCTGGGCTGTTTACAGTTATCACTTTTCCTTTCCTTTTCGCAGTCATGTTTGGTGACATCGGTCATGGTTTGATCATATTAAGCGCAGCGATCTACTGGATAGTTAACGAGAGGCGCCTCGCTAAAGCTGACCTCGGCGAGGTAGGCTTCATCAAGTTTTTATCTTAGAAACTTACCAAACATATTTATAGATTATGGGTCAATTCTTCTAGTTGGTTTCATGTCCCACTGGCCTGTCTTGATTGACTGATAGCCTTTTCAGTGGACGTTACATTATCCTTCTCATGGGCATCTTCTCCGTGTACACTGGTCTCATATACAACGACATTTTCTCCAAGTCTCTACGCATCTGGCAATCGGGTTGGACCTTCACTGGAGATACTGGAGTGGGTGTTGACAACGGCCACACGTATCTTTTTGGCTTGGACCCAGCATGGCACGACGCGAATAATGGACTCGTATTCGCCAATTCGTATAAGATGAAGATGTCTGTCGTATTAGGTGTCATACATGTAGGACATTATCTCGCTGCATCTGATTTTCGACTCAACCTCTCTTTTTCAGATGACATTCGCACTTTGTCTTCAAGTCCCGAATCACCGCAAGTTTAAGCGCACCCTCGATATCTGGACAAATTTCGTTCCTTCAATGTTGTTCCTGCAATCCATCTTCGGTTATCTAGTGGTTTGCATTCTCTATAAGTGGTCCATTGATTGGTCGACTGCTTCAACCCAACCGCCTTCGCTTCTCAATATGCTTATCTCCATGTTTTTATCGCCTGGCAACGTTGCTCCCGGGACGCAACTTTACCGTGGACAAAGTACAGTTCAAGTCATTCTCTTGCTACTGGCTGCCATCTGTGTTCCCTGGCTATTAGTAGCTAAGCCTTATTTGTTATGGAAAGACATGAGGAAGATACAGAAGCAAGGATATTCTAGTCTCGGGAACGACGTCGATACCCCACGAAACCATGCTGATGGTGTCCTGGAAGGAGAAGAGGAAGGTGATGGTCAGGCTATCATAGAGGATGCGGATGAAGGAGAGGTACGTGCACCACACCATGACTTTGAGCTAACCCTGACAAGCTTTCAGGAACATCATGATTTTAGCGAGGTCGTCATCCACCAAATTATCCATACCATTGAATTTTGTCTTGGTTGTATTTCGCATACGGCATCGTATCTTCGTCTTTGGGCATTATCACTCGCACATGCACAACTATCAGAGGTGTTGTGGACCATGACATTGGAGGATTGGCTCGGCCCAACTACCTTATTTGGTTGGCTCGGCCTGATCGTAATGGGATTTTTCTGGTTTGCTTTGACAGTTTTCATTCTCTGCATCATGGAGGTTCGTCTCGTCTCCCATTCATATGGTCAGAAAATAGTAAATGCGGTGTTATTATAGGGTCTTTCTGCTTTCCTTCACGCTCTTCGTCTTCATTGGGTAGAAGGTAATAGCAAACACTTTGAGGGTGGAGGATATGTAAGTTGGAGCGCACGTTCTACTTCTCTCGTGATTCTGACGTCTTTACCCTAGGCATTCACTCCACTTACGTTTGCATGCTTGGAGGGTCGGGAGGTTTGAGGCTACCCATAGATTTGCTGTGTGCTATCCAGTGATAATGATGCGCTTGTCTATATCAGTCCTCCAGTGAATGATAACATCACTTCAATTATCTGATGGTGTCAAAGAGTAGTGCCACACAGCCATTTATGTCCATTTATGATCTTCGGTGTATTAATCGCGCCGAATCACCCACGCTTGCAATTTTTTCAAACTCCGCTATCAACTCGTTATAAGCATCCTAAGCAAAATATTGTTTCCTTACCCTCCCCACTCATTCTCTTTTCTTTTTCTTCTCTCATAGAGGTGAGACCTACCGATGCCTCTACAACAAATTGTTCAATACGCTAATGCATCCTAGATATCTTGTCTAGAAAAACATAGAGTGTACTTCGTACCTTTTATCGTCTACCTTAACAACATAGACATTCCCCAAAGCTTTCACCGTTAGAAAGTGTGTATTCTGTGTGTCCATTATGACTATCGACTGACAGTAATCAGTTTCAAGTCATATAAAAATGCCAGCCGTCACCGCTTCTGCCGTCGCTGCTCCTGCTCCCGCATCGCTCAAGGTCACCACTGTTGATGATGCTTTTGACATCAAGAATCTTTTTGTTAGCGATGCCAATGTTCGCTCCTCGACTGTTTCTTCCCTGGCCATTGTTGCCCAAGAACATGGTACGGATGGTCTCAGCTCCGTCAAGTTCGGAGAGGCCGTTGTCAAGGCCCTTTCCGACAAAAAAAATCCCGCTGTTCGGGAAGCTGCTGCAGATTGTATCCACGCCCTCGTCAAAGCCGGTGCTATCAAAGCACTGGAACCTATATTTGTCCCATCGGGTATCTATAATGGTCTTCTTGAAAATTTTGCTGACAAGACCCCTGCCGCCAGGACGGCCGCCATCGAGGCTGTCCGGGAGTATGTGGTTTCTATGAATGTTTGGGCTACGCCCATTCTTCTTCCTGTCCTTCTTCAATTCATAAGGACTGCTGGAAAATGGCAGGCCAAGATCGGTGGGCTGACTATCTTCGACCAGCTCATTGTCAGCACTCCTACTCCGGTCGCCTTTGCCATGCATGAAATTATACCGGTTCTTTCTGCGACTGTCTGGGATACTAAGACGGAAGTGAAGAAGGCTGCTCGGGATTCATTGACAAAAGCTGCTGCGCTGGTTTCTAATAAGGATATCGAAAACTTAATTCCTGCTCTTATCAAAGCTCATATCAACCCGACTGAGGAGGTTTCGAAGACTATCCGTCTCCTTGCGGCCACCACATTTGTTGCAGATGTTGACTCAACTACACTTGCCCTCGTGGAGCCGCTTCTTTCGCGTGGCCTGAATGAGAAGCTCACTGCCGTCAAACGAAGTGTCGCTGTGTATGCACCTCTCCTGCTTCTTTTCTTCAATCTGAGATCTAACCTATTTGTAGTATCGTCGACAGCATGTCAAAGCTTGTTGGTGATGCTGATACTGTTCGCCCATTGGTTGTCTCGCTTTTACCTGCCCTCATCAAGACTGAGAATGCTATTGGTGACCCTGAGGCACGTGCCGTTGTTGCCAGGTCTATCAAGACCCTTCGTCGGGTTGGTCAGGTGCCTGAGGGTGATGGCTCTAACCTTCCTCCTCTTAAGCGTGTTGATACCGCTCAGACCTCTGCTTCTCTCTCCATCGTCTACAAGAAACTTGGTGGTTCAGTTGATAACTCCAACACAGTCGCCCAATATGCTTCTACCTTAGCTGCCAATCTTACCAACGCCAAGTGTTTCGACGTTTCTGCGTGGGAGACCCTCGCCCCTTTCCTTACTGCCATTGCAGCATCTCTTGATAGTGTCGTCGTTTGCCACGAGTGGGTTGTGATATGCACTGCCGAATGCCAAGATGATAGTGAGGTTCACCACGAAGAGGAAGAAGGGGATGTTCTCTGCGACTGCCAATTTTCCCTTGCTTACGGTGCCCGGGTTTTGATCAAGAATGCCCGCCTCTGTCTTTACCGTGGAAAGATCTACGGTCTCTGCGGTATGAATGGTACTGGCAAGTCTACGCTCTTGGGTGCCATTGCCAACGGCCAAGTTGAAGGTTTCCCCTCTCCTGACGAGGTCCGTACCTTTTCTGTCGCGCACGACCTGGACAGTAGTGAGGCGGATACTTCTGTTTTCCAATTCATCGTCGAGGATAAACGTATCCAAGCCAGTGCATCTGACATTAAAGAGGCCCTTACTGCTGCTGGCTTTGATGAAACCCGCCAGAGTCAACCCATTAGTAATCTGTCTGGTGGTATGAAGATGAGGGTGGCTCTTGTTCGTGCCATGCTCTTCAAAGCTGATATTCTCCTCCTCGACGAACCGACTAACCATTTGGATGTTATCAACATTGCTTGGTTGGAGAATTGGCTCACCAGTCTTACTGGCTGCACATCAAGTTTGTCCACTTTCTTATGTTGATGTCTTCCATTGCTAATAACAATTTGTAGTTATTGTCTCTCACGATACTAGTTTCCTCAACAACACTATCACCAACGTCCTTCACCTCCATGATTTAAAGCTCGATAGTTACCGTGGTAATATCGAAAACTTCGTGAAGATTGTTCCTGAGGCCAAGTCATACTACACCCTTGAGCCCGCTGAGGATTACGAGTTCAAGTTTCCTGAACCTCCTTTGCTTGAAGGTGTCAAGACTAAGGAAAAGAGCTTAATCAAGATGTGAGTGTCATTGGGTTCATCATGTCTTGCCTAAATACTGATGTGAAATGCCAGGCGCCATGTCAGCTTCCAGTATCCCGGCTCTAATCAACCGCAACTCGATGATGTCAGCCTTCAAATATCACTCTCTTCTCGTGTTGCTATTCTCGGTCCCAATGGTTCTGGCAAATCTACTCTTGTCAAGCTCATCCTCGGTTACCTGGAGGCGAACAATGGTGAGGTTTGGAGGCATCCGAACGTGGTCATCGGTTACGTTGCTCAGCATGCCTTCCACCATATTGATAAACACCTTGATATGACTGCCCTCGAGTACATGCTCTGGCGTTACCAGACGGGCGAGGATCTTGAGGATTTGGACAAAGCTACTCGTGTTATCTCTGAGGAAGAGAAGAAGAAAATGGAGGATGGAGCGATCTTCGTTGTTGATGGTCAGAAGCGGCGCATTAAGGAGGTCCTTTCCCGAAAGAAATTCAAACAATCTTATGAATATCTGATTTCATTTGAGAACCTTAGTTCTTCTGAGAACATATATGTATCTCGTGAAGAGCTCATCAAGCGTGGTTTCGAGAAGGTGTGTTCATCTGAGATTCTTTTCAGACACATATGCTGATAGCGGCTGTAGAAAGTCCTCGAAGTTGATAGTCGTGCTGCTCAGGAAAATGGCCTTCAACGACCTCTTGTACGTCGTGAGATCGAGGCTCACTTCCGGGATGTAGGCCTCGATCCTGAAATCGTCTCCCACAGTCCCATGAGGGGTCTTTCAGGCGGACAAAAGGTCAAGATTGTGATGGGAGCTGCCTTCTGGCGTCGTCCACATATCATCATCCTAGATGAACCTACCAACTATCTTGATCGTGAGTCGCTTGCTGCGCTCATCAAGGCTCTCCAAAAGTTCGGAGGTGGTGTCCTTGTTGTCACCCACAACCGCGAGTTCTCCGAGTCAATTTGTTCTGAGGTGTGGGCTATGCGCGATGGCCATCTCGAGGCATCTGGACACAACTGGGTCGAGGGCCAAGGATCTGGCCCTCGCATTGATAAGAAGGATGGAGAGGATGAGGATCAATTTGATGCCATGGGTAACAAGATTGAAGTCAAGAAGGCAAAGAAACAAACGTCAAAGGACGCTCGTAAGGCGAAGAAGAAACGTATGGCGCAGAAGGACAGTGATGACGAGCTGTAACTTGGTTATCCTGTTGTCTGTGTGATGCTCATGATACCGTTCCTATTACACCTCTCATACCTACATGTCTTTCGCTATCTCGTATAATGTTTAATCATAATATTTCCTTTCTATCCATAGACAAGTCAAGTGCACATAACTAGCCTACAGTGATGGGCTTAAAGTATTGGTGACCAACTTCCAAGCAGTATCCACGCCTTCTCCTCCTACTCTATCTATGCAGTGGTCCTCTTCAAGTTTTGTAAGATGGAGATGAATGTTTTGAGCAGCAAACAACAAGAGGTCTTCGGGATATGATGCGTAGATGGTTTTGACGATAGCCCAAGTCGACCAACTGTTCCCCTCTGCTGGCTCTTTACGCAGAACCTCCAGAATGTGTTCTTCACGTTCGAGCCGGTGTTTGATGTAAGTTGAGATGAACTCACGCCCGTTTTTGACAACGGGGCCATGACCGGGATATAAAGATTGGTAGCTCGTTACATCGTTGTGGCCGTATTGAAGCATAGTGTTGAGACTTGAAAGGTAAAGTCTGAGATCGTCAAAAATGGAAGAGCCTTGTCCCAAGATTGTATCTGCTGTGTACAGTGCATAGTCATCGATGATATGCAAGGCGATGGAATCGATTGTGTGTCCTGGAGTGTGAAGTACACGGATCGTAGGAGACGACGATGAATGAAAGAGTTGGTTATGGTGCAGATCATGGAATGCGTTTTTTCCGTCTGGTGTAGGTGTGAATGTTTCTTGGGACAAAGATTGGATGATTTGAGGTAGGTGATTGTGTTTCGACGCTGCGATTCCAGTGGTGTTGGGAGGGATGGGGAATTTGTGCAGTCGTGGTGCTGGGTATGAAGTTGATGGAAGGGTTGGATTACGGGTTTGCCAGCGGGAGAGGAGGAGTGGGAGGACGGTTGGGAGACCGCCTATGTGGTCTAGATGCCAGTGAGAGATGATGATGTCGGAGATGTCTGGGAGGGAGGGAGGTGCTGCGGGAAGAGTGTCGAGGGCGGAGGAAAGGACGGAGAGATATTCAGGCTTTCCCTCTGCGGTGTCGAGGAGAATATAGGGCGGTTTGGCACCGATGATATAGGTGTTAGTTCCTGTGAGGGTCGTTAGAAAAGGGTTGAAGGTGTATTAAATGAGAAGTGGACCTTGCAAGGTGGCTTTGCCTGGGTTCTGGGTAGTCTATGAACCCTGTGTGGCGGATGTAAGTTAAGCAGATGACTGACCTGGCCGAGGACGCGGACTACATTATCACTGATCTAAAAGCCAGATTATCTGGATGGACTTGGCGACGGCTGTGTTCTCACCTTTGAGATGGAGGGCAGATCTTCGAGTTTCTGTGTCATTTTACAAAGCCTGGTATTTGACGCAACGCAGAGGGATCTGTGAAGGAACGGGGCAGAATTCCTCCGAAATAGCCTGTAAAAAAGCAACATGTGATTCTACTTGGATGACGATCATGCTGCTGTGCGATTTGTTGAGGGAGTCCGGTATCAAAGGGCATGGAACAAACAAGATAAAACACAGACTGTTCAACGACGTCCATCATGTCTGCGACTGTTCTCAATCCTCCTCGCGACAACGGCTCGGCTTACAAAAGGAAAAGGTATGATACTGTATTCTAGACACATTCATTGGAATATTCACGGATGTTCAGGTCCCGTTCTTCCTCTGTGACCGTAGACAACGTTCCACCACCAAGTCGCCGGCGGTCTCGTTCCCCGTCTTCACCCCCCCGCAGGAGAGACTTGCTGCGTGTCAACGTCAGCGATGTCGATCCCATCCGAAAAGCAGAGCGTGAACGTCAACTGACTGCACAGATGGCTGCCAAGGAGCTCCAGAAAATTGAAGGTGGAAAGACGAAGGAGAAAGAGAAGGAATTCGATGCCCAGGCTGAGTTTGCTAAACTCACGAGTCTGAGGTCTGGGGGTGTTTATGTACCCCCTGCTCGTTTACGTGCAATGCAGGCTGCTGCCTCGCAAGACAAAAATAGTCCAGAATACCAGAGGATTACATGGGATGCATTGCGCAAGTCCATTACGGGTATCGTCAACCGAGTCAACATTGCAAATATCAAACAAATTGTCCCTGAACTTTTCTCGGAGAATTTGATTCGAGGCCGTGGACTGTTTGCGCGAAGCATGATGAAGGCCCAGGCAGCGAGTTTACCTTTCACACCCGTGTTTGCTGCTCTCGTCGCCATCATCAACACAAAACTTCCTCAAGTCGGTGAATTAATCCTCATGCGCTTGATAAGTCAATTCAGACGTGCTTTCAAACGTAATGACAAGGTGAGCCAAATACGTCTTTTTACAGTCCACAGTACCTTGACTCGATGGCCCAGATAGTGTGTCATTCAGCAACCACTTTCCTTGCCCACCTTGTGAACCAGGCTGTTGCTCACGAAATCATTGCTCTTGAAATTCTTGTCTTGTTACTGGAACGACCAACTGATGACTCGATCGAAATCGCTGTTGGTTTCATGCGTGAAGTTGGTGCCTTCCTTGTCGAAAATTCACCAAAAGCCAATGGGACTGTATACGACCGTTTCCGTGCCGTTTTGAATGAGGGCAGCATTAGTCACAGGGTTCAGTATATGATCGAAGTTCTCATGCAAGTTCGGAAGGACAAGTATAAGGATAATCCTATCATTCCTGAAGGTCTCGATTTGGTTGAGGAGGACGACCAGATCACCCACCAGATTCAACTGACGGAGGAGCTCCAAGTTCAAGATGGTTTGAGTAAGTTGAGAATTTCTCATGGGGTCATTGTATCTCTGACGCGTGTTGGTAGATATCTTCAAGTTTGATCCTAATTATTTGGAAAACGAAGAGAAATATAAAGCAATCAAAGCTGAAGTTCTGGGTGAAGACTCGTCACAGGAAGGAAGTGAGTCAGAATCAGACGAAGAGTCTGAGGGTGAGGACGAAGGTAGGTTTAGAGTTCTTGTATGCCGAATTCGACATTGACTCTCGTTCCTAGTGGTTGCGGAGAAGCCAGGAATTGAGGATAGGACGGAGACGAATCTGGTGAATTTGCGTCGTATCATTTACTTGACCATCATGAACGCTCTCAATTACGAGGAAGCGGTTCACAAACTGCTCAAGGTTCAGTTAGATGAAGGACAAGAGGTGCGCTTGGGACTATCTCTCTAGAATCATGTTCTTTATACTGCTGATTAGATCGAGCTCATCAACATGATCATCGAGTGTTGTTCCCAAGAACGCTCTTACTCTAATTTCTATGGTTTAACTGGCGAGCGATTCAGCAAACTCAACCGTATCTGGACTGAATGTTTCGAGACGGCGTTCCAAAATTATTATGATACCATTCATCGTTACGAAACAAATCGGCTACGGAACATTGCTCGATTTTTTGGTCACATGTTCTCCACAGATGCAGTCTCATGGGTTGCTCTCGAGTGTATCAAAGTCAACGAGGATGATACTACGTCCAGTAGTCGTATTTTCGTAAAGATTATGATGAACGAGATGATGGAGGTTATGGGGCTGAAAACGCTTGCGGAGCGATTCAAGGATCCTGAGATTAGGCACGCATGTCAAGGCATGTTTCCGATGGATGTGCCGAAGAACACGAGGTTTTCCATCAATTACTTTACTAGCATTGGTTTGGGTATCCTCACGGAAGAGATGCGGGAGTACCTTAAAGTAAGTATTGTTTTTCCCTTGGGTACCGTTATTGTTCTGTATTGAACATCCATTGTTAGAATGCACCAAGACTCATTATGGAACAACGTCGTGCAATGCTTGAGGCTGAGTCCTCTGATTCTGATTCTGATTCTGATTCTGACACCGATACCTCGGACACTGATTCGGATGATGACACGAGCTCAGACGTTAGTTCGTCTAGTTCTGGTCATTCCCGTGGTCGAAGACGATATAGCTCTTCACCAGCTCGTCGACGTGTAAGCCGCCACTCTCGTTCTGTTTCACCGCCTCGCCGACGTGTAAGCCGTCACTCTCGTTCTGTTTCACCGCCTCGCCGATACGGACGTCGTGATTCCCGTTCTGTTTCACCGCCTCGCCGATATGGACGTCGTGATTCCCATTCGGTTTCACCCCCTCGTCGACTTGGACGTCGTGACTCCCATTCGGTTTCACCATCTCGCCGATTTGGACGCCGAGACTCCCGTTCTGTTTCATCGCCTCGTCGGCGCGTACGCCGTCCTGTTTCGCCACCTCGTCGACGCGTACGCCGTAAGTCCCGTTCTATTTCACCTCTGCCTGGTCGTGGCCGAGGACATGCTCATGACAAGTAAAACTTAGATACATATTACTGACGGAGTGAACTACTGTGTATCTTATGCAATGATTACAGCAGTCAGTGAACGAAAAAGTCCATTCATGATTATGATCTATACTTGGTGGACATGCTTGCCAAGACCATGGTATGGTAAGTCATCATGAGCACGAAAGCAGAGGAATAAATGTGGGTTTTTATCCGACAAGCTTTCTCTGTAAAATAGTGCCTGGCGTTGCATGAACTGAGAGATAAGATGTGACAGCTAGCCCTAGTGTCCAAAATTGATACCTTTAGTGCGTACAAAAATTAGGAAATGGTCTGGTGATCGTAAGTCCTCCCTCTTCCTCCGATCGGATTTTATCGGAGACTTTGGTAGTCCATACGGATGTTTGTTTGTTAAATCGGACAGCCGAATATCTCCCAATCAGGCCACAATGTCCATCACTTTCTGGGTACAAATAAGGCAAGCTCTGATAATCATCGTAGACCATCTTGTCCTCGTCCCACCACCATCCTCGACTTCACTGATCCTGCCACTCTTGCCCTTCGCCATTGTCATTGATTTGGCAATCATATGGGGTCATTGAGTGGTTTATGTGTGCCATGTAAACCTGTGTAGGTTCATGGATATGGTCTATGCTGTATGGACCAACATCTTCGCTATCCTCTTACATGATTACCTCGATCTCTTTATTGTGAATCTACAGCTTGGCATCTACATGTCTTCAAACCAGAAAGGGTTGGATACAGACACTTCCATTGGATTATCTTGGACAGTTTACAATGCTCAAGCTTATGGTGTTATAGCTGGTCTTGCAGTCACTTATACCCGACTATCTGCTCAATCACACTTTTGCAGAAGGTTATCCCAAGAGACAGTTTTTTTAAGAGAGAGCAAAGTGTGATATATGTGATTGCAATATCAGTTATAAATTTATAAGTTTAGGTATTAGAGATTATCTTGTGAGACCCAAAAGAAGTGTTTGAATCTATTTTTTTCTGGGTTGGAGATGTGTAAGTGCTAAGTTGGGGATTGATGATAAAGATATTGAAATAATTATGTACTAAGATAGTAAAAATGTTTGTTTATATACTATAGATCAGACTCTTGAACCTGTGTAGGTTTGCATGGTGTGAGTAAACCACTTTAAGACTCTGTTATTGCCAAATTGACAGTAATAGCTAGGAAAAAGTAATTGGATTAATGAGATTAGCAAAATAATTAATATTATATTATTTATTATAGGCATGTTTTATTTATACAGTAGCAAGTTGAGTTGAAATAACTAACTTCCTAGTACTTAATGTTAAGAATAAACAAAGAGAACTTGATAGAGTTCTTGTTTAGTTATTCACAATTTTTATTTGTTTATATTTATATGCTAATCTTTCTTCTAGAATCTTTTATTATATAATATATTACCTGATTAGTCTTTTCTATAGATAAATTCTTGCTTATCAGTTTTAATAGCCTAAATATCAAATACTCAATGAACTTAATGGTATCTTTAAGAAGACCTTTCAGATGACATACAAAATGTCTCAAAGCAATCAATATTTGCTGAGATATTAGGTTATCAGTATAGTATTAAGTGCTAATCTACCAATGTCTTGAGAACTGAATACAGATATTTGCTTTTATATACATTTAAAAGACACTTCTAAAGACTATAAATATATCCTAAGGTAATAAGATTCTGTAGAGATACAAAGTTCTCAATATTTGGACATAATATTGATCTATTACCCATAGATACTCATCTATTCTGAGAACAAAAAGCTGCCCTTCTATGATTAGTATTATGAATCACCACTTTCCCTAAGTAATATTTATTTTATTTTTATTTTATTTTATTTTATTTTACAGATATGTGAGAACTAATTACCAAATCAGAAATGGTGACTCAAAAGAGATATCACAAATGGTCACTTACTAATTTGTGATTATTAAAGGTATTCTTCAAAAGGCTCAAAAATGCGAAATAGATAAGCAACAAAAGATGTTGTTAAGTCTGAGGTCTAATCCTCAGACTAGGGAGCCTTATATACAGAAAATGATGGTCTGTGCACCTGAACAGAGCATCACATGTTCTACTGCCTATTGTTCTACATATGGCAGTCCTTTTGTGTCCAGAATAGCAATAACTTAACCATATAAGGGGCTGTCCTTGTTTGTGTTCAAGGATTGATGTGCATC
>Ga0153955_100027_pt1 | contig 108752 bp, 111 predicted proteins | sample TSFL039MetaG_FD_104744 | JGI IMG/M metagenome (GOLD analysis project Ga0153955, IMG submission 104744) | Attine ant fungus gardens microbial communities from Florida, USA - TSFL039 MetaG | ecosystem: Host-associated > Fungi > Mycelium > Unclassified | place: USA: Florida, Wekiwa Springs...
GTAGGGATCTTCCCTGTGAAGTGATAGTGTAACCCTAGTATTAGGGCAGTAGTTAGTAGGGCAATAGGCACCTGGCTGGGTGAAGATTTGCGCCCCAGCAGATGTAAGTAGTCGGTAAATAGTCAGCTGAAGAACAAGTGGTCAGTAAACCTGCAAATATATACACTCCCTATATACAAGCAAGCTAGCCCCTCTAAGTACAATACACAATGTCCTTAGAGGCATACAACAACATCCTGAGCAAAATGCTCAACACCCGGTGAGCACTCGCCAAAATGAGATCAGAACTAGAAGGAAGAGAGGGCAGAAAATGTTGGAAATGCAAGCAGTTTGGTCACATGGCTAAGAACTGTAGAAACAAGGGAGGAAGGATGGAAGAAAAGAAGAAGAAGTTGACAAATAGATTTGAGACCCTGGCAAGCAGAATAATGCAATGTGGGGTAAAAGAAGTGAGGAGACAAGAGGTGGTGAGAGAAGTGGTAAAGTGTTTCGGGTGTGGAAGAGAGGGACACAAGAAGTGGGAATGTCCCAAGAAGAATAGAAAGAAAGAGGCGGTACCACCACAAGCAGTATGGGAGAAGGTGAAAAGGCACAGTAGAGTGAAGGGACTGCCCCTAAGGGGAGCGGCAATGTGCATGGAAGGGTGGACTACACCCAGAGAGGTGGTGATGTTTGTGGAGTGCAGAGAATGCAATTACAAGGGAACAAAGATGGAAGAAAATCAGGGGCAAGGGTTCTTGAGCAAGGGGCAGTTGTGTAACATGTGGTGTGGAAGCTACAAAGAGGCTTGGAATTGGAAAGAAGAAGAGGCAAAAGGTGGTAGAGCAGAAAGAGTAAAGTATAGCATATGCAGAGGCAAAGATGCAGTGGTAGGAGGAGGAGTGGAAAGAAATGAGAAAGGAGAAGTGTTCTGCCCACCCTGCAGGATGGGAAAGAAGATGCCATGGTGGAACTAGGGTGGAGAGTTAAAACAGTCGGTGCTTAGGGCCCAAGTGGAAGGGGCTGGAATCACTGACCTGGAGAAGCGACAAAGGGAAGTTAGAAGGACCTTGAAGGGTCTGTGGGAAGTATGGATGCAAATAGGAGTGGAAAAGATTGATACTCATGAAGGAGTATCGGTGAAAGCATTGCTGGACAGTGGAGCCACAGGGCTCTTTATGAGCAAGAAATGTGCAGAGAGAGAAGGTTTCAAGTTGATAAAACTTGGAAGGCCAATAATAGTGTGAAATGTGGACAGCACAGGAAATAGCGGAGGATCAATTACACATGAAGTAGAAGTAAATCTGTACTTTAAAGGACATGTGGAAAGAGTGAGAATAGATGTATGTGACCTAGGAAAAACAGAAGTGATACTAGGCATGCCCTGGTTGCAGGTGCACAACCCAGAGATAGACTGGGAAAAGGGAGAGGTCAAGATGATGAGGTGTCCACCTATTTGTGAACAATATACAGACAAGAAAGAAATGGGCCCAGAAATAAGGAAAAGGAGGCAAGGAAAGAAGGAGACACAGGGAGATGAAATAGAAAGAATCAGATGGGTGGCAGATGAAAAGGAAGACTGGGGAAGAGAGGAGGAAATGGAATTGGATCATTAAAAGGTAGAAGCAATGGTGCCACAAAAATTCCACAAGTGGCTGAAGGTATTTGGAAAGGTGGAGTCAGAGAGGATGCCAACAAGAAAGGTATGGGATCACGCCATAGATCTCAAGGAGGAGTTCAAGACCAGCAAAGCATGAGTGTATCCACTCTCTAGGAACGAAAGGGAAGAGATCCAACAGTTCATTCAGGATCATCTACAAAAAGGGTACATAAGGCCTTCGAAATCACCACAAACTTCTCCAGTTTTCTTTGTGGGAAAGAAGAATGGTGGAAAGCGTATGGTTATGGACTATCGTAGACTCAATAAGCAAATGGTGAAAAATAACTACCCATTGCCATTGATTACCAACTTAGTAGACTCAATGGGAAACAAGAAACTGTTTACTAAGATGGATTTACGATGGGGCTACAACAATGTACACATTAAGAAGGGAGATGAATGGAAGGCGGCCTTCACTACACATGTGGGGTTATTCAAACCAGTGGTGATGTTTTTTGAGATGACAAACTCGCCAGCAACGTTTCAGGGAATGATGAATGAGATCATGAGAGATCTTATTAATGAGGGAAAGGTAGTAGTATTTGTGGATGATGTGTTGGTGGGAACAGACAGTGAGGAAGGGCATGATGAAATAGTGGCGGAGGTGTTGAAACAGTTGGAGGAGAACGACTTATACGTGAAACCAGAAAAGTGTTCATAGAAGACAAGTAAAGTGAACTTCCTGGGAGTAGTAATGGGTCAAGGGAAAATCGAGATGGAGGAAGAAAAGGTGGAGGGAGTGTTAAACTGGCTGGTGCCAAAAACGGTCAGAGATGTTAGAAAGTTCTTGGGACTTGCCAATTATTATAGGTGGTTCATTAAAAACTTTGCAGCACTCGCAAAACCCTTGAACATGTTAACAAGAAAGGATGAAAAGTGGAAGTGGGAAGAAGCCCAGCAGAAGGCATTTGAATGATTAAAAGGAATCTTCACAACTAGACCATTGTTGGCAGCACCAGACTTAGACAAGGAATTTAGAGTTGAGGCAGAAGCTAGTAATGAAAATGAGTTCTAGTATAGTAATCCTTAGTTGAGATAACCTCAGATCACACTCTAAGTCAGAGTTGACAAAGAGAACTCATTAGAGTCCTCGCTAATTGATTTAGCTACTTATACACAAATCAGTGTTTACTTGTATTTGTCTACTCAAATTATCCTGTGGACTCCTTTTGAGTCATAGTGTCCTGCGTACTTCAAACTATTACATAATAAAAGAAAATGGAAAAGAAATAAAATAATCTGCCACCGCGGATGTCCCAGCTTGCCTGCTGTTTTATTACATTGTGGTTTGGATCTCATATAGGTAACATATGACTTGCAGAATTGTTGAACATTGGATTGGATGTTGAACCAAGTATAACTATGTCAAATGAGTTTCAGAGTCCTATTCTGTCTGAAATGTCCAGTCAAAATATGATCATAATGATAGTAGAGAACTCGGAGATGTAAGTTATTATTTAGAGACACATACATCCTACCGTCAAGTCATAGAAAACCTTCATTATCAACAGACTAACGTTTTTCAGGGTGAGCTAGTTGACCTGTAGCAGAGGAATCAAGAGGAAGCACTGCCATGATATCAGAGTGAAGTTGATTTTGGTCTAATATGATAGTTGTACAAAGTGTCAGAGTAAAGAAAATTGTTGCTCAGAGTGAAGCTGTAATTTGTTTATGAATAAAGACTAGACAGAAATTATGAGAATTCCTAAAGTGTAGCCATTATCCCTCTCTTTTGGGTAGATGTTCCATTGTCTAGTAAGAGTGTCCAGTTTTGTTTTGAGTTGATCTGGGTGGAAATGGATAACAAGGTAGAATTGAGAAAGGAATTCTGACCATCTAGCTTGTCAACACATAAGAATCTTGGTTGTTGAAAAATATTTATGGTCCATTACAACATTGATTGGAGATTCAGAGTTTTCTAGATAGTATAGTGAATATTAGTTGTAATAACTTAAGTCCACACTCTAAGTTAGAGTTGATAAAGAGAACTTGTTAGATCTTTGTTAATTGGTCTAGCTACTTATACATGAATATGTATTTACTGGTATTTGTCTACTCAAATTATCTTGTAGACTTCTTTTGAGTCACAGTGTCTTATATACTTCAAATTATTATATAATAAATGAAAATGAAAAAAGAAAAAAAAATTCCGCTACTACAGATTCTCTAGCTCACCTGCTGTTTCATTACATTAGGCTTACACTCTAAGTCAGAGTTAACAAAGAGAACTCATTAGAGTTCCCACTAGATTTGAGTACACTACTTATATCTATTCTACTTGGTCTGTGCACTACCTTTCTATAGTAATCATGTGACTGATTATGTGACCTCCCATGTGACTTCTCTGATTATGTAAGTAGGTTCTAAAAATAGAAAGTAAAAATAGAAAAGAAAAGAAAAAGAAAGAGTTCTTGTGTCATAATTCATAACATCATAATACAATTTCATATATATGCTAGTAAAGGTACAAAGACGAGTAAGGGGACACACAATTTTCTAACTGTCTACAACAATTCCAAATACTAAACAGTACAGGACAATCTGGCTTAACCAATCATACAAGTGCATTTTGTTTTCAGAGCCTGCAAATGTTAATAGCTTTGGTACCTTGGCCTTAAAGATAATGTTTCCTCCAGAAAGCCTTGTCAGCTCTTTCTAAAGTTGAGAAACTTGTGCTTCTAAAGTAACAATTCTGTTGTATGCTACAACCAAGATATTGTTATAATGGTTGATTGCTCTGTTAAGCACTTGATCAATATAACTCTTGAGAGCATGTGTAGTCCCTCGATGTACATTTTACAATATCCTAATTTTAGTTTTATCAAAACTGCTTTGTTCAGGGTTTACTCTATCCCTAACATAAGCCTCCCAATTCTCAGCAGTAAAATCAGCAAGAGGAATAGAGATAGTAAAGTTGTTGTAAGTCAATATTTCTAATATAAATAGTTAATTACAGTTCTTGAGTATGTTTTCACAGGGGTAAAAGGAAAAAATCCCTAAATTTAGCCTCCTAATGCCATTATATTACACTAAGTACCATTCTAATCATATTGTGTTTATAGAATAGTAATGTTAAGCTCTAAGAGAGCTTTACAAATTTCTAGTACTCTAGTAGCTAATTTTGAGAAATTTACATTTTTGAGATACTTATAAGCACCTTTTAATATTCTCCACTCTTTGGCTGAGAATTTATAACCAATATTATCAAGCTCTATAATTACATTCCAAAGTTGGTTAAATCACTTCTACAATGAGTCATACTGCAGATTTTCTATCTAGGTCTTATTTTTACTCATTTTAGTAAAAAATAGTGAAGTGTAATCCAGAGTAGGCTCCAGGAGTTCTTTGTACTCCTTGATGCATAATAACTTCTTGGTTTTATGAAAGTGGAGTTTTGGTAGACAGAAAGTGAAAATGACCTTGCTTACTTTATAATAGTAGGCACTAGTCTCAACAAGTTACTCAAGTAGATTTGTTGATATAAAGAGTGATGGTTCTAGTTTTTCTAGCAGAGGTTTGATAGTCACACTCTCCTGGTTCAGTGAGAGTCTTTCTGTAAGTGTCTTTTTGGTATTTCTAATGGTGAGCATAGCTTAGGAGCAAAAGTGAGCACAACATCCTTAGTTCAGTGAATGAAGTGTGTGGGCAGAAACTACACTACACTATACTAAAAGTGTTTTTTCATCATCAATGTAGGTCTATTTTAAAGGATAGAGTCAACATTATATTCAATCTCTCTTATTGGCTTATAGAGAAGAAATAAAGGTCTCAAAGTGGTTCCAGCCACCTACAAGGTTTTGTTGGAAATATTTGCACAAATCTGAAGTCTTTCAGGACCAGCTGTTATACACAAGCACAATGTTCTGCTTCCAATAGTTTAAAAGACAAACTTTCCCCTTTATGTCTGGAGTCTAGCCTATTAAAGATAGGCCCTTAATAGAGACTTACTCTGAGCCCTCAGTAGTCATCTGTCCTTTGCAGAAATAGAGACATTCCCCATGGTCACCCTAGATACTACACCTGGAATGAACACACCCTCATATCCTTTGCAGAGACAATGAGAACAGCAAACAATAGACTTAACAAACTATCACAAATGGTTACTTACTGATTTGTGATTGATTGAGTAGAAGTTCTCAAGAGCTTGGAAGCAAGGTAGAATAAACAACAAAAGATATTGTTAAGTCTAAGGTCTAATTCTTAGACTAAAAAGCCTCATATACATAAAAAGATGGTCTGTGTATCTAAACAGAGTATCACATGTCTACTGCCTATTGTTCTACATATGGCAGTTCTTTTATGTCTAGAATAGAGATAACCTAACCATAAAAGGAGCAGTCCTTGTTTGTATTCAAGGATTGATAAGTATTTATAGATAATAGATCAGTGTCATGTTAAACCTTGAGATCCTTGTATTTCCACAGGATCTTATTGTCTTGTGGTCTATCTATAGTCATTAGAAGTGTATTGAAGAGAGCTTTCATATGCATATGAAAGCAAATATCTTTATTTGGTGGTTCCTGAGATATTAGCTGATCAGTATCTAGTACTGATCACTTAATATCTCAATGAGTACTGATTGCTTTGATATGTTTTAGACATCATTTGAAAGGTCTTCTTAAGGGACTTCAGATGCATCTAAAACTGTCAAAATTGTGCAAATATTTGTGGAGTTACGGCCAAATAAAGTTTGTGACATAAAGTATGACTGATAAAATGATTGGAGAAAGATAATGATAACTCAAAATCCCCTTCTAAAGTCGTTAATATAAATAGCACATTAATTGAGAAAATCCCTGATCCTGTTCTTTTGAGTAGGAAAGGAAAGAGAACTTCCAAATTGGATTTTTTCTTGGAACTGTAGAGTATAATGTTTGTAATCTACAGTTAGAGAAATGTATACCCCCTATTAGCTTGTAAAAGTTGGAAGTAGTACTGGAATCTTTAATATAGCACACAACAAGACTATCTCCTTCAGAATTCCAGTTACACTTTGAATATACAGCAAAAAAGTACAGACTGAGGCTTTAGTTGATTTAGGAGCCACCACAAACTTTATTAACAGAGTTTTTGTGAAAAATAATAACCTGGTAATACATAAACTGACAAATCCATATCAAATAATCAATGTGGATAGCATTCCAAATAAGGCAGGATAGATCATAAAATATATTCAAGCTTATATAGAAATTAGATTGTACAAGACAACTCAATATCTCTTTGTCACCAACCTAGGAACTAAAGAGATAGTGATTGGGTATTTGTACTTGTATAAGCATAATCCAAATATTAATTGGCAAAAAGACCAATGGGAGTTCACCAGATGTCCAGATACATGTGCCAGTAAAGCTTATAAAACACAAAATATAGAAGTAGGAGCTAATAAGTTTCACCTCAAAATGTTTGTCAGTGAATTTCTCTTATTGGACAAAATAGGAGATGAAGACCCCAACAGCAATATTTTTAGCTAGGTAGATATAACTAACTTAGGTAATTATTAACAAGCAATGATAATTGCAGTTATCACAGTTATGCTATAGATTAGTAGTTACATACTGTATGATTTACCATTCTATCAAAGGAATGATATTAGCAAAGTTACTTACTAACAAGGGTTTAGCTATTTATGTAGTTTATTAAACAAATATTTTGTTATACTTTCATGGCACTATTTAGTAGTCACTTTTTTGTGATAGCAGCTATACTTGACAATTGAGACCAGTATGGAGACTCAGATTGTAAAGATACAAAGATCTGGAAAACTCATATACCTGAGTAGTTACACGAGTATGGAAACTGTATCTTTTTAGCATTGCAAAAGTAATCTTACTTACAGTTTTCAATGGTGATTATCATAAATGATTGTCAATTGGTACATGGCATGAAAAGAGGAGGGTTTGCCCTGCTTATGGATAAAAATAGGATTCTGAAGATGATTTTGAAGTCTTTGATAGTAGTGATGACAGAGGACATTATTACTCCAGTTTAACTGTGCTGTATACTGCATGAATTTCATATCATAGGTAGTAATTTTATCTCTGAGCTTCATCTAGAGATTATTGATTAAGCTAGCTGTGTCTTTGACTGGATCTGATAATATAAAGTAAACTCAGAGCTTTTTTACAAACAGATGCTTGAAGGTTAATCAAAGCTATAAGAAACCTTGGTCTTCCTACTGGAGTGTAACTCCAAACCAGTCTTGAGCTACTCTGGACAAGTATATTATTGTAAAATTGGTCTTTATCTCATTTAAAAAGAATTGATTAGAGTTTGACTAGAAGTAGAGTCAATATTAGAATAAAAAGTAGTTAAGCTTGTGAAGGTTTGATCTATTGAAAGTATTAGGGATATGGACCTTTGGTTGTTAGGGTTTTAGTAGTTCCAAAGATCCTTGATTAAGGTTTTCAAAGAGTTAGAGAAAGGTATTAGCTAGTTGGTTATTGAAATTGTGGTCAGTAATAGTATTATGAACTGTTCAATTCCTCTAAGTCAATATTTATTTTTCTTTTTCTTTTAATTATATAATATGCTCACATTAGTAAATAAGAACAAATAATCAGACTTGTATAAGTAATGTACATGAATTAGTGAGGACTCTAATGAGTTCTTTTTGTCAACTCTAACTTAGAGTAGAGTTAAGGTTTGAGGTTGCTTAACCAAAGACTAAATCTTTATAAACAGTAGGAGAAACAGGTGTATAGAATGACACCAGAGCAAGAGCAGAGGCATCAACCCACTTAGGATCATTATGAGTATAGAAAACAGAGGCAAGATCCATATTATGAAGTCTTATAAGTGTTATGATTTGCTCTGACACTTATCTTTTCTTTATTATTTTAATTAATTAATGACGGTACGACTTATGAACACAACGTGGGAATGTCAGAATCTAATAAAAGGATAAGCATGGGAAAAGTACATGTCATTCACATACCTATCAGGCAGCTGCCATATGTGGGAGAACATGTGGACAAAAGCTGTCTGACATGGGAAGATACTCAGAACTTGACAGATGATAGTCCATAAATACCTTGTTCTCTCCTAGAATAGTCTTAGCATAGCCACTTGTAATTATATAAATAGCTAGGCAATTCATAAAGGGAACTCTGTCGAGTTCTCCTCGTCTTTTACCTCATATCCTCTGAGGGGGATCTGGAATTGTCTCATGGATCCTGACAATAAGATTCATTGAAATTGGTGATCAGGAATTTCATATCAGAGTACAGGGCAAAGTAGGATGAAGGCATCTCAATTTTTAAGAAAGGTTAGAAGCAAATTGTCTAGAGACTTAGTCCATAAGCAGAATAGAGTTACTACTAGAGGAAAGAAAAGGAATAGAGCAATGAGAAGAAGACATAAAAAAAATAAAAAAATATTACAAGTATGAAAAAAATTTAAAAAAGGTAATCTAGTGCAATAGAAACCAGTTTAAGTTTATAGATTCTATTACAGAGTAGTATTAAAGATAGCAGATTAATTTGTATTAATTAAATAAAAGAGAAAATAAATACTCTAAAATCCAAATAATATTTGAAACTTGATTACAAGTATGTTACCAAAAAAAGAAGAAAAGAAATGTAATATTGCCAAGTAAGGTCCAGAAATTGTTTTATTGATAATAGAGGGAATAACCTTGGCTTTAATTTGTATATTGTACTCTAATCTTCTATCACTGTGTTGATTACTAACTTTGGAGTGATAGAGTTGTCAGAGTATGAGTTAGAAAGGAGATATATAGAAAAAAGAAAGAGTAGACATAAGTAATGTTAATCTACAAACTGAAAAACTACACTGTAATTAGTTAGTATATATACTAAGTCCAAGAAAGGAGATGTATACAGAATATGGACTATAATGTAATTATAGAAGATTAGAACTAGGAGATCTACTATGAAAAGGAGAATAATAATAATAATTACTTAATAAAATAAATTAAAAAGAAAAGAATTCAAAAGAAAATAACTACAAAATTCCTGTATATAACAACTTAATAAACCATTAGTAAATATTGGAGGTCTATCAGAGGTCTATTTAGTACATTGAAGAACTATTGAAGTCTGTTTTGTGTTGATCGGAGATTGTTATAACTTGGTATAGCTTTGTTTTTCTTATCCTCCTCATTGATAGTTGTTGACCACTCCTCTAATAATTACTCACTGTTGTCCTAGGTTTTGTATTTGGTATAGTCCCACTTCATATTTATAACAATATCTGTATTGAGTGGTTTCTAAGAATATTGGCTAATTAGTATCTGGCATTATACTTATTGTCTAATATCTTGGCAAGTCTTGAGCATTCTATTTGCTTGTCATCTCAAAGGTCTTTTTAAGAGCTTTTTGAAACCATTGAGATTGTCAAAAATGGTCAAGTATCTGTGGAGTTATGGTTAAATGAAGTGACACTGAAATATCCTTTATTTCAAAACCATTGAGTGATGCATATTGTTCTTTATGAAGCAAGTTCTTCTGATTGTTCTTTGCCCTTGTTGTATTTTCTTATGTTGTCTCTCAGTTAGTTATTGTACTCTTTGTCTATTGTTTTCTTTAGCATAAACACTATAGCATTAGCACCATGTAGTATAGTAGTTCTTGAACATCATATTTCAGTTATTTCCTAAACCAATCAAAACAGTAATTGTAAATGGGATGTACTTGATAAACTATTTTCTTTTAGTTGTTATAGAAGATGTTGCTTCTAATCCATCTGTCTGCCAAGTCTGGACATCCTTTCTGACACCCTTTCTACATCATTAATAAAGTCACTTAAGACTCTTCTGAGGCTACTGCTACTTTGACAGTCTACTTCTCTGAACTTTTGACTCTCCTATTCTCGGGGATTGTTCTAGATGTCTGATCTGCCTTCAATTTTCTACACTTGGATTTGATCTTTCTTTGTAATAATGCTCGAGATTTTCCTTCCTTGCATTGCTGTCACTCCAGGAGTGATGGGCAGGCTTCTTTTCTTTATTGTCTCCCATCAAAACAATATCTGTTTGATTACAAAGTCTGACATGACTCGTTCTCCTTCATTGTCAGAGTGAGACATATGAGGGGAGAGGGTCACGGTCATGAGAGTGTATGCTTCAGCAACTCACGCCCTGCAGCACAACAACATATTCCCAGGATCTTACCTGGTGACTTAACTAATAGAGGACCTAATTAGTACATCTGAATGACAGAATCCTACCAAGTCGATTGTTAAAATCATGAGGGGTCGTAACAAGTCGTAATAAAAACAATGTGGAAACAAGAATAAAGAACAGAAGAAAAAGCAACCCTTCAAAACACGGAAAGATTCTCATGCCGCTGCTGAAAACCCTGCAGAACTTGAAGGTCGTGAGCCAATACATTCACTTTGACCACGTAGTCGACCGCCAGCAACGAGGCCACGTCGTGGTGGTACTCCAATATCATCCTGAGACTTGAAAAAATTATCCTCCCCTTCATAAGGTGAAGAAGAAGTATTTATCTAACGAAGATGGATTAGTGTCTGCACTCCCCTCGAATCACGAAAATGACACACCCATTGACCAAGAACCTCACCCAACCATGTAGCCTCCTCCTGACTCAATCGACAGTTCGTCCCCTTTTCGGCATGCCGCTTGAGTAATTCGCTCAACGTCCTTTTGCTCTGTCCTGATCCGGCTCTGCTCCATTCAGTCGAGTTGTGGTTAGGCATCGTGACGTCTCCACCGTCAATAACAGGGAAAACGACGGTATTTAGGGGTGTCGATATGTCGTTTCTGGAAGAACCCTCAGAAACGAGGGATTTATCCCAGTCTTCCTGGTTTGAGTCATTTACATTTTGGCATTGTTGTAACATGATAAAGTTATGTTGGATGTAGCTAGTCCAGTCGGAAGTTGAGTGATAAATAAAAGCGAAGATGAAAAGTCGCTCAAAATCTTAAATGGAAGTGCTGATCAAATTAACCGATCATCCAATCACGTGCTCTCGCGTCGCATAAATTTCCATCCGAATTACAAATCCGAGGGTATCAAGTCCCAGACTAGCAGTGAAGCAACGATAGATAGGTAATTATATATAGAGAACCGAAAAACCAACGAGGAGCCCTACGGTGCTCCAAATCCAATAGCTAGTAAATGGCAAACTGACCGTCCCATTATCCTGAGCACTGCCATTTGTAGAACCGCTACCGCTTGCAGAATTGCTGGAAGTAGAAACAGCGGTACCTGATGGCTTAGCGCTGGAAGCCGAGCCAGAGGTAGAAGTATTCGTGGTAGCTGCAGGCAGCTTAGTGATTGCAACCCAATCAACATTAGCGTTCTTGCTCAAGTCTTGTGGGTCGAAGCTGAGATAAGCGGCTGAACCGGAAGACGAAACCTGAACCAGAGTATTTGTCGAGGCGAAATAGGCTGCTTGAGAGTCCTTGTTGGACGGAGCTTTGAGAGTCTGGGTGGTATTTGTCTATTGAAAGCATGAGGTTTGGTTTTCACAAGAGATTCACAAAACCATACAGTAACATCAATAATATATGTCGCAGAACCATCATCGGGAATAAATGCAAACTGAGTCTGTACACCAGTATCCTTGAACAACGAGGTCGTCTGGCCATGGGTGTTTGGGAACTGCCCATAGGACTGAGGCTCCGGCTGCATAAACGCAACTGAATGAAAATGTTAGTCATCAACATGTGTTAAGATGTAACGGGGCAACATACAGTGAATGACAAAAATCTTTGCCGATCCAGCAGGCAGACCTGGGACACCGAGGAAGTGGATGTGATTTTGAGCGAGAGCCAGAGTCGGCTGATAGCTGCTAGCGTCCCAAGGGACTGTTTCAACATCATTCCATTGTTTCGTGGTACTATTGGCAGCCTTGAGGAGTTCCATATCAAGGGAGAAAAGCTCTCCTTTTGAATAAGCATCTGAAAAGCTTCATCAGACAAATCTCACGAAATGGCAAGATTTCGAGCTACGAACAAAAGACATTCGTATCGTGGTCGAGAATGGCACCAAAACTGGTAGGATCAAATTTGTTTCCCGGATCGACTGACTGAGTTGACCAAGTTTTGGCGGTAGCATCATACAGATAAACTCCGGCAGGGTTAGATGAATCTGCACCAAGCACATAGATTGCATTTGTGAACTGCCGTACAGTCAAGCGTCCATCATTCCACTCCACAAATTGAAGCAACATTTACCTGTGAGAGGTAGCAAGAGACATTTGCACCGTCAAAAGGCCTGGGTAAGAGAGGGATATGAATGATGGAGGAGGATTGTCTGTTATAACTTACGGGCGACCTTGAGTGGTTATGTCGGTGGGATTTGCTGAGGAAGATGAGTCTATGAGAAGGAAAGAAATTCCAAGGCTAGTCACCTGAGTTCCAGCTGTCCTGCGCACCAGCACTATAGTCCTTTCCACCAAAATTGAAAGCAAGAAGATTCCAGTTGACATCGAAAGCAACACAGGAGCTAAGAGCAGAGACAGTAGGAGTGAGGAAATGAAGAAGAAGAGACACGGCAGCGAGAGAGCGTGGCATAGTTTGCGGGTCAAAAGAGGGTCGGTTGGCCAGCGATGTTCAGATTAAAATCGAAGAATTACAGTCACATTTGTCGTCACAGACAACTTTTTAAAAACAAACATAGGTTCACAGGCTCTAAACGACATGGCACACGATAAATCTGCAATGTGTGTAATCCCTTTTTCATTCAGTGCTGTACACATAGGGCATTGTATCATATAAGCTACGGTGGGAGATTTTTAAATTAGGTTGATCTCGGGTATTCCTAAGAGATGACTTCCCATAGGAACTTAGGGGTTCGTACATAGAATGTCGCTCCCTCAGGAATTTCCTATTGTCAAATCCGATGTGTATAGACGAGAGTTCCGTGGTCACTCTTGGTCACCATCTTGATCTGTCCAGACTAGTCCATTGAGGTTCATTGGCACCTCATCACCTTGTTGTCAATAGTTAATCTTGATTCTCAGTTTTCTAATTGTGGTGGGTAGCTAGTGGGTCATTCAGGTAAGGATAATGTCACTTTAAGTTGCTCGGACTTGGCCTTTTTTATCTCATTTTAGACTGGTAGTATATCCGTCAGCACTCGTCGTTGCATTTGATTACCATGAGATCTATGTCCAAAACCACTTCCCTCAACAGTCCCCGTCGAGCTCGAGTAATCTTTCCACACAATCATGTATTTTGTAGACAGCCCTGAGTACAATATACGGTATGCCATTCCCTCTGATCACAGGGCCTAACTGAATCCTGCTCCAGGTTGAATAGACCGTTCAAACCTCCGAAACTAACACTTAAAGAAATACATGATGCCGTCCCAAAGCACCTGTTACGACGTACGTTGATCAAAGTCATTACAGTGGTCTATTGAATATTGTTGCTGCAGCCAACCCCATTCGGGCAACATTTTATGTTCTAAGAGATATCACCCTTGCTTCCTTCCTCGCCAGGGCCGCGTCTTCCATTGCCTTCTTGGAGAGTGTCGATTACTGTGGGCTCATAACCTCTTCTCGAGCCAAGCTCGTGCTCCGCATAAGCCTTTGGTCAATTTATTGGTTTCTCCAAGGCTTAGTTTTCGCGGGCATCTTCTGCCTTGGTGGGCATGCTGTCATCTGGATGCTATCATACACTGATTTAGTTTCAGGTCATGATGCAGGCCATGGATCTCTTTATGAGCACAAGTACACGAACAATCTTGTTGGTTTTCTCCTCCATACAGTATGATTCAATCACATGTCACCTGGATGGAACTAAAGTTCCTTGCAGTTTTTGCTCATTCCCTACTTCCCTTGGAAAGTGACACACCATGTTCACCATGTAACCCAAATTTTTCATCTCCCCGAATTCTATCTTTGACTACTCAGCAGAAAGCTACCGCTTCGATGGAACGAGACGAGAATTATGTGCCTTACACTCGTTCAAAATACAATTTACCTCAGAAGCAAACAGCGACGAAGTTTGACTACTGTGAAGTTTTCGAAGAAACACCTCTTGTGACATTATATCGACTGTTCATCCAGCAATCCTTGTACGTAGCTTCTGGGTCTCAAGTCAAAAAATGTCTCACGCAACTATAGTGGTTGGTGGGTTTATCTCAGGTCAGGTCATCGCTATAGCGACATGTTCAAAGCTCAATCCATTTCCTTCAAACAAGCATGAATCTGATGGGTGGTGTTTCGCATCCTTCCGGCACGAATCATTTTAATCCGAGGTCAACACTATTTAAGCCTCACCATCGTGAGTTACAACTCATTTATTAGCTCAGTTCTGATACCCTGTAAGGGAATGCAATCCTTATTTCAGACATTTCTATTGCTTTTATGCTCTTCCTCCTGTATTGCGCAGGATGGGACCTTGTATCCAAGTTCTATCTCATCCCGTATTTCGTGAGTTTATCCATTTTGAAATGGGATCTGCAACTCAAACAACAAACATTGATAGTTAGTCAATCACTGGTAAGATTATCTCTTTGATGACCGCGATTCCATTTCTCTAACATCACAATGCAACACATAGGATCGGTAAGACCTTTGCTTGATAATAGTTCACTTCCCTAACCCCCCTTCCGCCAAGTCATGTTTACCTTTCTTCATCACTCCGACCCCACCATCCCTCATTATCGTAAAAATGCATGGACCTTCTTAAGAGGTGCCGCTGCAACAGTGGATCGCCCACTGCTGGGTTGGGCAGGTCGTTTTTTCTTCCACAACATCAGCCACGACCACGTCGCCCACCGTAAATACCATTTACTTCCTTTGACCGACGCAACTGATCAAATTGTCAATAGACTTCTTCTTAGCAGCGCCCTTTTGTAAGGGTCCTCTCTTGATATCTCCACCACTCGACTAATACAATCGATAGTTAATGGTCCTCAGATAACTCAGGTTCTCAAGTCGGTTCTTGGCGAAGACTACAACTACGATTCGACAGTAAGAGAACCCAATTTTTATATATCGCATACTGACGCATGCCAAGCCTTCCTTCTACGCCTTATGGCGTTCCTTCTCAAAATGTGTGTTTGTCGAAGATGACGGTGATATTGTCTTTTACAAGGACAAGAACGGTAATGCAGCGCGCCAACTTGCAGAGGATGCTCACAGCGGTTGATTGGTTCAGGCATTATGCCTCCACTTTCTGAAAAATAAGTACCCATGTATCTTTACTACGAGTAAGTTGAACAAAAAACTACAAATAATCACAATGAATATAGTCCCAAACAATATGAAAAGGTCCAAAACTAGGTACATTTCAAATTTTAAACACCAATCTTGTGGTCAGGAGATCCCGGCGATTCAGGTGGTTGCATGAAAAAGAAGCTGCGTGGCCTCGTCTGTAATATTTCGAAAATCGATTTCCTCGGGCTAGTAGCAGACTCGTAACCTTCTTCACCCTCCATAATAATCTTCATTGTCCGGGGATCTATTTTGAATCTCTTATCCTGGAGAACACGTTCGAATTCCTCGACCCTTTGTCTCCCAGCCAAAAGTTCTCCCATCCCCGTCTGAGCTCCGATAGACACAGCTGAGGCAATAGTTCCAGGCATATGCCCAAGACTGAGTTGCCGACGATCATAGCGATGGAAGAGCTGGATCAATAAAGCGAAGAAGGCAAGCAATAACATCGCCGTAGTCAAGAGATGAACTGCAGTGTAACTATCATGACGGGTGAGTCACCTTTGAGTCACCTTTTTGGTTCATATTCAGACCATACGTACCTGAGCCAGACACGCTGTTGGAATGACTTGACCTCTACGACAAGAGGTTCTGTATGAGACAAGAAGTAGACAGTACTGGCGACCAGTGCTAGGTAGGTGGTCTGCGATCGTATCGTTTAATAACATCGTGGAAATACAAGAAGAGTCCAGTCACATACATAGACCATACTGGCCAATTTGACAAATCTGTCGGCATCAAAACTGCCGATAACACCATCAGGAGATTGAACAACAGCTTGGAAGATTGCAGCGGGAAGCTGAAGTTGGAGCGCTTCAAGTCTTCTAACAACAAAAATATCCGGATTGCTGAGGTCGAATTGGAGGCCGTTATACGCCCGACCATTGAGTGGAAAACCAGTGACGTTGGCTGATAATGAAGAAAAATTAGAAGCAGAAGTGAAAGGTCCCATTTCACTGAGGTCTGTTATGTTGCCCGTAGCAATATCTACAGTTGCCATCACGTCCCAAAGTTCAATGCTTGGTGCACAGAAAGTAGCTGTTGCCTGAGCAGGGGTAGTTTCATATCTACAAGATGTCAGATAGAACCATTGTAAGAAAAAATCACACTAACGTGAAAAACCAGAAAACAATGGGACTGAATTGTCGAGGGACCTGGGGGTTGCAATCCGGCAGAGTTGTTCCTGTAGCAAATACGTAATGATCAAGGAATCATCGAACAGGCAACAGAAAGAGACAATTACCAAATAAAGTGGTCGCATTATGGTCAACAAACCAGGACGCACTGCAGCCATTGAATGACAGTGAATTATTCCAGCCAGTCCCCACCTGACTCATAGTTACCTGATCAAAAAAGAGACGTTTCAAAGATATAGCAGAGAACAGCGAAGCATAGACTTCAACTTACCATCACGGGGCTACAGTTAGGTATGCTCTTGATGGCCGTGGTATTTGCGATAACGGAACCATTGTTGACAATGGAAGAAGGTAACTGTTTTATTCCTTAGATACCAGAAATGAGTTACGCATAACTTGCGACTTACGTCGAAAAGGCCAACTGTATAACCTCGGTGAACGAACGGAGGGTCTCCCAAATCGTACAGAACCGAAGCTCCTGCATAACCGGATGCCGTAAGGAAAGCTAGAAAGCTTCAGCCATCAATCAACGCCTATCAAATTGATGGACTCTTACCGGTCAAGTCATTAAACTGATTATTCTGGTTCAAGCCAATTGCTTCACGATTGGAAACATGAACACCTATCAACGAGTGATCAACAGAATCTCTGATATCAAAGAATTCTTATCCTCTAACCTGGTTGAGATATCCAGGTATTCCTAACAGCCAAAAGGGCAGCAGCGAGCGGCTGAAAGCTCATTGACAGCAAAACCATAAGTGACGCCAAGACGACAAGGTAATGCTTATTTGCCGCTGCTCGAGTCCAGACGAAAAAGTTACTTTGGCAGGCAAATCAGTGATGCCTAGCTGGACTGAGGTGTAAAATGATGACTTACTTCTGACGAGTGTAATCCAACAAAAGGCTTCGGTGAGGCGGTGAGTCTCCATGAACGAGGTCGACGTAAGGCTAACAAGAAGTCAACCCAATTGCATTGCAATTCAAATCAATTTTGTTCCACCCACCTGCATTTTCTTAATTTCTATGTCCGTCCATGTCCACATGGTAACAAGCTAATAACGTCGTTGATCAAATAGCCTTCGTCCATTATCAAAGAAGCACTCACAATTGCGGCAACAATCACAGGAGGCAACGTCTTGTAAGAGAACAGACATCAGGTTTCAAAAGGTTAGGGTAAATGAAGCGCTCAAACGCACATAGACATAATGTAAAGCACTCTCCGTATTTCCAATACCACCATTTGACTCCCACCCTGTTCCTACCGTTGAGAAAAACTAGGAACTTCTTTGGTCCTAAGCGCTCACCCTGGTTCTTGTTACTAAAATGCAATGCCACTTCCAGCCCAATCGCCGCCAAAACCAATACAATAACAAACGGTATCCAGAACCACGGTCGAAGGGGCACAGGCAGCCATCTCACGTCTACAGAGAGTCCTTCTTTGTCTTCCACCTCTAAACGTCGTCTCGACAAAGAGACTCAGGTCAACAAGGAGAAGGAAAACACACCAACAAACGGGGGACTTGCGTCCTGTTTAGTTGCAAACCTCAGGTCTTTGTTTTTCAGTAACGCCTGTTGCATTCCAGCCATCGAAGCATCCAATCTCTCCCCCGAAGAACAACGGATACCATCCACCTTTGATCCATCACAACCACACATTAGCCCGAAATCGTGTGTATACAAGACCAACGACAACTCACGCATAAATCCTGGCTGGGTGCGTCTCCGATCAACGAAGCAACCTTCGAATCATCATTGGAACTATTCATGTCACCATGCAGAGGATACACCATTAAACGGAACGAGATAAAAGACAAAAACAAAGGTTATTGATGTCCCCCTCAAAAACGTGCATCTGCATTTCAATCAATCAATCAACCAGAATCACAAACGGCAGTGTATATAGCGTACATATAAAACATGGCTGTGCAGTGTGCGGAATAGACTAGACAGAACAGTCATCTTGACACGGAAGGCAAAAAAAAAACAAACAAACTATCAAGTCAAGTAGATGTCAAATGCTCTCTCCATTGTCAACCACAGCTTCGGGCATAGCTCCCGTCACGCTCTGGCAACGAACGATATGTACAATGCTTCTTGTCATCTGAATGTATCCCACTGTTCCTTATCCTACCTATCCTCTCAACTCGGCCAAACGCTGCTGAACTGAGGAATAGCTTCAGGGGGAGAGAGATCCTCAAAATATACCTGATCCTGTTAGGCGCGGGTAACCAAGTGATCGGCAATGTGGGTTCCATGGGAAAGAGGACTTCTCACAGCAATAAAATATCAAAAGTAAGGTACAAAGATACACTGTCACCCTAAAATGAAGATGGCGATGGACACCTCAGTAGCATGTCACGTCAAGAGACTAGCAAAATTGAGATGGGGAGTCGACGGGTCCGCAACTTGCAATCATCGAGTCCAGAGTGTGACGGCTTAGCTATACTGGAAATATCATTGGAATCTATCGCTTCAGTTGACTTGTAAATTGAACGCACGACTAGCTAATCGATATACGTTATACTATACCTCTGTTCTTCTATCTTCAAATCTGATTATACAAAGAGAATCTTAACCACAACTCAAAAAACTATACATACATACAAAAAAAGAAAACAACACTATATCAACTTCACGGCCTCCACGCAGGTCGTTCATCCTCACCACCAAACCTCCCTCCAGCCTCCTTCCTCCAATGCCCAACCACACTCTTCATCTTCCTCAACTCCTTCCCTCTCTCAACCACATCCTTCTCCATCTGCTCAAATTCCATAATCAAATCCTTCACACTCGCACCACTACTGCTCCTCCTACTCTCTCTTATCTGCCATTCTTCCTCTCCCTCAGCTTTAGGCTCAACATGATGCAACTCAACCAACTGTTTCGGATGAACAACTCGAGGTATCTTTGACGCAATCGGGGGAATCGGCGGTGTTTGTTGTAAATGCACTAGTTCCTTTGGATGAATAGTTTTGGGTATAGGCGTTTTCGCGGGTGTCGCTACAGGTTCTCTTGGTTTCGCTTCAGGTGGAAGCGGCAGTCCTGTCCACTTGTCATTCTTAGACTTGGACTTGGGAGTTTTCCCAAGTGTAGGTAAATAGGAAAATAATATCCCCTTGACACGTTTTCCGATTGTCGTCGGCTCATCGTGATCCAGTTCACTCGGTTCAGAGGCAGAGGCAAGTTCACGTTCCTCTTCAACAAGCGTGGGTGGTGTGAGTGATGCATCTGAATCCTGCGCATCTGTCTCTTCCTGGCTCATACTTTCTGAGCCTTTCGTAGCTTGCGGAAGAGTTTTCGATGCTGCATCCCAAAGGTGTGAATACCTTGGTGCGAGCAACGATCTTGGCATGGCTTGACTCGACTCGCCTTTGTCTGTATCAGTGCCAACAACCGAAGCCCACTCTCGCCTCTTTTTCAGGACACCTGGCCAAACCGTCCGTCTAATTGGTGTAAATTCTGGCACCATGGAAGCAAAACTGACATCGACTGGTGAAGGCGAGACCAACGACATGGCAGCCAAAGCTGTCGAAGGACTAAACGGCAAACTCGTCGGAGGCGCCACTTTGCCTTTTCGCTGCTTGTTCCTCAGCGCTTTCGTTCTTGATATCAAGTTTTCCCTTCAACACCAGGATCACTACTGGAATGGAATGATTCGATGGATACACATACTTGGACCATTGTGGACCATACCCGTCAACCTCGTCCCAACCTCCCATCCAGTCCACAAATCTCGCAACAACGTTGTCCAAATCGACTTGATCCACACTTGCCATTCCCTCCCACTTTTCCCATCCATCTATCGTACCTTGAACAAGAGCACTGTCATCTCCTCTCAGACCCATTCTCATGCCGACTTGGAGCCTTTCATCCGTAAAACAAGCATCCAGCCTCTTCCACTCTTCCTTTGTCCACATTCTTGTTCCACTGAGGGGGTCGTAACACATCTCGCCAGGCGTCATGGGAACTTTGGGTGTCAAGACAAGGGTCGTGTTTATCTTGTTGACGAGTGCGGTCATCGAACCCTGGCTTTGAGACGAAAGAACTTGGGCCGGAGGAGGTGAGTTATAGGGATTTGCCACCAGAAACGGATTGGGTGAACCAGATGGCACCAATGAGACCTCCTTCTCGGCTTGTTTCAAAAGGTTGGGTAAGGTTGTTGTAGGACTTCCGGGAATATAAACTTTTTCGCCTCTGACACCCATGACTTGTGCAATTGTCCTACGCCTCTGATCTCGCTTCTGTTTCTCGATGGCACCACTGAAGACACCTCTGGCAGAAATGATCGGTGCAGGACTTAATGTCCTGCGTCTAGAAATATCAGAATAGCGTTTCTTCATCTCTCGCCTGGTAAAACAATCATAATTATGTTTTTTTAGGATGGCGGCGGCACGAGCGGCGGCGCGTGGATCTGCAGAGGTGATCCTGACTAAAGCCGGAGACGCCCAGGTCTCGCTGCTGGATGAAAAGTCTTGATCAGAGGAGTCGTGTTCGACTTCAATGCTGATTTCAGTTTCGAAAGGGGTGGTAGCGTCATCGTGCTGTTGTAGTGGGCTCTCAGCCGTGGGGTTGGGACGAGAAGGCTCGTCGTCGTAATGTGGGGAAGCTTCGTTGTGGTATGAGGGCTCCTCATCAGGTTGTAAGGGCTCGTCGTGATATGGGGCTACGTCGTCACGATCCGGGGGTATACTATGAGGTGAGGGAACCTCGTCGTGATATGAGGAAACTTCGTCATGATGGGAGGGCTCGTCGCGATATGAGGGTTGTTCATCGCGATACGAGGGCTCGTCGTGACATGAGGAAGCCTCTTCATGATATGAGGGCTCCTCTTCGTGATGTGAGGGCTCTTTATCACGTATGGGCTGCTCGTGATGTGAGGGTTCTTCTTCATCATGTGTGGGTTGCTCGTGATGTGAGAGCTCCTCGAAATCCAGGGGTTCATCACGATATGAAGATCCCTCTTCGCGATATGAGGGCTCCTCTTCGTGATATGAGGGCTCCTCTTCGTGATATAAAGGCTCCTCTTCATGGTGTGAGGGCTGCTCGTGGTATGATGGCTGCTCGTGGTGTGAGGACTCTTCGAGATATGAGGGCTGCTCGTGTGAAGACTCTTCGAGATATGAGGGCTCGTCGCGACACGAGGACTCATCATGATATGAAAGTTCCTCTTCAAGCGAGGGCTCATGATGTGAAAGTTCCTCTTCATCACCATGATGCGAGATGTGTGGAGGTTCCTCCTGATGTGCGGATTCCTCATTATCCATGTCAAGGGACGAGTTACCCATAAGTCTGAACGCATCCTCAGCACTTGGACTCTTTGGAGGGGGACTGGTAAGAGAAGTCTTGGAGGAATCAGGCCACCTTTTCTCGCGCGAGAGGGGAAAAGGACTCTTTTCCAAAGACAGGGGAAAGAAACTCTTGGGATTGCGCCATTCGTCCTTTTTCGTCTTGACGAGAACCTCGAGAAACTTGCCCGTGAACTCACCTTGGCCCCGTTTTGCAGGAGAGTCAGGCATGAGGGCGCCAGAGTCGTCGTCGTCCGAGTTGGACCATTGATCTGAACTGAGAAGATGGAACAACGGAGGGTCCCCGTCCTGGAGTCCAGAGCTAGAGAAGTCTGGAGGAGGCAGGATGTTGGACACCCTGGGGAGGGAGGGAGAGACGGTTCTTCTGAACGGAAGGGGGCTTTGAGGAGGTCTGTGGGCAGGAATATCCGACTCTGAAAAGGGACTAGAGGGCTGGAGCGAGGCGGAGAGGAGGAGAGGGTCGTCGCCGGGACTTGGGGGAGGCATGGGGGCATTGAGGTCGACGTCGGGCATCTCGAGCTTGACATCGTCGTCGTCGTGCCTGCGATGCTTGCGAGAGCGGGGAGAGGCCGCCCTGCCCGACAGCCTGCGCTTTCCCGCCTGAGCACTCGTCGCCAACATCGCAAATCACAAATCACAAATCACAAATTCCACTTTCTGAACAACATGCTATCACGTGACCCTCTATCTCTTTCCAGATGGCTAGCTACTGGCAGAATCCATCGGGCGCTGTCCCGCCCTTTCCCGGCGCACCCCCGATCCCGGCCGGCGTCAATATCCCGGTGCAGCACTGGAATGGCGGCCACTGGATCCCCAACCCCCATTTCAATCCGCTGGCTGCTGTCCGCCCCGGCCCCGCCTGGATGCCGAGCCATGCATGGCACCTCCGCCAGCCCCGGCCCCCTCCGCCTCCAGTCCACCAGGTAAATCCATACAAACGCCAGCCTCGCGAACCCAGTGCCGAATATCTCGCCTCCAAACTCTCTGACAATCCCCTCGGTCTCACCAACATGATCCCAGCGTAATTCGTTTTTTTTTTTACATCTCATTCGGTACCCTTTTTTTAAAAAAAATAAAATCTCTCGTGTCTATACAGTGAAGAACTCGAGCGCAGGGTGCGTGAACAGCAAGAAAAAGAACAGGCAGAAGCTCAAACATCCACCCCATGGCTCTGGAATCCACGCACCCTCGATCCCGACAGCGATGCCAGTCCAAAGCCAATCATCAACAACAAAGTCCCCGAGTCGTATACGGCCAAAGGCACTCTGCAGCCCACATTTTCTGCCAACATTGTCCGCACTCCAGAATATTACGCTGTGCCCAGACAGCACCACTTCCACCCAAGTGCCACCCTCCAAAGACACCATTCCATGCCTGACTCGTCAAATACTCTTTCCCCTCTCGTCTTTCCCGTCACCCCAGCCACCACAACAACACAGCCTCTTGGCCGTCACCCTACCGATCCCCCAAGTAGTTTCATTGCTCCAGTCCTCTCTTCCTCTCCCCCCTCCTACTCTCATCACCCCAGATCCAATCCTCGAAAACGTCGTAAAGGTTTCTGGAACAGAAGAGGTGATCACGTCACTCCTGATGGTTATGTCGTCTATGCCCCTGGTCCTCTCGTCTACCCAAAAGATCTGGATGATTATCCCGATGGTAAAGATGCTGGCTATCGAAACGAACTCGGTATGAAAGCGACTTGGGCTCCAAGGCCAGAGTTGATCCCCAAAGAAGGCTACCAATCCGTAAGCTCTCTCCCTCTCTCTCTCTCTCAACTCGTCACTCATCCTTTCTTGTTAGCTCATAGAATGGGTTACGATTGACTGTTGATATTGTACCATAAATATATAGCATATGTCTTAATCCAATAGTACATCAATCAAATACAGGACCCAAGCCAAACGTGCCATGCACCTCCCGCATATGTCCATAAATCCCTTCTCCTCCTGGGAACGTCTTCAAACACTGCCAACATATATGTGTCTGACATCGTGTGCACGTCATATGATGACATCCTTCTATCTTCTCAATCGGAACATCGCATGTAGGACATTGCTTCACATCATGCTCCTTGACCCATTTCTTGAACAAATCATCTTGCACCTGATCCGAGCATTGCACCTCATCGTGCGCTTCCCTATGACACCGCGTACAGATACTGCTCAGACACATCGGACATTGCAGTGTCCCTTTTTGCTGTGTACACCGGTAAATTTGTGGGCAGTCTGGCGTCAAGCAGTAATGATACTCCTTCGGTCGCGCATTCACATAGCCCAGGAATGCTGCTCCAACCACTTCTTCAAGCTCTGCCCGCGTCAACACCTGCTTTGCTGCTGAAATCGGAATCTTCGTACCACACCGACCTTCTTTCCCGAGGCACTTCAGAGGGAACGTCTTCTGTTCCTTCGCAGACTGGAAATAATTAGCGATACATCCCCGACACCAGACATCGCCACAGGGTAGGTAAATCGGTGACGAAGGTCGATCAAAGCAAATCGGACATATGGGGCCTTCGTAATTCACTGCTTTCGGTATCCGCTGTTCAATCTCATCCACCATCCTCTTGAACTTTTGATACAAATCCGGATTCCCCCGCACGTACAGCATCCTCCGTGAAATGTCAAAGTGTGCATTATCAAACCCATGTAATTTCTGCATTTCCCGCATTCTCGCATCATTAACCACAGCGCCATATAGACGTCCAAACAGTCGTATTTCGAACTTCTTTTGCGATCGTAGTTCCTTCACTTTACTAATGATGGCATTCGCAAATCGCACCCGGTCAACCACGTAGCCATGAAGAATAATGTGGCAGCGTTGAGCATTATGCTCAAAATAGACCGACGGGTTCTTCATGGAAAGGTCTCGCATAAATTCTTCTCCCTCCCTTTCTGCAAAATACGAGTCATACACGAACTTGCCGTCACAACGCACTATCTCGCCCTTCAAAATTTGCTCAAACTGATTCTTAAGGTGTGCTAGCTCTTTCTGATCATCGCCAGCAAGTCGTACGAATCTACCACCAGTCTCTCGCGCAGAGACATGTACAGAGGTACGTCTTCCATGATGGGAGGCCTGAAGAATGTCAATTCCTGCCCCAGCTTTGTCCCATTTCTCTTGCGACACTCGATATGATAAGGACTTGAAATGGACTGCTCGGATCTGCGTTTGGCCCATCCATGTTGGCGTCCAACCATCAAGACGCCGAGCAGCTTCCTTTGCTTTAGAAGGGTTAGGGAAATTCGCCCAGGCTCGAACCATACCGCCGTCACGGTACGGGGGGGGCAGAAATTCGACATTCTCCGGATCAAATTCTCGAAGGCGACGTTTAATTTGCCTGAAAGCATCCTCAAGTCCTTCGTAATTGGGTCTTGTCCACATGAAGTCTACCGGGTTTATAAACCGCACCACGTCTGCTTTATCAACATTGCTAGGAACACCGTCGAATCGGACATTGACAATATCAACAGCAGGCATCCCTTCATAAACCTCTCCTTTTAGATAGTGGCCATTCAGAGGGCTATCACGTGCAATCTGAATGGCCCGTTCCGCATCTGCTCTATTGGAGTAACCAGCGTATACCTGCTTGGCTGGTGCTTCAAAGGATATCCGAATGGCTGTATCTTTAAGTAGTGCATTGGTGACAGTTGGCGCATTGCCACTGTTCGCTACCTTCGCAGTAATAGTCAAATCATACATCTTGGTCCCACTGAGGGCACTTTGAGCTTTTTGAGCCTCAGCAGTATCAGAGTAGACGACTCTAACAACTGTATTGGCTGAGAAGGACGGTGGCATCCAGATTTCTTCCACGAGACCGTAAGAACTCAATATCTCCTCAAGACGCTTTGGGCGAACACGGGAAGAGATGTTGCTCACGAGAAGCGTTGACGATTCAAACGCTGTTTGAATGCGTTGGATCTCAAGGCCAGCCGAGCATTGGACACGCATGTACTGATGCAACTTAACCGAAAAGAGGAAATCATCGTTGGCCATTGGCGGGGGCAGATTCTTTTGACTGCGTAAGCAACCACCATCACAGCTCAGTGATAAAGAAAAGGAGCGTACTGATTGACTGTCATACTTCAGATCACCGTGCAAGAAACGACAGCCATGGCCATACGGGCATACACCCCGCGACCACTTGGGGCAGATTTCAGTCATCTTCGGTCGAGAATACCCAGTTCGGGGTTGCGATGAGGTTGGTCGCTCTGAGAGTCTCGCAGGGGATTGCGGCGCGGTAGATCCGACAGGCAAAGAGGGCACGAGGGCCTTGGAGGATAGGGAAACCACAGAGGATACAGAGGATTTGGCGGATGACGAAACTGCAGAGGATACAAAGGATTTGGCAGATGGCGACACCACAGGGGATACAGAGGATTTGGTAGATGACGAAACCACAGAGGCTACAGATGTTTTGGCGCGTGACGAAACTGCAGAACCTATGGGCATCTTCTTGTGAGGAATTATTTGAGAGGGAGCAACTGTTTCAGCAAGGGATGGAGTTACGGGTGATGCGGACGGCTTGTCGGAGGATTTCACAATAGAGGATGTAGGAATGTTCGTGGAAGGTGTTGTAATACGAGAGGCAGGAGCCGAAACTAGCATTGGAGTGGGTGCGCTATCGGCTTCTGAAGGAGGTGCAACCTAAGATACAGTTGAGTTTATTTTCACCCAGAAAGCTTAGAATACCAACTGCGTCCAAAACATGTTTGAATAAGCAATTATTACTGCGAGGACATTTTCCACCCTTCCTATACATAACACATATGGTGGTGCCTCGAGCTTGTACAGGAGTCGGTCTTGGTGGTAGATCTTCCCAATAGTCATCATCACTCAAGATGGGGCTTTCAGAAGTCAGTGAAGATGAACCAGATGATACAGAGGACAACTGTTAGATCTGGTAAATAAGAGACGTTGAATGTAGACTGTGCGACGGACTCGATCATTACTAGTGGCGGGTGATGTTGTTGACACGGAAGTATACGTTTCGGCTCTGGGGACTCCCATCCATGATCCATCAGGGTTCCACTCTGGGTATGAGATGATCTGGTTATCGGGTGACGCCTTGTCCGTGTCGGACGTCGATGAATGCGCAGTGATATGAGGTTCCTTGGGCTCCTTCCAGACTCAAATCAGTTTTCATCTATGTAATGAAGGAAAACTATACCGAAACTTTCTCTTTCTCTTGTGAAGGTTCAGGCACAGAGTCTGTAATAGGGATAGCAAGAGCATCATGCATTTTCTGTCGATAAGTATCCCTATCGAGCGGGTGTATACGATAACATTTATACCCGTAGAAACACCGCGACGTTGGATTGACAAACGGAAAACATATTTGGTTGTATCGTGCTTGTGTAAGCTCTGCCTGATTGAAGTCAGGGTCAGGGGCAGTAACGATCTGATAATTGTAAATAGTCACCGGAATCCCAAAAGGATTAAATGGTCGCTGCTGAGGTCGTTCAGATGACTGTTGAATGGACTTGTGGCATATCTGAGGACGAGAACTTCGAAATGTGGTTGTTGTATTGTTCTGAGGAAAGTGAGTTGATGCAGGAACCGAGAGGGATGAACATACCGGATAGAAAAATCGCATAGACCCGTCTGGAAGCACCTTGACTTGGGTGAACTAGACAGATAGGGTGAGTAAAAAAAATTGGCGTATCGAGGAACAAGTGCTTGCTGGTGGTTTATTGGCAGTGCCATCCTCCTGAGCTGAGTTAGCAGAAGGGCAGTGAGCGTCAGAAGCGACGTGGACACGAGGCTGAACTGTATGCTGAGGTGGCTGCTGAGAAGAGAAGGGGCGAGGAGGAAGCTGCCGCTGGAATCGAGGACCCATTGGTCTGTCCGCCATGCGACAGGACGATGGTGAAGAGGGGAGAGAAAGATCAAGTTCTCACATTTGTCAATCATTTATGGCCCAGACGGTCACATGCTGTCACACCTGGAACATCATTGGTAGTCCTCGAGCACCTACACTACACTGTGACTGTGACACCCGCTGCGCCACCTACCTGACTCATCCATCGGATCACAGATCTCACCATTCCCACACTACCGCCGGCGTCAACGGTCTCGGCACAACCATTCCGGAATGCGAGACATTCTTTCACGTCCAAATCGATTTCTATCGCCTCTCCCCAACACACGTCTCCTCTGACTCCGCTCGCCGCCACAGAAGCCCCCAGGACCGCACGCCCCAGAATGAGGAATATCCCCTGCTGAGGACCTACGCCCGACGATGGCCCAGAGACTGGTTGCTAGGTGCCTCGATGTCAATAAGACTATCACAATTCCGCTCTATCTTTGGCTCAACTTCAGACTACCTTTGCTCAATTGCCAGACGCACCATCGTAATTGAAACCCCAATACGTAGGACCGACACTACCTTCGATGCCAATCCAGCCAGCAGCGGAAAGCGTATGTACTCCTCGGCCGATGCAACATCCACTGCTGAGATTCAATTCTACTCTCAAACCTTATTTGAAGACTCACAGCGTAGTAGCCGCTGAAGAACCCACAAAACCCATGAATCCCAAACATATCGAGTCCCTGACTGTCGCTCCTGACTTAGAAGGACCTTCAGATCCGCAAACGAATTGTTGATTTCCAATACAGCATTGTGGGTTAATTCAGTCAACTCTGTGGTTTTCCCCGATAACTTTGAAAACTGGGAGAACATCAAACCATGTTGGTTCTGTAATGCGTTTGTTTTGACAAGTAGCCTCCCCACGCTTTCAACAGCTTCACGATTCTCGCGAATGACTTGTTTGGAGACCTATGTCTTGTTCATCTTTATCCACACCTACGAGCCAAAACACTCAACGAGTTGGATCTCATTGAAGAGTAGCCTTGATTCCTGCCATCTTGCTATCGATTCATTCTGTCTTCAGCGTCAGCGTTCAGTTAGACTGTGGGCTGCTCAGATACAAGACCAAAATATTTGTTGTATGTTGTCCGACTACTTCCAGAAGCTTTGAGAACTCTTTTCGGATATCTTGGCTGTGTGACTGAATATCGCTTTCAACAGCTTCCATGTGACCTGTATGCTGTACAGATGTCATTCACTGCTCAAGTTTATCGGGGCTCGTGCAAGTTACTGCTTGAAAAATTTCTTCAAGGCCACTGGCCACCTAGAGATTTTTTATATGTTGTGCCTAGGGCCATCAGTCCACTTACAATGCCCCGAAATTTGTCCTCTGTTGCTTGTCGGAGGGTCATCGATCGACTGATCTCAGCTTGTAGTCTCGATCTTATCTAAAGGTAATCTCAGACCAAACACACAGCGGAGACAAATCACGCCTACATCTCCAATCGCCTCGTGAATCTCGGTGGACAATAACAAGTGTATGTCATCAAATCGATCTGCAGCCTTGTCCACTCTTCTTGTGAGCGTCTACAGACCATGACGATCCTTCAATAATGGCACGAAACTACAATCGCATAGCTTGCCTGGATATCTTTTTTCCAATTGTCTACAATGTCGTCGAATTTTCTTTCGCGCGCAGAAAAAATTTGTATAAGGTTAATGTTTTCCAAGGTTGCATTTTGATAAAGGTTTTTCGCCAAGTCTGCCATAGACACGCACAAAAAAACGCTTCAACTACGAATCCATGTGCCTAGGGCCGAGAGTAACGGAACAAACCAATCTCATTCCATCTACGAAACGCGTAGCAGAGTTGGGCTAGAACAATCACAATTGACAGATAGCATATGACACATATGTCTGGAGAACACGTACGCATTTCCCGTAGATAGCCCGAATAACTAGACCAAAATTGTGCACTCCGTGATAATGCGCTGTATCGAGGCTCATCAGAATCAAAGCTTATCAGCACGTTCTATGACCCACTCAACACACTGACCAGCCTTAGCACCATTCACTGGTATCTGTGACGATACTCCTCCGAAAGAAAAGAAACCCTGACACTCCAAAGGTATCGAATAATGATTTCCCGTCGCGATTTCGCAAAGTGTCATCGAGATGGACGCTAAAAAACCATCAATTGAGTGAATATATGCGGTGAGTTTTAACTATGCGAGGAACCTACTCATTACACGTTGGTCTTCATGCATATCGGTCTCCGTGCACTGCGAGCGTATATTCTTAGCAGCTATTCGAAAGCAATCTGGCTTGTCTGATAAACGCTCTAGCATCCCTTTTTGGCACATCATACACTCAGCAATTATTCGACTCTATATCAGATATCTACTTGCCCATGTTTCTCCGTATAAGATCCATTTCTTCTGGTGGGATTGTTCCTATATTTCGAGATGATACTTGAGTGCCTAAGAAATCATCAAAACGGCTCTTCATCAATGTGATACCTGCTTCTATTTCTTGCCGGGCATTTTGGGAAGACCAGAATAATGCCTCCGAACTTGCCACAAGCATGAGCGATGCGCCAATATACAGATACAGTCTCATCTAAATCGTAATAAGTAAGAGTGAAATAAGCTTAGATTTGGAATCTCGGACACTCCCGAGGAAGCCGTCAGTAAACTGATTAATTAAGAGGTAGTAATAACACGAAGCGGTGGTATATAAAGAGTCTGTGAGGATCCTCTAACGATGAGATAGTACTACAAAGCTGTATAGGGTACAATTTTCTACTCTCGGGGCAATAAATATTCCAGGCACATAATTAAAAATGACCAGTTGAATTCACGATATGCCATTACGTGGCAACAAAGAAAAAAGGGTGATAATAATAGAAAAAACACATCAAGGTAAGTTAATGACGATCTGCATGCTCTGATTTCCGTGTTCGTCCGCTGGCACCCGAGTTGGCCTGACGTTCCCAATTATCGGGATCTTGCTCGGGATGCCACTCCATTGTCTGAGGGTCATGGTCAAAATCACCATCCTGGTAGCCGTATCGCTTTTGTAACAGCCTGAGCAATGGTCGTCTGAGCTCGGGATCCATCCGAACACTTTCACCAGGGAAATAGCCTCCAACACCATGACGAGCTAAACTTTCTTCAAAAAGCGCCTCTTCGTGTGTACAACCACAGTTGAGCATTCCTTGGGGTGCATTTCGAGGTGGGTACTGACGGCGCTCTCGCCTGGAATCATGCCAGGCACAGAGTGCATTCCCCGCCCTGTTAAGGGAGCAGAACAGCTTTTTTCTGGCATCTATCCTTCGTTTCCACCCTGAACGAAATGCTGGGGCACCGTTGACAGGGAGAGTCATCCCGGATGAAGCAGCAGAGCGGGCCTCTATGAGGGCCTTTTGTAGATCCTTGACCTTTTTCCTAAGATGGCGAAGCTCGTTTTCAGGATCGTGCGGCGACTGCGAGCCTGATGAAGACGTTGAGGGCGTTCGATTATATCCATTCTCATGGGTGGGAGGATAGTGCGACGGCGAGCTCGGAGGTACTGACTCGGGAGAATTACTAGTATTCATATTTCCGTATTGTGGAGTTGAAAGGGAGGGGTACAGAGCGGGCACGCCAGTATAGGCATTAGTATTCCCGGGCATCATTGGCATTTCTGGGTTCCAACCCATTTGGTTAGGACACAAACGCGCATATTGCGCTTCAGGAATCTCTCCGATGGCTCCCATGAGACTAGAACCTTGACTGGGCATCAGGAAGGTGGAACCCTAAACAACGTACGATGAAATCACAAGTGATCGATAAAAAATATCCGTAGCTTACATTCATTACAAAAGTTGCCTGTCGATCTACCTCCGTTGCTGAAAGCCGACGATCAGTTACTGAAACAGGTCTGCTGCTGTCTCCGCGCATTGATGCGTGCCACTGCATTCTATGAAGGTGTGGTGTTAAGTTTGTTTGTATAAGCTTCGCTTGGAGACAAAGGAACTAGTGGTTCTTTCCACTTGATGGAGGACCTGCACGCGGTACTCAAGGAAGAATGTGAAAGGAGTCGATAGGAATAACAATGTCGATACAGATCCCCTTCTTTAATATGCATGATGGGTAATATACAGGAGCCCCATCTTGCTGGCAGTGTAGATCAGAAGTAACAAATACGAAGTTGTGATCAACAGAGCCTGGAAATCAATCTGGCGAGCCTCAGATCATGGCAACACCTTGGCCTGCAGCGCATACCAGATTGATGGGAGGACATTCGTTTCAGACCGAGATGATTGGAACAACACTGGCATCTGCCGGTGTCTCGGATCAAGGGTGTTCGCATGAAACACAACAGTCTTTGTATGAAGACCAATCCTACTGTTCTTAAATCTCTACCCATTCCGTAGGCCCACCCACAAGAGACACCATCTAATATCTACAGTCGAGAGTGCCACATATGTGAATTGCATAGAGCATTTCGCGCCCAGCTCAGTTCTCGATGAAGTTATTGCGTTCGTAGCGACGGACATCTTTCCAGGTCGCTTTCACAACAAGCTTCTCGCTGGTGATGATTTGATTTTAGCATAGTCCATTGAATTAATATCCAAAGAAATTGTAGGCGAACTGACCTGGAAGCATCTGATGGTATAACAACCTCACCAGTTGTCAGATCTGTCCCGACCAACTTTGTAATTTCTACTGCTGCGAGCCCGCGGCACCTTTAATAGAGATCAATAGCTGACCGTCGCCCGAGTGACTTGGACTTGCAACTTGAATATCCTCGGTATTGGAAAACAGTGGGCCTCAAGAGTACCGCTGCTGTTCTTTTCTACATGGCAATTATATTGAACAATCTCTGCGAACCGACAGGGAGTGCCATGGCTGGTAGGGTTTTCAACGTCGTGGCCCATATGAGCCTGAAGTCCAACCGAAAGCCCATAGAAAGAGCTGAGATCACGTGTCACAATATATCAGCCCCAAAAAACGTTCCATTCATCTTACCAGTTACATCATTCCTAGAAAATGTCCTACAAAGTTGCTGGTATGCATCAGCCTTGGAAATCCATTCTCAAGTTCTTAATTACATTATTGCTAGATATTTCTCTCGCTGCCTTCGGCCGCAAAGAGATTGAACTTGCTGAGGTTTGTGATACCTCCTTGGTATGATAATCACTTCCATCAGTCAATCATCGTAGAACGAGATGCCCGGTCTCATGTATCTTAGAAAGAAGGCAAGGGATTAGGAATGACTACTCACTCTGAAACGCTCTAATCAGCCCCCAGCATAGTCCAACTCAACCCTTGAAGGGTGCCCGTATTGCGGGATGCCTCCACATGTGAGTGGCCAATGGATGATGATTATTCCTTAATCTATCGGTGTCCCTATCAAAGGACCATTCAGACTGCTGTCTTGATTGAGACTCTAACTGCCTTGGGTGCTGAAGTTGCTTGGTCCTCTTGCGTATGTGTGAATCTACCCTTCTTGCCTAGGCTACTGCACTTATTGTCCACAGAACATCTTCTCCACTCAAGATCATGCTGCTGCTGCGTAAGTCCTGATCATTCTTCCACCAAAGCGTCGTTGATTCCGTATTAGCATCGCTGTGACCGGGGTCCCTGTCTATGCTTGGAAGGGAGAGACTGAAGAGGAGTACATTTGGTGTATCGAGCAGTCTCTCACTGCATTCAAGGATGGAAACTGCCTTAATATGATCCTCGATGATGGCGGGGATCTAACTACTCTTGTGCATGAGAAGCACCCTCAATATCTTGAAGGTCAGTCCTGCCCAATGAGTCCATCATTCTGAACTGATGAACTCTCTAGGTATCCGTGGTATTTCTGAGGAAACCACTACTGGTGTTCATCACCTTTATAAGGCCTTTCGAGAGGGCCGTCTGAAAGTTCCTGCTATCAATGTCAACGATTCCGTCACGAAGTCCAAGTTTGACAACTATTATGGTTGCCGCGAGTCCCTTGTTGATGGCATCAAGCGTGCCACTGATGTTATGTTGGCTGGTAAAGTTGCTGTCGTCGCTGGTTACGGTGACGTCGGTAAAGGGGTGTGTTGGTCGATCAGATCGTCTGCATTCTCCACATTTACCATTACTAGTGTGCTGCATCCCTCCGCAATTACGGGGCTCGCGTGATCATCACCGAGATCGACCCCATCAATGCCCTTCAAGCTGTGATGGAAGGCTTTGAGGTAGCTACTATGGAGGATGCTGCCTCCCGCTCTAATATCTTTGTCACTGCCACCGGTAACCGTGACATCATCACTGGACAACACTTCGTTGTGATGCCTGAGGATGCTATCGTTTGCAAGTGAGGACCAGATTGCTCGTCAAAGGTACTGAAACTGACTTGCAATTAGCATTGGACATTTCGATGTTGAGATTGATGTTGCATGGCTCAAGGCCAATGCCCAATCTGTTGTCAACATTAAACCTCAAGTTGACCGCTATACCATGTCCAACGGCCGCCACATCATTGTCCTTGCTGATGGTCGTCTTGTAAACTTGGGGTAGCGTTCTCACCTACTCATTACACTTGTCTTCTGATTTCCCGTCAGATGCGCCACTGGTCATCCTTCGTTCGTCATGTCTTGCTCTTTTGCCAATCAAACTTTGGCCCAGATCGCTCTTTGGACTACTCCTGAAAAGTTCCCTCTGGGTGTCCATACGCTTCCGAAGGAGCTGGATGAAGAGGTCGCTCGTGCCCATCTCGCTCAGCTCAAAGTAAACCTTACGGTCCTTACTGAGGGTCAATCCGATTACCTTGGTATCCCAGCCTTGGGCCCCTACAAACCTGTTTGTCCTTCTTTCACTCCTAACATCTCTGTAGATTGACCGATTCTGCTATTCTCTAGTCTCACTACAGGTACTAATTGATATAGGTACCATCGATGGCCTCAACGAGCCCTCGCCGATACAGGATCCCTGATATCTTGTGGATTTTTTTTTCCGATTTACTCGCATTATGTAGTAGGGATATCCGATGATTCATGGAACCCAGAAGGTCTGGGGTATGTTAGAGATAGAGGCATGGTGTTTAGGGGCCTCAACGAGCCTACACTTTACAGAAGTTAATGTAACATACCCAACAAAAAATCTATCTGATGTGTTAGGTCCAAAATTCCAGCTACCCTCTATGAATGTCCAGCATCGTATTGATATCCGAAGTTGGTTTGATCCACATCTTTTGCGCCTACTGGAGAGGAGATAGATTGGCACTCTGGGGTGCCATGAGTCCGTCTTTACTTTTGGTTGATGATGAAACGGGGGAGTGTTTAATAATGACCTGTCGCAGCATATGATCAATATTTGAGGCTCTGAGGGTGTGTTTGTAGAGTTACCCACGTTCTAGGTATAGATCCCTTCAAGCAATGGCAGAAAGAAATTAACAGTGAATCAAGGATATTGGTAAGAATCAATGGGACGACTCCGACAATACCCACGACATCCGTCACATTTCTACTCGCATTCCTTCGATAGATACCTTTATCTACTCTGAGTCCCCACTGCTTGCATGCAGTGTTATTTTTGCATTTCCTGCTCGTTTCATCTCCTATCATTGATTGATAGCGCTCACTCATTGTAGTCCGTGATAAGCCGAACTGTAATGTCAGCCCCTCATTTCGAGCAACCGGAACGGATGTAGCCGCCCTTTCCCCACGAGTCGATACATTTCCCAGGAATTCATTCAACCTACCGTCTGTTAGACTCACACCGGTTCACGAACGATGATCATATAATGTAATTTATCAACATCAACCAACTGCCTGATGATTGCCGGAACACAATGTTTTGATTTCTCTCCCCTTCAATCAACTAGTCTCCGTGAAGTGATTTGCCGCCTGTGCTTTTATTGATCTGATGATTCATGAAACGAACGCCACGATAGTAAGATCCTTGATTTTCAATAATTTTACTGGATCTGTTCCCACAGTCCCAGCGCTATCTGATGAATCACCTCCTGTGCCAATTGAAACTGCAATGACAATTCCGAACGCAAGGTTCTCCATGACCCGTTATGAATGATGTAATCACCTTTGCAGAGACACTCATGTGAATTAAACTTGTACCAGATCCGAGCTATCTATCTTCGAAGGCAGCCTCGTGTTTGATCGCATAGCATCCTATGTAGCACCCTATTGAATAATGCTGCGTAATTATCCTTAATCACACTCAGATATAAGCACGAGAGGAGCATTACTGTGTTTGAGAGTTTCATTCCTTGCATCAGTGGGCTGTCCTGATATTATAGGATGTTTTGGCAATCTGATTTGATGATGAACGCTTGCAGAACTCAAACTCTAGGATATATCTCTGAAAGATTTCTCTTTCTCTTTGTACAAGGCTCTGTCTTTGTTCACTTCATGGAAATATGTTGATCCCGTAAAGCCAATAATGCTGATATCTATGTGGTGCTATGCGAGTCGGTGCCGAAAGATGTAGTTCCAGGTCCACAGTAGTGTTCGGAGCCATTGCATTTATTTTGAGTTGATAGATGCAGCTCCAGTTTGATTGATTTAATGACTGAAAGTTTTTTTCAGGTACATCCTGGGGATCTCAAATTTGAAGAGTTCAATGCCTCCGAGCAGTAATCTCGTCTGAGGTATCGCACAAATCAAAATCATCTGCTTCTTGCAATGTCCATCACACCTGCGTAAGCAACAAATGAATTGGATGCGGATCACGAACCTAGTAATGATCTTTTCCCGCCCTGGATTGTTGCAAAATACAGAGGTGGAAGATTCGTGATCGGAGAGAAAGTCCAGGTATCTAAAAGGCCTCGAGAGTCGGGTCAATCTGAAGTTTGTATCCCAGCTCAGGGTCAGTGGTTCATACTCGACACCTGTGTGCGCTCAAAACAAGTTGCAGAAACCAAATATTCAATTCCATAGAATCAAAGTCAATCATGATGTGGGACTTGCTGGTGATGTAAAATCCACGGCTCAATGCTTCTGCGGTCAGGTAACTGTTGATCCCCAGATGTGATATGATATGATGGTCGGATATACATTACATTGCTCGTATAAATTAGTCGCAGGCTATACTGGATATGTTGATAGCTGTCCTTTGACGCGGCTTTTTGGATTGAAAGGGGGGTGATTGGACGAAAAGTCCGGTTCGAGATGCAATGTAACCTCAGGAATTGAAGATGAACAGTGAGCCTCTGACTAGTAGTCACTTTCTAAAGCTGCGAAAACAAATTCCATCCAGCCTCGGGTGGTGAAAGTTACGACAACGATGGTGTCGCATGTTCGTCAAAATATTTGAGGTCGGGAGTGGATAGGCCAACCCTACCTAGAGATAATTTAGACAGTAGTAATCCATTGACTTCTGCTCTGAGCGCTAGAAGAAGGATATGGACTATCTAGTCTGATTCTAGAATTAGATAGATATTGGAGATCACCGCTGAAGTTTTCATCACATGCAACGTATTGACAAGCTCAGACGCCTTGGTAACAAGTCACTCACTGTATATCAATGTCGAGGTGCCGTACAACGTTAAAATGGGGTTTCATGCTCGAATGCCGTGGCAGCGAATCGGGGGTGAAGTAAGGTAGAATAGCCACCAGTCAAATATCGGCACAATGCCTCAACCAAGCGCTCTGGCGGCTCGATTTGACCTGGGGCATGAATGGGGTAAACTTCTGAAGGTGCCACGTTGTGGCGCTGAGAGTTAAATACAGGTCGAAGTGCGAAGGAAGTAGAGGACGAGGATTGACTTTTATGTTTTCATGGTCGAAGAAGCAGAAGAGACTAGCCCATATTTGAGTTTGAACGGCGGCGATTGAGAGGTCAGGATGATTGGAATCAGCCAGCTTCCCATTGTCATTCGCCTGAAAGGTATAATTAGGAGCGTGGGAATAAGTGCAACCAGTACTGCTCTTTCCTGACATCCATGGCAGCGCCGTCATCCCATGGCCAGCTAACCTACGCAGATCGTGCCAGGAAGGCACAGGCCATCCGTTCTCCCATCCAAGTCCAACAGCCCACCGGCCCTCCCTCACCCTCTAAAAAATCCCCCAATTCTGACCAGAAACCGCACAAATCGGCTGCTGTAAATGTCTGGGATCGCCGGAAAGAAGAGCTCGCTGCGCGGTCCCAGCCTCGTGAAATCATCCCCAATGGACCCTCTGAGGATGACGACGACGATCCTTTCGTAGTCCGTAGCTCCCGTGCGCGTCCCCATGTCCCCGTCACAACGGAGGGCCTTGAAGACTGGCCAGAAGTTGGAAAATCTGTCCAACCCCCAACAACAGATGAACCACGTCCCGCAAATGGCGGTCAGAGCTCGAAAAAAGGTTTTTATCTTGCCCCTTCCCATACACCTGATTACTGATTCTTCCTAGGCGCCCCCAAGTGGATACCCCTTCAGCTTCAATCTCCTGTGGAGGTCCAGTCTCAACACCGCAAAGAGGCCAATCATAATCGTCGGAGTGCCAATGCTTCTAGACCTCCCTCCAATCATGGTCAGGGTCGAAGTAGTCGAAATCACTCTGCCCGGAATTCTGCAAGTCATTCTAGGATACATAGCACTGAAGGCAGCGTTCACTCAAGTCCTAGAAATCCCAGGAACAGGCGATTACCAGCAGATGAGCTTCCTCCGGCCTCAAAACCTATCTCCAATACCCCTCGTTCATCGAGAACGGGCTCTCCTTCTCATGTACAGGCGCCGTCGGATATTCCCACCTACAACACTTACCTTTCTCCCCAGCAAGGGCCGTCTCCTTACTACTCTCAGCCCCTCGTCAATCCAGTCGTTTACCATTCACCATCCCACGCTTCCCACCCGAACCTCCCACCTACTGATACACCATTGCCACCAATGTTACCGCAATCTGTGCACGGTTATACATATCCCTACCAGTATATCTCTTATGATTGCATCACTGCGTCTGCTCCCTATTCCTACTGGAATGGTCACCAGGGTAGTCATCCTGGTTCTGGTACACATAGTCCTGTGTACCCGCCATCAGCTATGCTTTATCCAGTTTTACCTATGTATGTCCAACAGCATCTTCAGTCACCACCAATGCAGCCGCAGTCTTCTGCCTACTCGTATTCCTCCAGCAAGAATGCTTCGTCAAAGGTGGCTTCGGCAAGCAGCAGCCCAGGGACTACGACCTCGAATGTGGCTATGCCATCACAATCTTCTGCTCAGATAAACGGGTTGACACCTGTTGTATTTGGGAGCATTGAGTCTCCATCGCTACCACCTGAGATGACGTTCTCGCCATCGACAAGTAGTGTTGTAGACGATAGCATCACCGAGAGAATGTCTAAGACGCTTGCTATCGGTGTTGATTCATTAGCAGTACCAAAATCTCGCAAATCAGCCAATAAACCAGTTAAAGAGAAAGAGGTTGTTGACGGGGAGATTACGGTTGATCCTGCAATTGTGAAAGAGGCTGAGGCAGGATCTAGTGGAGAAACGAAATGGAAATTTGGGAATGAAGGGCTCGCTCATGACAGTCCGGCTAGATGCACCGTAGCAGACTTGCCTAGTGCGTTGACGAATGTTGAGAGTTCAGGTGTGTTAAAGATGTCTTATCATTTTTGGTGGGTTTGTGAACATATATCGGACCAGGTCATCAATGTTCTCCACTAATCGTAGATGAAGGAGTTGGATATGATTTTGGGATTGCTGCTGGGAAGACATTGCCGGTTGATGTGCCTACAGATCAGGTTGAAGTTGATGCTCCGATAGGCCATCCATCATCTTCATCGGAAAACGATATCCCAGCGATAACAACACCAACGAGTGAGTATCCTTCTCAACCTGGACCGAGTAACGGTCGACCTCGCCGAGGAAGTTACTACAAGGGCTACAGTGGTTATGACCGTGGGGGATATGCTGGTGAAAGACGGAGAGGCCGTGGATTAAATGGCTATAATGGACGTGGCGGATACCATAGTAGAGGGTACGCTGGACGTGGTAGTGGCAACCACAATCATCATCACAATTCCTACAGCCATCAAAATAGTGTGTATCAGCTGCGACACCAAGTTCCACCATCTCATGGTACCCCGTACAATACGACATCTCCGACTTTTCAAGGATTATTGCCCTCGCATAATTCACAACCATCACACATCGATTATTATCCTTCCCCGATTCCACATAGAGGTGGGCATGGAGGAATGGCAACTTATATCCCGATTGGGTATGAACCTTATCCGCCTCCACCTCCACCATTATCGCTACATGGAGCTTCATCGTCGTCTGCGCAAACACCATTACAGTTGTCACAGTCTTCTTCGGCTGGCCATGGACATACTGCACCACCGATGCCGATGCCTATGAGTCCGATCGGGTTTCCATTGGATAGTACAAGATATTATTTGTTGGGACAGCTAGAATATTATCTGAGTCCGCAGAATATGGCGCAGGATTTGTTTCTTCGTCGACGAGTGAGTTAGAAATTCTGAACACTGATTTATTTTCACGTGCTAAACCGTTTCTTCATCTTTTCTTACAGATGGATTCAAGAGGGTGGATAGAGATAGATCTATTGGCATCGTTCAACCGGGTGAAACAATTAACGTCGGATTCTCGACTTGTGAGAGAGGTGTTGATGTTGTCTACGCTCGTTCAGGTTAGAGAGGGATACGTGAGGATGGGGGGATGGGAGAGGTTTGTTTTACCGGATGCAGCAAAGAGTGTGGTTCAGGGTTGTGATGAGGATAATTTGGAGGATCTTCAGTCGCAGCAACGACAGGAATGTTTAACTTCGTCGCCATACGATTTGCAATCACGGTCTTCTGTGGGAGAACCCGGGAACATGACGACAAATGATGACATTATATCATCGTCACCTTCACAAAATTCCCAGCAATGGGAAAATCAGTATAGTGGCGGTAGTGGTGGTTCAGGAGAGGAAGAAGTTGAGTATGTTGAAGAGGAGGAAGAGGAAGATGATGTTGTGTTTGTGATGGGACAGAATGGAGGTGAAGAGATGTGGTCGCATGAAAAACGTGCTGTGAGATGAAAATTTTAAAATGCTCTCAGTCAAAAGTAGAGGGAAAAGAGGGAAGAGAGTGTAAAAAATTCGTACGATGAGGCAACGTTGAGCAATCTTATTCTTGCTTCTCGAGGCGGAAGTCCGTCTGTCATCGATTGGCATATACGATCGTGTATATATATTCGCGCACATTGCTTGTACCCCATGCATGTGCATGTTTCTGTGGGGTCCATTACCCTTCCAGACGTTTCATATCATAACATGAAACTTTTTCTATGGACATTGGATCTTTTCTCTTTTGTTGCTCGGCTCTCTTCTCTGTTTCTCTTTTTTCTTTCTTCCCTTCCTCGGCTCGGAACAGCAATAACCCTGATTGATTTACTGTCTTCCTAAGTCCTTCTGGTTCTCCATGAGTCCAATTCTACTATCCCATTGAAGATTTCCCCATGTGTGCTCTGCTCAACTCTGTTTCCGGTGATGATGTGTGCGGTGAATTTGGGTTTTTCTGCCTGCCTGCTACCTTTCGTATCTCGGCTAGTTATCGAGATAGTTCCAGGGGTTTCTTTCTGTTTTTGTTTCTTTTTCCATATGTATTAGAGTTTTTTCTGCAGTGTCTCCTGTCGTCTCTTTCCTTCTCATCTTCTTATCCATTTGGTTCTGATCATTCTTTTGCCACTTCTCCCGTCTCATTACTTGATCCCCGCACACTGTTTTTTCTGTACCTTATGTTCAAATAGCTTATATCTGGTCTAGTTTGAACCTGTCCGCCAGCTATTCCTTTGTTCTTCGGTTCCGCGTGCATGCGTACAGAAGCTTCATAAATACAAAAGATACGATATATAACAACCTACACTGTTTCTTCCTTTGATCTTGACATTGCCAGTTTGTCTTCAATTCTCGCATATACACGATGTTTTTCATTTTTGTTGGCTTTTCGACAGTACACTACATTGGTTTTGGTACCTCTGAATGAAATCTCTGGGATTTTCGTCTACTTTGAATCACAGCGACGAACATCTATTTGTCGCTGATCTCACTCGTCATGCACAGAATTACTTGTATTAATTCCAGTGGAGGTCAAATGGGTTTTTCCACTGCTTTTCCACCTGAGAGGCCATCACATGAGAATTCCAGCTCCAGAACAAATGAGGAGTGAACAGAACCAGTAACCTATGTTACGCTTTCGTTACACTTTCAGTTCCACATAAACGCTGGATTGTAGTCAAGCCTGGCCATTTCTTCCCATGAAGATACCACTCCCTTGGCAAGGATTCCATATCTAATACAAGAATCTTGGACTCCTTTCATTGATCATTCGGCTTGAGGATTGTCAACATTCCACAGTACCCCTTTGGAGGCAGTCCGCTGCAGTGATAGCTTTCTTCCGATTCTCACTGACTAGTCCCTCCTCCCAGTTGAATCTCATCCCAATAAATAATAGTTCCGAGGTTGGTTGTTTTCGGTGAGATACAGTATGATTGATTGACAAGGAGGCAGCAATGATACACTGCCGGTGAGTTAATGGCAATCACTTGATCGTTATTTTTATCTGTGAGAACATTGATTGGAATATCTGATCAAAAGACCAGAACAATAAGGCTCTCACACGTGACGTCAGCGATGGTGGACTCTTTATTCCTTTTCATTCTTGGCTCCTCTGCTCTCGACTCTTGATGGCGCGTGTTCTGTTTGAGTCTCTACTGGTTGTTTTTCCCGTCTTAGCTGGTAATTTTTCTCTTATCTGTTTTATGCATGGCACTGATTTCTTAGCTGCGCAATCTATTACGGATACAATCATTTTATGTATGCCGGGGCACTGTGTGCAGGGATATTCCAACGTAACGCGTGCGTCGTATCTCATATCCCCACTTTTGAACCTGGTAATATTGTTAATTTATCACAGTGGGAGGAACACTCTCATCATCCTCTGTATCGCCATACCCAATTCATCTCCTTCCAGGCCAATACACATCCTCAACCAACCCTGAACTCCTTCACAATGCACTCACATCTTCCTCCAAACTCCAGTCCTCTGCAGGCCTCAATAACACGCTTTCACTTCCACTCAATTTTGAACTTCAACCTGGTCTTGTGACATTTTCTGGTCAGCTTTATGCCGGCCAAGCTGCCTTTACGTCACTATCAGGAACAGATAACAACAGCTCTACTACATCTTTAAATGCTCATTCAATTACACTATCGTCGGATGTCATTGCAATAGTATCTGTTGCCTCGTCTTCAAATCATATCATTCTATGGGATTCTATTCCAGACACACAGCATCTACCTTCGCCGCTGAACACCGCCCAATTCTCGCTTTCTAATTTACTCTCTACGACATGTGCGCCTTCATGTTCATCTGGTGGTGTTTGTAGCCCTCAAGGACTCTGCACTTGTAAATCGGGTTTCACGGGACAAGCTTGTGAAGCTTGTGCTTCAGGGTTTTTTGGCCCGAGCTGTCAGAAATGTCCTGACAGTTGTGCGCAGTGTGATGAAGGCATCTCGGGCACGGGGAGATGTCTGAAGTCGATTGGGGGAGGGAATAAGTGTGATTGCTTGAATGGAGTGTGCAACTCGGATGGGAGTTGTCAGTGTAATGCTGGGTTCACAAAGGCGGATAACGGGACCCAGTGTGCCAAGTGTGCGACTGGGTTTTTCTTGACGACGACAGGGGACTGTAAAGGTACACTCTACATTGTTTATCATGTTGACCTGCATTCATTTTGAATCAGCCTGTGAAGTTGGGTGTACTCAATGCTCAGATGGTACCGGTGCCTGTCTCTCCTGCAAGTCGGGTTTTTCTCAAGACAAGAACAATCGGAAAAATTGTAATCCGGAACCCCAAATTACATCTACTGGAACAACATGTCCCGAACTCGCATTTTCAAACGGTACTTCCTGTCAACCATGTGCTTCTCCATGTCAATCCTGTTCTGGTGGGACGTCAAATGATTGTACGGCTTGTGTCCAGGGTCAATACATGCTCAACGGCGTCTGTGTCAAAGCGAACGACGATGGGGTTTGTGAAGGTACGAGTCTGATCGCAGATAACCTCAAGAGCACATGCGATGCTTGTGGGTCGAAATGTATCACCTGTAGGATTCCAAATTTCAATATTGCATCCCTTGCATCGCAAGCTCAATGTACAAGCTGCATCCCTGGAACCTTTCTATCAGATGGTACTTGTGCGGATGCTTGTCCCTCGGGGACGTTCGTCTCTTCCCAAGATAACATGTCCTGTCTTCGTATGTTGCCATGTTTTCTTTTAATCTCCTGCTCACGTTCTGCCTCTTACAGCATGTGATTCAAGCTGTAGTACCTGTTTAGGCTCAGCCACTTCCTGCCTTACTTGTTCCAACTCGAATCAGCTCGCCTTCAACGGCACATGCTTTTCTGCCTCTTCCTGCCCAAAAAATACATTTGCAAGTCCCTCCGCATCGTCCTGTCTTTACTGCCACCCAGATTGCACGAGCTGTTCCGGCTCGTCCTTCAACCAATGCCTGAGCTGTCCACTTAGCAGGCCCGTCCTCAGCAATGGCCGTTGCATGCCTATGTGTTCCAGAGACCAGTTTTGGGACCCAAATGCAAATTCCTGTCAGAGCTGCCACAGTTCTTGTGGTAGCTGCTCGGGTCCTGGTTCGTCCAGTTGCCTTTCTTGTTCGAATGCTAATGAGTTTGTCCTCCGAACCGGTTCTTGTGTCAACTCTTCGCAAGTTTGTGGGGGCGACGCGAATGCCACGACGGTTATTAATCCATTTGGTGTATGTTTCTCGGAACTTATTACAGTGCCCTCTGAGACGAGTGGTCTACCGCCCATGCCAACTGTAACGGGGATCGATAAACCCACCACCGTCGTTCAAAGTAGGAGACTCGAGTGGTGGCAAATTCTGTTGATGGCACTGGGTTGTGCGTTCATTTTCATCATCGTTATCTGGTGTTGTCGGAGGCGATATAGGAAGAGGAAAGCCGAAGAGCGTCGACGGGTACAGGCTTATGCGTTCGCTAACACAACCAAGAGGTCTTGGTGGCGCGGCGGAGATGAGGAGGACAAGAATTATACAGCGCAGCCATACCATTCTGATCCCGATTTCATCCCAACTAATTCTCTGTCTAAAGACAAAAACAACTGGAAATGGCGTCTCATTCCTTTTGGAGAAAAGTTCTTCGGTCATTCCAAATCTATGAGGGTTCACCCAATGGAAATGGATCGTACGGCCCGTAACGGAAATACTACTGCTTTGCTCTCAGATCCACTGTCCTATTCCCGTTTCCATGAAGCAAGCGCTATCGATGGCTATGACTATACACCCGATCGTGACCGTGACTCTCGAGTTCCCAACCTTCGAGAGTCACTTCGTCCTTTACACTCGCACAACGAACATCCTCTAGATGTTCCCATTGATGTCGATGGGCTCTCTTCTGATCACTTTCATGGTGACACATCAGCTGTTCTGCATGCCGATCATCAGAGAGATACTCCTTCGCATCGTAGGTCCTTGATACAGGGTCCGACACAAAGTCACCAAAAGTTGGGCTTAGAAAAGGAAGAAGAGCAAGACATGGTCCAGCTTATTTCCTCCTACCGATATACTGTGACTCCTAAAACACCTCCAGCAGCGAAAGCTGTCCATTTCCATCATGATTCGGAGTCTGGTGCATCTACACCTTCAAATGGAAGCAGAAATGACAGCAGCGCTCCGTTGCTGCCACGTCTGTACTACGAATATCGGGATGAGGACCAATCTTATCGTGATCGTTCTGCCTCTCGCCATCACCCTGTCCATCATAATTTAACAAAGAATCACCAACATCCACAATCAAGTATCTCTACTGACTCGATGTATTCATCGCTGACGGGGTATAATCGACGTATGCCCGATGCTCGCCAACCTGTACGAGATCCTGTACCACCTGTTCCTGAGTTGAAGAGCAGGTTTTCTATGAGCAGTGATGGCCATCATCAAGCAAAGCGTTCTAAGAAATTTAACAAGAAAATTCTTGGTAGCGCTGGTGGTTTGTCCTGGAAAAAGCTGCTGCCGTGATCCCAACCCATTTCCTCTCTCGACTCAGTTCATTTGCCATCATCTATTGATAGTTTACTTATCTTTTTGCAATGTAGCATTATATATGTACGAGGCTTTCACCCATGCCTTTGGCACAGGCTTCAACCTCTACCAGTTCTGGATAGTGCTCACTATGCTTATGTCTGGATCATATTGTTTATCTATTCCTCTTATTCACTTACAGACTTACAGACTATTCTGATAAATAGACTGACTATATACCTTCACTCACCAGCTGACTTGACAATTGTTGAGTTCACAATTTTAATTTTTTTAATTCAACAATTTGTTACATGGTGCTTGATCCCAGTCCATACTACCGATCAACCTCAAGTCCATTGAAATAAACAAATTTACTTGAAATATTCAAAGGAGAAGTACATCTTGAAAGGGCAGTATAATAAGAAGACTGATGTGGCCATGTGGCATGAACAATCTCAAGAGCACACATTATGATTAGTTTCAGATGCTTCAATGACAAGACAGAGGGTGAAATAATCATCCATGCACTCCACATATTTCTTTTATAGATTGATTTCTTTTCCTTTTCTTTGTGTGATTAATCAAGTTTGAATTCTTTGGGATCAGCTGCGAGTGATTCTGGTTGTTTCTTTGTTATCATGCTGTTGGATAAGTTCCTGAAGGCAATCTTGGAAAGTCTAAGTACCCATATTCTCCTCCATGCCAAGATGCCAGGCCTGGAACTTCAAATTTGGGAGTCTCCCAGACTTCCCTAGACAAGGTTTTCACCCGTGCCTCTGGCATGTCCACACACCTCTACTGATTCTAAATTTATCTGATTCTACTCATATTGTACCCAGCTTGCTTTGCGCTCTTCATGCCCCATTCCTTCACTCATGAGTTTCCATCAAACTCATATAACTTCCTCTTCCTCCAGGTTTTTGAGACAACATGGTAGTCAATGTAGATGAATAAGCAAAATAAAATTGATACAGTCTCAGGATTCACGGTGCCACGCCGGTGCCACGCCCTCCGGAAATAGCTCACCGAGCCTTACTTATCGCACAATCACGGATCCAAGTATATTGATATTCTACTATAGTGTGCATAACACGGTCAATGGTACCTAGGTAATGCTTTTTGGTTTTTCATCTAGAGTGTGCCGAATCTATAACCCATAATTGGGAGAGGACCGCATGACACTATTGATGTTCAGCCTGTCGGTGTGTCAGTCTGGGCTGTGGCCATATACAATATTGTCATAGTTCAAAAATCTACATTCTAGATGTGAGCTGTGTCCAAGTATCAGAGAACCTAATCAGTACTCACATAGGCATCCTCTCCCCTCTCTACCGCTTTCATATTCTTCCTTAACATCTGTTGTGCCTCATCCTTCCAGTCTGTCTCCATAAGCTTTACCAAGCGTCCCTTCACAGCCTCCTCCGTCATATGTCCTGGAAAAAAGCTGTTGACTTGTTGAGAAAGCTGTACAGGCGTGCTGGAGATAGATACTTGCCGGTCAATCGGAGTCTTCGTTGCGCTTTCGATGGCCTCGAGAAATCCAGTAAAGTTCTTTGCATGCACATGATAGACGTATCTGATGGAGGTCAGTCAAGAGACCATCTACAAGGTAACAAGGAAAGGTGCATACGGCTGATCATACTCTACAAGCGTCGGATGTTGCGTATCCCAGCTTGATTTGTTCCATGGATCATCCACGTCCCAACTTGATATCTGAAAATATGATGCAGTCCACACATAAACATTCATTTTACTGAGTGAAGATGCTCACTGGATTTAAAAACGGTACTCCCAAACAAAGCGCATCAATAGGAGACGGACTCCAATATGGGTTCGTCATTCCAATCATCATCCTGCTGTTCCTCACTTGATCATAAAAGTCCTCCGGAGGTTGCATACCAAGATTGAAAACGCCATTGGCATGATCCTCAATATCTAACATCTCTTCATCAATGTCTTTACCCCAGCCGAGGTAGTCTTTTTCCAATAACCAACCACCGACAAAGTCTACCCCCAGCATCTCGTGTACCATGGGAAAATATGTTCTGTTCCATGAAAATCTACTATGGTAGACATAGATCAGTTGTTTCATCAACATCCACACTTGATTTTTCCGCTGATGCAGGGGCACAATAGGAATTTTGTTACAGGCGTCTTGAGTAGAATACCTGATTGGGAGAATCAGCTACTGAGGTTAAGGAACTCGCCATAGAATATAACCCTATATATTGAATAGGACTCGAGTCAAAATCGTGGAAAGCACGATCCGGGTTAGCGGAGAGGAGCCATTTGCCTTTCATCGGATAGTTGTTGTCGTTTGTGCGGTGGTCAGGCCAATAGCTCCATTCGAAAAGCTTCCACGCAGGAATTCCAGATGGATTCTGACCACTTTTGACGCAGTTTACATCATGATGGCAGGAGCCTGTCCCACTGCGGATGATAACCTATAATAACATCAAGAACTGGAACACAAACAGTCATAAGTTACAGTTGTACCTTTACTAGATCAGGCATCATGCGGTATTGATGAAGCGTTTCGCCTCGGATACATGTCAGCTATCTATATGCGCAAAAAATCGATATCAGAACATACTGAAATCATTGGAGAACAATATTGTGTAACCGAGCTCTCGGAGATTCTTGTACTGAACCCAGCATATATCAGACTTCCACAGGAACTATGCGATATGTAGTAACATACTATGGATAGGGCCCTATAGGTCATCCTCCTGGTCAATAAGCAGATGTAAGCGCAAGGTTATCGCCCACCAGATGCCTTCCCCACCCCGGAAATCGCCCATCACGGCATCCGTCATCCATTTGTCTGCCAGAAGCGCAACCTTCATTTGGTTTGACCCACAAATTTCCAGCACCATGCATGTATGCAGGTCGCGCAGCGTCTTTTCGTTCAATTCATGATAGTCCCTTCGGTTCTGACTTGGTGAAGAGAAAAACCGGTCAAGTGGTGCCTCTACATAAGGCAAGTTTTTTTGTTGGGTATCGAGGAATTGTAAGGACAGACTTGTGTTGGGCGGAGGGTGATTTGAATTTGCCCAGTCGCGGAAAATGCGATTTAGGGAAAACCTTATTCCTGCCTGAGAGGGCTCAGAAACGAGTGAAAGACAGAAGAAATTGAAGATGACAAGGACAGAAGCAGCCCAGCAGACCGTTCTGAACAGTGCCCCCTGGGTGACAAGCATCCTGTCCTCGAGAGAGCACAAGAAGGGATAAATGTAAATGCGTCGACTTAAGTAAATATAGGGTAAATATAGGCCAACCGATCAATAACGCAGCTGTCAATCACATTGCTAAATCACCATTCTGATGCGATGCGCACCACAAGTCCAGACTGTATAGAGACTAGTATGCATCTCGACTGAGTGGATATGCGTTCGCTACGACAATGACAGGCTGTGGGGGCGGATGTGTCAGCCATTGTCAAAAGAGAAAAAGAAGCGTTCTATTGGGCTCGAATCGATCCGCAACTTCAACGTCGTACGGACATGCATTGCCCAACAGGAGACGAGTGCACGAGTCTAACTTAAAGGGAGCGTTAGGATCTATTGACCGAGAGGTGAGCCTTTATGACGCCTCTATATCAATGGGAAAGAGGGGCCATATCGTGTCTGTGTCTCCATCGCTCATCGCCAGATCGTCCAACAGCGACAGGCGAAAGTCCGGTAGGTGCGCCAGACAGTATTCAAAAGAAAAAGACTGGATACACTCATCCCCTTCCTTTCCTAGACAGCCATCAGCCTCCATAGGCAGACATATCTCTACAGCTGTATCTTATGCCTAATCATCAGTTTCCACCAACAATACCCGTATCTTCAAAGTCCAGCAGACGGTATCAACTACAACAATCAAGGAAAATCCTTTTTCTCTCGATATGAGACAGACAGAACCTGTATGATGAACAAGCAAAGTCGGTTGTCTGAGCTTCTGAGTCCCGAGGTCTCATATTGGCTGCTTCAAGCTGTTATTGTGAAAGCAGTTTTGGAATATGTTATGTGAGAAAACCTACACCAAACTGTTTTCTCACAGAATCGCAAAAAAAAATAATATCTGTCAAGGTCTTCTACAATCTGGAGAATAATCCTGGAGTAAAGATTGTTGTGTCAGGGATGTCTACATGGCGATGAGAATACTTAATTGACATGTATGGGGAGATTAAGGAAGGTAATGTCAACGGTAACGTCAACGCGATTTTAGTTCTTTTGCGCCGATTTTTCTATTTTCTATGCCCATCCTACCGCAAAATTCATGGTTTTTTTTATTAATAGATGATCAATCGGACGTTCTTGGGACGACATTATATGGGATAAAGCTATTGGAATTCTGAGACTAAAGGAGACTATTTGATCATTAGCTATTCGGACAAATGGTTAATGCCGGTAAAGATTCTTTGTCGTGCTCAACGTGATAAACTTTATCTCCTTCTTTTCGCGTAGACTAGCGATTCTCATTAGGATGCGGCAACTCGCCTATAAAGTGTTTCTTGAATCCTTTTTTCTCTCTTTATTTTCTTTCTTTCTCTATATCATCTCCCCTTGATCGAGTCAGAGTGACTGTTGTTTACACACATGTATAGTTATCGTGAAGTACATAGTACTTTACGCGAACTGCGAGCACCGCGTTCTAGATTTCTGAACGGAAAAAAGATGCTCAACGTGACTGAAATCTCACAATGACTGTCATGTCGGCATGTCTCCTGACCACAGCTTACTGATAAAATGATCTTGTGTGCCGTAGGTCTTACGCATCCCGAATACGTGGTTGGATGCAAACAAGTATTTGGTAGTCCCACATTACAGTGAGTATAAATGATGATGCTTGTCCATAGTCATCTTCCATCTTTCAGGGGTCATTTTGAATGGATCAACACGCAATCCGCAAGAAGGGAGTGTTGAATCTCCCTGGTATCTCCTTCGCCACGAAGTCATTGACAGAAAAGCTTCTCCTGTCCGATGCAGAGAAACATCACTGCTTCTTCCGTGCTGCAGGGCTGCATAACCACTTAAGCCACCAGTACGTTTATACTCGCAGATCGGATATATGAACTGATCAGTGACTACCCCAAACGTCGATCTAGACTTCTGGCAGCCTATGATTTGGGTGCATCAACTGGTGTCATCCAAAAGATACATGACATGCACGCGAAATATCAACGCCCAATATACATCGAAGAAAAGGATGCAGATATTGTGATTACAGCAGGCAATTGGACAGATTATTTGGGCAAACAAGAGTGAGTTTTTACTCGCCATGGTATGAGGCTCATATAGTCTCATTGTCACCCCGAAAGGGCATATGGTGGCTACTTCAAATTTTTTTGCCAGGAGATAGAGAAATTCGGCCCTTCGGCTACAATAGAGTCCTATGTCTTCCAGCCTGAGGCGAACTATAAGGGGAGAGGTATGTTGGATCGCTTCCTCGGCGGAGTGTAAGCACGTATGTTTTTCAATATGAGGGAAACTCATCGATATCTGGACAGCCTCCATCCTTTCATTCAAGTCGGTGTGCGTATCTCTTGATATGTCTTTGCCATGAATCATCAATAATTTCCTCAAAACAGTACGGTGCTGAATTCGGGGAAAATATACTCGTGGCCACTGGCCTCGCTCAGACCGCAGTTCATAATGCCTCTCTCGCGTCAATTTTCCCTTATTCGACTGCCTGGGGACCTAACAATGATGCACCTCCCTTGCCAGTAACTGGACCTGGAAGGCAGCCCTCTCGTGGTATATCGCTTCTCGAAGTACTTCGTCAAATCTCTGATTCTCCGATTCTCACTCCCCCACTTCCTTATAACCGCGAGGATTTGGTTTTTACTCGAGTAAAGGCCATACTGGAAGACGGAAACCCGGCGGGGATCCTTCGTATCGTGCAACAATATACACTGGCTATACCGAACGATGCTTCTGAAGACGAGTTGGACTCGCGGGTTGAGGAGCTTATTTGGGTGGTAACATTATTGCTGTTTGCTACTGGACGAGAGGGACGAGAGACGCGCCTGGATTTCTTCCTCATGCACTTTGTGACGAGTTCTATTTTCTTAAAACCGCTTTTCAGCATGATTAAAAGCCCCAGACCCAAGGTTGCGCTCATCAGACATTATGTTCTTCTCTTGGTTATCATAATGCTGGCTAGGGGTCGTCCTCTCATTCGTGCTAACCTGGTTCAAGAGTGGACTGAAGCTCCTCGCCCAGTCAAATGGGATGAGGTTATGAGCATCAATGGAGAAAAAGATCTCGGCGTTGGAGATATGAGGAAAGACGATGACTATAATCCCTGGCCTTTACTTGTTCAAGGAGCGATACACCATCCAGATCTGCACCTCACGAAAGTCATCCGTACCCTCGTTTTCGCCAGTCGGGAGTTTGGTAATAGGGGGCCTGGAGAGGTTATTGGTGCGTTTAGACCTGGGGAAGGTGAATGTCAAGAGACATTCAAAGGAATATCGCAGCTTGATGGAACTTTATTTGTAAGAGCTGCAGGAGTAGCGATGGATTATATGGGATGGACTATTGCTGGTGTTCCTGCAAGTTCGTTTTTATGGGACAGAAGCGTTTTGGGCTACGATGAAGCATGGGCTGCCGACAATTGACACTGACTTCATCTCCTGATTTCCCAAATTTACGTTTACTATGCCAAAGTTGCAGGCACTTTTGCACATTGTAACAATCTTCACTACGTTGATCTTGCAAAGAATCTAGTCAAGTATCATTTTCTAATCGATTAAGATTGCATCAACAGACAACGACAAAATGAGTGGTAATGGAAGCGCGTTGGATTTTCAAGAACCTATGATTGTTCCCAACGTCTGCAGCTTATCAATGGATACAAGAAGGAAGATCAAAAAATCAGTTCAAGGCGAGACCTCCGGAAGCATTGATTTAGCTGTTACTTCGGGGACTAGGGCTATCTTATAGTGCCATTTCTCAAAAGTGCGAGATACATGTCGGGCTCCTTGGTGGTATTGTGGAGGATCCTGCTGCTGTCTTGGGGTCTTCAGTATGTCCATGATCAAGGAGGTGCCTGTACAAACTGTAGTGGACGAGCAGTACGCGTTGAATGAACCAAAGTGAGGTTCACAGAAGAGTCCGATGCCAATGTGAGGGATACAACAATCAGTCGACTGGCAATCAAGCCAACGGCAAAAAGTCCTACGGAAGTTATTACGCGGCCTACACTTTCTCTACAAGTGCAGTCTCTGTCAGGGTTCAATATATCTAACATACTACCTAACCAGTAGCACGAGAGATTTTCACCTCAGTAAATTCTCATCATCTAGACAACTACTATTGATCTCATTATCAAAACCTGACATGTCACCAGGGATCTACTAGAGACACGGATTGCTCATTCCTGCACTTATTGAATGCTTATGTAATCACACGGACCTGTAGATGTCACTAGCAGCCAATTCATATCTTTGGGCATTTCTCTCTTTGACAGCTCTTTTGGCTCTCTACATATACACCAATGACAGAAAAATAACATGTCTACCCAATGACTGGGAGTCATTTACGACCAAGACACGCTGCACGCCAGATCAAGTTCGTGCGACGGGCAAGCAGCTTGCAGAGCACCCACCAAGTATAGATAATCAACTTCCTCCAAAGACCGGTAGAAGATATATAGTAGTCGGTGGGGTATGTCCTTAATCTTCTTTCCTTTAAAGGCATCTTCTTTAACTACAACAGGGAGGTTTTCTCGGTGGCTGGATCACTACACAATTATTAGACAGAGGGGAAGACCCTGCATGTATCCGTCTTCTCGATATTCGTCCACCTCCGAGCAAAGCCCTACAAAACGCTCTCAAAATTGGCGTACAATTCATACCTACCGATGTTTCCTCCTCCTCCTCTGTCCTTTTGGCCTTCTCCTCACCATGGCCATCTTCCATCGCAAAAAACACCGAAATTACCATCTTTCACACTGCAGCTAATATCCGCTTTTATGAACGCTACATCTGGCAGTTGCCTTCATCTACTAGGGTTAATGTTGATGGTACAAAGAATATTATCGACGCTGCAAAGAAAATTGGTGCTACAATATTGGTTTATACTTCCTCTGGAAGTATTGGTATCCGAAGTAATCGGTTCTTACTTTGGCCTTGGGAGTCCTCTCCCAAATTCCATACCCAAATTATTCGTGACCAAGACCAAGAACGCGAGAAGTCCTGGACACATTGCGCATTTTTCTCCAATTATGCTGTGAGTAAGAGTATGGGCGAACGTCTTGTGCGGGGTGCCAATGGCCAACCTGTACAACCACTCGATTCGATCAATAAATCAGTATCTCCCAAAATTTTGCGCACAGGCTGTATACGCCCTGGAAACGGTGTATTCGGTCCCCGAGGTGATATGCTCTGTGGTGCCTACGTTGCTCGTAGAATCAATCCGACTTGGATTCAGTCTCTTATCAGTTCTCACTGTTACGTTGAGAATTGTGCACTCGCCCATCTACTTTACGAACAACGCCTTATCGCCCTTTCTGACCCACCAAATAACAAATCTCTTCCTGATATCAGCGGACAAGCATTCAATGTCTGCGATCCAGGTCCAACGCCTACCAACGGCGATGTTTTCACCGCTCTTAAAACCCTCACAAATTCTGAATGTGTCTTTCACTTCCTCTCACCGACATTCATGCTCCTTTTCGCGTATCTCATAGAGTTCTACTACACACTCCCTTCGTTCGCCTTCACGCATTTGAAATTTCCTCGCATCACAGGTAATTTGATCAACCTCCAGCCATCTCTTTTTTCGCTCACACAAGTACATCTGATATTCGATGATCATCGTGCAAGACTTGAACCAAAGAAAGGCGGCTTAGGATATCAAGGTGCCTGGACGACACTGGAAGCGTTGCATAAGACTGTAGCGGAACATTATAAGAGCTTGAGTGATGGGAGTGTCCGGGCTAATGATGCAGGAATCAATTTGAACTTCAAATTCGGACTTGGATGGGGAAAGAAGAAGAGCATGAACAAGACAGTTCAGAGCATGAAACCTCAGACAGTAGAGGCAATCGAAATCATCCCAACATAGTTGGGAGTGCTATCGCAACCGTTGAGGCGGTTAGACTTCAATGAACTGAAGGTAACATTATGATTTTCATTTACTGTACTTGCATACACTACAATTGTACATATCATCTTGGTACCTGTCAGACAAGGAACAGCATCAATAACACATTTTATGCAAATAGAAAGAAATGTATCAGAAAAGCCATGTTTTCATATCCTCCATCTATATGACCTCCATGCTCAGAACCAATCACCAACGATCAAATGTCCCAACCAGAACGGATGCAACAATGTCATTGCAGATGAACTTTCCTCGCAGGCGAGTAAAGCCGGCTCATCACAAGCAGTAACACGATGGGATAAAATTTCAAAGAATGGATGAACTTTTTTTCGTCACGACTGTTATGCCAAACATGAGCAAGGGGAAAGAGAAATGAAACTCACATGAAGATTGAAGACCTAAGAGGCGAGAGGCTTCGAATTAGTAAAAGCATACTCAAGTACAGTTAGGAGGAAAAGTCAGATTAGAAGAACACCAATGGTATAAAGCCATCCACAAGAGGTTGACTCTCTCATTCGGAAGCAGAACTGAACAAATTTCTCATCGCTAAAAAGAAAAAAAATGGAGAACGTGCTCACCTGTCTGAAGCATAGGCAGAACAAGAAAAAATCGAACTATCAACAGATCAGTTTGAGCTCCGCTTCGGTACCATCCGCAAGCCACAGAAAAATCATTCTGGATATTATCTGTTGACAACCGGACCTATGCACGAGGTGAGTGTTCGTTATCCTTTAGTTTCCTAACTCTTGATGATACTTTTCCATTCCGAGTCCGTGACTTTTTCAATTCAAAAAGAATGAGCCAGCTCTCGTAACATGCATCACCAGCTGACTCTCCAGATCATCTTTTTTTTTTTCGTCAATCTGCATTTGCTAAACGCTGAATAGTTTCGATAGGGATTTTATTCTTCATCATTCATGTGAGTCTTACTTCACAGTAGATCACCAGGTCTTCGTGTCCCTTGGCTCTGGGGAGGAAACTTATGACGACAACGTTAGTGGGCGAAAGTCTCAAAAACGTGTGCCCAAATGCTAACACGCACCACCCGCTGAAGTTTCTTATCCTCTTTGTGTTTCCCCATTCTCATTCAAGTTCGGTCAACTAACAGTAGGATGTTTTCCAGTCGTCTTGGTTCAACGTTCATAAACAGTTCTTGTAAGTTCAAGGTGAGCGGTTACCCTATCTCTTTCTGCCCCAATGATGTTCGAGACAATTTATACAAGCATATGTCCGATATGAATGAAGGACAAATATGTTCTGAGGGGTCTTTTGCTTTATCAATTGCACCCATGCTAATGTCTACCTTGACAGACTACAACTTAAGCACTGACCTCCTGTATTTAGATAGTCCACAAAAACTATTCATGCATACGTAAAATGCGAGCAAAAAAATACAACAACCCGGTAGGGTATGCCAAGTAGGCAACATAAATCACCATCACGGGATGGGCCCCTATCTGTCCTTGTATATCTTTTATAATCCAAAGGTATCAGAATCTATGGGTAGAGGCAAGGGTTATGGAGGTAGAAAAGCACCATCAAAAGATACTGTCAGTGAATGCTGCTCACAAAAGAGATCGCAGCAATTCTCGATGTCAAAGAGGTTTATCGATATTGAGGAGTTGTTCCATAGTGCTGCGGAGCCTGCGGGTAAGGTTGAGGAACAGGCATAGGTGAATGAGAGTATTGGCCTGGGTAAGGGTCCGATTGGTAGAGCGGCTCATAGTGGCCTGAACCGAGGTCTGTAAAGTCAAGGGACCCATGAATACCAAGGGAAAAAAGGGAAATGGAACACATACAGCGGAAGCCACCATCTCCATACCTCTCTTCTGCCTGCATCTTCTTGTAGATCAACCAGAAAGCGTGAATATGTCCTGGTAAATAACCCAAGCTATAACAACAACCACACAAGTGAGTGGAAAACCGACAAGAAAGGAAAGTAGAAATGTACGTCGTCAGCAAGACATTGATGAGAAGGTCACAGCTGCAGCCAGTAACGACCAACGCAGCAGCAGGGGGGAATATAATAGCGACGAGGATGAGAACAACATCTGAAGCTTTCACCATGGTTAATGTAGATTGCAAGAGACTTGAATTGCTGTGCCGGTCACATAACGTACCTCTTTTTTCTTTTTTCTCACACATTACTTATTGTGGCGAACTAAGAGATCCGGGGCAGACGTATATCGATGAGAGAATCACAAGAAAGTGAAAATTCTTTTTCTCATAGACAAGGGACCTGCATCTTTGGATTAGGAAGGAAATTAGCAAGGCGCGAAACAAGAGTCTTCTCACTTTGCCATCATGCATCCTCCTGGTCCAACATCCCATCAACGAGTCTTTGAACTTTCACCACATTTCTAGTATTGACTCAGATCGGAAAAGTGTTCAAAAAGGTATCTACAGCATGATTACACTATTGACACATAGTCATTTCGAAATTAAATAAATGGGTACATATCTCGAAGCATACCTCATCCGGAATACATCAAAACTAGCGGCTATACTGTGCTATGAATCGCTTTTGAATCTCCGGGGCAGCCAGGAATAATCGCAGTAATCGACGAAGCCGCACTAACATCTTTGAGTTCCTCAGCCACTGATGACTGCACACAGGAGTGTTCAGCATACACCTCCGTTGAAACATAAACACCTCTCTGCGCATCAGAGATAGAAAGGCATCCCCTTCTACCTCTACCACCAGCCGGACGTGAAGAGATAGCGTGGCACTCGTCATGGCTACGTGCCCATCCAAGTCCCACACGGACATTAATGAGTGTTATGGAAATTCCATAGACCGCAGGTATGCAATCGAGGAAAGTGAGTGCTATTTTGCTTTTCAGGCCTATACCTGTGATGATGAAAAAAAGATTCCATATGCTGGTAGATTGATCAATAGTATTGATATGAAGCGAGAGACAACAGCATCAGGCGTACGCACGTGTATAATGATGCACTTTCAACAATGACAGCAAAAACTTGCTAGGTAATGAGCTAACTCGTCAGGTGGAGCATTAGCCAACGAATGAGAAAAACTCACTCCAATTTGGGGACTCGGTCTAACGACTTCAGGCCTCACTCGCGTTCGCGCTTTTGCTAAAACCCAAGCAATCATCGCTGTTGTAGATGACAGGTTTATCGCCGCTCTGAATATCACAAGTACTTACAAGTGACATAGACCGTGATACCCGTCGTACATGATATAGCACCTATATGCCAGCCCGTTGGTTCAAGTCTCCCGTTCTCAATCGGAATCAATGAATTAGTGACCCCTCTCGCATGTCCTGAGAGCTCGACTCCACACACTGGAACGAGAGAAGTGGTCTGTCAGAAGCCACCAAATAGCTTGAAAAATGGAATGCGATTCGCACATACCTAGAAAACCAAGAAAACCCACTATGGGAAATGCAATCATCAATTTATTTCTACTACTCAATATCCATAGTCGATAAATCTGGTAAAAAAAGATATGAGCTCTCACATCCAATTGACTTATGGACGAGAAAAGGGGACTCGTACAGTGATGATATCACCTAACAGAACAGTTATCCGTATACAGGCGCCCTTCATACGATATACATTACGACCGAGCCGAGGCACTTGTATCCCAGCGCTCGGCCCATTGGAAGAGGGTATCGGCAAGACCTCTGCCCACCAGAAACACCATTTCTACCGAAACGTCTTCAGCAGGATTCGAGGTCCTCGCTGAGCATGTGACTTACTGCCGTGATAGCGAAAAACATCAATATACTTATCACTAAATACAACGTCAAACTCCTCAACATCACCGACCGAGTCCTCTTGCGCAACAGTACCCTTCTTCGTCTAAAGAGAAGAACCGTCGATAGAAAGAATAGCACCAGGAAACTCCCATAGCCGAGGGTTTCAAGTAGAATGCTGATAAGGATATAGGGATCGACCTGGTATCTTTCGCTGCTAACAGATTCTGGAGCCGTCGAGTTCTGAGTCTGTCGTGACAGGAATCGCATGTCCACTCTTAATAACACGAGTCAGCCATGGCGGATGCAAGAACGTGAAGCCCAAACCTTGATGCCCCGACGACAGTGAGCCTCTTAAGAACAAGGCTCAAGCAGCAGTTCAATTGAAAGAGAGAGATACGACACAACAGATAAGGGGCGCATGTCATCAACAGAGTAACCCACACAGCCCACAATGTATCCTGATCCTTTCCAAGCCATCATATTAGCCCCCAGTCAGAATCGCCGCTCTATGCCAAGTTGATATATATCGATCACGACGCTCTAGGCGCCACGTTACATACCTAGATGGGCGTTAATCACTTATGTGCAGAGTCGCATTTTTGGAATCCCCCGTGGACATCCAAGGTCAAAGTCCTGACCAGAGCCGTGCAAGTAAAGGTCCGTTTGAGATATATTAACCACGTTTTTGAAAAATGCAATGCCGATTCTCTCCGTTTAAGACCCGGAGAGGGGGGGGGATCTTGGTGATAGAATCTCATCTCATCACCGTCATAGTCGGAGCCTTCTCCCTGTGAATTGGTTTCAAAGTATCTGCTGGAGGTCGATCTTCAAATAAAGGACAGGCAGTCACGTCCCTGGGGAAGGGGAGGCAGTAGAGTTGGAAATCCATACGTTTTTTCCAAATCGTGAATTTGGAACTTGGGAACTGAGTGAGTGAAATCAAGATGCTTCTTGCATTTTATGGTTGTCTCGTCTTTACTTACCTGATATTATTGGCGAATTTGGCCATAACAACAACAACAGCAAGTTTCTCTCTGCGTTCATGATAGAGATGACTGGGTTGTAGAGGCAGAAAAAGAAATAAGGGACAGCAGTCATGACATACCCCACGTTTTTGTTGATGATCAGTTCTGACTACGCGACACGACAGTAGCTGATCCTTCTCCTAAGCAAACTTTGTCTGACAAACGAGGCCTGGAATCACATTCTTATTCCCTACCCCCAACTTCATTCGCATATCTCATCTTGACAAGGTCTTGCTGTTTGCGCTGGAGCTACCCATATCTGCCACGACACAAGAACACAATCGGGAGAGGCCAGACCGTAACATGAGTTGTGCGACGACAAAAAGAACTCCAAGTCGTCCAATTACCGACGACACCAATTACCGATGCCGGTCAATCGTCGTCTGCGATTGTGATTGCGATTGCAAGCGCTTGGACAACTTTGATGACACAATGTATCTATTATCCAATGTCATCAAGAAAGTCTATCATATGAGACAGGAGAGTAGAATTAAAACACGGTCCCTAATTGCAATAATAAGCACACCAGAGAGAAAAAAAAAATCAGGTTAGATTATTTTTTCAAGAGTGTTGACAAGTCATCCGTCCATGTCAACAAGCCATTCAAAGTCTCGATTTTTTTTTCTTTCAACCAATAGACTTGAATAATAATAATAATGGAAATTAAGCTAACATCATATTCCTACATCACAAAATCTCTTCTTAAAATATGAAAATCAACTCATACACGTCATTGCTGTAGATGTGGACGTGGACGTTGTTGAGGTACCCAACCATGAGCGCCAGCACTCCCCTCACTACCACCACCACCGCCACCACCGCCACCACCAATGGTCGCTCTCCCACCCAAAGACGATCCAATCACACCTATCTTGGACAATCCCAAACCCGGAGGTGAATGAAATCTCACAGATGAACTCGAACTCGAAGACGCTGTCGTGGGCGAAGAGGGGGGTTTGATGTTTTGCAATGTCAACGACGGTATCGAATGTATCGCGTACGAATTAGAAGCAATAGTCGGATGGGAAAATGATTTCACATGTTGTTGCTGTTGCTGTTGTTGTGATGATATTGGAATTGAAGTTGATTGTAAATGGGACGATGTGCCATCAAGCGAATGACCAAGTTGCCCTGAAACTAGACCAGAAGGATACAGACCAGGGTTGGCACTCGATTCTGTTCGAAATTGAGTAGCTGGTGTTTGTTGTACTCGAGTCAATGTCGAGGAAGAAGCTACGTTGGTGGTATCGCGAGATGGTCGACTTATGGGACCCGGTCCAGATAGAGAGCTTGCAGCAGTATTAGCCCGTCGTCTTGTCGTCGCCGACGCTGATAAGCACAGTGAATAGTTCTGTTGCTCAATCTCAGAGGGAGCGACCGGCTCGTCCATCTGGTCTTGTTCCCTCTCCATCATCTCCCATTCCTTCCTCAGCTGTGCCAGCTGTTCTTCCAGATCGGGCAACACGCTACCTTGCATCTTTTCCCTCTTGGCCATCATCTTTTCCAGTTTATGAGTCAAAGAGGAATGTTCCGAGCGTAGCTTATCGATACGTTTCTTGTCCTGGTCGTCTACCATTTGCCTCTGCTTTGTGACCCTGTCGGCCTCTCTCTTGGCACTGTCATAATCAAGCTCCTTCCTCCCCTTTTCCTCAAGCAGCGCTGGCAAAGAGCACTCTAACTGATCGAGCTCCTGCTCCATGGCGCGTGTGCCTGCGTGGGTACGTTTGACGGCTTCTTGCAGGGCGAGGATCTTTTGTTTTGCGCGATTTTCTGCGGCGATGTTTTTCTCAGAGGTGCGTTTGAGAGCCTCGATCTCTGAGCGGAGGGCTGCATCTGCCTTTTGGCCGTCACGACGGACGGATTTGATCTGGGATTGGAGGGAGTCACGCTGTGAGGAGAGGAGAGAAAGGGAGCTGGTGAGCTGGGAAAGACGATCTTCGATGGTGAAGGGAGAGGGAGCTGCTGGGGAATGGTCGGGGGCTGTAAGTGGAGGCACCGCTGGGGTAGGAACCAAGCCTGGATGGCAATCCAAGTCTGGCGCTGTCTCCGGCTCGCCGTCGTGGGTTGTGATTTCTTGTCTGAGCTGCCCAGCACGGACCATGGCGAGCTCAATGTCGTACTGTCTGCCAGGCATGAGCCCGTATATGATCACCACCGCCTCGTCCGCTGCCTCGTCTATCCGCATGATGACCCGCGGCCACGATGTGCCATTGACCTTGACAGACAGTCCCATGGCCAGGGCCTCAGTCACAATGGACTCGGTCTCTGCAAGCTGTGCCACGAGCTCAGGGTCGGGCAGCGGCACCATCGTCGCCGTGAGCAGAAAAGTCACAGAAACAGACGTGATTTCCTGGACAGACAATGCCAGTGGTGGAAGCCATGGCCGCACAGAATGCCAGTCGCTCATCGAGTCTTCAAATGTCACATGTCACTCTATTTTCACTTGTAATTACATTATAGAGTCCCCAACGGCGCAGCCGTAGAGACCGTCACATATCCAAAACTAACAAACCCAATTCCAGGATCGTTCGCAACTTGGCTCACAAACGGAGTGGGGGTCGGACCGCAGCCGACGGTGACCGTCGAAATGGAAGTAGAGACAACAGTGACTGTGGAACCACCGCTGGTGGGTGCGACAATCACTGGTGTGCTGATCGACATACTTGAGGTCTCTGCTGTGGCAGCAGCGCTGGATACAGAATCAGCAGGGACGAGGTCATACGCTTGGCGACGGCCATAACTGTATGACGGAGAAGAAGAAGAATTGGTGGGGGCCGGTGGACGTTGATTGGCACTGGAGACAGGCACAGCTTGTCGACTGCTGGTAGGAGTGGCAGCCGTGGAAACAGCCATAGTCAAGGGTGTAGGCGTGGGCTCGTTCTCATCCGTACATTCATCATCACCTGCCGGAGGATCATCATCAATACAATTGCCGTCGTCGTCACACTCGCAATCATCATCTCCAGAGTCACCCGAGGGGACAGTACTGGACGAGGGCAAAGGGGTGGTGCTATGCAAAGTGGATGAAGGCAAAGATTGGGTTGGGGAAGGCGCGGGAACATCCACTTGAGTCCCAATCGCATTTGAAATGCGAGCAGCAGCGTCTTCAGCAGTGTCGCAGGTAAGGCTCACGCCTGGCGAGTTGTTTAAAGGGAGGGCAAAACAGTAGAGATTGTGATCGCATGGCTGGATTATCCATTTTCCATAGAGGCATTGGGCAAAGCCACCATCAATACAGGCAGTGCTACCGGCTTAGGATCATTTATTAAAATTTTAAAAAAATCCACGAAAGAGATCGGGAACATACATTGACAGGCATCTGATGATTTCATTGTGAGGAATTGCGCATTTTGTTTTTGAGCATCAAGCCCATTCTGCTTCACGAAACCAGATCCTGGAGCATCGCGCTCTGAAAGAGGTACAGAGTTGATGGGAGCAGCGACGGCGAGTACAGATAATAAAACAAGGACGTTCATGTGCATTGTCGGGAGAATAAAAACTTGGCGGGGCACCTGGCCTACGGAGAGGAAGGGAAGAAGGAGCAGCAACATTCCGGCAGTCGTGGCAGCGCCTTATATCCATCCCGAACAATGGAGCCAAAATGGACAATGCTATTTTGGGTGACGCACACCTTTTGTTTTTTCGCATGATATGGAGTGAGACTCTTCAGTGATGGTCTCGGCTTGTTCACCGAATTTGTGTGCCCAGTTTGTGACATTGACACCGTTTGAAATTATCATTCGCTATCTGACCTCATCATGCTCTGCCGAAACGGAGACTGAGACACGCACAACGCATTGGTGCTCTGCTTCAACACTGTCTAGAGGCAAACCGAACAGCAGGTATTCTGTCATCTCGGAGCTTTGTACCGTTGTCTGATATTATGTAATATAGAGTTTTACCATATATCTACTAGTGTCAGACATTGGAAATTTTTTAACTCCGATAGTCACGTATCAATGCCCATCTCCTGGGAAAATTTGCCAACGCCAGGCAAACGACCATGGTTCAGAACACAACACATTCTTGCTGAATGATTCCATGTTCAGAATTTGACGCTTCGAATACAATAGACGTTGTTCCGTAAGCATGGTCATAACTGCCAGTAGAAACAACAGCAAATAACACGACTGTTTGGTTCTCAAACCTCTTATAAACCGTGAGGCAAGACCCTGCATTCTTTCATTCCAGATCTGTACTACTGTCTCCCTTGTCCCTGAAACTGTCATATAAAGTCTTTGCGCTGGTCGTATATTCCTTCTGTCTTTCACAAAAATGAAGGTTCTCCTCACTCTTACTGCGCTTTTGTCCCTTGCTTCGGCTCGCCTACAGTGTTCACGACGACCATCCAGCACGCCGTCTTATGGACATGGAAGTGCGACGACGACGCTCCCTGAGGGCTCCAAACCCACGTCGCCGGCGGGTTCTACCAACTCGACCTCCGGAAATAGACTTGCTACTGGATGGTATCCCGGCTGGGTTGCTGCCAATTTCCCACCCAGCCAGATTCCGTGGGCAAAGTATTCAGCTTTAACTTATGCCTTTGCGTACGTAGTAGTCATGAGAGTATGCAGCAAAGATCTTGCCTGAAACATAATTGTTCAGTATCACGACCCCTGATGAAGCATTTATTAAAATACCGGACGATCCAAGTGTTCTTAAAGAATTTGTCTCTCAAGCTCATGCTCATGTACGCCTGTTCTTAATGGTTTCCTAAGATGAAAGCTCACCTCACCTCGTCAAAGAATGTCTCAGCATTGCTTTCTGTCGGAGGGTGGACTGGTTCGCAACATTTCTCTTCTTCAGTTGCAACGCCCGAGAATCGCACTGCCTTTGCAAATGCTTTGACGAATTTTGCGAGTAAGAATTCACTTGATGGTCTTGATTTTGAGTGCGTCTTTCTACAAGGCTGCCTGACAGTTCACATATTGATTGTTCTTCATGTAGTTGGGAGTATCCTAACAAAGACGGCATTGGATGCAATGTTATCAACAGCAATGATGCTGACAACTTCCTTGCACTACTAAAGGAGGTCCGTCAGAAAACGCCACAGGGCTTTCAGCTCACAGCAGCTGTTGCTATCCAACCGTTTAACGGGCCAGATGGGAACCCTATGACTGATGTTTCTGGCTTTGCGCAGGTCCTGGATCGCATTGGTGTGTTTCATCTTTCCCACTCTGTAATAATGCTGAAAGGGGTATAGCCATCATGGCGTACGACATTTATGGAACTTGGTCAAATGTTGGTGCTGGTCCAAACGCTCCCCTTCAGGATTCATGTGCACCTAGCAAAAACCAGTTTGGGTCTTGTGAATCTGCCGTCAACGCTTGGACTGCGGCTGGTTTCCCTGCGAATCAGATTGCTCTTGGTGTGCCCAGCTATGGTCATAGTTACACTGTCTCGAGCTCAGCTATCAACGGCGATGCCCAGAAGCTTGCGCAGTATCCTAGCTTTGATAAGAACAAAGTTCCTTTGGGTACTAGTGAAACTTCCTACACTAGTGAGTCGTTGATTGTTCACACTGTTGAACTCTGATATATCTGCGCTCCAGCATCCCCTGATGTTTGTGGTAACGAGCAGGGACCAAGCGGCATCTTCAATTATAACGACATGGTCCAGAGGGGATTCATTGACTCTCAGGGAGATGGAAGTAATGGGCTCCTCTTCCAGTTCGACAATTGTAGTCAGACTGTGGGCACTGGTCTATTGATTTGTTTTTACAACATGCTCATAAGGGTTGACAGGCATACATTTATGACTCTACTTCCAACGTCCTGATCAACTACGACAACACCGATACCTACAGTACGTCTATATGTGTGATCTTTGATCATTCGCTAATGTTGTGAACAGAGGCCAAAGGCAGCTTTATCGGTGCAAAAGGTTTAGCAGGCTTTGCTATGTGGTCGATAGACACAGATACTTCTGACGGCATCCTGGCTGATGCTATCAAATCCACCATGTGAGATGTTCGTAATTAATTAAATTGTCTGTCACTGGTTGCAGCACCGTTTTGTTCCTGTGATGTGCTTACTTTGTGTATATTGACTTGTCGAAATCAAGCTGGTTTTGCTACCTATATAATTACAATGGTTGTCGAATTTGATGACGTATGAACTGTGCGGCTGATGATTTCGCAATGGATGTCATTGCCTTTTCATTGTTTCCGCGCAATGAGCATGCATCTTAGTAGCGGCGCTGTGTAATTAGTTTGAAACATATACTATTACATAATACTGATATCCATACCTTGCTCAGTCAGAGACACGCCCAATGTCGATGATGTTCAAGAATTTTAAGTGTTATGTCAGTATTCATGAATCGAACCATGTACTCGATACTACCATATAAAATTCTCCAGGTATTGCCTGATAATCCGATGATGATCATGATGATTATTAGGTAATTATCCAATTACGCGCCAGGAGATTATCATTAATTCACTGGCGCAGAGTGTCTACTATTCAGTTCCTTCCTGCCCATCCTTCTGAGTAACCACCATGTCTTCCAAAGGTCTGTCTCCTTCCCTGTCCATACGTTTATCGCTCACACACACACTGTTCCTCCAGCCATCCGCGAATACGATGCCAAGCTCTTGCTTGCATATTGGCTTGAGCGTGCACCTTCAGTAACACCCCATGCGACAGTCAAGACTAATTTCCAGTACCCTGCCGCTCGGGTTGCCCAAGTGTCCTGGGATCCAGAAACGAATACGATCACTCCGGATAACAAAATTGCAAGCTGGGTTTTTACCACCAAGCTTGTTGCAAAGCCCGATCAGCTCATCAAGCGCCGTGGTAAAGCTGGGCTACTCGCTCTCAACAAGAGCTGGCCTGAAGCCAGGCAATGGATCTCTGAACGAGCTGGAAAACCGCAAAAGGTAATGCATACATCAAGTTTTTGTTACACACACACTACATTTTTTTTAATCCTCTCCATTCCGCTTCGTTCTTTTTTTTTTTTCTGATGCATTTGATAACAGGTTGAGGCTGTCTCTGGCACTTTGAACAATTTCATTGTCGAGCCTTTCCTGCCTCACCCTTCCAATACTGAGTATTATGTTTGTGTCAGTTCCCAGCGCGAGGGTGATCGCATTCTCTTCACTCATGAGGGTGGTATTGACGTTGGTGACGTCGATGCCAAAGCCCTTGTCCTTGATATCCCTGTCAACAAGCCATTCCCCACTCGCCAAGTTATTGCTGCTACCCTCCTCAGTCATGTCCCTGCTGAGAAGAGGGATACCCTTATTGATTTCCTGATCCGTCTCTATTCGGTCTATGTTGATCTCCACTTTGCATACCTTGAAATCAACCCTCTTGTTGTCCTTGATGCCGTCGATGGTGGTGAGCCCACAATTCACTACTTGGATATGGCCGCCAAGCTCGATCAGACCGCTGAGAGTATCTGCGGGCCCAAGTGGGCTATCGCTCGTGACCTTTCTGTCTACGAGGGTGGAGATGCCATCACAACCAAGGGCGCTAAAGTTTCTGCCGACCGTGGGCCTCCGATGGTGAGCGCTTACTGCTCTTGTGACTCGGGTCTCTGATACAACGGCTTGTAGGTCTGGCCTGCACCATTCGGTCGCGACTTGACCAAAGAAGAGGCTTATATTCAGAAACTTGATGGTTCAACTGGTGCTTCCCTGAAATTGACGGTTCTCAATGCTGAAGGTCGCATCTGGACCATGGTTGCCGGTGGTGGTGCCAGTGTTGTCTACTCTGATGCTATTGCGGCACACGGCTATGCCCATGAGCTCGCTAACTATGGAGAGTATTCTGGTGCTCCTACCGAGGGTCAGACTTATGAATATGCTAAGACTATCAGTAAGTTATTTTGGGTGTGTCAAGACAAAAATACTTGCTGACGTTTCATCAAGTCGATCTGATCACCCGGGGAGCTCCCCACCCTGATGGCAAGATCCTCATCATTGGGGGTGGTATCGCTAATTTCACTAATGTTGCGGCCACCTTCAAGGGTATCATTCGCGCCCTCAAGGAATACAAGAACCAACTCATCAGCCATAATGTCAAGATTTTCGTCCGTCGTGGTGGACCTAATTATCAGGAAGGTCTCAAGGCAATGCGCCTCCTTGGTGAGAGCCTTGGCGTTCCCATCCGTGTCTTCGGTCCCGACACCCATATCACCGAGATTGTGCCTCTTGCCCTAGGGATTGATATTTCCAAGTCTAAATCTTCTGCTCATGGTCTAAAGAGTGTCCAGCCCGTCACTCCACCCCCCCAAGTCGCTCCTGTTGGTGATAATGAGTCGGCTGTCGGCTCTATTCACCCTGACGGTGGTCGCACCCAACCCAAAGACCAGATCATCCATTTTGAGGCTAGCCAATCCCCTTCCACTCGTCCCTGGTTCAGGCCGTTTGATGCCCATACCCGTTCCTTTGTCTACGGTCTCCAGCCCCGTGCCATTCAAGGCATGCTTGACTTTGACTACTCTTGTGGTCGTGAAGCACCTTCTGTTGCCGCTATGATATACCCCTTTGGTGGTCACCATATTCAGAAGTTTTACTGGGGTACTAAAGAGACTCTTCTTCCTGTATACACCAGTGTGAGGGAGGCGGCTTCCAAGCATCCTGATGTCGATATTGTTGTCAACTTTGCTTCGAGCCGTAGTGTGTATTCTAGCACCCTTGAGTGCTTTGAACATGCCCAAATCAAGGCTATCGCTCTTATTGCTGAGGGTGTCCCCGAGCGCCATGCTCGTGAGATTCTCTGGACGGCCAAGGAGAAGGGTGTCCTTATCATTGGTCCTGCTACCGTTGGTGGCATCAAGCCTGGTTGCTTCAGGATTGGTAATTCCGGTGGTATGATGGACAACATCATTGCATCAAAACTTTATCGTTCTGGCTCGGTTGGTTATGTATCGAAGTCGGGTGGTATGTCCAATGAGCTGAACAATATCCTTTCCCTCGTTACGAATGGCACTTATGAGGGCATCGCTATCGGTGGTGATCGTTACCCGGGATCCACTTTCATTGACCACCTCCTCCGTTATGAGGCAGACCCTGAATGCAAGATGCTCGTCCTTCTTGGTGAAGTTGGTGGTGTTGAGGAGTACCGTGTTATTGAAGCTGTTAGGAGTGGCAAGATTAAGAAGCCCATTGTTGCCTGGGCTATTGGTACCTGTGCCAAGATGTTTACTACTGAGGTGCAGTTTGGTCACGCCGGATCTATGGCCAACAGCGACATGGAAACGGCCGACACTAAGAACCGTGCTATGAGGGCTGCTGGATTTATCGTACCAGACACCTTTGAAGAGCTTCCTCATGTCATTCAAGATACGTATGAGGCGCTTGTCAGGTCTGGTGTTATTGTTCCTCAGAAGGAGGTTGATCCGCCTGTCATTCCTATGGACTATAAGTGGGCTCAGGTGAGTTCAAGTGCTGAATCACTGCGTTGAGTGGTATACTCATGATTGATGTGTAGGAGCTTGGCCTGATTAGGAAGCCTGCTGCTTTCATCTCTACTATTTCGGATGAACGTGGGCAGGAGCTTCTTTACGCTGGTATGCGTATTTCTGAGGTGTTCAAGGAGGAAATTGGTATTGGTGGTGTTGTCTCCCTTCTCTGGTTCAAACGCCGTGGGTTTTCTGTTAGTTGTGTTAATCTTGGGCTAAAGCTACAAACTCAGGTCTCCCGCCTTGGGCAAGCAAGTTCATTGAAATGGTTCTCATGCTTACCGCCGATCATGGTCCTGCTGTGTCTGGAGCTATGAACACTATCGTTGCTACTCGTGCTGGGAAGGATCTCATCTCTTCACTGGCTTCTGGTCTCTTGACCATTGGCTCTCGTTTTGGTGGTGCCCTTGATGAGGCTGCTGCAATGTTCTCTCAAGCTCGTGATACCGGCCTCACCCCTCGTGAGTTTGTCGACAACTGTAGGAAGGCGAATAAACTTAGTGAGCACTTTTCTCGCTCTACACTGGAGTTTGATCCTGATATCTTATGTAGTTTCTGGCATTGGTCACAAGATTAAGAGCGTCAACAACCCCGATCTACGTGTTGAGCTCGTCAAGGAATATGTGCAGAAGCACTTCCCCAGTCACAGCTTGCTCGACTACGCTCTTGCTGTTGAAAAAGTGACCACTGGTAAGAAAGATACGGTGAGTAACGTTTTTGATCCCTATTTCTGTGTTATTGATTTGAGGGTTCTTGTAGCTTATCCTTAACGTCGATGGTTGCATTGCTGTCTGCTTCGTTGACTTGCTCCGTGATAGCGGTGCGTTTACCCCTGAGGAGGCTGATGAGTACATCAAGATCGGTACTCTGAACGGTCTGTTCGTTCTTGGTCGCAGCATCGGCTTCATTGGTCACCATCTTGACCAGAAGAGGTTGAAGGCACCTCTCTACCGTCATCCTGCTGATGATATTTTCATCAACATGGCTGATGTGTCGCAGCCTCGTGTGTTGGGTCGTATGCAATAGACTCACGACAAAATTACTAATGAGCTGTTTTTTTTTGCTTTTGTTCATATGTGCTGTATATTCTCTTTGTTGGTTACTTTGTCTTCTCTCCCATTTGGCATTTTTCTATCGGAATGGTCGGATCGCTGTCTTTGTCCCCCCCCCTCCTCTCTGTATCAAATACACAATAGACCTCATCGTATCATTTTCTAAATATGTCGCTGAGTGATTTTCATAGAGTTCTGTGCGGACTGATGAAAAATATGCCCAAATGCTTGAAGAGCAAAAAACTCAAGCTTTGCGAGACGCAGCTCAGGGTGCTGGAACAAAGGAAAACGCAAGGACAAGCGTACGCCTTTGGATCTGCCGCTAAAGCGGAGCATCGAAGGAGAGCCTAAAGGTCTCTCTTTCACCTCCCCTCACGTTAACTCCGCTTTTACCGAAAGCATTGTCTGTGAATGTACCACAATCATCTACCCTGGTACAGGTGCCTAATTCTAGCAAGAATGCGACGATGGTAACATGATTGTTTTTCTCTATAGCAGCACCACCATTTGTATGCACATTTGACAGCAACCTTTTCCCACTGTAGGACTGTTGCTCATTGTTTCGTTCTACCCTTTTTTATTGGCTTATTATGTTTTGTTTTCTTCGTAGGCGACCCCATCACATCTAATCCCACGGGCATTTGCCTTCACACCACCCAGAGAGCTCCCATAGCTCCCCGAACCAGTCAAAGGCGCTAGGAACGTACTCTCCGCTCTCCTTGAACACAGACTCTGATGTATGGAACTCCATCCATGCTCACTTGGCTATACTCACCCAGCCCATTTCCCCTCTATTTTTCTCTACTTCTTTTTTGTTCTGTGTTTGTCTCTTTCTAATGACACGATTTGTATATTTATCAGAGGCAGTGAGCCTCCGTAGTGGGTAGATTACTGCACTGTGTGTGTACACCACGGTAAATACAAAAGAATAGTGGCGGAGTGTCACTATGCGACCAACCTTGACAGATGCCACACCATCAGGTGATTTGACATCTCAATTCAAGCGGCGACTTGACTTTTTTTTTTATCCGCCGTGTGGGTCCGACCCAGGTTCGAACTGAGGACCTTCTGTGTACCCGGGAATTAACTCAGGTTAGACAGACGCGATAACCGACTTTTTTTTTTAAATCAGCATTTTGTAACGCGGGGCTCGATGGCAGTCCGCGACGCGATAACCAACTACGCCATCGACCCACGCGAAATATCGAGGTAATAATTAACATATATCTAAACTCGATTGAGAACTGGCAGACATCGAAACCGAGAAACGCCGAGTGACTTTTGAATCCACGATTCACCGTGAATTATCTATGTGAGAGTATTCCAAAATGATAGTCCATCTCATGGCCATAGTTGTTCTCCGCACTCTATCCATGAGGTCCCTCTCCCTCTTATATTACCACTCTGGAAACGTGAAAGAAGAAAAGAGCCATGGATCTATTCCCTTTTTGACTTGCCAGTGCGGATGTGGCTGCGCAAGCTGCTTAAGCTGCTTGTGCACCCGTCGCTGCCAGTTTGGCTAGAGAAATCACTTCAATCTTGCTCACTTGGCTATATCCTATCATACTCAGCCGGCCAATTCTACTACGTACGTACATCGCGTTACAAATTATTGATAGTGGCGAGTGTGACTGTGTGAAAATGTCACACGGGATTCTTCAAGGTAATGTCACGTGATTTGGAAAAAGTGCTCGATGGATAGCGTCATTCACCTGCCATGCTGAGATTTTTTACTAGGCCTCTAACTCGGACTACCACTAATTTCAAGTCCTTTCCTGTTCCCCATCTCACTCTACGCACAATGGCATCATCGTCTACTCCAGATTTTGCGAGTTTTTTTTCAGTTCACAAATCCAGCTTTCTCATACGTCGTACTTCTAGAACAAGGTCCTCTATGCACCTCTTGCAGAGATCGACCCGGAGGTGAAAAATATCATTGATAAGGAGACATGGAGACAGTTCACTGGCCTCGAGCTGATTGCTTCTGAGGTGTGCCGATTTCCAACTATTCTACGCCATGACATTCACGCAAATTAGAATTTGACCAGCCGTGCTACTATGGAAGCTAATGGCTCCATGCTCACTAATAAGTACTCTGAAGGCCTTCCTAATGCTCGTTACTATGGTGGTAATGAGTACATTGATGAGCTCGAGGTTCTCTGTCGTAAACGTGCCCTCACTGCGTTCAACCTCGATATTGCCAAATGGGGCGTCAATGTTCAACCCTATTCTGGTAGTGTGAGTTATTACTTTGACGAATGATTTCACTTTCTATATCTGTCTCCTCTTAGACTGCCAAGTTCGTATTTGATGATAATCTCAGCATTGCTGTGATCCTTATCGTGCCTTAGCTTCGCTGCGTTGACCGCCCTCATCCAACCTCAAGATCGCCTCATGGGCCTTGGTCTTCCCGATGGTGGTCATCTTACCCATGGATACTACGTGAGTCAATGGGGAATTTCTGTGAGAGTATTGACAGTGTTCGCTTTCTAGACTGCCAAGAAGAAGATGACTGCATCGTCTATTTATTTCCAGTCTTACCCTTATGCTATCACTCCCGACACTAACCTCATCGACTACGCCAGCCTTGCTCAGCAGGCTAAAATATTCAAGCCTCGTCTTATCATCTGTGGTGCTTCGGCTTATCCACGCGACTGGGATTATGCTAAGCTTCGTGAGATTGCCGACAAGGAGGGTGCATGGCTCATGGCTGACATCGCTCACACCTCTGGTCTCATTGCTGCCCAGGAGTTGAATAATCCTTTTGATTATTGCGACGTTGTTACCACCACTACACACAAAACTCTTCGTGGCCCCCGTGCCGGCCTGATTTTCTTCAAAAAAGATAATCCAAATGCTCCTGACCTTGAGAAGCGTGTCAACGATGCCGTCTTCCCCGCTTGCCAGGGTGGTCCTCACAACAATGTGAGTGGAATTGGGACTCTTTACCGAGGAATCATTCTGATTTGGTATCGGTCAGACTATCGCTGCTATCGCCACTGCTCTTCACCAAGTCTCCCGGCCCGAATGGAAGGCCTACGCTAAGCAAGTCATCTCCAACGCTCGAGCTCTCGCCGATACCCTTGTCTCTCACGGCTATAAGTTGCAGACTGGCGGCACTGATAACCATCTTGTACTCTGGGATCTCAGGCCCCTCGGCTTGACTGGCAGCAAAGTTGAGAAAGTCTGCGATCTCATGGGCATTACCATTAACAGTATGCAATGATTTTTCTACCTCTACACTGTTATTAACAGTGCTGAACTGGCCTCCCAGAAAATGCGGTGTCTGGTGACGCATCTGCTCAAGTCCCAGGTGGTATTCGTCTTGGTACCTCCGCCTTGACCTCGCGTGATATGAAAGAGGAAGACGTTAAGGTCGTCGCTGATTTCCTTCACCGTGCCGTTCAGCTTTCACTTGTTCTTCAGAAGGAAGCAGGCTCTAAACTTCTCAAGGATTTCGTCCGTGTTGCTACCAAGCAAGAGGAAGGAAAACAAGGCTTTGCTCAGGTGAAACAACTTCGTGATGAAGTTCGTACTTTTGCCTCCAAGTGGCCTCTCCCTGGTGTTGACACTGCTAATCTACAAAAACCTGCTGGATACCATGAGGATTAATCTTTCCCTCTTACAATGTCAAGTCTTGATAAGAGCGAGACCATCTCGTGGATCCTGGATTTGTGTTATTCCATTGCTTCACTCCCTGCTATTAGGGGATTCAACACCCCTGAGATTGATTTCATGTAGACTACTTTCAACATGGTCTGTGTGGCACAACATTGTATCTGTAATGATGGTTTCTGTCTAAATGAAAAACCTCATCACATTTGGTATGGCCTGATATCACCTGATGAAAATGGTTTTCAGAGTAATGAAGATTTTTCTTTTGCAGCAAAAGGGCTTGGACTTAGTGCTGTGGCATGAGTTGGTACATTTCATAGGATGGACATAGTAAATTGAAAATGTGTACAATTTTGGAGACTAGATCAGCCTGGAACTTGGAGTGACTCTCACTCCCTCTGAACTCTGAACCCTATTTCTCTATGTGCTATTTGATTGCTATTCCATCAGCTCAATTTTTTCCACTTTGGAAGTCATAAAATCAAAAGTATTAAATAACATAGAGGGAAATAAGATTCAGACAAATTAGAGTCACTTGACCCCTACAGCTTTCTAAGAGCATTGCATACACAACTCAAGGTTGAATCTTTTTTTCAAAATCAACAGTGTTGTGTACTGCCATCTCTCTTATCATTCTTGGTACACTGATTAGCATAACCAGTGACCACTACAACATAGCTGGGCCCCAAGCTTAAGGGACTTGTTAGTCATTTAGGGACTAATGGTGGAAGTATAGTCCCAAACTCAGGTATCACATCTGAAACCTGAACTCATAATTGAGTAGTACTGAGTGTCATAAACCACCATTCCTCTAAGTCATTATTTATTTTATTTTATTTTTTCTTTTATTTTATTTTCAGATGCACAGGAAGGAAATACCAAATGTAGAAGGAGTAAGTCAATGAGTGATGCATAGAACTTTCATAGTGTATACAAATAGATATATTGTATAAGTAGTGTACACCAAATGATTGGGAACTCTAATGAGTTCTCTTTGATTAAGAGTGCATCTTGGGTTAGGGTTACTCATCCAGCACCTAAGTTGTTACACTGAGTAGTAGACTTATGAAATTTCTTTGCTTTAACAGTGTTATGAATATAAAGTGTTTGAAGAGTAGAGTAAAAAAGAGAAAAAGGAAGATTGACAGAGAACTCAAGAAGACAAAAAATATTTGGAAGGATTAAGAGAGAAAGAAAATAATATGGATAACCTAAGAAACCCATACAAATAGTTGTAAAGAAAAGCCCTTAGGATAAGAACTCTTGAAAGGGGATAGTATTATAAATCTCCACTTTCCTAAGTAATTTTTATTTTTATTTTTATTTTTCTGATATATGGGAATAAGTTACTAAATCAAGAACAGTAACTCAAAAGAAATACATGGGAAAACTCTAATGTGTACAAATACAAGTTATATATGAGTAGTGTAAATTAAATATTAGGAACTCTCATGGGTTCTCTTTGTCAACTCTGACTTAGAGTGTGATTAAGGTTAAGATTACTTAGCCTACAACTGAGATTGTTATAAGTAATATTTTTGGCTTGGGATTGAGTAGAAAAGTTAAAGGATGGAAGATCCAGATATAATGTATTAAGAAGGATATCATAGACCAGCCTGGTTCTAAAATTATATAACTAGAGAGATAGAAAGAGTAGGAACTCTTTTCTAAGGGATTAGACAAGACATTCTAAACATAGAATGAGAGATAAGATAAGATAAGATAAGGGTTATATGATGGAAACTTCTAGAAGAATTGTGGGAAATTACTTAAGCATATATATAGACAAATAGTATTTGTGTATAAGTAGGTAAAGTAATCCACAGAAAAATTCTATTAAGTTCTCTTTGTTTTTTTATAACATTGAGTAAAACATCTTGTCCAACTTAGTTGTTACAGAGGATAGCATGCATACTCACATCTATGCCCTCTTTAATATCCATTTGTTCTATTTATAAGTTGTTTTGGACTTCTATCTGGGTGGTATTATTATAATACTCTGATCTCTATCTAAATCCAGTAGTTTAGAGATCAGTTGTAACCTTGTATTCCTTCCTAACCATACAATCAGTGGCTCCAGTTTTCAAGAAGGTTATACAAAAGGATGATAACATGTTGTAGTTCTATTGCATCTGTCATCTCAAGAGACTAATGGTCATAATAGTAAGTTTAAGCCTTAGTCAATAAATGACTTTGTTTGTCCACTAAGAGGCCTTGGGCTCTTAAAGAGATATAGAGGAAAAACCAGAAGAAAGAAAAACTTGTTATTCTCCTCCTTTCTTTGTTTATATTTATACTATCTAGGATTACTATTATTTGTACTACTTTGTAACTACCTAGAGACAAAGAACTTAGTCTGAATCATTGAAAGCTCATGAGTTTGATTGTCTGTTAAAACACTCTACAACAAATTCTGAGAACTAGAAAACAACATACAACAATTCATGAACAAGTTGTGAGTCAAGGAAACAATTCACTACAAGTCCGAATAGTGTGAAACAAACCCTAATTGTCCAATACAAGTCCCAATATATTGTTAGTTGTGTTGTTTTTGAACTAGAGGCTATTCAGATAGAGTTGATCAACAAGATCTAGCTGTTCTTAGATCCAGGCATCATCTTGACTCCATCTGTCATTCATAACAAGGATAGTCCATTGATGAGGCTGCACTGGTGTGGGAGCTTGTAGACCAAGACCTAGTAGTTATGTTAGTGTTTTGCATTGTGGGGTTTCTACCTCTGGACTCATTGTGTTCTGCAAACTTGCTGGTTGTACTTAGGTGGTTAGGTATGTTGTATGGGGGGTTGTGACTCTCAAATGTAGGTGTATTCACTGGTTCTCCACTAGGCACTACCATCATTGATGGTGGTGTGTGAGAAAGAAGCAATGAAGATGAGCTAATTTCTTTTTAAATCATCAATTTATTACACGGAGCGCGTAGGCAGGCCGTGAAGATGAGCTAATTAATACCTACAAGTGATGTAGAGTAAATAATTAAATAAATAATTTGACAGAGCTAAGCAACTTGGTTCTTGGAGCAATTTTCATGGTTTGTGATTGATGAAAGAACCCTTCCCATATCATATCAGCCAAGGACAGTTATCTCAATAAATGAGTCCAAGTGCTTTGTCATTATGGAGAGCCCTCAAAGCTTGATATCCCATTCTGAGGGATAAAAATGCTGAAACGGATCACTCAATGATATACTCTTGTGTAGAGGACTCCTACGAAAATACCGATAAAATGATGATTTACGTAGATTTTACCCCTTCTATCCAAACTCTTACATTGAACTATTGACGCTTATGAACTGCTGATAAACCCCACGCTGGGAGACAACATTATCCGAACCTTGAGATTCACTCTACTTTCTCACTCATCATTTGACAACTCCTTTGTTTCTTCGTGACCTTGAACTCGGAGCATACCAATTTCCACCTCATCCCATGCCACAGGCAAATGCCTGCCGATCTGTCTAGGCTTTGCCTAGAAGTGCTCTCGTTCCCATGCTCTCGTTCCTATCTTTAACGCATCAGAAGTCTACGAAGACGAATGCGTACCAAACACCTATCGCTGATTTCAAGCGAAGAGGGTTCAAACGATATGCACTCTTTCCCTCTTTTCATCCTGGACTCCAAGATCAACACTCTATATAGAGTTCACTCGAATCGAATGTTCTGCGAGATGAACAGCGCCAGGAGCTGACACGACTCATTTTGAATCATTGGACAAACTTGAGGTTGTCGCCTGAAAAATTTTCCTCTCGACCTTCTGCGGATGTTGAGAGGGACACGAAAACACTTGGCCTTCGTTGGTACACTCATTAATCAGATTTCCAATCGATTCCCGGTGCCTACTCATACGATGGTGTGTACTTCAGCGGTTGTCACTCGTTGGACAATAGAAGATCATGACGTTCATGCAACACTTCCAGAATGACCCGGATTTGGCTGATGCATCACAAAGTCTGAAATTTTTATGCATAACCTGCTTTGATCCGGCAAGCAACCTTGAGTTCCTACTGGAACATTTTTCAAGGTTTCTTGGGGTACCGAAGATCAGGGAACCTAGGGTGCAAGACACTCTGACATAGCCTGGATCTTTTTGAATTGTGTAGGTTCTATGATTGGACAGGGTCTCGGGCTTCAGGATATTCCCTCAGTGCAACACGTCAAGAATGTGGAAGTTTACTTATGCATGAAGTATGCTGAAAATCCTCATGAGGTGTATTCTATATTCGGGGATTGGTTTGCACCACTGCTATTCGGGCTGTGATCTACTGGATCGTCTCATGTCGCTTCTCTGGCATAACATATCAACCTTATTTCCATGGCCACCGCCACGTGTAGAAGGTCTCGTTCAAATTACGGAGTAGTTGGGGAAAGAGTTGGATGGATGGCTCGCTTATAGGCTTCCTAGACTGCGGCAGGTAAATCTGGTATCCCAATTTTACGGGTGGGTGGGCATGAGCGATGAATGGAATTCAACGTCGAAAAGCAACCTTGCTGCTCGATGAGCCAGGATTGGAATGTCATTTTGGGTTTGCGACATTTGAAGATTACCAGTACCAATGTGACCCTTCAGAATACACCTGCACCGGTAAATCAATACCGGCGTTTTACTGATATTATTATCTGTCTATTTCTGGTATGTTAGATCAATCCCCAAGGAAATTCAATAGATTCACAGCTTAGCGTCATTGACAAAATATTATTGGTATGTTAGGTCACATTCCCAGGATAACTGATAAATTCAATAAATTCCCAGGAACCGGCTCATCGTCACTTGGTTTGAACACAAGAACTATCACGCTTGAACTTAATTTTCTGCAAGCAGATTCCATCTGGACGACCCTGAATAACGAGACTCAGGGTGATTCATACCATCAGGTAAACATAATGAAGACATTGAGGACTCGTGGCCTCACAGAATTGGACCTTGCCACAGCGAGCTGTGGGTGCCGATGATCCACAGTCTATATTGTGAGATGTCAAAAGGCCGAGTTGAGGTAGTATGTACTAGTAGCTACAGACAAAGTGGACTCACGGGATCAGCCGCCGCAGTCTGAAGAATCGGGCTGGAAAAAAAGTTCTGCAAAAATTTACAGGAATGAAGAGATATTTTGAGCTCTCAAAACTTGATCTCTGATGCACTACTTTTTTGTCTCAAGGGGTCGATATTCTAGGGACACATCCACATCAAGAAAAGCATGACCAGAAGCTACGAGGGTCAAAACACTCACAATATTAGAAACTACAAAGTGCCGCTCCAAGGGCCGTTCGGGCGAGTATTGAACTGGCAAATTCCCGGGTGAAGAGGGAGGTGCACCATTGATTCTGATCCCCATTTTTCATCATCATCATGGCTGAACCGTTCAGACCGTCGACGGTGCACTGCATTAATCCACGCGATACAATAGGACTTTCGTCCTTCCCAAACGACCAGCCCATTTCTCGTATCCGATCTCTTACTATCTACACTGAAGCTGCCTCCGGCGAGCTTCGCTCCGAATTCATTGGCTTCCTCGCACGTTTGCATGCCCTGGAGGTGATCGTGATCCATTGGCAAGCACTTGATTGGCTCCGGCTCGGAGAGGCAGGCCTTCGAGAGTTTGTACGACTCTTTTCCCTCCCTTCTATGAAGGAACTGCAGGTGTCCGCATCGGCCAACTTCCCTCTTTGTCTTCTGAAGTACTTCACTGGGAAGAAGCTATCTATTTCGGTGCATGCCAACCCAACATCAGTGGTGCCTTTGCACGCGACCAGTATCAGCGGGAGAGAGAGTGGCTTCCTCGAAGATCTTTCAGTCTATGGCACGCAGAATATGCAAGAAATCCGAACATATGCTGAATGGCAGCCAGAAAATGCCCAAAAGTATCTACGATCTATCAAGTGTCTTCGATGTCATACAAGTTGGAGAGACTCTGGCGCAAAACCCGAAGAGGTGATGAGAGTCCTCGGGACTTTTTTGTTCAGAGTTGTCGATAATATTAACAAACTTGAGGAATTTCATTTTTCGGACTTACAATTTAGTATGTTCACAACGCTTTGGCCACCACCCAGAATACTAACGCTTCAGATCTTCAGATTATTTTAATGGCCACCAAGCTACTCAATCCGACCTTCAACACCTGACCTCATTAAGGCGTCTTCACCTCGGACTTGGAGCAAGCCCAAAAGGAAATGAAAGAAGCATGAATTCAATGGACTCCACCCTTCGCAAATGGCTCTTGCCTCTCCTTACAAACCTTCCCTCTCAAAGGATTCTTGAGACCCTCCACATTACATTCAGCTTCATCGTTCCCTTTCCCTGGCCAATGGACCTGCACAATTGGATGCTGACAATTTCTGCTACATTGGAAGCTTTGATGTTGAAATGTTTTACTCAGTTACAATTCGCGACGTTGAAATTTGATCTACAACTTGCTCACACAAAGCCGTTCGACTGGAATGATTTCAATGAAAAAATTCGACCCCGGAAACTGATTTCTCGTGGAGTAACTTGTGAATTCAAAGCAGAAGTCTATAATCCATGAATCGGTTGGAGGCATGAAACCGAATGTGCGTTTTCCTGACGTCTATAATGAAATTACGAATCATCATCGAATTATCATCGTATATAGTACTAATGATGTAAATATCGCGATAGATTTATACCTGCAGTATTATGTAGTACGCACATTTAAAAGACTGGTTTGATCACTATGCTCAAGATCGGCCACTTACAGTGATTCAGCCAGTCACTCGTGTGCCAAGCAATAATCACCACCATCCGTTATGACCATTTCAAATAATTCGGCCGCGCATCAGATAGCGATTATTCAAACCCTGTATTCAATAGACCTTCTTGGTAGCTACCTCATTTGATGCTCGAGAATTCCAAATAGGAAAACAGGCACACCAACGTGAAGTTATTGATAGTGATACTTACTAATGTCTGAAATTTACCAGAACTCTGGTTATCCCATTCTGGAGTCCTCAAACGAGGTCTTGGCAATAGTCTCAATCATGTGTGATCTGAAACACTGTTCGAGGCTGATGGAATGCACATTTTGACTCAATCCCTTGAAGAATGGAACACAAGATGTGACATTTGTAAGCTCACTGCCTAAATGAACAATTGAACTGATAAAGCATAAATTGTAGCATTACTATTAGTTATTGAACGAAGGCATCTAGTGTACAAGCGGCCGAAGCGACAGTTGAAGCTGGCAGGTAAGCCGAAACGATCGGACATTCAAAATATGATGGGAACTGTGACGTCATATGCTTCGAGCGATGTAGATATAAGCTCCATCATCCGGGGACAGGAATACCAACTATCGGTGTACTAGAATTGCCAACGTTGGATAAAGTCTTAATGCAAACGTACCTGAGACACAATAGTGGGCACCTGATTTAATATTGTTCGGTCTCGAGGGCATTCAGAATGAGGCTTACAAGAATCGCTCTTAACTGATGATGGGAACCATGGTTTGGTCTACCAAGTTGGAAAAATTATTAAACACAACAAATGCCTCAAGACCTATAACATTCCTCCTTCACCAATCACTTCTGTCTGGACTCTAGCCCTTGATTCGGCCCTTTATCCGGTTTTCATCTACTTTGGTGACTCGATCATATCTAGATCGTATCAAGCATCGTATCAGATATATTACCCCACTACTCTCTGCTCGAATCAGAACCTGCTAGTTCAAAACCCTATCTTCAGCTGGATCCCCTAAGGGATACCATATCAAAGTATCATGCCCTTTGCTTCGGTAGGGCGTGGGATGCACAGGAGTTTGCTCAAGTTTTCCGTTCTCAACGTGGCTAAAAAAGCGTTGCTTCGAATGGAGCGAACTTGCCAATCGTCGCCAGTAATACTCGAACCTTTGAGTTGAAATATGACCTGTACCAGAGTCACGCCAGTCAATTATTCCTGGCCAAGGAATGCCCCTAGACGATGGCAGTTTGATGCCTCAATAACACCACAGATCGGCCCTGGATCCACTAGCTATATGCTGCTCTGTAACTTCCCCCTACCTCCTCTTCTCCTCTAAATTTCACTAGCTAAGTGTGTTTACTTAGGACTCCTTTGCCACGAGGCAGGTCTCGCTCCCTCCCTTGCTTCTCTCAGCCCTTTCTCTCCCCTTCCAAAAGCCTTTTTTTTGTCAAATATTTATCCTCTCCTTTTTCTCCCCTAGTTGAGCTTCATACTCCGCAAAGTTGAACTGAAATCTCTTTCTTTGCCCAGAGTCAGAATCTCAGAGGGCCTTTTTTTCACCTTTTCATAATTAATTATTTGTTCCGACATCCCCTGTGTAGAGCTCGTCTTCATCCACTTGAAAAAAAATGTTGTCAACTGAAATTTCGACGTAGGAAGCAACTCTTAATTGAATCACTGAACATGTGAAGAACGATGACATGCGACGTAAACTATATTGGAACATCGAGCATTACACCTCAAAAAAAATTATTTTTTTTCGTGTTTCGTGTTTTGATGTTCAATGTAGATCAGGCGTTTCACTTTCTGATCTTAGAGACGAGACTCTTTGCACGTTTGTAACAACGAGTTTTCGCCGCTCTCTCTTCTTTTCTTTCAATAAAATAAATCTCGCATTGTAGGCCACACAACAGGCCTCAAGCATGTGTGCGTGCGTGTGGGTGGGTATATGTGTGCAGAGGGGTTCACTTCCACACTTAATATCCATGGAAGAAACTTGGTCGTTAAGGCACAGTCGTCATGTCCTAAAAATCATCATCATCATGGCACACTTAACAAAGCTAAACTCATAGGAACAAGACACACACTAACGTTTAACTGTTTCTCTTCTTAACCCTGAGCCATTTTTTTTATCCACTAGCACACAAAAAGAAAAGAATCATACATCCATTTATACACTGTGATAATTGTACAACATGATAATGATGACAACGAATGGTGATGACAATGACAATGACAATGACAATGACAATGATGATGATGATGATGATGAAGAATGACTATGAGGGGGTGGGAGGTGGAAAGGGGAGGAAGGGTATAAAACATACAAATTCCATACACACACAAAAAGAATACAGGGGAGAAAGAGAAAGAGAGAGATAGAAAAAAAAAAAACCTTCTTCAAGCCCCATTTCCCGGCACCGCCATCAAATCATTAAGATACCTCACCACCTCCCCCGCTCCCAATCTCACCATCTCTCGTTCCCCTTCCACAACCCTAGGCAACAACTTGGTCTCAAACCGATCCGGATGCCACTTCTTCATCTGATCCCTTATCCTATCCTTATACAACCTCGTCTTATCCGGATAACATTCCGCACTCAAATACGCAAAAATCGCACCACCATTGATCGCTTCGGGATTACATGGCATCGAAAACATGGGCCATGGAAATCGATCCCAATGTAGGTCTAATTCTCGATGGGAAAGCGTCGTCCATTGTGTTTCGTGATACGTGTAGATTTGAATCATGTCGTGTATTGAGAGATGACCTCGAGCTATCTTGGCTTGTTGTTCTCTGAATTTCTGTTCTTGCTCTGATCGGAATCTCTCCTGTCGCTCTCGGTTTTCTTCCTCCATCTTTCGCTGTCTTTCAGCCTCTGTCATAGGAGGTGGAGGTGGAGGTGGAGGCCCTGGTCCTGGTCCTGGTGGTGCTGATGATGGGGCGTATGAACCAGTAGTATTTATGGAAGAATGTCGCTGTGGTCCTTTCGGTCTCGGATTACTACCAGATGCAGAAGTACTTGCTGAAGTCGTCCGTCCAGACGTCCAAGCAGATGATGTCCCAGAAGCACTACTCCAAGCAGACGAACTACCCACACCATTCCAACCATCACCCACAATAGTGTTAGCCCTTGTCGGTGGAACACGATTCGTACCAGGTCCAGGACTCGCTGATACACCCGGCCAAGGACTTTCACCAGTAGCACTATTCTGACGCTTTCGTTCTTCTCTCTTTTGAAATTCACTAGCCAAATGTGCTTGTTGTTCTTGGAAGTCTTTGAATCTCTCTCTCTCTTTCGCTTCTCTCGCATCTCTCTCTCGCATCTCTCTTTCTCTCCGTTGTTTATCCTCCCATGCTTTTGCCTCCTCCTGCTGCCGTCGATTCCTCTCTTGAACTTTCTCCCTCTCCCTCTCCCTCTCCTCACGTTCCCGTACCTCGCATTCAATTCGTTCCCTCTCTTTCTTTTCCCAAAGTTCCCTATTCACCTTCTCTGTCTTTTCCCACTCTTGTCTCTGTCTCATCGACTGCTCTTTTAAATCACGTTCCCATTTTTCTTTCTCTCGCTCCCACTGTACTCTCTGTTTCCGCTCCCACTCTTCTCTATACTCCCTCTCCTGTCTCTCCCTCTTCTTCTCCCTCTCATCACCCTTCTCCATCCCATCCTCATCCAACAATTTGAAATTCATCTTATTCAACAAATCCACCTCTCTCTTCCTCACCTCTTCATCACGACCATCCAACACTTTCCCAAGTTGTTGTAATTCTTTCTCTCTCGATTCCAATTTGACCATCTGATCCCAAAGTTCTCTTTCTTGTTCATCGAAATCCTCTTTGGCGAGTGTGATTTCGTCCCCTTTTGCTCTCACCTCTTTCTCTCGCCTACTCAACTCTTCTTCTCTATTTTTCAGTTCAGATTCTCGCAGGGTTAATGATGTTTCCTTATCACTCGCGTCCTTGGCTCTATGTTTTGATTCGAGATCCCTACGTTTTGTATCTGTAGTCCTTCGTTTCAAATCCTCTTCCTTCCTCCTCATCTCTTCTTCCTTTACTTTCAATGCCTCGTCCCTCTCATTCAGCTTTTCTTCCTTCTCTCCAAAACTTTTTTCTCGCTTTTGTACGTCAGCTTGGATGGTCTTTGCGGTGCCTTCCAGCTCTTTTAGAATTTCCTCTCGTTTGGCGACTTCTGCCTCTTTTGCTTCGACTTGGTCTTTCATCGTCATGGCCTCTTGCTTCAACCTGTTGTTCTCCTCTTGTAATGCCTCGACTTGTATCATCTGTTGTTGGATACCGTCTTCGCGTTTTTGAACGGACGCTTCACGGTTCTGGATGGTGGTATCTCGTAGAGCGACATCTTGCTCTCGTTTCTCACTGTCTCGTTCCCGCTGAACAAGTTGATCTTCAAGATCACGTAGTTCTTCTTCCCTTCCCTCTGCATCCTCCATTTGAGCCATTAAATCCTTCCTCTGCTGTTCAACCTCGGTGCTTATCCCCTCTAATACTTGTTCTCTCATCAAAAGATCTGCCTCTCTCTTCTCCACGTCAGCATCCTTGATCTGAGCTCGAACCTCCCTCGTTGCAACTTCACTGTCTCTTTTCGCAATCTCATTTTCTCTCTTTAACATCTCGTTCTCTCTCTTTGAGATATCAGCTTCCCGCTTCATGAACTCGACCTCCTTGTCTTTCATTTCCCTCTCTTTCTTCTCAACGTCGTCTTGGCGCTTTACAAGTTCTTTCAGCCAGACCTCTGCCTCCTCTGCCTCCTCCTCTTCCCTCTTTCTGATCTCTTCGAGTTTCAGTTCCGAACGCCTTCTTAGAAACGAATGGCTTTGGTACAAACCATCATCAAACTCTTCCCCAAACTCTTCCCCAAATCTGTCTCGCTCCCTGTCCCTCGCACCCATCATATAACCACTCATATACGAATCGGAGGGTCGAGTTCTCAATGAATATCCAGGTCTATCCTCCCGATCTTGATACGCTGGCGAATTGGATGTCCAATCTCGCCAACTGGAACTGGGGGCACCGGGATCATGGATATCTGGGTTGGGTGAACGGCCGGGGACAGGGACAGGCTGACTGGAAGAAGGGGTATAGATGTGGCTGCGATGATAAGCTTGTGGAGAGGGGAGCGATTCAACATGGGAATGCTGGATTCGTGAAGGGAGACTTACCGCCGTAATCATCCCGAAAGCGGGAAATCGAGGTCAATCGTGAAAGGGTCTGATGTTGTCGAGCGGGAAGGGGAAGATCGTAGTCGGGTCCGGCGACAAAGTCGAGGGAGTCTGATGCTCGATCGTCATGATCCAGATCGCGATTTCGTGGAGAAAGGGTAGGGTATCGTTCATCATGGTCATGAGGCGTACCGTAGATGGCTATTTCGTCCAAAAGAGGCATTTTGAAATAGGCAGCTGAGGAGGCGGCAGGAGAGGACGACAAAGGGGGTCGGATAGCGGGAGAAGCAGGGGAGGACGACAAAGGGGGCCTCACAGCAGCAGCAGAGGCGGCAGAAAAAGCAGACCTTTTGGCCTTGGATGGATCATGGACTCGCTCTGGGATGGTCTCTGGGGTTCGCAAGGCACTGCTGGTAGACGTGGTTGATCGCATGCTGGCATTGCTGTTTTTTCGGCCGACATTGCTGGGGGATGGAGAATCCTCGTCTTGGGATACTTGGGGTTTCCAGATTTCGTGCACTGATTTTGTGCTGGCGGGGGAGGTGGCGACATGGCGGTCGGACACGGTGCGGGAGCGGTCGAGGGTGGAGGATTTTGTCGGACTGGTGTTTGGGCTCATGCGGACAGAGGTGCTGCGGGGAAGAGAGGACTCGGAATCGCGAGACTTGAGGCGGGCTTCAAGCTCTTTGGGGAGTTTTGGGATGACATAGGTTGAGTTGAGAAACTCGGAGGCCTGTGAATGAGGACGATGCGTAGGACTTGGAGTGGTAGTGGTAGCAGTAGAACCAGAACTTGAACTTGGAATAGAACTTGGAATAGAACTTGGAATAGAACCGGAACTTGAACTTGGAATAGAACTTGGAATAGTAGAACCAGAACCAGAACTAGAACCTGGTATAGAACTTGGAATAGTAGATATAGCAGCAGCAGCAGCAGCAGTGCTGGTACTCTTGAGCTTGGCCATGGCCTCCTCCTGCTGCTTGACATACTCTGGAGACGGCTTGGCCTGGCCAACCTGGAGAGCCCACATACGCTCGCGTCGTTCACGGACGAGCTCAGCCTGGAAAGTGTCGTCTGCCATGCGGTGGATGCCAGGGACGGTGTGGGCGTTGAAGTGGCCGACAAGAGCCTGTTCGTCGGCCGGGTGCTGCTGGATGTTGGCGGCGAGGGAGTCTCTGGCCTCCTGGAGCATAGGCTGGATGTTGTGGTGGATTCTGCGCCTCAGCTGAGCCTTCCAGTCATCGTCGGGCTCGACGGCGGCGAGGGAGGAAGCCTGGAGTGGCATGCCGTGGGAAATCGCAGAGTGCTCCTCCTATTATTATGACCACCCGGTGCATTGCCCTCGACTGCGAGATGGTCGGCGTCGGGCCCAACGGCGCCGAGTCCTCTGTCGCCCGCGTCAGCATCGTCGACTGGCACGGCGCTGTTCTCCTCGACGTCTATGTCCAGCAGCGCGAGCGGGTCACCGACTACCGCACCAAGTACAGTGGTATCAGGAAGGAACACATGCTCAACGGTCCGTCCGTCGACTGTGCCCACAGTCTGTTGCTGACAACGACGGCCCAGCACTCCCCTTTGACGACGTCCAGAAACGAGTCGCAGACCTCATCAAGGACCGCATACTCGTCGGCCACGCCGTCCACAACGATCTCAAGGTCTGTTTCCTTGTCGTTCCGCCACACACACACGCTGACTCCTTCGCCAGGTCCTTCTCCTCTCCCATCCCCGCTCACTCCTGCGCGACACTCAGTACTACGCACACAAGTTCAATCTCACAAAGTCCCGGCGCATCGCCCTCCGCACCCTCGCCAAGGACCAGCTCGGCATCACCATCCAGGACGGTGAACATGACAGTGTCTGTCCCTCCTGCTCGTCTGCCGTGTTTTATTTTTTTTTTGACCCACGGCGCAGGTCGCGGATGCCCGAGCGACCATGAATATCTACCGTCTGCACCGCAACACATGGGAGAAAAGAGCTCCCAAACCCAACCCCGATGCCAGCACAAGCCAGGCTCACAGACGCAAGCGTCCAACGCCACAGAGCGTCTGGTGGCCAAACTTGCCGTAGTATCTAGTGTATTGTATCAATTTGGTAAAATATATTTGCCTCGTGTCCTCCAGCCATGCCCATCCCCACCTCCAGCCTGCACGACTCGCCTCGTCAGCGTGCTCGACGTCTTTGGTCAGACTTTCGTCTGTACGCTATCAAGGCCCACAGGGGCATGATCAGCCGCCGCACTATGGCCCTGCAGGAACTCGCCAGGGAGTGGCAGCTGCAGCCCACCCATTCCCAGCGAGAACGGACGCTTCAGAAAGAAAATCTCGTCAAACTCCATGAAAAACAGCATTTTCTAGAGATGCGCGAAGAATGGCAGCGCATCCTCCACAGTAATGGCCTCCAGCACGAAGACTGGGGCGACGTCACCCCCGTCGAGATGGCGCTCATACGGCAGGTGCTCGGTCCTGACGACATTGAGGACGACGACGGCGACGACAACGACAACGACGACAACGATATCGAGAGCCACAGCATCGCTGCACCACCACTCACCCAGAGTGTGAGCAGCCAGTCGTCCAACTCGTACTACTCGTACACAGCGCCCTGTCTTCCCTCGCGCTCACAAAACTCGTCCTCGTCTGCAAGCTATGCCTTTGTCGACCCCAGCAAATTCACCGACGACGAGCGAGACGACTTTTCCATCGTACGCTCTATCTCTCTTGTTGCCCACAAAAACATTCACAGCCTCTCTTTAGCTGAAATCACATACTAGCTCACCGATTCAGATTCCTGCGCCACGTCCTCTCCCCGATGCCAATACTAAAACACAAACTTCCTCTGCTTCTGCTGCTGCTGCCAAATCTAAACTTCGTCTCGCCTACATCGGCCCTCAGGTCACCACAACCGACTCAGACAACGAGGCAGACGCCACTTTCGCCACTCTCTCCAGAGCCGACCAAATGGCCGCTTACGAAAAATTCAAAAGAGACACTCGCATCCAAAAAATCCACGAATTCCATCAACAAGCCGCTCAATTCGATATCCAACTCGTCGACAACATCAGCAACACCCACTCTGATCAACCAGGCATCACCATCGCGCGGTTGATAACCCAACACGAACAGGCCATGCTCAGACTTCGGACTGACAAGGAGGAAGAACGTAGAAAACTTGTCCATGACGAGCGAAACAGGATGACGATTGAAATCAAGAAAGGAGTAGGTTTGGCTAAGAAGACTTTGTCGTCTGCGAAACCGCTCTCGACTTCTTTTCCAGATTTTAATCAACTGCAGAATGTTCTTGAGTATGCTCCTGACATGTCCCTCGATGCTGCTCTTCAAATCACGCAATTGATCAGCTCTGATTCTCACCCAGCAGTACACGATGGGCACACGTACTCTGGTCCTCGTCAACGTCAAGACTCCATCTCAATCCTAGATCCCACCCGATTCGACACCATCAGTGCCAAAGGCAAACAGCACGGAGACACGATTCCCGCTTCTACTACTACTACTACTACCACCAGTTCCTTGAACAATTTTCATTCTAATGGATACTGGAAACCCCCGGTTCAACCGCCTTCGCCACAAGAAAGCGAGGCCATCACTGATCAATTTGCGAAAATCTTACTTGACCAAGGGAGTCCTATGATGCGGAAAGGAGTTGACGGTGATGGTGATGATGATGATGAGTTTTTTGGTGGTTGGGGATCTGGATCCGTACCTCTTCAACTCAAGAAATCATCGACCAACACCAACACGCCTCAATCAAGTGCATGGACAAAGAAACCTCCCAATCGACAACCATCTTCCTCCTCATCCTCCTCCTCCTCATCTCCAGTCGTAGCACTCACAACTGGACGAGGACCGACTACGACGAAAAAAACAGTTGGCGCATCGAAAAACCGGAATCATTACCCTCACTCTCACCATCAAATTCAAGTCCAGAATCCCAACGACTACAACACCGAAGAGGGGATGGAATTCGTTCCGTCTTCACCAGAGATCACACCATCCAAGAGAGGGCCTTCACTCCTCAGCAATATGATGACCAAAGGTAGAAATGTAGTTGCAGGTGCAGTCGGTGTCGCTCTCGGTCCCATGAACGGAAACGGATCGTATCCTAGCCCAACAGCAGTACCTCATCAACCGAGGAAAAACAATATTCAAATACCTGTCCTATCAGCATCTCCTCCACCTCCCATCACATCATCGACGAAGAAAACCCGTCAGGTCGTCAACAACAAGAAACCAATGTCCATTCCTATCGAACCAAAAGAGGACGAAGACGAAGATGAAGACGAAGACGAGGATGGATCGGAACCTCAACCAACCCCTAGAGCAGTCGCTAGTACTACAAAATTCACTTCTGCCTGGGGATCCCAGAATCATCTCAAGTCGTCGTCCCTCTCCCCCTCACCATCATCAACTACCTTTGCCATGGGTAGAGCTCGTAATCAACATCACGTTAGTTCGTCAAGTGGGATGTGGGATGATATTTCAACGACGCCTAAACCATGTGGTTTGACTATTCCTAATGCGCTCAGTGGTCAGGGTCAGGGTCAGGGTGGTGTTAAAAGGCCGTCTGGTCTTCACCATCAAGTTTGGAACGCAGAAGAAGAAGAAGTGGAAGAAGAAGAAGAGGAGGAGGAGGAAGGGGAAGGGGATGAAGTCGAGGTGGAGGAGGACGAATGGGATTTTCCTGGCTCGATGAATATACAAAGAAATCATGCTGCTACTGCCCCTGCCCCTACTCCTGCTACCGCCACTGCAAAGTTTGGTTTTGGTCCATCGTTCACAGCTCCTCCATCTTCAGCCACGGAGAAAAAGTACATGGTTCCTCCATCAACGAGTGCATGGGGTTTTTCAACTACAACTCCCTCTACCACCACAACAAAGCCAGCCTACCCAAAAACAACCTCCGCTAGCGCTTTTTTTGCTTCTTCTACTTCTTCTCGAAAGCACCAAGTGACGATGGAAGAAATCCCAGACGAATCCGAATCCGAATCCGAATACTTATCTCATCCTCATCACTCTCATCGCCCTCATCCTCATCACCCTCATCCTCATCACCCTCATCATCCTCATCACCTCGTTAACCGTCCCTCCAACTCATCCGTCTACAATTCGCGCGCTATTCTAGAGCCCAAGCCGACTAAACCCTCTTCGATATTGGATGATATTATCCAGTTTGGGAACAAGCCAAGTATCCCTTCCACCACCAACAATAACAACGGAGAGGAAGAGGAGAAGATGGCATACCGTCCTTTAACAGCGAAACACCATCCTCATCCACCATTTCCTCACGGTATCATCAACAACACAAACAACATTCCCGATATTGATCCTGCCGTTTTACAAAGAGCCGCTCTACAAATGAGACAAGGAGAAGAACGTTTCGGAGCTGCTCATGCTAATCCTCATGTTCATGCTCATGCGAATCCTAATGCTCATGCTGCTACTGTTTTGACAAATGGCGTTGTGAAGCCGAAGGCGAAGGCGAAAAAGAAAACGATTCGTGGTTCTTTGATTGGTCGTCGTCCTCGTGGTGCTGGTGGTGCTGGTGGTGCTGGTGGTGGTGGTGATGATGAGGAGGATGAGGGCGAGGGCGAGGGCGAGGATGACGAGAGTGAAGAGGATTTGGAGAGAGAAAAGGGGATTTTGAATTCGCGACAAAAGTTGGAGGATCTCTTTGGCCGTGGCAGTGGCGCTGCCACTACTAAAACTAAAAAAACCCCTGTCGATAATAGCGTCGTCGTGCCAAGTCCCGGGACCCAACTGTCCGCTCTCGAAGCAAGAGCAAGAGGATTGAAAGAGAAAAAAGAACACGAGCGTGAAAGTGAAAACGAAAGTCGATGCCCATTCCAGGAACGGCAAGAACCAGAACGAGATGAGAAAATCAATGTTGTTCATCCTTCTCTTTCTCTTTCTCTTTCTCTTTCGGAAGACAAGGACAAGGACAAGGACAAGGACAAGGACAAGGACAAGGAGAAAGAGGGCGCACCGGTTTTTACGAAATCGACGGGAGGAAAGACGCGTGCAAAAAAGGGAAAAGGGAGAAAATAAAAGTGATGGATAGTGAGTTGGTTTGGTTTGTTTTTTTTTGCTTTTATCTTGTTCCTTCTCCTCTTGTTAGGGTGCTACTAGATTTTTTAATTTTTTTGGGATTCATGTTGGCTCTGCTTTTCAATTCTTCTTCTTCTTCTTCTTCTTTCCTTTTCAAAATGCGCGCGCACGTGTGGGTCTCGTACTTGCTTTTTCCTCTTGTAATTCGAGCCGCGTTTCGTATTGGGGTTTTTTTAATCGAGCTAGCTAGTCGCATTTCGCTGTTAAGAATGGTTAGAATGCTTTCTTTTATGCCCTTATGTGATCGATGTATGACTTATGAATATATGCTATCATGTCCGCTCTTTTCTGTGATGATGGATCCATCGGATGTTGGTGCTTCCCCCCCCCAGGTGAGCCCTGGAAAGCTGGCTTTTTTTTTTGCTCAATTGAAAAGTCTTAGTATGAATTTCAACAAATACATGGACGGCCCATAAAAATCCTCCTCCTTCTTAGAAAACCCCACCTCCAAAGAGAGTTTTCTCCTTTTTTTAATTGATTATCATCATTCTGGGGAATGGTCCAACCACCGGGTGGGGGGCACGGGGGGTTTACATCTGATAACTTCCAGACTTCTTCTTTCCTCCCTTCTTTTTGTTACTTTCCATTTCAAACAGGGGGTTTTGTTTATGTTTCAATGACGAGAGAGGCTGGAACTCACTCTTGAGTATTTTTTCTTTTTTGGTGATTCATATGGAGGGGCTGTTCATCGAGGAGAAACGTGATCTGGGTCCATGCCTCAGGTTTCATCCACTGCATTGCGAAGTTAGAAAAAAAAACGAATTTCATGATTGCGAGAATTTTTTTTGTTCAATCACTCTTATTAATGTAGTGTATAGTAACTTTTTTTTAGAGGGAAAAGATCTTGTTTCAAATCAATTTTTTCTTTTTTGCAATCGAGGATATCATGTTATGAGATTGGGGATTACCGTCAGTTATTCATGCGAGCTTTGTTTGAGGCCTCTGCCCCTTGCCACCCCGCAAGTTGGTGTGTTTTGTCATGACCCATTCAGGGCCCTCTTATTTGAGACGACAAACTCATGAGTGATGTGACGCACTGAAAAGAAAAAAAAGTCCTCTGAACAGGCTATCGCTCCCCGCATGATTAAGTCACACACAGAGAGCACTGATCGATTCAGCTCGAAGAGACCCGTTGTTTGAGGATGACTCCCGTTATTAGAAATCAACGCCAGCACAAAGTAATCTGCAAGGCCTTGTGTAACGTGAAAAAAAAACATCGCGCTGATTGAGTGGCTCATAGAGATAAGGTCATGGAACTAATAACACGCGCCGACTCTGTCGGCAACTTCGCGAATCAGGGAGTCAAATTTCCCAGTCCTTGATTACAAAAAGGGAGAAGCTCCCGCAGATAATAAGGCGCGGTCTGAGAAGCGAGGTTAGTTTTTTTCTTTAGTCAACTATGCTTGTGTCCAAATTAAATGAATAGTCAAATTAAATGAAAGTTTCCTTTCGATGCTTGGACAGCCCACAGAGAGGGAACACAGGTCTAGTTATTAGCGATACAATATATATCTACGAACATCGCTATCCGTCAGATGGCTGGATCACAAAGTTGCCACGGTCGAAAAGCCACGAACGAAAAAAAGCGTTACGAACGCCACACACACATATATATATATACCCTCGCAATGTTACGTCGGTATCAATCAGTGGTCTGGTGGATATAAAATGTCAATCATCGTCCCACAAAAAAAGACCGAGCAATCAGGCAAAAGCCACACTGATTGAGTAACGACGTATTCGACACCTTAATTATTGATTTGGAAAAGCTCGCCGGTATACCATACTGCGTACGCTCAGAGTGCCCTCTCAATTTCGTTGATCAGAAAAGATCCGTTCACCTCCATAGTCACAAGGCCTATCAGGTTCCTGATACGCTAGTCAGGCCCCATTTCGAAGCACACGACAGGCACTGCGCACCACGGAGATAATAAAGTCTCGATCATGATATCGTCGCCAGGCCCCTTTGCTAAGCAATTCTTCATCTGTTTCAGCTAAAAGCGCGTTCAGGGATTTGTTTACATTGAAAGTTAGCCTAGTTCAATCAAACGAGGATGAGAAATGGTGACTACTCAGGGCATTACATAGATTCCATGATGGCGATCGCCTCTTTGAGCTACTGTCCTCAGGAGGGATTGACACAATAATACAGCAGCCCCGCATAACGTTCGTGTACCATATTATGTCTCCTGGTCAAGGCCGGTCATCCCGAAGAGCAGTCACGTAATTCAAAGAATCGGGACTCGGAGTAGAGAGTGACACTGTGCAAGTCTTCCTCGACAGAAGCCATGGGCGCAGTCTTTTCTCAGAATCATCCATAGCAATCAAATGAAGGAAGCATGGACTGGTGCTAACCACGGCTATGGTGGAGGGAACTAGAATGATTTGCTAGCACTCGGCACTTGCCAAGAACCATGCAAGCACATAGGCTATTGGACAACTAATACTATGAACAACAATAACCACGAGCACAACCTATTTTGATGCCTAAAACATGGAAGACCAAGAATCCGACGTGTCCAAACAATGTCATCTCCACTGTAGCATCGACCAACGCAGCTCCGATCAACAATGAAGGTAACCCCAGCTGGAGGAATCCATATGACTCTGAGAAAACAGCAGATAGACTGAGAATCTTTGAAATCGTGAAAATGGGCCATACTGCAGAAACTGTAATCACGCACCTTTGCTGCCAGAACCGAGCTCTTCGTAAACTTTACTAGTGGTCCTTGATGTCTTACGAGGAACTCTAATACCCTTTCATGCCACCTTACTTTCAATGCCTGTGCTCGAGTCTCGGTCTCATTCTGGGTGACATCCTTTGAACTTGATGAATCTGAAGGTGATGGCAGACCCAAGATCGACATTCTCCTTAGTGGATGTGAACTGATGGTCTCACTATCAGCCCTTGCTTCTTGCGGCTGCTCAGTCAGTTCAGCATGGGGGCCAACTGGCTCTAAAGTTGTACCTGGTACAAAGATAGACCGTGTCAAGGGGACGAGAGAGGCCCGGTCGGTGTGCTTTGGGGATTCCTTCAACGGATCGAGCTGAAATGAAAATGGTCTTGTTAACTGGCTAATTCGACATACAAAACAAAACTACCTTGCCCTCCTTGAAAGCATTGGAAATACGCTCGCATGATGGTCTTGTATTAGGACTTTTATTCAACAAACCTTCAAGTAGTATGAGGAAATTTCGGGATATCCTGCGAGCCTCGAACGTGAGGACGAAATCTGGATTTGCTTTAAACCTTGACCACATCGTAAGATTTATGTTCAAACTCGACATAAATCACATGCCCAGGATAATCCAACACCTCTTGTTCCAAGAGTCGTAACTTTTCCGCTTCTCCAATTCTACTTTTCCTCTCGGGATTCTGATTACTGCTCAAATTCTCATCCTTGTCGCCATCAGCGGCATAACTAGAGAAATTAATATGCAATTAGCGAGAGAGTGAAGAATAGACACACCGATACGGCAGTTTGAAAAATAGAAGTTTATGAAGAATCATGCCAAGAGACCACATATCAGACTTGGAATTGACATCATGCAAAACACCATTAGGCGATGGAACGGATTCAGGCGAGGAGTATTCCAGCCTGGACATCAATTCAGCAAGCTGATTACTCTGATTACCACCTACGTACGTTCCCGTATTTCCAGATCGAACTGGGCTGTTCCCGATCATTTCGCGTGAAGTACCGAAGTCTGAGAGCATAGCTCTGGGACTGGATGAAAGTTTAAAGGTCGGCGTGAATGCTAAATGGGATACGCACATAAGTTTGCCTTCATCCCAAGTTAAGAGTACGTTCCCTGGCTTCAGATCCAAATGTAGTATAGAACGATCATGCTGCAGAAAGTGAGAATGGATAACAAAATTTCTGATCTGTTACTCACAAGAAAGTAAAGTCCTTCGACTACATCACGGAACAAGCTCTTTACTTCATCCGCGCTCAATAAATGGACTGCCTTCAGGGACCGTGATCTTCTCCCTAGTATCCTTCCATCCGCGACAGGGGTCTCGCGTCGCATACGCTCTTGCTCCGCTGGAGTAGCTCGTTGATACGCTCGGAACGCTCGAATACGGGCAGAGCGGGAATGTAGATCCGGAGTTGGCGACAGAACATCATTGGGTGCATTATGGGATTCTAAAACCTCCGTAGACGTATCGGGGTTTGGGGACGAATAAAAGGCACCGAAAGGGTTAATATGTACATGAGGCGATCCGCGACCTAGACGGATATCAATGAAATCATCCAAACTACCCCCCTCCGCCCATTGCATCAATACATGGAGAGTCGGTACCCGTGGTCCAAAGGAAGAAAACTGGCAAGTTTCAAGCCACGCATGACTGGATCGGGTGAATCAAAACGAAACCCAGGGCAAGGCAAAGTACAAACTGGTATGTGATGATATTCGGATGATGCAATCTCTCAAGCAGACGCACTTCTCGAAGAATGGCGAGTAGATAGGAATGGGACTCTCCGACCGCGATCTTTTTGACTGCAAAATGGCCTATACATGACAGTGAGTAGAGGAGTCAGTGCAATATTCAAGGACGAACCGAGTTTATTTCCGTCTAGCACATGCTGTGTATCAATGTCTTTAGCATGAACTGCTGAGGAGATCCAATAGCTTGTCGGTCAACCATATTGTGTCGACCAGCCCTCTCACAAGCCCATGAGCTCAATTAATTGGGCTCACTCACCTGACACAGATAGACCGACCCATTGGCTCCCATACCGAGCTTGTAGTCCTCCTGAAAAAAGCGTTTGAAGTAGCCTTCTGCCAGAGTGTTGGGAGGAAATGCTCTGGAAGTTCCTCCGCTTTGAGAATCTGCAGGTCCACTGTCCTCGTGAGCCGTGAGTGATGGCGGAACAGAAGTGTTCTCATTCGCAGCGGCCAACAGGTGAAAGTAATCAGGTTTGCGGGTATGATGCATAGGATCGACTACGTCGAAATCACTGTCTTCTGTGAAATGCTCAAATCCCTCAGGTAGAGCACGTCTGCAATACGGACAAGCGTTGTTTCGCACGGTGAGATCATGGCTACTTGAAAAACGACTAATCGAAAGAGCATGGCTTTTGGGATTATAGAGAACAACCTGGTTCGAAGAGTGCAAGATAGGCTGCCAATCTTGTTCCTCGGAGGGAGAATGCAGAGAGACTATTCCTCCTGGAAGAGAAGAGAGGAGGTTGTCATCAGACGCAGACATTGTAACTACTCTCTGTTGGTGACACCTGGGAAGAACGTAAGGTCTAACACTCATTCCATGATAGCAACATACAATTACTTTTCGTAATATTTTCAGGAACACAGAGAATGTGTATGTCGATAATAGTGCATCGACTGACAGCGTCGATGTCAATCAATAGGAAATTAGCATAGTAAACCCCAGGACATGTCATGAACCACAGGGACACTCGCCATGAAACACGTGAAGGCTCGTGAAGACTCCCACACTTGTTATTCAAAGACAATGTTCAGATGGACTCTTCTTCTTCATCAACACTCAAGAGTGTTTCAAAGGACATTGATAGATAATATCAATCTTGAGCTATGTCGGGTCCTAATGTTTAAAGATTTTAAAGTCCGTTTTCTTTTTTTCGAGGGAATTCTACATCGAAAAAACATGCCTCGAAAACACATATCGGTCTTCCCTTTTCTTCACCTGGAAACGAGTAGAGTTTTATTTTATTAACACTCACAAGGCTAGCCAGTAGAGAGAGGCATTCAATCTTGGACTAGGAAAACCGGAAAAGACTGCGAACAGCCGATACGTATCATCATCAAATTGACAGTACCACACGCGTGCCACGAAAATTCAAGACTTACATTTGTAAAGTATCCAAGAAGTACGGATACCGGCAACAAGTAGGTAATAATGCTGTGCCAGGTTGTCGTGCCAACTGAAAGGACTTAAAATCATCACCGACTAATGCAGCAGTTATATGATAATATACAATATCATTACTCAGCCATCGGAAACTAGTAGCCACTGCCTACAACGTAATCAGGGGAGCCGGCTATGAGGATGAAGTCTCTAGTTCAGTCTGAAAAATGGACCTGTCACTCAATCATAATCTATTAATTGGAGCTCTCCTTCCACTCACACGGACAGAGCGACAACTGAAATCCTATTGAGATACTGCCGAAACTGTGCTTCCTCGAGGCAGGAGAGTAGGAACTCCCCCGTCGACATACATTCTTGTTTCTATGAGAGCTCAATAGAACTTTACACTAACGTGAGATGATTTGAAACTCAGAGTGGGCTCAACACATACACCGACCCCTCATCAGCCAATGGCATGCCTTTAAAGAGGAAAGCCGTGCGTTCTCACACCTCACATCCCTTCCAAGCTGACTGGATGAGTGGCTTCTTGATCACAGAAAAGGATAGCGATCTAAGCGCCGCCGGCGGGCAGATCGTGCCCAAGTGGCGTTAGGCTTGACTTCTGAGGCAATTTAGGGCGTCTTGTGCCTCAATCGCAAATTCTAAACCTTTCCGTGTCGAGCAAACCCCGAATATCCATCAGCTCTTACATCTTATTCGCCAGCGAACCGTCGAATCCAGGGATTTATAAAGGGATTATATGAACCGTCTGCTCCGCGAATCTAATTCGAGAAATACCACCAGTATGTATATGAACTGACCAATTGTGACAGCGCCGAGGCTCCCGAGGGCTGCTGATTTGGCCGACCCGGTTGATGTCTAAACTCGTAGTAGGCGATAATGGCGGTGTGCCAAAGAACGTGTAGAGCGGTGAGATAGGCTCTCAACACAGGTCCGTAACTCACTGAGGGCGGGACTTTAAGCGTAGATTTTACCTAACAGCAACGGTCGGTGTCAACACTTGGATTGATGCCCGTATTCTGAGCATCTTCTAGGCGCTCGAAAGTAGTCGGCACGTCATTACGAAGCACGTGCTGAGGATGCATCCGCAGAGAACACGGCTAGAAGACCAGCCAATTTTGGTAAGTCCGTGTTCGAGGCATTTCGGGATGTCGATAAATGTTTATAATGGAACCGCAATGAGCATGAAATAGCGTTCCGGGGGATGTTCGCGAGTTACTCCTCGGATGGAAATCACATCTTGAATGATGGCTAGACACAATGCGTACAAATCGCCAGTCTAATCAAACTTTTTCGGTGAAAATGAAAAAGGTCTTGGGAGCCAAAGTAGATGGATGAACGGCCGTAATATGGAGAAGCCATGGAGAAGCCACCGAATGGATATGATTGTGGAGAGAAACCCGTCGAATAAGTCAGGTCATTAGGTGCTTCCAATTGATAACACACATTTACATATCGAGGACTTGAACAAGCGCCACTAAGCAAGGCAGAGTTAAAATAAAATCGCATGCCAGACTAGAACCAACATATTCAGAGCTTTTGGGTGCAGCTTGTGTTCATGGGCGCAGGAATGTCTGGCACAGAGGGGCCAGTCGTGGAAAAAGACGCGCAAAGGTTAAGAAGCAGTATGACAACCCCCATGGCATTCCGAGAGTTCTTTGAGTCTCACACTGCTTCAACTCAAAACTACTCCACCAAGCGAAGATTGTGCGTAGAATGCTCAAGAACGGCAGAAAATTGGCTTGAACAGGAAAATCTTGGAACCAGACAGGCGGAATTCGTAACATGGAAGGATAGTACAGCTGTTTGGCCGAAAGAATGAGATTGCCATGGTTCTGTTGAAGTAAGTTAGAAGCACCTGTGATGGTCAGTCCGAGGAACAGCTTCCCTCCACGTGATGATAGAGCAAGATATTTCAAAAACCTGGTAAAAGTTTACAAGACAATTGGATACCAACCTATAGATTGAGCCGGGTATCTAGAACTTGAGCTCCATGGAAGATCGCCCTATTCATGCGCGACTGATATTCCAGAAACCAGAGTGAGTGCCGCAAAGGTAATCATGCGTATTCCCTTTTCCGGAAACGGCCACCCGTCGGAAAAAATCTAATCTATTCACATGCTCACAATGCCCCGTTTGTAATTTCTCCACTTGTGATTTCTCAACGTCGATCAGAAAATGTTTACTTTGGCACACGGCTCCAGCAGAGACAACAAGTATATCCGATTGCTACGCACTTGTAGTCTCAACTTTTTTTTCCGCATTGATCGAATCAGCAATGAAATATATCGACACGACTTTTTATCCTAGTAGTGAAACACCTGCTCGATAGTAGTCGTTTCTGATATATGATAATCTTCCCTTTGGCAAAAAGCGCCCACAATCAGGAGCGTCCCTAAGTTGTTCCCGAACAATCCGTCAAAAGCCTTCATCGGTTCGGTTGCGTATCGCCACGACCATGTTTCGAAACATCTTTGGGGTCTAAAGCCGGTCTGTGCGAGCTTATGCCCGTTCATCTACACGAATCAGCTGCCTAGTTGGAATTACAGAGGTTTTCTCTGTTCATCTATCTTCCGAGAAAGAAGCTGAAGAAGCCCTCAATTATTTTCATGAATTTTTCTAATTGGCCCACCTCACCCATTAGTTCTGTTACTAAACACAGCCCTTCTCATGAACGGTCGCATAATTACTTTTACTCTCAAACCCTCCCACTCTTGATAGTTATGCATCCCCTGAAGCGATTCCCCCCTGACATATAAATCGGACAGCATGAGAATTCGACCATATGAATTGTTTCAGGGTTACGAATATATGCAAGGAAACCTTCTGATCGGTTATCGCAATATACCATATGTGATGCCGAAAGTAGTGATTTGTCCTGTGTTTCTCCCGATTGTGACCCGTTTAGAAAGAATCAGACTGCCCTCTTCAAAATTTCTTTCACATCCGAAAATACTCGCGACATTTAAACTGGGCAAGGGGCATTAGTATACAAAAGGATTCACTATGATTAATATCTGTCAGAAATAGAATTCTGTTCGAAGCGAACCTTGAAGCCTGGTTTCTGGCAACGCCATAATAGCCTTGTCCTGGGAGAAAAACGTTCTTCTTCGAGTTTCATTAATTTCAAGTTCGACATTATAGGGATCGACTAATGCACATGCCGTTAGTGCTCGAGTAGAGAATCTTGTTTAGAGAAAAAAGAACTCTCGCTATTTCAAGAGACGCAATTCCACATACAGTCTCAAATATGAACGATGAATGTTTTGGTCCCCGACTTGACGGACATCAGAGAAGCTAGCATCGAGTCTTGAATACACCGATTTCGTACGGTAGGCTTGACAGGGCATAACGCTATCACTTAAATTGATCACATCAATGTCATGCAATCTCGTAGCCTTCCGGATTCTGTGGACGGAAGGACTTGAGAGAGAACTTGAAAACCCTCTCACACATTTCAATTAACATCATTATAATTGCTTCAATGTCTTACCATCCCATCTTTTTTTACTTGCTTACAAAATCTCACTGAGCTCCATCCGCCATTTTGGAAAAAAGAAACGAAGAACAAACCAACAACGAAGAGAGACATGATCCATTTGCTGTTGTACGCACGTATAGACATCTCTCCAAAGGATCATGTTCGAGAAATAGACTGATTGCAAAAAACGGGTAGATATACCCGTAACGAGCTTCTCTATACTGTTTCGAAAGGGACCCAGACTTTTGGAACACTCATTCTCATAGACACACACACACTAATGAGGCAATGACAAACCCCTTCTGTTCGCTTTGGAACGAAGGGGAAAAAAAACAATTTGCACTGCAATCCTGTGACCTGGTGTTTCTCTTCGGCGAGAACGGCTTCGGCGCTTAATTTGTCACTATCAGTCATGCGCAGCAAAAAAATCTCTGGCTGTGAATCAACGGTACCATCACTGAGACAAAACCAACCTGCTTTGTTCCCCATCGCCAGTCAGTCAGACCCCACACTTGTCTCTCATTGATTAAAAAAGTTGTCGTGGCTTTCGGTGCCGCACTGGAACTGTCTTATACTTGAATGATGCCCCTTGATGTACTCAGTCCCCTTGATCCACCTGCAAAGCCCGAATCAAAGACCTCATCGGCGAGCACGACAAACTTCAACCTTGTCCTCCTCTGATTCAATGTTTGACAAAACGGCAAATCTGGCAAGTTAGAGAGAACGCGTTGTCAAATGCACAATTATTCTTCGTCCTTGTCTCATAGCACGAGAAATAGCATATCCTCTCTTGCCTCTTACCAAATAGCGCTATATCTTAGTGCTGTTTTTCACTACCTTATCAGCATATAGATCGACCTAATTAGTCTCTGATCATTATTTATTTGGTCTCCCATGATCACGTGAGCAGCATATCTTTTCCCTAATAAGTTAACTTACTGAGATGCAGGCTATCGATCCAGCACCAAAGGCATTTTCAAATTTAAAATGAGAAGAGAAAGAGAATTACATTGCTTGCACTCCTTATTTGGTTAGTGGTGCTACAAAGTCATGAGATTAGATTATCAGTATATCAAGTCACATTAGTTTTCTAGAAAAGTGACATGAATTTTTCACACAGAGAACCGAGTCGAGACCCTCTTGATGGTATCCAGTAGATTGGCTCTGGGAGAGTAATACCCTGAAATGATTGTTAAGTAATAAAAATGAATATTATAAATGTAGTAGACAGTACATTATAGGGTGCAATCGAGTTGTGCTGATAATGGATATAGATGGAAAGAGACGCCACCCGATCACGGAATGTTTTTTTTTGTAATTTTACAAACGAGTTGTCGTGTGCTCGTCGTATGCCCCCCCTCTCCCATAGATATAGGTATATCTACTTTTCTCTCTCTTCCTATACAGAAATGAGGCGTAAAATCATGGTTTATATTTGATAAATATCTAACATTATACCGAACTCTGCATCGCGTTCTATTTTGAGAATTCGGTCCGGTTCAGAGTTATTCCATTTCGTATGTTTTATCTGTTTCACGATTTGTGACTGGTTTTGTGACTAGAGGACACGGAATTTGGACAGCAAGGCATGAAAGTCTCAGGCGGTAGGAAAACGAAAAAAGGAGACAGAGGACCTGATATCCTGTCTGGTATCATGGAGCTTTTCATAGTTTGATTCCTCTCCAAATTGGTGAATATTGCAGAGACACTACTCAGGAATTGGTTGTTTGCTTATGTATGACATGTCAGGGTAGTGAAGTAGTCCACGCGGTTTCCAAATTATCTCAGATTGAAAACAATCCTCAATAATGTATATCAAAGTTAGTATCGGCGGATAAGGCGCAATCATTCCAGGCAATTACAAATACCAAAATTGGGGTAGGCCCTGCTGAGTCACCTGCTCAATGCGATTGCTGCCTTTTTGCATATCTTTTTCATTGCTCATTAGCAAGTGTAGCTCCGATACAATCATATAAGAGCGAGCGCATACCGGATCATTTCATACTAGTCTACTTCATCCGACATGAGATGCGCTTTTGAGCGGACTCGTAAGTTGGATGACTACTGTCTCAAGTATGGTTTGTGGGCCCCGCTCTTGAAAAGAAGAAGAACAAAATTGTTCAGCGCCTCATGAAGGTCAATGATACAATTACAATAAAGGACTAAGCTTAGAACAGTGCTATACTTGGGAAAGAGTATGGCGATGGGAAAGGCAATTCTTCCTCAACTTCAACGCTTCGTTTTCGATAATTCGACGCTACAACCTATTCATCAACGATTTGTCAAGTTTTTCTTTTCGGCCATCGTGTGTCCAAGATCTCCGCGAGAGGACGGACGGCGGCCGTTGAATTTTTTTCAAATTGGATAAATAATATCTTTCACACGACCCTACATTTATCTTTTTGACTGATGGATGATTGGCGATTTGGGCTGATGGCATTTCTGGTATTATAATATAATAAGATAGCAGCTCTGCAAACACGAGGCAGACATCATTGTCGAGTGCTGCATTTGCGGGGACCAGAATGTAGTCATAAGACCAGGCTGGTACGGTATAGAATGTTGATTTGCTGAGGGCTGAGATAGCCTAGACTTCATTTGGGATAGTCAAAGAGTTGGACAATGAGCTTACTTGAGCAGCATCTCGTGAGGAAATTCCCACGAGAATGAATAAACGAGATATAATTGAGATAAAGAGAGGATTGGCAGTAAGACGAGGACGCTAAGTAAGAGAGGATAGGGCGAGGGGAGAGCGCTGAGAAGCGGGGAAGAATGCAGTCGACAGCGAAGAGAGAGACGTTTCGGGCGCAGGGGGTGGGAATATGGGTGCCATAAGTGTAAACTGGTCGAATCGGGAAGGAGAACTAATCGATCTGTGTTCATCTTGTATCTGAGATGGAGATGGTTTCCTTGGCTGTTGGCGAGAAAATATAAATGGATATGCTCTGTCTGCTGTCTGCATCCCGCCTGTGCAGTTCCTCTTACTCGCCGGCTGCTCCATCATGGCTATGCCTCTGCGCACTGAGTTGGAGTATGTGAACAGCCTTGTGGACGACGATGCAGAAAGCTACGTGGACGAAGACGATCTCCGGGACATACGACTCCACCACTGGCTCGACAATAGTGAGAGTAGAGACATGATGGAGGATAGTGAAGTAACACGTGCGGACTCACCTCTGCTTGGATTTGACCACCTTGCCTTGATGTCCGGAAGGGATGCCCAGTTGGCTGACAAGGTTTGTCGCCGACAAGTGATGCTGGCCTGACTGACGCCCTTTCTAGCCTCTGCCGGAGTTGCCGCCTTCGCTTTCCCGTCTCCGCTCGTATTCTGCTGCGTCTTCCACCGTCACCCATCATCCTATTTCAAGGCCCGCCGTGATTGCCGCCCCGGCTGCCGTCCTTCATCGCCGCCGCCCGTCCAACAGTTCCTCGTCCTCCGCCCCGTCCCGCCGTCCTTCACTGGCTCACAGGCCATCGCTGGTGCTGCTGTCCGAGTCTGTGCCGCTGCCGCCGCCTGTGGCCCGGGAGTCTGGTCGCCTGCATTCCATTGCATCGTCGCTCTCCATTGGTGCCAACCGTAATGCGGTCTACATTGACTCTGCGCAGGTCAGCTCCCGGCTGGATGAGTGGCTTACTTCGGCGGAACGGGCCGTGCAGCAAAGTGTGCCCCCGCCCCCGAACACTCCGATGAGCCCGTATTTCAGTCCGCCGGCGTCTTTCTCTCAAATCTATGTTGGCAAAAACCCACCAGGAAGACGTGGTGACGGAGTGACAGGTTCACTTTCTGCCCGTGGACTTGTGTCTCAGCCGTCCCTTGCGTCTCTCCCCAGTCATGTTCTTTCGTCCCAGCCTTCTACCTCGTCCATCGGGCTTGCCTACCAGAACATGCTGCCCCTTCGCCTCTGTCCTTCACCACCCACTGCCTCCCGTTGGTCTCTCACCAGTTCTGTTGCAGAAAACATCTCTCGGGAAAAAAAGAAACAAAAGGGAGGTGCACGCAAGCGCCTTGCCTCGATCATATCTCGATTCACCGGCCACAGTCCTAACAAAGAGGTCAAGCAGCAATCCGAGGCCAAGCAACAACCTCAACCTGAACCCGCACCTGAACCCGCACTTGCTCCTCCTGCCCTTGACCATCTTGCTGTCCGTGGCCGCTCCATCTCAAATGCCTCTTTCAGTCCACCTCCAAAGATCAAGTCAAAGTCCAAACCCCCTTCCCTCAAATTACAGCCGTCTAGCCCTGCTCCGTCGTCTCCTCGTTCTCCAATCCCCTCTACCCCAATCCCACCAAGTGTTCCACCCAAAGTTATTTCCCCTGTCGTGCCTTCCTTCACTCCTGTATCTCCTTCCCCTGTCAAAGCTTCCTTTCCCTCTACCTCTACCCGTTTTTCCGTTTCCACCTCCACCACTAGCACCAACACAGCAAGCCCCTTGATGCCCACTACTCCCGTTCTCAATGACGCCCTTCTCTCGTCACCCGCCCTCAAGAACGCAATTTCCGTTCCGGTTCTTTCTCATGCCTATGAAGGCCCTGGACTCATCAGACGCGATGGCAACTTTAGAGAGCACGTCCCCTTGTCACGTTCAAAGACGTATGACGATGAGGATCTCGAGGCTGATGCCAAGTATTATACCCAGCGTGTTAATCGACGAACTGCTGAAGGCGAACGCAACCTTAGATTGGATGACATAACAAATATGTTGGATCGCGATTTCAACGGTGCCTCCCAGCCGAGTCCCCAATTGGCCCCAGTGCCATCACGTCCTCAGGGTCTCGTCAACCATCCCAGGGATCATGGCCGAATCGGTGCCACCGACAGGGCTTGTCATAGTAGCCGAGCGTCTCCACTTCATTTCCGAGCATCCTCAACCGTGTCCCGGTCCTCTTCTATTCAGCGAAGGAGTGTTTCTGGGCCACAAGCAAGTTCACTCAATGTATCCACTCCACCGCTTCCGATCAGGAATGGGTTCCGCAGCTTGGCGGCTCGCATGGGTATCATGAATACTGTGCCTTCGTCTCAATCACATGCTGGTCCTGATTCCAAACGTAAACCCCTTGCAAGGCTGATGTCAAATAGCAAGCGAAAGGCGGGCAAGAGGCGGCTTGTCATTAGTGGTGTTGGTCATCAACAGGAGGAGGTTGATGCGGTGACAGAGTGGTGTGCTTCAATCGGTGAAATCAGGACTATGGTAAAATTGACAGACAACGCAAGTGCTGCCACTCAGGACGGTCCCCACCAAGATGTCTGGATTGTTGACTTCAAGAAGAGTAGCATCGTTGAAAGTGTCAGTGGATCTGAATTGTCACTGGATGCAACCTCTGATGTTTCATTTTTAGGCGACAAGCTCACAAGGTGAAATTACGATCAAGGGAGCAGGTACTGTTCGCATCTCCTGGGAGACAGCGACTAAACCGAAACTTGGCTTTAAGATGGGATGGATCCCTTGAAACGCGCTCACCAAACTTTGTCTCTCCATTTTCTCCTCATGCGCTTCCTTCTTCTGCACCTCAAACCTCAGGACGTGTCCACTAAGAAAAGTGTCTGGCACAAAATCGGTCATGGTTCGTACGTTGCTATCAGAAAAAGAAATCAATTTATCGTTGCAAGTCTCGCGTTCCAATTCGCATCTTATCGCATTTTCGAAATCAAGGCCCTCTATGCAATCCTATAGATCTTGTTCATTGCTCTCTGATTCGCTCTCTGTGCTCCTTTTGATGTGTCCATAATCTGTTATTCTTCTTTTTATTGCTCGATGAGCCAATTACACCGACACATGGATAACTCTCATCCTCCCCCACCTTTGACCGCTTCTCGTGCACCGCGGAATTTATCTGGACTGGCTACGTTTGGATTTTGTTGTAACATTCCATGTTCAAACGGCCGGGCTCTTTTGTGTTTCCCCTTCTCCATATCGTTTCCGTTCAAACGTTCTTTTCTAGTGTTGTGTATCTCAAACAACGTTCATTTGTACTATCGTCGTGGCTCCTCAATCGCCTCAATCACTGCCACCGCTCTAATCGCCCTCCTTTCATTCGTCCCCTCCTGAACGCTCCTTGGACCACTTTGGAAAATCGGTTCGGTTGTAGATGAAATATCTCTATCCTTGGTATATCGATGTGGATGACTTTGGATCTCTATTTGAGCTACATGTGACCCGTTGTATCATTTGGATTCTGTTGTATCTGTTCTTTGGACAACTAACCGAAATTTCTTGTTCCATTTTTTCTTTCTTTTGTCTCGTCTTTTTTTTTTTGTCAATCCTTTTCCCTTCCTTGTTTGTGTTTTTTTTCTTTTTCCTGCGGTATGACATCCTTGGCGAACTGGATTCGTAATTCGAGAGAATTCTTCATCATCTAACCCTCCTCCGTCCTGTGTCTTGGTGTTTCTTGTAATTCAATTTTTTTTTGATATACTATGCTTTCCTTTCAGAGTAAATAAATTGTCAATGCCGATATACAAATACATATCGAATGCTATCTTTATGTTTTTGAGTGTTGAGTTTGAATCATGATTACTGGTGAGTAGGGAGATTGTGATGAGTGGTCTATGGGTGCATGCATAATGATCCTGGTCTACTTGTTCAGTTTTGGGAGAACACGCCATTCAGTTTCTAACTTGGTGTGTATGTAGGCGGTTGGGATTGTGTTCATCTTTGTAAGTAGAGTTCTGTATTTATATACGACAGGCAAACAGGTGCTAAGATGCGGTGGGTGCGTTACATACTGACTACGGCCAAGCTACAGGGGTGGTCTACTGGAATCGTTCCGAGTCAGGTGTGAATATTGGAGATGTAGTCTTTGTAAGTAGAATACTTGCATCGTTTTTTCCAACGTGACCACACCCGATCATAAAAGCTAAATACCTAATTGACGCTATTCTTGTGTTAATCTGACTTACTTTTTTCTTTTTGAGAACAGATGAGTCTCTTTCATATGAAAAACGTCAAATAGGGCCTTCTACATGATCATTACCCAAAAGAACAGAAATTGAAGGTCATTTTGTGATGCTTGTCAGGCCATAGTACGGTTGACAATTACGGTACTGTCGGCTCGAGAACTTGTCACTTTTGTATATAGCACCTGTCTTCTAAAGAAGTGACATAAAAAAATAAACTAAGGGAAAGAAACCCGCTGCATCAAGTTGTGGCTACCAGAACAATAGGGAATGGAAGTTCGGGATCTAAGATATCGGCCTTGGTGGGATCGATTTTTGCCTTAGATCATTTGCAAGCTCTCTCTCTCCACTTTCTCTCTCGAAATATCCAGAAAAGATGTTTTTTTAAAAAAGGAAAGAAGAAAAAAAAGGACACTGAGAGCAATTTATAGATCGAATCAGACTCGATACAATGAACCCACAATGTTGTGTGACGTAGTGGCGTTGGGCAAATTACCCAGGAGGTGGTGGCTAGAACCTGATTCGAAAAAAAAA
>Ga0153955_100029_pt1 | contig 107426 bp, 125 predicted proteins | sample TSFL039MetaG_FD_104744 | JGI IMG/M metagenome (GOLD analysis project Ga0153955, IMG submission 104744) | Attine ant fungus gardens microbial communities from Florida, USA - TSFL039 MetaG | ecosystem: Host-associated > Fungi > Mycelium > Unclassified | place: USA: Florida, Wekiwa Springs...
ACCTGGATACTGATACCTTCGTGCCGTTTTCCTTTTATTTTCTTTGCTTTTCACCAGTCATCACTGCCACTCATGACAATGTCATGCTCCTTCGAACATACCGCTACCCTACCTATCTACTACCAAACTCCGACCACACCTTCCTCCATGCCTCCTGTAGACACATCCTGGACATTGGGTCCTATTTGAGGCCCTCTTAGCACTAGTTTGCTTGTTGCGGAATATAAATGCTGAATCAAAATCACGTGAACGATTTGCATCACGCCGAAAGCTTAGCGCGTCTTACCAGAGCTAGTCCCAGCCCTTTTGTGGCTTTGCTCAAAACATCACCAGAATGTTATCATCTGCTTATAAGCAGGAAACTCCAGAGAATCAAGACGAGCCACTGATACCTGAAGTCTACCTTGATTTCCCTTCACAACGACTTTATTATTTCAGCCTTGGGGCACTATGTCAGGTGTGTATTTTACTCTAGCCTGCCACTCATCACCGACGTGGAACTCAGAGTATCAAATTATTTGACCTTATCTGGCTGCTAAGCCGGAGTGACAGTCGACCATCGCTTTGTCGGAAGTGGATAATTGTCGACTGCCTTCTCATTGGTGCCCTTTGCCTGTTGCACATTCCACGCTTGACTTGCAGCAAAGCAACAATTGCTCTTCTTCTCTTTTCTTCCATTTTTCTTGATGGTCTTATGTTTGGTGGCGTCAGTCTCAACGTGGGTTTTTCCAAGAGTTTCAGAACCTCGCAGAGTAGACCGCCTGGTACAATTCCTTATTATTTATTTGTGTCGACTCTGGCTTATATCATTTAGGGACACTCGAAATCACTTCCAACTCAAAATACTTCTCCTTCGTCAATGTCCCCGCTCTCCTGAGCTTTGGACTTATTCAGAGCTCTAGCGATGACCAAGAACAACATCTCCTTGGACAACATACAGTTCGTATGTCACCGATAAGCACTGCGCACTTAAATCCCGATGCCGAAAAGTATTGTCTCTCCCACTTGTCAAGCTACATGCTTCTCCCAGTGCTTCTGAACAATACTAATATTGCTGGTCTCAAATACTCTGTTAGCCCTCTAAACGCACCTACAGACAAGGACTTCGTTAATGTCACTGCCAAAGACCTTGAAAAAAATCTACAGGATTTTTTGCAGCTGACGTCCGTTCTTTCGCCTCAAACACATCCTAAAGTAGAAGAAGAAGAAGATGATGATGATGAATATAATGATGATGACGACAACGATGAAATTAGCCTCAAAACGGGCCTTCCAACATTACAGAAGTCTCAATCTCTTGTTTATATTCGTATCTCAAAGCCCGGAATTTTTCGACTTGAGCAAGTCTGGGACATAGCCCACAATGAGGCACGCGTAACTCAGCCCTCGGAGGTGGTAATTGTCCCTTGTCCTCAGGTGGCATTCGTGGATGCGAGCAAACAAACGGATAGGGATTCTGTATGGTGTTCAGGTCAAGATAACAATCTGGATCTCTTGATTAGTGTCACGGGAGCCCCCCCACTCAGTCTGCGTTGGCTGAAGACTATCAACGGAAGGAGAGATCAATATCTGGTAGAGGGCATTGAAGGGGATTATCGCTTGAGTCTGTCAGAAGAGGATCACAAGGGGTTGCAATTGGCGAGGAGGAATATCGAACCTCAAACTGTTGAGATACCTCTTTCAATTTCTCTCAATGAGCCTGGAACGCATTTATATGCGCTTGAAGAGATTGTTGATGGTCAGGGTAACTCAGTGTCCGTTGGTGCTGATCCAGCTGCTGGGAGACTTGATGTAGTCAGCAAGACCAAGACAACTAGATCCTTCGTGGTTCTAGGTCGACCCGTGGTTTCTTTCAAGAGCTGCAATCTTCAGAATCCCAAACCCCTACTTATTGGGTCATATTCTGAACTGGAGCTTACGACAAAGAATTTGGACAAGTTCGATGCACCTTGGGAGGTTGCTATCCGTTATAAACCGCCCCAGGAGTCGATCGGTGGATCAATATACTCAAATCTAAAGCCTTGGAAGGAAGTTCTGAAAACTCCAGGTGAGAAGAAAAACCTTACAATTAGAGCAAATGCTCCTGGAGAGTACATCGTTACTGGCATAAAGGGGAAGGTACGTACCCCACGCGTGTATTGGTTCTCTTGAACTTATGATATTATAGTATTGTCACGGAGACGTACTTGCTCCTGATGTATGTCCAGTTGTTGAACAGCCGAAACCTTCTGCCCATATTGAATGGAAACGAATCTATGAGTGGTGAGTGTGTTGATCTCAGAGTTATGCTATCATTTATGTATCTCTCAGTTCTGGAGACACCGGTGTATCCGCGTCTTTAGTTCTTCATGGGCAAGCACCATTCCGTGTCTACTACACAGAACAGCGCGATGACCAGCCACCCCTGGAGCGCTCCATGGTTTTCTCTCACTCACGCGGAGAGTTGACAATGCAGCCCGACAAAAGTGGTCATTACATCTTTACCTTCGTTTCGATCAGTGACTCGAACTATGCCAAGGTTAAACTGGACGGACCTATTATCGATCAAGTTGTCCATCCACTTGTCTCGGTTGAATTTGCAGGGTCTGCGTCAAAGAAGACTATAAGCAGTTGTGCAGGAGATACCGTTCCTATCGATCTTGAACTCAAAGTAAGCACATCATCCATCCATACTTACATATGCAATACTCAGGGGTTGATCTTAGGGAACCGGACCGTGGAATGTTGAATTTCAGATTATCGGACCCAAGGGCTCAGACAGTTTCCGTGTTTCTGGTGTTAAAGACTCTCGACACCGTGTTCAGATACCCATCCCTGAGGACCTTCGACAGACCAGTGGTATTTTCGAAATCAATTTAGGTATGTGCTCTTACTTAAATTATGAGAAAACAATGCCTATCTTTCTGTGTAGTCAGTGCTGAAGATAATTATTGCAAACGGCCAGTCAACGTTTCGGGTATCGTTGTTTACGTCAAACGAACATGGGTATGATCTCACTTTGCTGGTATCTTAATCGCTCAACTTGGTGGCAACAGCCTACTGCTCAGTTCTACGGAAAAGTCGAGCAACGTCACGTTACCATCACAGAAGGTGAAAAGGCTAGCCTTCCTCTGCGGCTTACTGGAGATGGGGTGCGTAGTTTGAGCTCATTATTCTATTACTTTCTCTCATACGTTCTTTAGCCCTGGCGTTTGAGATATCGCTTAAAGGGTCACGAGGAGAAGATCTTCAGAGCAACACTCTATTCTGCAAATGATAACTTGAGAGTGGCTGAACAAGGGACGTACGAAATCATTGGTATTGACGACGCTCTCTGTCCAGGATCTGTTATTTCTGGGCAGGTGACCTACCATGTCGATTGGATACCTCGTCCTTCTGCCAAGTTGTCATCATCAACTATTGCTCATTATCATCCTGATAATCGTTCTCACATTCTTCCGCCAATATGCGAGGGTGCCAGTGACCACGTTGACCTTGACTTAACTGGCCGTCCGCCTTTCCAAATCATATACAACATTGCTCAAGACAGCGAAGCCGGAGGCACGAAGCTTGTTGACCAGCCTACGTTTAATAGCATACAGTCGCGCACAAGGTTTCAACTTCAGACTTCCACAACTGGACGTATGTACTATGAAGTGAAACGGATGGGTGATTCCGCCTATCCTCTCAAGCAACCCGAGACGGGTATCATTCCTCGTTCTCAACGACTGGTCTTTGAACAGCAAGTTATGCGACGGCCCTCCGTCTGGTTTAAGAGCCGCAATAGGATGACCTACTGTCAAAACGATACCTTCACGCCTCTAGATCCCTCTTCAAGCGATGGTATCATCATTTTTGAGGGCACACCACCGTTCACGCTCACACTCAGCATCAAAGATATTGCTGCCAGTGAGGTCGAGACCGAAACAATCAAAGTTCATAGGTATATCTGGCGACTTTCTATACCATCATATCGCTTTAAATCCATTGGTTCATACCTTGTGACGATTGAATCCGTTGTGGATTCTTCTAATTGTGCACAGTCGGCGTTCAATTCTATGCTCAACACAATGTGGGTCGATGTCGCTGAGACGGCGGCGGTTATTCCCTTTGACAAGAGATCTGATATCTGTGCTGGCGATACGATGCAGTTCCAGCTCGAAGGTATTCCTCCTTGGACCATTGGGTATGCCATTTTTCCTGACTTTAATAATTGGTGGGAACTCTATTAACTCGTTTGAGAATAGGTATCGTATAGGCAATCGAAAGTATTCTAAGGAAGTCAAGACCTCACCGTTTTCGTTACCTCAACTCCAACCTGGAGAACTCGTCATTACTTCTATTGCCCATCAACAAAAGTCGTGCAAGGCGACGGTGACGGATATTCGGTACACAATTCATCCACTACCTTCAGCCAAAGTCGGACAAGGACAGCGTGTAATTCAAGATATTCACGAAGGTTTGTTGTTGCGATTTGATGGGTGGTTGTGTGTGTCTCTCATGCCTTTCTCTCTCTCTCTCTCTCTTTTGTGCAGGTGACCAAGCTGAAATTTTGTTCAATCTCGTTGGGAAGCCTCCTTTTGCTTTTACGTACCAGCGTTCAGAATTGACTCTCAAGAAAGGAGGCAAACCAGGCAAAGTCCTGGAAACGCACACTGTCTCCCGAGTTCCGACTACTGAATATTCCATCTTCTCCGCATTAGAAGGTTCGTTTTTTCTTTCCTCCCTCTTCGAGATTCAAATGTCGACTTTGATAGGTACATGGACTGTCGCGTCTATCTCTGACCGATATTGTCGATATCCTCCACTCTCATCGGAGTGGGATGAAAGATCTCATTAAGATGCGCATTTTCATCTTTTTTGCTTTCTGCTTTGCAATGATATAGTATAATGTCATATTTGAAATGTAACAGTTCATCAACTACGCTCCCGTATGGAATGGGCGAACAAAATAATATATATATTTTTGCGACAGTTGAGTTTGGGTCACTAAACCTGAGCGGAAGAGATATAGAACCATTTTGAGACTGGGTGGTTCATATGAGACGACATGAAGATTTTTTTTTTTTTACAAGAAAAAAACCTGGCTCACCAGAAGTTTCGACAGGTGCAGGAGGCTTCCTAGAATCAGCAGGTAAACTGGTATAACTGGGGTCATCTCTCCTGACAAATCCAGGAGAGTTGGCAATGGTGATGTTGCGACTGTAAAAAAAAAATGATTTAAAAAAATGTTGTAGGAGAGAAATGGCGTGCCCGACGACTTACATGGAGAGATCGTAAGAAGGCGTTTGTTTAGGCGTCTCACCCGTGATCAACCGACGCCATGCCTCGTGGCATTCATGAATAATCTCGGTAGCATATTTTTTGTTTTTGGCTTCACCAGAGAACGCAAACGTGTTTTCTGGTTTTCCATCCGGAATCTTGTAAATCCTAAAGAATCAAAAATTGATTTTTTAATTTTCATTTTAGATTTTAAATTTGGCTTGGTTACCTGAACCATTCATTGGTAGCACGAATCAAACCAGGTAAATGCCTCTCCACATCTTCCACATCGTTGAGTTTGGAAGCGAGAGGATCGGTCACGTCCACGACGATGACTTTCCAATCTGTTTCGCCTTCATCGAGGAGAGCCATGATACCGAGTACTTTGACTTGTTTGATTTGACCCACGTAACCGATCTGTTCGCCGATCTCACAGACGTCGAGTGGGTCGTTGTCGCCTTTGGCTTTGGTCTCGACGTGAGATTGGGTAGGGTCTTCCCATGTCTGTGTCATGTACGTGTATGAATTTTCGAGAATGAAATGAAAGACGTTTATACCCTACCTGAGGGAAAGCTCCATAGTTCCATATGTAACCATGATGAGGGAAACAGTTCCTGACATAACGTAAACGACCTTTCTTGATATCCTGTCTGATAGGGTTGAAAGACTCTTCTTTTGAAACTTCGAGTTTTGCATTGGTCCAACGAGGAACTTCAACGATCATGTTGAAAATCCCATTAGGCTGATCAGCGAAAAGAGGAATATCGTGCCAGGGGGAAACGACCGATCCGTTTTGTTCGATGAAAACACGATGTTCTGTATTCGCATTGTCAGTCAAGAGAGGCATCGACGGTTTTTTTTTAAATTTTAAATTTAATTACCGAGCGTGTTGGGAGCACCGATGAGGCGAGACGTGTACTCTACATGAAAAGAGATGAGAAAAAATTAATCGCAGAGAAAGAGAACGAGGATACTGACGGGAAGTCATGGTAGTAGAAGGAGAAGAAAGGAAACGGATCTGTTGATGAAGACGAGATATGCAAACATTGTTTGGTCGGACAGCCATACTTGTTATCGGCCACTGATCAGAATCATCGTATCATCGATAAAAAAAAAAGGGTGCGAACAGCGAATATGGATTTTCACCTTTGGTATCACTCTTAGGGTGTTCGCTGTCCACATTCTCACCAACAATCACTTCTCGCGTGTGAACTGCGTGTCAACTTGTACGCGTCGTGTGAACAGGCTAATATAAATGTGGGACAAGTTGTGCTCGCACTAGACGCCGAGAACAGCCAAATTTTCTGAGTGCTGGCCCACGCTGGCCCACCGCAGTGGCGGTGCCGATGAATCTTATCTTATCGTACAGTTACACTATTCCTCCCTCTGCAAGAATTTCTTCGTCTCCTTCACGAATGGGGACTGTCTTGGGTGTAGAGAACCTTCCATTGAAGTCCAACCTCAACAACAACCTTTCAACATGCCTTCGAGCTTCTGCCTCTGCATTTGCGACATTCTTTGGCGGACTTTGAGCAAGTGTTTGACTGGTGATGCTTGCATTCATCAGAATCGACTTGGACGTATCTACTCCCACCGAAAAGGGTTTCTGAGAAGTTGATACTGTTAGTTGTTCGTAAAACGACACCAGATGGTGGTGCAGGGTCTAAAGGTAGAATAAGAATAGCATTGGAGGAAAGAAGAAACTACTCTGTACCTTGTTCAATTTTGATACGATCTGCCACCGCTCCTGAACCAATACCCCAACCTGGTCACTTCCGCTCCCCAAACTCCCCTCGAATAAGAGAGCAGGAAGAACATCTCCACCCCATCTTTCGACCTGAGCCACAAACTGTTCACACGACTCCAAGATGGAGTGGACGATTGACATCATTGATGGGTTGTTCAATAGACAGCCATGCAAAAGTCTGTCCAGATATGCAGCATGAATGGTGCGAAGTGATGTAAAATCGAGGTAATCATCACTACCGGGTACATGTTGAGTTGGGGCGTCGATGCCTTTTGCAAGAGCTTCTTTGAGCTTGCGAAACTCGAGGTCGACGACATCGGTCATGATATAACCAAGGAGGGTGTCCAAGAACCATCCCATGTCACGGACGATACCCCAGCCGCACCTGAGTAGGTTTTTCCTTGCTTCAAGATCTTCGACTGTGCCACCTTCCCCCAGACCGGTCCATCTCCTGCGTGCGCGCTGAGCGTTGGATAAAGAGGTCCAGCATGCGTGTATACGGGTGTGTGTTTTGCGCAGGGCGGATAGAAAACTGAAGAGAGTAGAGTATGTAGTTAGATCTGATGGATCGAGGAAGAGGTCGAGGGGCCAAGAGACGGAGTAGGACAGGAGCAAGGGAGTGCCGAGGAGGTGTGAGTGAAAAGGTTGTGAGGGAGATGAGGGGAGCAAAGGTAGATGGGGACGCAATGGACCCGAAGGAAGAGAGAAGCGGAGACGAGATAGAGCAGGATCCTGCTGGGCAGAGGTGCCGAGAGATGCACGGAGAAGGGCAAGGTTAAGATCCTGGTCCCTGATGATGGCTACTGAAGGGGACCGCATGGTGAGGCGGGACAGTTTGAGTCTGTCGATTTCGCGAATGAGGGAGAGGGAGAATTCTCCGTTTCTGAGCAAGAAATAGTCACCTCTTTGGAGAGGGCGTTGAGGGATGGCGATGAGGAGTAAGGGAGGACGTACAAGGAATTGACGGCGTCGTCTATGTCTTTGCGAGTGAGGACGTTCCTCCAGAGCCATTCGCTGACGTTGAAGCGTATCTGTGCGATGACACGGTCAAAGGCATGCTGGTTCTGGGGGAGAACGGAGTCGAGGAGGCGGGTGTGGTGGGAGGCGATTGCCGTGGGGAGCTGCTTTTGCCATTTTGCGGCCTTGACGGTGGCGACGGCTCTGCCGACATACTGGATGGAATCGCGAGACTGTGGGGAGATGCAGGAGGGGATGGAGCCGTCGAGGAGAGTATACGACTGGGAGGCAAGGGGGTCTTGGGGGGATATGGAGCCGTGGACGATAAAGGCGGCAATTTGGGACCTCCAGACGCGCTGTACGGCGGAGGACAAGCGGTCAAAGATGGCTGCGATGCGATGGACGCCGGTGTGGGAGCGTGAGAGCAAGAGGTCGATGAGGGGGCCTGGTTTCCAGTGTTTCTGGGCCTCGAGGAGGTCGAGGAGATCGACGAGGGCAGCAAAGGGGGCGTCCCACTGGGAGAAGAGGGCGCGTATGGAGGAGAGAGGGACGAAGGCGGCGGTGGCGACGAGGGCAGGGTCGCGGCTGAGGATCTTTGCCTCTGTCTGGACGACGTGGGCATGGTACTCGTCTGCGAGGATGAGGCGGAGGGAGGCGCAGAGGGCAGATGTGTAGCGAGAGGACGACAGGGAGAGTCTGGTGCAGGCAGCGGTGATGTGTGTGTAGCGGAAGGCGACGTGGGCGATGGCGAGCAGGGCGTGCTGCTCACCGGGATGGAGGAGGGCGGCAAAGGCAGGATTGAGCGAGGCGTCGTCGAGGAAAAGCGAGGACTTGTGTCCGGCGAGGAGGAGGAGGAGCTCGGCGATCATGGAGGAGTGATTGAATCAAGTATAGCATCGACTTTAATAATCATAAATAAACCATGTCTCCCCTCGACAATGTCCGCAGCAAAACACGCCCGGTCTTTCTCCCTCCAAAGCCGTCAGCTGAAGACCACAAACACCTCGCAGACTGGAACTCCATGATGTCTCGCAGCCATGCAGCAGGTCAGCTCTCTCCCCATCCCAGTCCTACTCTGATCCCACAAAAGTCGAGAAAAAACACATCGCACTCGCAAAACAGCGTCTCCTCCGTGAGCAGCACATCCACGCCTCACAGGCCATCTGGCAAAACCAGGTCCTCCCAGACTGGCGCATCGTCCACACCGTCCCCCACCTCCGCAGCCTCTGGTGGGCCGGCATCCCCAGCAACCTCCGTCCTGTTCTCTGGGAAAACGCTGTCGGCAATCCTCTCGCCCTCGGCAAAGGTCAGTCTCCTCCACACCATCCCCACTGCCGTCCTCACCCTTCCAGACCATCTCCGCTCCTGTCTCGTCCGCGCAAAACGCGCCCTCTCCGCTAATCTCTTCCCCCAGTCCACCCTCGACCTCATCGACCAAGATGTCTGCTCCACCCTACCCTCTTTGCATCTCTTTCATCCCCACTCTGGTCCCCTCCACAACGACCTCAAAGACATGCTCTATGCCTGGGTCATCGCACGCAGCGACCAGGGTCTCGGTTACACATCCGGCGCCGCAAAAATCGCCGCCATGCTCCTCATCACAATGCCCATCCACCAGGCTTTCAACGTCATGCGCAATCTTCTCGAACGCCACTGCTTGCGTACCTTTTACGGCGGCGACACATCCAAAAACGACGTACGTCCTCTCCCAATCACTTGTCGTCCTTTATCTCATCCTTTCCCAGCTAGAGGCCTACTACAGGTCAGTCGAACACTCACTCCCCCCAACTCCCCAGCTCACCACCAACAGGATATTCGATGCCCTCCTAGCCGATGCCATGCCAAAAAGTACCCGTCTCCTCTCCTCCCTCTCCTTCCAATCTCACTTGCTCAGTCTATTTCAACTTTAAACAGCACCACATATCACCAGCTGCCTACCTCTCCGACTGGCTTGCCACCCTCTTTCTCGATCATCTCCCCTTTGAGGCCTGCGCCCGAATATGGGATGTCATCATGCTCGAGGGTGATTCTTTTCTCTATCGCGTCGCACTCGCTATCCTTGGCGTCCTAGAACCCAGACTATTCTTCCCTGATCGAACAGAGCTGCTCCAATTACTGCGGTGCGTTTCCTCCCCCTCCTTTTTCTCCTTCTCATCTTCAATCCAGAGGCGAGAATGAAGCCGCAATCCAAGCTGCAACACGAAATGGCTTGACATTGGGAGGTGGAAAATACGAGATTTACGGTCTCGACGAGGACCAGCTCTGGGACAGGATCAATGCTACCGAAGACGCGTGCAAGGAGAGTACATGGATACGCCTCATTCAACGTGAACTACCTGACATATAGCCTGACATGCATTGTTGTTCTAGCACCAACCCAATGTATCTTTACACAACTTATAACAATAGTTCATCGATAGTCGAAAGTACGTTGATCCAATACTTGTCAACGACTTGTTTTTCAAACCCATTCTCGTCATAGCCCAAACTGACCCACAACTTTCCAACAAACGTGTACCCAAACAGTAACATACCACCAGGACGCTGGCGGGAGCCTGTTGTCAATGTGTGCAGTCTAATACCCAAATACTCTGGATGCCTGTAAATCCCATCCAGATTCCCCAACAGGGATAGTCCAATCAAGGCTGTCGAGGCAACATGACTTGAAGGCACCAGGGTCTCAGGAACGGGCGTCGTCGTCGTCTCGTTCTCAACAACTCCATCGTCTTGTTTCGCCCAGGCACGTGCTCTACATCCTCTCTCACGTGCCATTTCAATCGAGCGTGCAACTATCAAGGGGTGTTTGGCCGTGTCTCTCGACTGCTTTTTCGCTGATCGTGCTCTGAGCCAGAATGTCGATTTTACATTGCCTGATCGAGGTAGGAACGCTGGAAGGACGACATTGAAATAACTAAGAGCAGGAAACCAGTATGAATCGTTCAAGGTCTTGAGATACGGACGAAGGTTGAGTGCTGTGTACATCATACTGCAAGTCAAAGTCACTTTCCCAGTCTTTTGTCTGTGTGAGAGAGAGCTTACACAGGAAGCTCCCAACCGCGTTCACGGGTAGTACGTGCCCAAGCGATACTACATATGGCAAAAAGGGAATTCGAGATAGAGACGCCCTCCTCCTTGCAATTTCGTAGAATGGCGCTGGTTCGAGTAGAGTCGAACGACGTCGTCTTGACTATCGTATGACGAGGTTGTTGATTTTGCCGCTTGGGAAAACTATGACCACCCTAGATAAAAACTTGGTCATTGAACCCCCCCCCCAAAAAAAAAAAAAGGAATCCCTGGAAACCCACCACAAGCTTTCGTTGATACAGGTTGAAATCAATCTTGGACGCTGCCTTGAAGAGTTTGTTCGAAGGAAGACAAGGTAGTTGATCTTCCAAACACGGCGGAAGCGAAACACCCTGAAAAAAAAAAACGCTTCAAGAAGGGTTTTTTTTTGATGGATGAGAAATGTAAGAGACTGACCTGTCGAGTATGATCGGAATAGCGATGTTTGAATTCTTGTTCTAGCAGAACCATCAATGCAGACTCGTCCGAGGCATGATGACCCAGTAGGTGAAATAGTTCGTTTGCAAATGTGTGGAGTGCCATGCCGTCTCCGATCCAATGCGCCGCACAGATAAGGAGGTCGAAATCGGTGTGTGCGCTGTCGTCGTCATTGGAGGAGGATGAGGAAGAAAGAATAAGGTAGGAGAGCCTATCGTTTGAAAGTGTTCTTTCTCCGTTGAGATAGCTGTCGATGAGTTCTTGAAGAGTCCCATTTGAGTACAAGGTAGTGTGTGTGTGTGTGGGAGAAATTCTGCTATACTCACCTTCCTTCGTCTGAGAACGCAGTTCCAAATTCTGCTGAGCAGATTGTAAAATATCTTCTGGACACTTGGGATTATCATAGCTAAGGAGAAAGAAAGCATCAACTCCATGGAGAGAGATCGGAGACGAGCCGCGTTGCCTGACTTGCTTACACGAAACGGATATCATCGTACGTATACATCTTTGTCCTGGCAGCTAATAGTGGGTGTCGGGTACGAAGAATCGACCAGATCAGGGACAACCTCTGAAAAGTCATGCAACTGGGATCGTCAACATGAAAGCCCAGATGGAGGTACCTAGTAGTAGGCATAGTTCAATAAAAAATTAAAAAAAGCAGGATCATGGATACAGAAAGCCCAGACGCACATGTCGTTCACTCCGTTGTCGCGTGAAGGGAGATAGTAAGCTATCTCCGTCTCTCCTAGATTTCGTTCGGACTGGATATGGTCTGTGTCCAGTGCGTTGACAGACGATCGAGTACCAGACATTCAATAGAAACTGGAAACTGGAAACGGAATAGAGAAGAGCAAGAAGGACGAATTGAAAGAGAATGTCAACTTTGTTGGAGACTCGAAATACAAAAAGGAAGGGGAATGGATGATGTATAAATCTATCTACCCACGAACGAATCCTCATCGTTAAAAAGAACTCGAAGAAAAAACAGACGGGCGGTAAACAGAGAACTGGCTCGGTTTCCTAATTTGGAATTTACCCCTTTCTGTCCCTGCATTGTTGGTTGTATATGTATGTGTGTTTGTGAGAGAGGGAGACTAGTGACGCCACGCTGCCCTGACCGCCGATTGTCAACAAACAAACACACACACATAAAGTCATACTTGATTAATTTGCCCATTTCGCACTCATAATTGTTGAAGCGAAGCGTCACCTGCCCCCATTGTTACCCTGTGTTCCATTCCTTAGTAGAGCTTCTATTGTCCCTCTCCCATTTCACATGTTCCCCAGTCGTCAATCCAGAGTATTGACGACTGAACCTCACTTTGTAAAAATAATGATCGGGGGACTGTGCCCACTACTCTTTCATATATCAAAAAATGATGAATTGCAAGATGGACGGGCGGTAAAAAAAACTATCGTAAGTGCAAGACAAAGTAAAAGATTATTGTGTGTGTCTCAAAGACCGACTGGCACAATGAAATCACGCGTCTTTTTTGGCGTATCTCATTTCTTCTCTATATGTATGCATGAATCGAATTAGCTACAACTCCCCTGAAAAGCCATGAAAAGATTGGATGGAGAGGGGTGACTCGGCTGAACTTTGGGTTCATTAATTTATGAATCTGCGTGTTCAGGAGACCTTCACAAAAACGGCTCAAGCATGCTGCCTGTCGCACAAAAGAAAACCGCCCCTGAGTATCTAATGTGAGATATGAATAGTCTGGCTCGTTAATGAAACAAAGTTTCTTGGTGGGTCCGAAAATTCAAAGTGCCATTGATTTTGTGCGGGGTTTCAAGACTTGTGTACGTATCTTCAACGACATATATTGACACCACTAATTTGGATCCAAACACCCCTTACCTTCCCCCGAAGTTGTTGGCGTTGTCAACGTAATAACCTCCCCGCACATTTGCCTATCAAAAAACTGATTCCTGGGTCACAAGGATTAATTAAAACGTACTGACAACTTCCGCTTATCAGGTTACCACGCCAACCAAGAACAACGTGCGCGACATGCTCATATGAAGAACACGATTTTTAATTTCGGCACTCCCTTCCGAACCGAGACAGGAAGCGCCTCATTTATCCCAAAAAAAATAGATAAACGCTCATTTAATTTAATTCTGCATTTACTTCTTGTTCGGTCCAAGTGCGTAGTTAGAAAGCATTTAGAAAGCAAGGATCACTATACATCAAAACTAAATCACATGTCCATTAGTCCCGAAAAAAGTCCGGCACTCTTTGAAACCGAAAAAAAAAAGCGTGGTAATACCGCAAAAAAGCACATGTTGAACGACCTCTCATCTTGGGAAAATCACCCATTAGTCCTGTGAAGGATTGAGTTTGATCGCGTGTAGCTCGGGAGATTTGAGCTCCTCGAGCTCAGAAGATTCTTTATCAGCGCTAAACAAAACCCGACGGTGGTCGCTCTCGTTCGCTTCAACGTCAATTGACTGCTGTCGAGGCTTGGGTGGTAACTCGTTTGATTTGACCCACGTGTAGTATCTGTTCAAGGGTGTCAAAAAAAAAGTCTCGCTCGAGATCGATTTTGGGCTTACAGAGTGCCGGCAAGAATGACAAGGATGGACGTTGCGCGTTCACTATCAACTAGTTTCAAGAATTCAAAAGCCATTCGGATCTAGTTGACACTCACACATTGAGGACATCTCCGAATATCCAAACGCCAATGAGTGTCTGTATGACTGATCTTGCAGCCTAGGAACAGCTGTCAAGCCACAAACACAAGCGCAAAAATAGAGCGCGCACACTTGAGAACATGTGGGTTATGGGACTTGTCACTTTGATACTCAACAAACCCGCAATGCAGAGTAGGAATCCAAAACCGCCAGTAACGAGTGATCCCCACAGAAAAATCAGAACGGAGGAATCATCATGGGTATTACTAGAAATCTTCTTCCAAATTTCGAATAACTCGCCATTGAAAATAACAAAAGGGAAAATCATGACAGCAGAGCCGGCGTTCGTCCACCAGGCGAGTTGAATGGTAGAGTCGTTGCAGTAAGGAAGAGAACTCTTGATCAAAACCGCGTGGATGGCGATAAAGAGGGAAGAGAGGACACCATAAACCAGCGAAAGAACAGAAGGGGTGGATTTGGCTGGAAGATTCCTCGATGGAGCGATACCAAGAATGAAACCAAACGTAACGACGACAGCGGCGATGATGACCTTGGCTGTCGGTGTCTTGCGGGTGTGTAGACATGATACGGATATTGTCAATGGAAGGACGAGGCCACGAGCAATCTGAGATGGAGAGCCTCAAGTTAAAATATGGATTGCAAATTACCGAATATAGATGTACGCTCACCTGGAAAAATGACGCCTCAACACCTCGCAAGCAGAGAGTGTTGAAGACTAGGCCGATGATGTTGACCGATACTACTGGTAGCAACTTGATAGCAACTTGACGATCAATTGTCGGGATTTCGATCTTGGGCGAGAGGAGGGCGGCAACATGTAGCAACACCACAGCTATGAGGAGTTGAACTAGGAGGAACAAGAGGGGCAGATCCGGCGAGTTGTTCAAGACGGCCTTATTCCTGTTCAATCGTCAGCCCATTGAAAACAGTGTGTGAAAACAATCGTACACGAAGACCATCTGATAAACATGATGAGGGTCAAGAACTCAGGAAACAATGGGAAAACATACGATAAGAGCAGCCGACATGTAAAACATAACGACACCCGCGACCTGAAAGGTTTTGCGATCCATGATGGGTAAGGGTTGTACTATGGTTGAGAGAAACGGGAAAGGAAAGATCCTTGTTTAGCTGGGTTTTAGCTGTGCATGGTGAATGGAATCTAACAAGACGTCAGGTGATCAATATATTCCAAAAGGAGAAGGAAGACAGATCTGATCTAGCGCTCACAAGAGCTGGGTATGTTTAGAAAAATGCTCTCATTGACCATGTACATCAGCCTTCTCATCACTCTTCCATGCAAAGCCGTCCAGTCGCATCGCCCATCCCATCCGATTCATACCATAGCTTTTCTGACGATAGCAGCCATGAAGAGCAATACCCCATGCTCTCCAGCCACGAAACGCTGGACATACCCTTCCCTGTTTCCAACTGCCTTAGACGCCGATATCTGATTCTTGGCTGCATTGGGCTTGTCCTTACCTCGACTTTGGCATATTTCTCTCTGTCAATGTCACGGACAATACCACCAGAGATGATGCGAGGGTCTGAAGTTGCCAACTACTCGAACCCAAGAATCGACTTATTGAGCCCCTCTCTATACCTCAATGGCCCTCCGACAGCGGGCTTTCGAGGTATGAGGCTTGCAGAAGCGAGAGGATACCGTCTTTGAGATAGTTGCAGATAATTTACACCCCGATGTCAAGTATATCACCTCGTGGATATCGGCAGGGTGGAGTACGTGTTTCGTTCTGTCCATGACTACTTCAACTGACTACACTTGAAAATTAGCGAACGATGTAATGACCTATGTAAGCCTTGCATCTCGTTGCAGCCAATTTTTATCACCGTGGCTATAGATCAATCTCATCTATCTCGCTATGATCACCGACAGAATACCTATCGTCCCCATGTTCACCCCCTCTCACATCGGCGGGGATAAACCACCAATTGACTTTGGCAGCGTATTCGACATGCAACAGCTTGCACGAGGAATCGGCATTCCGGTGCTAGAATGGCATGAGGTCAAGAACAGAAGTAGTAACGTCTTGGACGAGCTTGGTTGCTGGAATACCTGGGAAGCGGTACAGTATTATGAAGCTTACCCTAGAATCAGTGTCGTGCCCAATTTGCTTAGCCTCGGTACGTTTCTGCCAACTAAACGCCCTTGAATCATGTTAATTACTCAAATCCAATCAGACATTTCATATACAAAAGCCCCTTCCTGGATTAAAGTAGTGCCTCACTTTGAGCACGATAAGCATGCGTACTTCTGGGCTCTCGCATCACTAGCCTTCCCTGAAGGTCGTCAGGAGAACCTCCAACCTCCTCTTGCCTCGCCTGTCCATCATGTCCTTCTACCACCTGATGAACAGCTTCTTTGCTATGACTATTTGTACTATGCATGTGCGCATCAGGTAAGCTATTTGTTTGTCCCTGTATACTCTGAAGCTTGCAACTTCTGTGCAACCTCTGTAGCCATACGAGTTTGAATTCGATTACAGTCCAGCATGGAGATATGTCGGCCAATACCTACGCTGGACATCTCAGCTTCAAGATATAGCGGAAACCTATGTTCGAACAGCACTTCAAACACTCGAAGGTTCTCCAACCCCTCCTGTGAGTGGCTTCTTTATAGAGGGTTCTCGTTCTGATGTACAGAAGTACATTGGGATCCATGTTCGCCACGGAGATTTTAAGGATTGGTGTGGTCAGGTTCCTGTGGAAGATTGCTTTGCTTCTATCGCAGTCCTGGCTAGACGTGTTGAAGAAATCAAGATTGAACTACGAGAGTCTAGAGGGATAACGGTTGAACACGTCATAATGACTAGTGACGAGAAAGATGAGTCATGGTGGGAACAAGTTGCAGAGCAAGGATGGTATATAATCGATCATTCCGGGACAGTGGAACGCTACGGTGCCTGGTACGTTCAGATTCTTGTCACACCTTCGATTCAATATCACCACAACGAGGGATTAACTTACAAATCCTTATCTTCAACTTTAGGTATCCGGTATTGATTGATGCTGTGATACAGTCGGGTGGAGCCGGATTTTTGGGAACCGATCGTTCGACCATGTCCACTCTGGCAAGGCGGCGGGTGCAGTCGTGGCATAATGGTGTTGTGCGGACGGTCAAGTGGGGTGAGAAGGGTGCAGATGATCATTGAAGATACCATCTATTCATGAAATCTCAGCTATTCTATCCTGTTTATGCTCTGTCTGTGAATTACGAACCTTGTTCTTTTTTTCGTAGACTTCTACTTTATTAAGCCCTAGTTCAGAGATGACTCCCGTAGGATGGATGGACAGTTGTCCATCAAGCAAAAATCGACGTATTTAGTAAAGTGGTACCTTATGATCATGGGGAAATTCATATATCACCCTCTTTGAAATATCACTGGCCTTTTGTTACAACAGTTCAAGGTCAACTCCCACTTTGCAGAAGCTAAACAATATCTTGGCTCTAGTACCATTGAAAATCAGTGCTACTTAATTCATTACCACACAAAGGAATCAATCTCTACATATCTAATGTACCTTTTTGATATACAATCCAAGTTGCATATATGCCCGCAGCCTGTGATCTAGTGCTGGGATGTAAAGCACCTAATCCTCAAGGTCCACATGGAGGTAAAAACAAGGAATGAGGAAAAAATGGATGCGAAGCTTTCTGGGCAACGCGTCGTGCTGTGCTGAAACCGACCCTGATGCCGCTTCTCCAAGGCGCTGGATACAAGATACAACGAAGCCCAGATCATTGATATTCTGAAAGGTGTGCAGGACCTAAGAGCCCCTGATGTCGACTTCGTCTACATCTCTCTTTCGAGTCAAATTCCACTTGAAGTGGACCTTCGAAGCTTTGGAGAAAACAAAAAGTGAGTGTTGTGTGAAAAAGACCATCGCGGATCTGACCGATGTTTTTGGTGGAGGGAGTCTCTGAGATATATCGATGCTATACGTTGTTGCAGCGCTCGCATAATGCTGAGTAAAGTGCTATCAAATTTTGAGGGCTGAAGAGGTAATTATGGAAGCTTCTAACTGGGAACTGGTACAAACTTGTGGTGACGTGTTCGAATGTATTCTAAAGAGTGAGGTATATGACCTTGAGGACAGAGGTTCTATTGACAGTGACAGCAGCTATCCCTTTTGCTGATATTGCGGTTGAAAGGACTCGAGTAGCGTTTGTAACGCACTGTGTGATCCATGCAAGCACTCCGGGTGCTGTCCTTCGTGTTTGAACAAAATCTTCCTCTGATCCTCGTGTCAATTAGACACTGCTTTGCACCTTGTCGACGAAAATGCTATAGCACCATCTACACAACTACAGACATGAAGAATGTAGAATGTTTTGGCTTGCATTCAAAAGTCTGGGTATCCCCCTTCATTATGGTTGAGACAGAAAACCCAGACAGAACTATGCGGGATCAGGGTTGAGCATATCGAAAAGGAGGCGTATAAGGATAGGAATGTTTGGTCGAAGTTATCAGGTGAAATCGACGTATTGATTGAAGCATCTGATGACAAGTTCAGGGGGCCACGTTGGGAATGACATGGGGCAGATGGAGGACATTGGAGAAGGGAAATTCAGCGTTTTGGACCGCCCACAACGTAAGTAATGGTCGAGAGAAGATGGTAGGCGGGAGAAATCAGAGTTGTTGGTCAAGAGGTATTTCAGACCGCATTTTGACGAGTTGTAGTAAGGATTTAGTGGTAGGCATTCTGACTTTACATATGTTCCCAAATTCTAGAAGAAACCCATTGATATAATCTATTTCTGTTGGGCGTCCGGTACGAATGTCGCTCAACATGGAAGAGATGTTTCCTTCGGTCGCCCTCACAACCTCGAGAACTTCATTTTCTAGAGCATTGCAGGTGAGCTGTTCAGGAAACCGCGCCACATCAACAGTACTGATGTCGACTCCTTGGGCTGCGAGTGCTTCTAACATCCGTTTGTTTTCCAACTGAAATTCCATACTAAAAGCGTGTGACGCCTCTCTGCAAACGACTCTCACGATGCGATGTGTATTCGGGGATACGAACAGGTCACCATTCCTGCAACCCATAATGGCAGTCAGAGGGTTGATGATGGCATCGACCACAAGCTTGCGACGAAGTATGATCTGCATCTCGCGCATTGGTTTCCAAGTTGGATGGAGAGGATCAAGAAGAAGCAAGACGGCAACAGCGTCTCGTAAAGACCTGTATTGCTTGAATCTGGGATCTTGAGAGGTTGTAATGTCATTGAGTTGCAGTCGGCGCCCGGGTCGTGAAACGGATTGGTCGTGATAGCTCGCTTCAAAATTTGAACTTCGTGCAGGGTTTTGAATAATTCCAAATTCTAATTTTCCTAATTTTGTATGAACGACATGGTAAGTATTTTTGATGAAGACACCGTGTGTATTGGAGGCAAGGATGAAATGAGGGCGGAGCTCAGGAGTTGGGAATAACCTATGTGACAGTTCTTCGTAAATTCCCATGCCATTCTGGAAGAGAACAATCGTAGAATCGGCGGAAAGACGCGGTGCCAGCCTAATGATGGCTCTGACGGCCTGGTGGGCCTTGGTTGTGACGAAAAGGGAATCGATAGGCTCATCGAAGTTCCTGTAAGCAGCATGCTTAGGGTCCGGTTCATCAGTTGTGCGAATGTCGGATGATGGGATATCGAATGCATCAACTTTGAAACCACCAGAGGTTAGAACAATTCCATTTCTCTCGACTCGGATGAGGTTTCCATAAGCCAGAAATTCTTCCGCAGCGGAACGAGATCTGTGTATGAGAGTTACTGAATGTTGTGCGGGAGTGATCCGCCTCAGATGATGAGCAAAAAGTTGGCCTATTGAACCCAGGCCAAGAACATGAAACCGCATTGCAGCAAGAGTGATCACTTGCCGACATCCAAGTCCTCCTGTCACGTGTTGATACAAGTATCGTTAGGGAAGTATTCTCTCAGACATCCTTAATGCCGACTCTCTTCAAACTCAAGTTCAAGGATCTTACACGGAGGATTTCCTTCGACGAACAGCCAGACTGGAAAGAGCTCTCCACCAAAATTTCGGATCTTTATCATATACCTCAACACCAGGTCGGGGTAACCTACATTGATGCCGAAAGCGAGGAAATTACATTGAACACAGGGAAGGAGTTACAAGAGTACTACTTTTCATCTTATAATCCAGGCGATACTATCAAATTCTCAATTTGCGACTTGACCTCAAGGAACCCAGTACAGCTGGCTTGTACAGACACAGGACATCGAAATACTTCCGGTCAATTCATCGATGTGGAGATCCCTGGTCTGGATGATTGGCGGGCGGTATTTGTTGGTCATTCATCTGTTGGTAGCAATATTCGAAGTGCGTTCGTGGAGAGCGTGGCCAGTGATGAGAGTACAGCTGGTATAGCGGACAATACATCTAGAATGCAAATGGGGGATGCTCATAGTGAAGCCGCAGAGAAATGCGTTTCGAATAAACAGAAGGGAAAGAGGAGGGCTCATTCTGTATCATTGAACAAATCTTTGGTCGCCGTGGATAGCGGCAACACATATCCCAACCCTATCATTGACATCAATTGTCGACCATCCCCCCTTCACAACGAAGGTGGTGACACCATCGTCGCCGAAAGCATTCCTAGAGTCCCGGAGAGGGAGTTCGACCGGATGCGGGAGTTTGAGGATCCACCACTTCCATCAGTTGAATCAGTGGACCCGCAGCCATCTAAATCCACAGAAGCATCTGCCAGTCTTGCCCAAGATATAACATCATTCCTAAACACGATTTCAATCATAATTTCAGCTCACCCTGAACTCGGAGATTCCTTCCGTACTATCATTCGCAACGTTACGAATGGTACATACTGGGTCTCATCCCGTGAAGCCCTTTCGAAAGCTGCCACTGAATTACAACGAAATACTGATAATTTTGCGGAGGAAAGTCGGAGAGTGGTGGACGAAGAGGCTGGAAGACGAGTTGCTCAGGCATTATCAGGGGTGCTTCGCGTCTTTTCTCAAAGTCGGCACGAGGCACCTGAAGCACAAGCAGATAAAAACGCCCAAATGCTCAAGCAAGCTACCGAGAAGGCCGCTCGACAACCTGACACTGCAGACATTCCGCCATCACACAATGCAAATCCTGGGTTGACTGAACCCTTTCGCCAACAAATTCCTCCTGCACAAGGGGCTTTTTCTACTCATTTGGATAGGCTTTTATCGTCCAGCCAAGGTACTGGGCCTACATGGCATAGGGGATCAATCTCTCGCAACTTCGCAGGAAATAGTAGGTTTCCCACGCCGACTACACCAAATGCCCCATTTGGTACAGGGATCTTCGATTTAGCTCATACATTATTTGGAATAGGAACGGCACCGTTCTGCTGCAATACTTTTGAATGTAATTCTGGTCTGGACACCGAATGTATCGAAAGTCCACAGCAGCTATATGCAGAAGAAATGAGAGCCAAAGTTGGGGAGACAAAGAGAGTCTTCAAGGCGGAGAAGGTCAAGGCGGAGCGATCTCGCTGGGAGAGAGACGAGAGGAAGGACAATCAAAAGCCTTTGAAGAGTACAGTGTAAGTGTTGAGCACGCGGAAAATACTGCTGCTAATACCAGACATAGTTTCGATATAACTAGTGCCAGTCCCTGGAGACATGATATATATCTTGGTCATTCCCCTTACCGATGTACTAGACCCGTAGAGAGTGCTTTCACTTCTGTTGTCAATAGGATCAGCAGAAGGCTAGTAGATGTACGTGAAATTATCGTGAAATGATGCAGTTTATGGATCGCACTGATTTCTTACATCAGATGGGTTTCACTGAAAAGGTTTATCCAGATTTACGTCAAAAGATTAAGGACCATCTTCCTACTGATGGGGTTATAACGAAAGACGGTGAAGACGGTATTGTTACAACTCTTTTAGAGACCATGCTCATGGAGAGCTCAGTTCCATCTGGCTCTGGTGGGAGCGATAATCCGGACGACTGGCATTAGGCAGATTTGATATGGTGGTCCTGTCATCATGCACTACTTTCTTTCTCATGACCTGTTATTGTTATTGTAATGTTCTGGACTCTTACGTATGAGGTGTGATGGTAGAGAAATGTGCCACATGGATGTCAAGTGTGATTGTTTCAGAATGTAGTTAACAACCTCCATTCTACATTCTGTTTCCTTACACACAACTTGGACTTACTTGTGTCCAATCTTCACATCACAGAATGTTTCATCAGATATTTTTTGTGTGCATCACCATGCGGTACTCAGAACTAATCACCATACTCGGCGATCTCCATCGGATCTCCATCGACTCGGTGCATAAATTTGAATCACAACCTGACACACCCTTTGTAGTTGCCTAGTTGGTCCATCTCGACTCCTTTAAAAAGGTACCTGATGAGTTGAACTGCTCACTGTCTATCCTTCCACTTGTAGGTCCACCTTTTCTGTGAATCTGATCGTACCTCATCCAGGCTCACTAGACACGCGCGAGAGAATTTGGGGGTATACAAAAACAATTTTTTGACGAAAAACACCCTTGGTATGTGGTCCTTTTACACGTCAAATAATAGTATTATAGTGGCATACGTCCAGCTGAATGTTATATACATATGCCTCAATCATTGTGGGACCTGTGTCCTTCAGTTCGGCAGATCCCATGCCTCATAAGCAACCAGTCTCAACATCAGAAGTCTCCCGTTCGTCACTCAACGCGCCTGTTGACCGTCTTATCCAGAGTATCAATGAGCCCTCGGCAATGCGTTCATATCTTGCTTCGTCTCCTGGCTCAAAACTTGTGGATGAGCTTGAGGAACTGCTTCGACGTCTTCCGGCCCGCCACTCTAGCAACAAAATGCAAACGCCAGAGGAATGGTTGTGTGTCAGCCAGCGAATCTATTCGGAAGTTGTCCTTCCGTGGTCACCTCGTATTCTCTCACTTCAAGAGCTGATGCAGCATCGCCGGGACACGAAACGTAGATTGGCAGTGATCTACTTATTGGAAGAAATTGTGAAGAGACAACCTCCTTTGCTTCAAATTCCTGTGACCGACATGATCACGCTGGCGAGACTCGATCATTCCGCTAGATTTGGAAGGTTGTTCCGTGTTAATGAACTTCCAGTAGAGACAATGAGCATTATCTTTCACTATGTCGTATGGTCTGCCGAAGATCCGCAGGAGTGTAATCGGAGTCGGTTGGCACTCAGTGCTTCATGTCGACTATGGCGGAAAGTGGTCGTCCAGGATTCCATGCTATGGAATACATTCTATTACCGAGCCGAATCTCCTGGTCAGATTTCCTTCTCGAAACTCATGATCGATAGATGCGGTTTGGCACCCATGGACATCTATCTCAGGGACTGTCCAGAGAGACCATTAAGTCAGGAGACAATGGAGGACATTTTGAATCATCTTGCGCCTCGGAGAGGCCAACTGCGTACTCTGAGTGTCGCTACACAACAGAAGGAAGCAGGGCTCACACTATTACGCTGGTTACAAGCTATTGGCCTCCAGAACCAGATGTGCAACCTGCAACGTCTTGAAGTTCATCGCCTAGGACCTCCATACATTCAAATGGGACTAGACTATCGACCCAATTCCGCCCTTGATGGTCCTTTGCCGCTCTTTGGGGGTGCATTGGTATCTAGCCTCCGTCATCTATCCATTTCCGGCCTTTACGTTGATTGGACACGCACAACCCTTAAAAATCTCACGACTCTTGACATTCGTCGTCTTCCTCTAGACTCCGCCCCAGATATGGATCATTTTTGTGATATTCTCTCCAACTGTCCCAAACTTGGCCACCTCGTCCTACACGGCGCAGGGCCGAAGTGGAGGCCACCTGGCGAATTTTATCCACCTGTGACATTGCCTGATCTCAAGAGCCTGATCCTTGCAGACTTCGCACTCAGTTATGTACACTTCGTGCTTTCCAGCTTCTTCGCGCCTGGATTGGAGGAACTAGCACTGTATGGATTCACCGGAGAGGATTACACCACTCTTTTCGAGCGATTAACCGGTCTCTTTCCCAAGGTCTGGTCATTGACTATGGTGTTTATTGATCTTTCATCAGAAGAGCGTGAAACCAGGGCCCTCGTTCGTATGTTTGCATCCATGCCAGATGTCAGATTCTTACAGGTATCCAAAATAAACGAGTCGTTCTGGGATGTTCTCCACTTTAATCCTCAGACGCTTCTCGAATATCCGGACTTCAGCGATAGTAGTTGTGAGCTCGACCCTTCGCATATCCTATTTCCCAGCCTGAATAGCCTGGATGTCAATGACACCTCCTGGGACTCCCTATCTAAATTCCTTGCATTCCGAAGACAAATTGGGTATGGTCTTGACAAGGTTTATATCGCCCAAATGTATTGGTTAGAGCTGGATGCCCAGGAAAGAGATACCCTTCGGCAGCTCGCCGTCACGCTCTTAACCCATAACCATCCTTCGAAAATCGATGACGAAGAATCACCCATGGAATGAATACTTAGGATGGCTTTGGCTTTCTATTTCGAATCTTGGTATCCTTGAAATCTTTTCCCTTCTGCTATTTCGCTTTAATTCTGATCTGCCTTCATATAAGTCGTTAAGCACATAGATATGTACCATATGGCGATGCAATGCAAATGTCAATATAATTCATGCAAACATACTACTATAATTAAGGCTTTTTGCGTTTTTTACCGTTTACCAATGTTGGGGATGATGGTGAGTTTAAATTTGATGATCCACCGTGGGCCTTGACTGTAGGCTTTTTTGTTTGGCGTAGAGTGCCATTTGAAAGAGGCTTGTGTGGTGATCTGCTAGCTGTAGAAGAATCTCGACCATTTTCTACCCTGCTAATTGGTTTTGTAACGTGTGATGATGACGTTTGATCTGTAGACCAGGTAAGAGGTCGACATAAGTGATACTGTAGCCCCAAACTAACCTTGTATAACGTATTTTCTGAACAGACCTACAAGATCATTCATTTCTGAGGAAGTAACCGTCCGGGTAGAGGCAATGGCCATTGTCTGAGGTTGATCCACTTCCATCTCATCGTCCTCATCAATGCCCATCTGCAAGGCGCCAAGTGGTCGAGGCTCGACCTCACTGACGCGTTTCTTCAGAAACGTGTCAATCAAAGAGTCGAAGAACGTGTTGATGGCCGGGGTGAGATATGCTGGTGTCTCAAGGATTTCCCTTGACGGCTCGGATGAGATTGGAACTTGATGCGATGTTGGTTCGAACGGAGTCACATTCATGGGATTGATAGACAAAGGCCCGAAAATGCTCTCCAACAAAGTTGGCTGCTTATTCACAGTATTGTCAGTGGCAAGTTTTTTCGCCGAGATATCCTCTTCAATGAGATTAACAGAATCACCAAAAGCAACAAGGTTCCAGCTCTGGTTGATCCCAAGGAACGAGTAATGCGAGGGTTCAGCTGCATTGGAAAACCAAACTTGACTCCGCAAAATGAACGGTAGAGTCGAAACTTTAGTTGGTTCTGGAGATTGCAAGGTAAAGAATGAGATCCGCGTTGTTTGTGCACCATTGGAACCAAGGTTCTCGAAAACAGCAAATGTCGATCCAGAAGGGTGTAATGATACAGATTGAATATCACAGCCAGTATATTGATGCCAGCAGACTGTAAGTTGACTTCAGATGGAAGCGAAGATAAACATGACTTCGTCACTCACCAGTGTGGGTCAGGATGTCCCAGAGAACAAAGTGAGCATTGCCTGAGATTAATAAATTCCTCCCTCCAATGAACTGAACGTTTTTTGGACTTGGACACTCAAAAGGTGCAAGAGTTTGGATCATAGTAAATGTTGTTGTCTCGTAAACATTGACACAGGACTCGTAACTGACAGCGAGTAATGAGGCATCGTGAGACCAGGAGGCGGTCTGTGGCTTCTCCGAATGATATTTGAGAGTGGCTCGGGTTACCCAGAACTCTAGTTGAAATTAGAAAACCTGGGTACCTACTCAAGAAACTGCTTCCTCACCTTCTCTCTCCCCTGTTTTCAGCTTCTGATCTCTGAGGCGCCACACCTTGACAATACCATCTTCGCCGGTGGTGACTAGTTGCAATGGCATGTCTTCAGCATGCCCGAGAGAGAACTCCAATGACGTTATCTTCTTGTCCATATGAGGCTTGTCAATCCGGGTATTGAGCACCCAAACGACACTCTTGTCATTCCAGGTCCAGAACTTGAGATATATCTCTGCTCCAAAATCACCATCGTTTTCCCGTGTATCCACGGTTGCCATCCAATGCCCTGAAGAGGAGACAACACATCGCTCCACTCGAGAAGGTTCTATTGGTTTGTCCTCTCTCCGTGATGTCCGGTTGGAAGGCGAGATCTCAAGCTCATAATTCACAGTGGATGTTGAGAGGGAGTAGATTTGAAGAGAGGAAGGATGAGATGAAGGTAAAAGGAGGGTTGAAGACAAAGAGTGAACCGCCAAGGGGATTGAAGGTGTTTTGGATGGAGAAGGATCGTGATCATATGCGCCAGGGTCTGCCCACAGATGTAAACAAACTATGACTGCACCATAAAATACGCACCAAGTTTCAGTCGCGAATAACTTCTGGAGATCTTCAGGTTATTAGCATTGACAAATACATATGTCGCATCTGCTAGTCCCAATAGATACTCCTCCCCATTGTTCGATCTCGTCACGGACACGGTGTTGATAGCAGATCCCACTCGAGGAACAAACTCTCTATGCCCAGTGTGCAGCTGCCATATCACCAACACTGCCTCTTCGCCTCCGCTCAATAGATAAGCACCATTCGTTGTGAAAGTCAACGTGGAAACTGGGTGTGCATGCCAATGCATGAGCGATGTTTGTGTCTGTTTCTCCACACCTTCCACATTTGTGACAGATTCTTCGTTAAGACAGTACCAGAGCCGAACAACGCCTTTGTCGTCCCCAGTTGCAAAATACTCTTCTAAGGGGTGGAAAGCCAAGCAGGTAAGACGTTCGGGAGACACATACTTTGTGAAGCCCGCCGTCAAAGCCGACGTCCTCGCAACGTAGACTTTGTGCCCTGCCGTGGCCACCAGCCAAGCTCCATTAGGTGCAATAGCCAACCCCGTGGGGGACAGGATCTTTCCTACAACCAACTCCTCTGCTGATCGCAGGGACATAGAGTTGGCAGAAGCACTGTTCTGCAAAGACACACGTATCACGGCAGCATTCTGATCTTGAAGAGAAATAAATTTGGATAAGTGAATAACATAGATCAGATGACACACCCTTTTCTGAACGAGACACAATGACAAAAACGTAATCCTTGAATTGTTCATGCGCGCAGAGGTAATAGATAGGTTGAGCAATGTCAATGGTTCTCAGTAATGAACCATCCAAGAAATCCCAGATCATCAAGGACCCATCTAAGGAGCCAGTGATCAATTGAAATGGGTTGTGAGGATTGATAACCGCGCAAGAAAACACTTTTGATTGGCCACTCGACGTAGAGCTGGAATTTGGTGGTTTTAGTGTTGACACGATCTGACCCGTTGTTGCTAAGTGGATCTTCACAGACGACCCAACGAGAGAAAAGAAATGACTAAAGATATCAAGTGAACAAAGATATTTTTGAAACTAGACAAACATACCCTCCATCTTTTGTGAATATAGGAGATACTCTGCTCGCGGCTGAAGAGGTTATTACTGTCCATTCCCAAGGAGTCTCTTGTTCATTCCAATTCGTAGATGGAACCAAAGTATGTTTTGATGGAGACTTTGCGGATTTCTCTTTTGCCTTTCCTTTTTTCGAGCTCACAGCCTTTTCTTGATCTACACGAGCGTTAGGCTTGGATTTATCGGCATGAGATTTTGGTGCTGCCATCCAGGGAGCAGTGTTGCCCAATGCGATGATTGATGACCTGAAAAAAAATGGGACAAACAGCATCCAAACAATACTCTTTCTATCTTTAGAGCTCTACTTTCTGTTGGAGGCAAGAACGGATCTGACTCATAGCGGGCTTGCAAAACATATTTTTTTTGTCACTTGAATAGACCAATTTCAGAATTTGCTGGACCATACTGACGAGTGCTACAAAAAAATTTGGAGGCACATGCAATTCACAAGTATTTGTTTTGTGCCTTCAAGCATGATGACAACTTATGTTGTCTGTCTTGATATCTTGTGATACTAGCTATTCTAATACATGCATCCGTTGAGTTAGAATGATGATTTACCTCAGCTGTTACCAGTGGTTGATTGTACTTCAAACGGTCGAAGCATATGGCATTCATAAACATGACATCTTGTGGATACAGCAGCAAATACAGCAGCGTGACATCCGTGACTTCAGGTGTTTTACTTGATGACATTACCTTCAGATTTTAAATTTTATTTCAATGCCTCGTCGCAAACCGATCTCCGGAAAACAGAAGAAGGAACAACAGAAAATAAGGCGTTCAATTAAGCGAGGTGATCCTCCCCCTGCCAAACCTACAAATCAGCCTTCTCGCAATCGCAAGCGAGTCAGAGCGGGTCCAATTGGCAAGTTGGGTAACTCTGATATAGTCACTACATCGGCCAGGAAGCTGCAATCTGTCTTTATCAAGCTCCCTCCGACATTCCTTGAGGAGACAGAGGCTGTCGCGGCTACTGCCCCCCTTTTCCGACCAATTTCGTACAAAGTAGCCCACTTCCATGATTTCGCTAATGACGGTTCAACGACGGACCTTGGTATTCTTTCATGTCCTAGGCGACCTAAATGGCGCTTCGATATGTCTAAAAAGGAAGTAGAACGTAACGAAGAAGGGTTCTTCAAGAAATGGTTAGCTCAAACAGATGAACTAGTCGAGCGGTGGCAGAAACGTCGGAAGCCAGAGCCATTCGGATCAGAAGACGCACAGGAATTCTATGGCCAGCCTCGTGCTGCATCTCCTACATATTTTGAGCGTAATATAGAGGTCTGGCGACAATTGTGAGATGAATCCACTCATGATTCATTTTTCCCTTTATCTAAGGCCGAGCGTTTGTGCAGATGGCGTGTTACAGAAATCTCACAAATCATTCTGGTCCTCCTCGATTCGAGATCTCCGCTTCTCCACTTTCCACCGTCACTTGCAGAATATCTAGTGAATCGTAAAGTAATCCTCGTTCTGACAAAGGTCGATATTACTGGTCCTGTGCGCGCGGCTGAATGGATGAAGCATTTCAAAGCCATCTATCCCAATATGCGCATTATTCAAGTTGAGTCGTACGCCCACAAAAAGACAATGACTACATATCAAGGGAAAAATCAACCCGAGCCTCATCTCCCTGATACCTTCCGCCATCGGTTGGTAGAGGCAATCAGGGAGACCCACGCCGAGATGCTGGAACCACCTGAGAAAGTGACGAAGAACCTCACTTTACTGAGAAATTGGGTTCCTCCAGTGAAACGGGAAATAGACTGGGATAAAGTTTTGAGCACGGATGGTGATCAATTAGGCGCTATTGTTGATGGCACGGCACTATCAAAATCAGTACCCGATGGTAGAGAGGTGGAGGGCACAGATTTCGACAAGGAGTCTGAGACCTTGACAGTGGGACTTATAGGTAATATACTCCCCCTGCGCCATGTTAACCAGATGCTCACATGGTCTAGGTCAACCAAACGTTGGAAAATCGTCACTTCTCAATGCTCTTTTTGGTTCCCGGCGAGTACAAACATCCAAAACTCCGGGTAAGGTGAGCCTTTTCAATGGATTGCTTGATTTGATTACTGATACGATTGGTAGACAAAGCATTTTCAAACACTGTACTGGACGAAGGATGTCCGTCTTGTGGACTGCCCTGGTCTTGTTATGCCAAATTATGTGCCGATGGAAATGCAGGTATATTGGCCCCTGACATATCCTCATTCTCCAATCAACTCAGCAAAACAGGTGTTAACTGGAGTTGTGCCTATCTCAAAAGTATCGGCCATCCCAGCATGCATCCATTACACCGCTCAGATTTTTCCTCTTGAGCAGACCTACAGATTAAACCATCCAACTGCAACGGAATCGCAGATCGAGGACAAAAGGACCCGGAGAGAAGGCATGCCACTGCCCAAGCCAAAATTACTTCGGTGGACTGCTATGGATATTTTGATTGCACGCGCAAATAGCAGGGGTTGGGTTACAGCTAAGGCGGGTCGACCTGACATCTACAGGGCAGGCAATGCAAGTATGGGGACAAAATTCATGGAGAACGTTACATCTACTGACTGTCTATCCTCAGTCCTCCGCGCGCTTGCAGAGGGCCGGTTGTCATGGGCATTCTGGCCGCCGGGCACTTCGTCTGATTTGGTAGCAAAAGAGAGCCCGGAAACGAATGCAGGTATATGGATTTCAGGTCGAGACAATGAGGATGATGAGAGTGAAAATGATATTGACGAGGAAGGCGGACGAGATATTCAAGATGGAGGAAGCCCAGAGTTACTTTCAGATACCGGAGAATCTGGGGAAGATTTCCCAGCAGAGAACACTGGAAAATTCAATGTCTTGCAAATCAAAGACAGTGAGAGTGAAGAAGACGAAAATGAGGAAGAAGCGTGATGGAAATATGCCGTAGAATATTCATGTGGCATGTGAACAATTAGTTGTCACTTGACAGCAACCGACGGTCCGGATAGTCGTTACTCTGGCTAGAAAACTGCTTGATGGATGAATAGCAATATAAAAAGTAGGAGATGTAGATAGTTGCAAATCATCATTTTGAGAAAGATGCGCGTTTCTGCTTCGTTGATAGTTGCTGCACTTTTCACCTATTCTGTGAATGGTCAGACCGTTTACATGGCCGGAGACTCAACGATGGCGCGTGGAGGAGGAGGTTCCGCTGCACCTGGTACAGACGGCAAGTACTCACATGCGCTCAGAGTATACGATGCTCACATCTTCTAGGTTGGGGTCAATATCTGAGCCAATATTTAACAATCCCGGTGGTAAATAGTGCCATTGCCGGTCGCTCTGCGCGATCGTATACCGATGAAGGTCGATTCAACACTCTTATTAATACTGTCAAAAGTGGTGATTTCGTGGTCATTGAATTTGGCCATAATGATGGTCTAAGTGGAACTGTTGATAATGGCAGAGAGGACGCCTTTGGTGATGGATACGACACTACTTCGACTGTAACTAATGCTGCGTAAGTCATTTCATCTTACTCCTGAAAGTAGTCAGCTCATTCTAGTTAAGAGGACAACAGATTGTAATTCACACCTTCCCCTATTACATCCAAAATGCAGTCACGGCCCTTCAAGCGAAAGGCGCAATTCCTATTGTGTCTTCTCAGACTCCCGACAATATCTGGAGTAACGGGGAAATTGGAGCTGGACCTCGATTTGTCGGATATGCACAAACGGCTGCTAGTCGCACAGGCGCAACCTACATTGATCATTACGCATATGTTGCGCAAGCATATGATGCATTGGGACAGACAGCTGTCACTGCCTTTTATCCGGCTGATCATACTCATACATCCGTTACAGGTGCGAATGTTGTTGCACAAGCCTTCGTCAGAGGCCTGTTGTGCGGTAACAACGCGTTGAGATCAAGAGTCAACTCTGCTGGTCAAAACGTACCAAGTGAGCAATCCGTAATATGATCTGTAGCTTGTGCTTATAATTATCCTAGATCAATGTCTGTAGTGTATATGTTTACCCTTGTTTGTTCCTGAACACGACGCGTTGATATTTATATACCTGAAGTCCTGTCCACGATGACCGTAAGGAACTATGAGCACACCTATGAGTATTCATGACTTATCTTTTTAGGATCTCACATTCTGTTATCTGCACATGACTCGAAATGATCTCTTGCTACTCGACACGATAGATTCACCTGAGTATATCAAAGGAGATCTTTCAGACGATGGTATGTAGGAAACAGAGTGCTCCATATGAGATATGACGCTGAGGCAACAGAAGAGCTTGATATCCCACCACACTTAGTACCTCCCAATCCAGATGATTCAGACGGTGAGTCCAATGAGAATTTCTATTGGGCCATGCTTGCTTACAAAAGATCTATAATTTAGTTCTACCTTCTCAAGTGCACCCATCTTATCCTTACGGCAATCCAACCAACATCAAGCATCCTGCTGCACGGCCTCGGCCTCCTTATGATCCTACGTCGCGTGCTCTATTTGAGGACATGGGTTATGCTGGCGGAGGCATAAATGGTACTTTAAGATGGCGAGATTTGGCTTTGGATGAACTTCTACCTGTTGATGAGGAAAGAGAAGAAGCACTCCGAGCGATACAGGCAAGGAAAATGGCCAGTGGTGCTCCAGGACATAACCCTCAACCTCAACATCAACACCAAGCTCAAGCTGATCAAACAATAGACGAGGATGAGGACGAAGATGATGAGGACGAAGAAGAGGATGAGGATGAGGATGATGAGGATGATGATGATGATGATGATGAGGAGGAGGAGGAGGATGATGATGATGATGATGATGATGAGGAGGAGGAGGAGGAGGAGGAGATTGAAGACGATCTGACTGCTGAAGAAGAATGAAATGGGGCTTTTGCAAATCGGTACTCACAGCAAATCACTTTTTCTTAGGAATCTGCTCCGCTTATTTTTCCGGTATCAATCAGTTTCTCGTCGCATGGTGGTCAAGGTGCGGCCCGATAAGCTACGTCCCGGATCGTTGGACTTCTTGGAGATTTGGACTAGGTCATGAGATCGGGTATATCTTTCACGCAGTCTAATCCAACTCCGAGTTGCACATCAATGACGGCTCAAATATCAAGAGTAACTTGTGGTTCACATGCAGATATGCTCAATAAATACTGCTCTTCTGACGGCTGAAGTGGCCCGTTTAATCCGCTCTTTGACCTTTAAATCCTTGGAAGCAGCTGTTATATTCAATCGTCTGGGAAATATGTGTATGCTCCAGTTACTTGGGCTATCTTTCTTTGTCCTCCACGTTGCATCGCAGACCGTAAGGCTTGCGGGTGATTCTACCATGGCCGTAGGTGGAGGAGGCGGTGGTACCCAAGGTCTGTTCCCCGCCAATGGAGAGATGGCTTAATGCATTGTTGAAATATCACTTTCTAGGTTGGGGCGTTTTTCTGTCACAGTTTCTGAGTACCCCCGTTGTCAATGATGCGGTCGGTGGGGAAAGTGCTAGATCGTTTAGCGACCAAGGACTCTTCGACTCCCTCATCAGCAGTACCCAGGCGGGTGACTATGTTATCATCGAGTTTGGCCACAACGATGTAAGCGCAGGGGCTGTGGACAACGGAAAGCAAGATGCAGTAGGAGATGGCTACAACATCACCAGCACTGTCACGACCGCAACGTTAGGACATTTCTCACTGATCAGTGTTACATAGATTCGCTGAATTTTTGTTAGTGGTCAGACCATTACAATCCACAGCTTTGCATTCTACATCGAAAATGCAGTTGCCGCAGCGTTGAACAAAGGTGCCATCCCAATTATCTCATCTGTGACGCCCGACAACATTTGGGATAATGGTCAGATTGCGGGTCCGAATCGGTTCGTAACTTACGCACAAAGCATTGGAATTAGGAGGAATATCACCTATGTTGATCATTACGCTTATACGGCAGCAGCTTATGATGCTCTTGGTGAAACGCAGACAACCACGTTCTATCCGAATGATCATCTTCATACGAGTCCTGCTGGGGCACTTGTCGTTGCAAAAGCTTTCGTTCGAGGATTGCTATGTAGTAATAACCCTCTTACCTCCAAGGTTAATTCTGCTGGGAAAGCGGTTCCGGGTAAGTAAGCGAGGAGCAAATTCTCAATTGAAAAACTGAAACAATTCTTGAAGGTAGCTGTTTATAATCAGGAAACCCCATGAAGACATCGGAAGGGTAGCTTAAATTTTTGTCGTGTTCTATTGGATAGTATTTCAGTCAAAAACATTTTGAAGCAAACAGTTTCACGTTGCAATTCGTCTTGGGATAATAGTCAAAGTTGCTTCAGATGCTCTCTACAAGGCTTACTGACACCCAATGAATCAATACAGTAGAAGGATTGGTTTCTAAGTGCAGACGATCACAGCTATACTGAATAACCTCCATTTACTCGGGCAATTTCTGTACATCACCACGGACTTCATGATGGAGAAGGTTGGAAGAGCAAGGCTGGAAGAGTGAGGATAAACGTCAGACGAGAAAATCAGGAGCTGGATTGGGAATTTCGTGAGAGGGTGCAGTCAAACTAGGTCCTGGGTGGGAATGAAGATGGTCTGGTGAAGACTGATGAACAGAACTATGTGGACCCCAAAGAGTTACACTCAAAGAGGGGATTGAAGGTGGAGGTTGATGATGCCAGCGACTCAGCCTGTTGTGTGGATGCTGGCGGTGTCGATGATGTTCATGGCGACCATGAGGCCCATGACCCATTCTCTCGCCACTCTGAGGGTGAGGGTGTGTAGGAGGTTGAGTTACCTGTTGATACAAAGGAGAGAATGGCGGCGGCGGCATCCCATAAGAGAGAGTTAACTCTGGTTGAGTATAGTGAGCAGGAGGGAATGGTGGAGGGTGATGAAAGGGGAGGGAATTCATGAGAATCTCTCGACATAGAATGGGAAGTAGAAATATCCTTAACCGTGAATCTAATGCTCTCGCTGTGTCTATAACTGGTTGTATAGAAGTCATCGAGTTCTTCTTGAGAGTTCAAAGTTATTTCCTCGCCATCCCCATCGACATACGACACACCAACGTTGGCCACTGGAACAAGGAAAATAGATGATATCCTTTCAGCAATAGCATTCCATTCAGGCAGCTTTGCAAGAACGGTACGGCGAGTGATGTCTCTGTATTTGAGCTTGAAGACGATTGACATAGGCAGTGGGATGAGATGGCAACAAAAAGTAGAGCTTTTATAGGTCAACGACGAACTATGATGGGTCAAAATGAGTCAAAACTGCGCTACTGCGCTTGTACTGCACGTTCCTCGGTTACCAGGGTACTGTGTTGGATTTGCGATCGTCGGAGGAATATCCTTGGACGTACGGTCATATGCTGGATAATACACACGTGAGTGATGTCCTGATCAAGTAACCGAGATTCTATATCGGTATGTCACGTGTTATGACATTTCTTTGATCAATAATTCAGAGTCCTACAAAAAAAACCCATGGATAACTCATCACAACGGTTGACTGGGGCGATACGTTCCATTGACGGCTACAGTTCTATGCTCAGGCCATATGCAAGCTCTGTAGATGCCCACACTTCCTTTGACCGCGCCTCTTCGGCAAAGCGCAATTTGAAGCAAGGCACCTCATGGAACTTTACCGCTTTGAGTACACCTCATGACCGGGTACTCGAAAAAGTGTACAACGTTCAGGACCGATCAGAGAGCGGGTTACCTTTGGCAAGCGAGTTGGGTGCCACGTCCCTGTCACTCCTTGATGGCTTCAATACCAATTACAAGTCACGCTCCCTAAATGAACCTGCGAATTTTTTAGCTAGCCCAGCTGCTTCTTTTGCAAGCAATCCCTCCCTCGCCACTAGGCTCTACGATCCTTTTGACGGCTCTCCCCTTGGTATTATCCAACCTGTAGAGTCAGCAGAACGTGAAGGGGAAGGCATGTCTGCAAATAATGGAAGTTCTCATGATGAAATGTGGTCGCATCTGTCGCGAGTCCTCGATCTCCAGCACCAGATCGCTCGAATGCATGTGGACTTAGAAAGTGTTGCCCTTGGAAAGCAACCCGACGGTAAGGGGAAGGGTTCTCTTGGAAGTTCATCGCGGGTCACTGGTTTTCCTCGTCCTAGAACGGCAAGCGCAAGCTCAGTCACTGGTGGCGATATAGAAGATGAAGAGACAGTAGGTGCAGTGGACGAGGAGGCAGAGAAACTCAGGGCTCGGGAGAGAGAATTCAAAAAGCTAGCAACCCAATTCCAAGGCAGAAAGCAAGCAATCGATGCCATGATGGACAAGGTTGGCTCATCTACCTTGCAACCACCAACCAAGGCTCAATGTCTACAGCTTGATGACCTTTCCCAGGCACTCACAAATTTCCATTCGCTTCAAACTCCCAAGACGGATTGTCCAAATCCTTCAAGAAATAGTTCTCTGAATAGCGCGAGCACTGGTAACTCTCACCATGAGCCTGTTATAATTCCTCCCAGTGGCACAACTTCTCCCATGAATCATGCTTAATCAAGTGCGCAATCTTTCAACGTTGCAATGCGTTCACCCACCGTTTATTATCTCCAGCCGACTGCACATAATGGTAGTCCAGAATCACCACCCAATCCTATGCCAGATGTTCATCCTTTCCTTCAATCTAAAGCAACTGTACCCAAATGGATCATCAATTCGATTGAGCTTGGCTTCCCGACCTATTTGGTAACAGCCCATCGTTCCACGTTATAGTGAAATGCTTCCTAGTCAGTAGGTGTCCAGGATCTCTGGCTCTGACGCGAGTTAAGCGTCAATACAGGGATTTTGTGCACACAGATCATTGTGTATTAGCCAATTTACCTTAGATCACAAAGCCTCCTGTCATATCTTTTTGCTGAAGTCCTGAAAATTCTGAAGGATTGATGACCTATCTCACTAGAATTGCATTTTTTGTTTGAATAACCTGTTCAATCTAGGTAGCCAGTTGAAGAGGCAAAAACAAATGGCTATCCAGAATGACTATGACTCAGAGGGCATCAAAATGGATTATATAAACTTTCACCCTTTGCCAACGACACATTTGTCCGTGACTCCATTTTCCCTCAAGCTCTGCTGCGACGACAACAGGGAGTCGATCAGTATCGGATTCTGAGGTGATTGTTCGACCGTCATTCAGGGTATACTCCTTCCACGTACCCTCTCTTGGTTCTTATTTCAGGCGAATCTGTGCACGTTTTTCGGCTTCCATCTTGCTAGGTACTGCCATACTCTCGTGTGAAATCTGGCGAAGGAACTCTGGGGCTCGACGAAGAAAATTGGGATTACAACGTTTGCCAGAGACAGAAGCAAATTTAATAATGAGATCAATAACTTTGTTCTGCAGCCGCAAAAATTAACTTTTCGCTTTCTGAAGAACGAGGTTGTATTGAACATTTGAATGGGGTTGGAAGCCTAGTTCGCAAGTTGAGTATGTTATGGACAGCCGAACAGGGAAAACGTACGCGACAATATTGGCAGATTTGAAATCTATGACTGGTTCGATAACATTCCCGAATTCGTCTTTGTACTTGTCAATCTTGAGAGTAGCAAGAATGGATGCCATTGCTATCCACAGTAAGGATGTTGCGATATGGCTACCAACACATTTTCTGGAGTGGAATCAGAGTTGATTATATTTGATCACTAGGAAGGGGGCTGGACCTTCGACCGAAACCAAATACGAATTCGTATGGGTCATTTGCGTTCGGGTTGAGTTCACCGTCGGCGGTGAGAAATCGCTCGGGCTTGAATGTTTCGGGTTCTGGATAACGGGTTTCATCTCGGGACATGGCCCTGATCAATACAATGAGTTCAAACACCTAATCTACTTGTATGAAGGCATCACTTAACCAGAGATTGGGGATGACAATAGAGTTTTTGGGAATTTTGTATCCCAAATAAAAATCATCATCTGTGCTCAGATGTGGGATGGCTATTCCGCGTGAATCATTTCTCAGAGTCTAGCTGACCAGCCGATCAGAGCAAAATCTCACCCTGCGGATTGGGAGGTTGCCATCTGTCACAGGTACATAATCATAGAGAAAAAATGAGGAGGTAGAGTAAATGTGCTCAACAGGAGATGGACGTGATAGACATACCGCAAAACTTCTTTCACTATGGCGGTAACGTATGGCAAAGAATTCGAGTCGCTAAAATCAGGCAATCTCCCGTTTTCCAGTACTCGATCAATCTCAGACTGAGCTTTCGTTTGGACGTTGGGATTCAGGATCATAGCCAGAATGAATATGACGATCGAAGCACCAGTCGTATCAGCGCCGGCTACAGCTCAGATTGAGAGGGACGCCCAAATTGGATATGAATTTACCGTACCCGCAAGGAATGTGATCGCTGTCTGTTTTATGATCACCTTCTGTCTCTCAATGTCCTGATTCTCCTCCATGGCGTCTAAAGAAGATGACACAAAGGAGTACTCCGCACCGCCACTCAGCTGTCACTCGAATTCAAAGTAGGGCTTGCGGAGATCTCCGAATCAAACTTACAATGTTTGCCTCTGCCACTTCGAACGTTCGGTTAGCAAACCTCCGCCACAATTCCTTCCACTCCCTTGCTATCCGCTGGAAGTTGGCACCAGGTAACCATTCCGGGACGTATTTGAGCGATGGGAGGACATCAACGAGAAACCTGCCTGGAATAGCACCGGCGGCGCTTGCAGCCATTGCCTTCTCCGCAAGATGAACCAAAGGGTCGTTTTCAGGCTTGGTGGAGATTCCATAAGCAAGTGAAAGTAATGTCCCACTAATTACACTATGGAGATGTCAGCATGAACGGACTAAAACTTGAGTTTATGAGATTCAACTGTCTGATATGTTCCAAAAATTGTTCTGGCGACTTAACAAGTTGAGGAAGAAGACGCATGCGAATGAGTTGAATCTCTTTGGGCTGGTGGATATTGGTGTTTGACATTGGAAAGTGGTGAACAAAAGTTCGTCGGCGTTCCTTCCATTCCTCACCGTAGGGCATCACCGCAAAAAGCCACCTTAGATCCATTCTGGGGTATCATGAGTGTGGCGTGCAACACGATGAGAATATGGAAGGCATACAACTCCCCCAAAAACGTCAAGTGTGGTCTATTTATTCTTGGGTAAATATTCGCGACAAAAGTCAGCGGGATAGAGACTTCCCTGCTGGAATAGATGTGGCTCCTTCTATCGAGTAGCTCGGTAGCGACGTCATAGCTGTTCAGGATGATCATCTTTTTGCCGAGTGCTTCCAAGTATACAAGGTCCGAGCCTGAAAAAAATGCTGGTTACAGACTATTAAGGTACTGAGAATCCATGTATACTGCATACCGAATTTCTTAGTCCACCCAAGGTAAGTTTGAGCTATGCTAACCAGTGGAATGTCGAGCGCATTACCAATGATTGGAAGTCTTGTGGGCCCGGGGGGCAGGGGAAGCTTAGTCTTTCGTTGATTTCGGAACAATAATCCTAGAATGCAGACAGCGAGTAATATTCCGAAAAGTCCAGTCTGGGAGCACATGATTGTGATAGGAGAGTGTGTCTTGAGCTTGGGATAAGAAGAAAGACCTGCAGGATCGAAGATGGCTTCTCGGAATACCCCGGGTGTTAGTTAGAATAAGCTCAAGCAAGATAGTTGAATTTAGAGGTTTGAATAGAGGCGATGCGAAGGGAAAGGGGAACCAGCGGTCAAGGCAGGCGGATTTCTGAAGTACTTTTATCCGCTTCGTGGATTGAATCCTAGATCTGACTTGTCGATGCAACTTACCGAATCAGTCGTTTTCGTGCCTCTGTCACCTCCATATTATTCTCACCAAATTGAAAATTACTTTGCCGCACCAATTTGGTTAAATCAGGCAGGTATTGATAGGGCAGTTGTCATCTACGTCTGGTTGACTCCATACTATTTTTTCCGCTACATTTTTCGCCTCAGAGCATAGTCTTTAACATCAATGATTGCGGAGGTCTGTCAACCTGTACCATTGCTGATTTGAATGGTTTCATCAACAGAACTGCTTGTTGGAATACCAAGCCGACATCATGATCTGGCCGAAGGAACAAGAGCATTCTAGAATATATAAGCTTGGTAGTTAGTCCTATTTGCCAAGGAATAAATTCTATTCGAAGCCAAACCAACGTGCGACTTCGTTTTCACATCACTGCTGAGATCACCAAGTACCGATACTGGGCATTCGGAAACGGCTCCAGCTGCGCCACAGTATATTTCGGGATCGTGTCAATATTCGAGCGGCGATAACAGGACTCAACCCATTCGTGGCCTAGAGCTTACTGAATGTCTCGAGTGGGGTGCTTGACCCACGTCGCAACAGTGTGGATCCGACTGGGTGATTGATTGGTCGATAATAGTTCCATGAAGCCTCAGATACCGCGCTTTGTGTCATCAAAACTATTCTAGAAATTAAGAATTCGAGCATTAATTTCTTTCTAGTCTGAGTTTTAACTTGCCTCCAGATTGGCCGCATCCCGTGTTCACTTACAGTCCTGACTCTACTCTCTAAGTCCTATACATACTGCAGCAGAGCTGTGTTATTTCTACTCTAGTCGATCTCAATCAGGCTGAAGAGCAAATTCGAGGATCAAGTCTTCATTGACGACAAAGCAGCTGGACATTCTGTTTGAATAAGGTCCTAGTCTACTTTTTAGGTCAAAATTGGGCTCGCTAACATGATATAGGGACAAATCCGTCCTTGTACTTACGCTTAAAACTGAATTTATAGCATTAGCCCAGCTAAGTTACAATCACATCACCAGCCCTATGAAACCATCTCAAAAGGGAGAGGAGAAGATTGTCGAGTTTGAGAATCTCATTGGAAGGAAGTTCTTCATGCTCCTTTCATGAATACAGCACATGCTTCAAATTGCTAAGATTTTGAATTATCATGGGAAATATAGGTTTTTCGTGCACAAAGATGGGTTGATATCCAAGTTGACACAGCATTGACACAGGGCACAAGTCTGGTGCACAAGTCATGCTCTGCCAATCACACCACTGTTATTTTTGGGAGCTTTACTTTGACACAAGAATTCTTAAGAGATGAGCTAGAAGAAGAGCAGGAATAATGACTTAAATGTGATTTGTAGTTGTCCTCCCTGAACATCAAAAAAAATAATTTGCCATACAAAATCATTTTTTTAAGTTATCATTCCTGCTCTTCTTTCAGCTTGTCTCTTAAGAATTCTCGTGTCAAAGTGAAGCTTCCGAAGTAACAGTGTGCTGTGTGATTAATACAACTGGTGACGTCAAGTGATCAGTGTGCAAGAAACAGCACAGTGCTCAAGTGCATGCTGGCCTTGACATCACTTTTTTGCTTTTATTATATAAATCAGTTCCAGGATCATCTGTTCTCCTCTGGAATGTCATTGCCCAAACTCCTTGGTCTCCCTCCAATTTCTATGGAGCTTAAAGCCATCGTCCCTTTCCTTCAACGCGCAGAGGAACTCAAGAAGCAAGAGCCTATAATCGCATACTGGTGTAAACCCAGATTTCATTGATCATGCCAGCAAGCACTAACTCAATACTTCAGGTGCATATTATGCAGCCCAGGTTGGCATTGACTCGAAGGCTCGCGATAATGCTTCGCGCGACGTTCTTTTTGCCCTTCTCGGGGCCCTCGAACAGATGAAGTTAGAAATCGGTCCTGTGGACGCGATTGAGATTGAGACTGTGAGCGCGGCTTTCGTCGAAAATTTCGCGTTGAAAGTCTTCCAGAGCGCCGATAACGAAGATCGTAGAGGTGTTGCTACGAGGTCTGTATGTCATTTGCCTCCTGATCATTTATGATATCTACATTCTTCTGTAGAATAACTGCAAAGAAGTTTTATGCAGCATCCAACTTTTTGCAAATCCTCAAAGTTTTTCCCAAGACCGACGTGTCTGAATCTGTGAGTCGGCATCAACTACCTTTTTCGTCCCCTCTAATTGTACAGAATGAAGACAAGATTCGTTACGCTAAATGGAAGGCTGCAGACATTTCCAAGGCATTCCGCGAGGGGCGCAAACCTACACCAGGTCCTGCGGGTCAAATAGAAGATCCGGTATCGTTCGAACAGCCAGGGGGATCATCAGATTCAAACAAGTTAGTACATCAGCCTGCAACACAAGCTGTCTATGATATTCGCGATGAATCTCCTACGAGGAGTAAAAATTCACTTCGCAGTGAAGGCAACGGGAGTAGCACAAACTCAGCAAGTATATCATCCCCGGGGCAGAAGAAGGCTTGGGTCTCCGATGACGTAGAAGAGATGCCCTCTCCATCATCTCATCCTTTCCTGGAATATTCGTCCAACGTTCCGAGCCAAGCCGAGGTATATCAAGGTCCATCGAGCATCTGTGCACCTTCCCCCCCATTATCATCGCCACCCTCAATAACCCAAGCGGGTACATCCTCTCCGGCTTCATGCTCACATATGAATGTATACCCTGATCAAAGTGCAAGCAATTGCCTTCCACCAAAATCTTCGGCATCCTCTGTGACAGCATCGGCCCCTCCATCATCTATGGAGTTGGCCCCTGAATTCATCGCAAAAGCCCAGAAACACTGCAGATTTGCTATCAGCTCCTTGGACTACGAGGATGTAGAACAGGCGAAGAAGGAACTCAGGACAGCATTGGCTCTTCTTGATGGTCTTTAAACTTCTGTGAACATTCATATGTCTTAGGCCTTTGAATACGTTGTAATTAGGATTTGACGTTTGGCCCATATGTAATCCTGTAGCTAACAAATATCTAATTATATGTCTATCAATGTAATGTGGTCTTAGACTTGACATTCGCCTCATGAATTTATCAAGGTCAATTCAATAATATAGTGAGCCATGTCCGCTGTGTACTGGAGACTCTCACTTTTCTCCGAGTCAGCCTCCTTATTCCCTAACACGACACCTTGGCAAGATCTTGCTTCCATCTTGGATAAAGTTCTTCGTGTCAGAAATGCGTTTCGGATTCCAATTACTACTGTTTCTTGTTCTCCAAGTCCTTGTTCTCGCAGTCACTGTGACTGCAACTTTGGTACACCCGATCAGCCGGCCCTATTCCAGAGTGAGCGGTGCTCCTAAGCCAACTGCCACATGTGAGCTTTGAAAGGCGTCTAATATCATCGTATATCTCATGATCCTGATTTCAGGTGGTCTGGACACCAAGGTAATTATCCCTGACTCTTCTGGTCACATCTCATTCGAATTGACTCGGGGAATGCATCACCCATGTACATCTGTAGTGTAAGGGCCACAGCTTTGGAATGCAGCAAATGCTGATGATTTGAAAAACATAGGCCCAGATGGATACCAATGTTGTAAAGGGAGGAGTGGATCTACGTGAGTTCGATCAATGGTCTGGACATGCTTCGACTAACTTTTTGTGTCTAGCTGTGCAAGGATACCGAATGGTGCTATCTGCTGAAGAGACGAGAGGTTCCAATTTTGTGCCGAAAGGGCTTCTAGTGTATTACTATCTACAACATAACCATAGTCATATTTCATTTTTCCCATGTCAAAAGAGATGTGGATGCCTTGACTCGCTCTTCTAATCGTCTGACTTCATCTTTGACGGAGACACTTCCGGCAGAAGTTGCAGAGGTTGTTGAAGTGATACTTGCCGGCGATACCAATGCTGCAGTGCTCACCGTGGCTGCCTTTGTTATACTGATGGTGGAATAATCAACACAAGGGCAGGTTGCGCCGCCACTATTCTTGGTTTCGAATATGGGAGTATCCTGTCGACATGAATTCTTGATCGATGTGGTACCTCTTGAGGTGAGGTTGTCTGACGTATGTATCGCAGAGTGACTGCAAATTAGTGCAGATAAGGTGGCCAATGTCGACGAATCGATTGTGGGAGCTTTTTGATGTCTCTTGGGACTGGTTATCATGGTGGGGAGAGAACTTAAATGATCACTTTGCGTCGGAGCATTGCAGCTATTTTCGTCGTTCAGAGGGTCTACCAGTGTTCCTCTGAAGCCATCAAACTGAGTATTCAATGCATGCGGGAGGTCCCCAGAGCTCTGATCAATTTCCCCACAGAGTATAGGAGAGACTTTTAGAGTAAGATGTGGTCTTCTATCGCTTTCTTTGTCATTTTCCAGAGCGTCTTCTTCTGGTTGTTCATGATGGACGTGGTCATTATAATTTCCATTTACGAATGCGGCAGTAGCCATCCGTGTCTTTTCTTCAACACGGGCAGCGAAAGACGAACGCCTGTACACTTCCAACGCCTGTGTCACCTCGACGTCGTAGACATTTACATCTGGATAGTTTTCCAGTTTAATTTCCTTCATGAAAGTTTCCACAGTCCCTGGAGGAGACCCAGAGACCAGATCGTCGATGGAATGTTCCCATCTGTCGACACAAGAAGTTTCAATTTTGTCTTGAAGATAATAAAGATCCGAGAAGTGGCCATACGTAGAATTCATCCTGGCTGTAGCAATAGCGTGCTGAACGACGTCATCAGTATCATCTGCTAAAGAGAGATTTCCAAGTTCCAAGGTACCCATTTCACCGCTACAATCTGAAAGTAGCTCTTGAGTGTCCCATCCGTGAGGATTATCGTGTGAGTCATGCAGGAAAGTACTGTCATCGTCCATTTTTGTCTTTTGTCCAGTTAAAATCTGATTCGGAATTTCCTCACCCTTTCTGGAATAGCTGAGAGAATAGGGTCTATTGAGAGTATTGTTTTTAGAATTGTATCTTGGAGATGGAGATCTGGAAGCCACAGATTGTATGTTGATCGGTTGGGAAGGAGGGGGGTCTATCGAGTGGAAACCGACAATCCTGATGGGCAACGTAACCTGTATGTCGGAAGAGAAGCGGGTACCTGAGTCTATTGTAACTCGAAGAGAATATTCCACTTCGAAAATTCTGCCATCAGTAACTGTCAAAGCATCCACCTATTGACCCGTTAGTCGAGCAAATTCTTTCTCGGAATAGAGCACTTACTGGAATCTGCAACGAGTGCTCGAATTCTGAATTTCTCCGTGGTGAGACTCCCAACCACCACCCTTTGGCACTTGCATGACCTCTGGACCTGGATTGACCAGCTTCTAGCACACACTCGGCAACCTGCTTGGCGGCTGCCTCGGATTGACGCGTGCCGCGAGTTAAGTCAGAATTGGCACTGGAAGCTTTAGGGAATATAATAACGGTACGATGAAGGCTGATTGTCAATCGTTTGAGTAGTCTGGTTGTATCGTTATGGACAATGACTTTAATTTGACAAGATTGACCTGCAATCCAATGGAGTCGATGAAGTGAAGCCATTAGTTTGATCCTTCCAGCGTCAGGCTCCTTGGGGACATTTGTTGACACTGTTGCTTGCAGAGGACGAAGGGCAGCGGAAAGGATTGCAGTCGGGTCTAGCCGTGGCCAAACTTCAATAGATCGATAGAAATGAGCGATTGAGCGGCGACCGAGCTCATCCTTAATTTTGAGTGAACTAACTTGGTTAAAAGAGATGTGGGGATAGGAAACGGGTTAGGGACACTCACACCATAGCAATATAATTCAGTGCAATACCAGGATGGTTTTTGAGGAAACCTTTGGCTCGTCCATGGTCGCTTGACAGTGAGAGGTAAAGGGCGAACGGAAACTCATGTTCTCCTTCGCTTGCTAGCATGAACCCTTCTACATCAGGCTCAGACGCATATAGCCGTTCTAAAGTTGGCGTAACAGAAGCCAATAAAGCAGAACATTGATAAAAAATCGAGTGTGACTTATCCCCGAGGCTCTCAAATCCCACTACGCGTATTTTACCTCCGGCGATGAAGACAGAACCTTCTTTATGAGTCGCATTTCGGACCAGGATCTTGACATGACCACGAAGATGACCTCCCTGAACACAGATATTTGTTAGAGGAAGGATATCAACTTCAACTCGAGCGCGAGATTTCGCCTGCTCAAGAGTCACATGCCGATTAAATGCTGCAGATCCAGAGTCCAGTCTAATAAGAGCAGCTTTAGACTTCAATCGTGAATTATGATTCCCTAAAATCGACTTGAGCTCGGCAGCAGCTCGTGCAGGAGTTGCGTTGGAGGTCAAGAGAGTCCCATGTCGCATCAATCCGGAGTCTCCCAACGTCGGATGGGGTTCGGTGAGTGCATTTCTAGAAGAGTTTTGTTGGGAGTTTGAGGGTTGACTTGGCCTCGTGGACTTGGGTGAGGTATGAGCAGACATAGAGTTTTATTGATTACAACCAGATGCCGTTGCAGCCTACAGACGTTCGAACAGATTGTCCCCAGGAATTGATGATATGGTAGAGTTGAGATGGATCAGAGGTCATTAAGGAGGGCAGCCCAAAACACTGAGGCATTCGAAAAAGCCTGATTGACGTCATCGAAAAAATGAATGTACGGGTTGCAACACCAGGGGTTGGATTGTCACATGGTTGTTGATATGTATCGCTCAGTGACACAGTGGCCCTTATAGGATTTAAAACACTTCCCACGCTTCTTGAATATGGCTCAAGAGAGGGTGGCGAGGGTTCACAGTCATCAATCTCAACGCGCAAAGCTCAACAATGCCGGGGAGAGAAAAACTGCCTTCAAAAGTGTATTGGACAGTCCTCATAGAATTCCATGGTGACTATTTCACTATACTCAACGAGAAGGAAAAGTGATAGTTATCGAACCTCAGGCCAGTTGTTCCCACCAATGTGCAAAATACCATTTTAGGTCATCTCGTAGATCTCTTGGATGGTGTCGCGGCATTCCATCAAAGTCGCCGTAGAAGCTCCAAGAGATGGAAACAAGTCGCTAACGAACTTTCGCATCGCAGCGTGAAAAGGCGGATGGTTTCCAGAGATACCACAATAGATCAAGATCACTTGAACGAGGGCGCCTCAGCCTTCTCAGTCTCTCACCACATGGAGAGCTCGGAGCCTTCCATTCTCAACCACCTGACATACGGCATCAATACAGTTACCAAACGATTAGAAAGTCAAATTGAGAATTCCCAAGTCAAATCTGTCTTCAAGTCTGGTAGTGAAGTCAAGACAAGGGGAGAGACGACCAATCCTATCAGATTCCTTTTCGTCTGTCGAGCAGACATAGATCCACCTATTCTCATTGATCACTTTCCTCATCTTGTTGCGATGTGTAACACGTTACGACAAGATTTTCACCCAATTGTATTAGCAACTTTGCCCAAAGGATCAGAAACGACACTTGCCCAAGTCGTCGGTGTACGAAAGCTGGCTGTCCTTGCCATCGGTGTACATCTTCATATCCTCAGAGGTTGAGTTTCTGATCATCATTTTCATAGGCCTGTTCTACTATCTCTGAGGAGCGATTTGCAACAGTGGTGGATTCAATTGCACCAGTGACCGCACCCTGGTTGTCATCCATCCCTGCAAGATTGTATGTCCAAAGCCACATCAAGCAGATCCGAACAACAGCTCCCCGAGATATGAAAGTAGCCAAGGAACTGAGAGCAAAAGGAAAGGCTCTTGCAAAATCACAACGCTCGAGGTTGAGAAAGGCCAATGTGGTTTCCAAAGACGCATCGACGGGTACTCATAATATCTCCAGATAACGTAGTTCCATCTTGTATCGTGTCAACCGTGGTCTTTGTAACAATATTGGGCGTTGATACTTGTCGACCCTGCCCCACGCCCAGGCGAAGATGACCCACCCACAAAATTGGCCCCTCTTTTCTCCCCGTTTCGTACCATCCATTCTAGAGTCTACACCCAATAAGCCAAGTGTCTGTTGCCCGCAAATCGAGATCACACACATGTGCAACAGATTGAGTGCAACTTCAGATGCTCCTTCCTTCGTTGCACTAGCCCAATCGGTATATTGTATCCATAGCCTGCATATGTTGTATTAGTGGTGCATAGGATATCCACAATTCAAATACTTAAGAAATCCTCAAAAAAAAAAGAGGATTAATGCTTCAAGTTAATATGCTTAGTATTCTTAAGGAGGACCCAAGCCATCATGCATGGTGCTATGACCATGTCTTGCTTTCCTGTCCCTTTACATGTGACCCATTTTTTGATAGATATGACTCTGGGCACAGGCCTTCAGGGTTTTGAAGTATTTTATATTTTTTCAGCCAAGTGAGCAGATTTCAGCACATCCTGGTTCATCATAGTATCAGTTAAGTTTAGGAGTAGGCTTATTCACCACTGCTGCCAAATCACTACCAACAAAGCAATGTGGAGTTTCATGAATGTGACAATCACACCAAATCACTTTAAGATAAGAGGGGCCAAAGTGACTGTGGTAATGCCATGCTCATGGTGTTCTGTAGGTAATGAGCCACAGTCATGTTTTTACATCTGAAGCATTCACCTACTCTCTTCACCCCCACTGTCATATGACAAGTTTTCTAGTGAAGCTGACTAGGGAGTGCTTCAAATGTAATACACAACTGTGGCCTATCACTTACAAAATTTTAGGCCTTCCCTAGATAGACTCTCACCTTAGGGTATCACATGACGATGGCATGCTCAGAAATCACACATCATGAAATTGACATTGACATTGATTCCTCCATGCTAATTGCAATAGTTGGTACCCAATGTTCTGGTAAATCAACTATCGTACACCATTTACTTTTGAAAAAAGACTTCATTCTTCTTTGCCTCAGTCCCAGTGACTTGGAAAATGTGTCCACTGAAGCTGATTGTGAGGTATGCTGGCTACGTCATTGTCCTGACTCAGTATAGATTTTGGTTAACCAGGCAAGCAAAAAGGGTGGTGAAATAACTCGGTCACGGAAGAAACCCCTAGGGCTGCTTCCTGAGGATGTTTTAACACCGCACATGAAGGCTCCATCCGATTATCCCTCCCCAAATTTCCTCACCTCGCATGCTCAAGGGGCTGAAGATCATCTGGAACCGCTGATATTCCATAGCCCTAGTGCGATGTTGGATTATGTTACGCTGAACTGGAAAGATAATTTCGTAACTACGGATCTTTGTACTCGTGCTCTAGTGGAAATATTCATCAAACGCCCGTTCTTCATGCTCATCAGCGTGGATGCACCCCTACTTGTTCGCTATTCTCGACTTCAGACGAGGTGCGCAAGATTCTTGACGACATGCCGCCGCTTGACAAGTAGCCAGTCGGAAGGATACATCACTAGAATGCTTTTTGCGGGAGAATGACGAGTTGGTCTTCGGAAGCAACAGCAATGGAATATCTGGTTTGTCTTCATTGCGAGGTATCCAGGACTTAGTGGGTGTCCATATCAACAATGATTTCAACGATTCCTCGGAGCTTGACGCATACCTCGAAAACCTTAATCTCCTGGACCCGCAGCACCTTCGCCCCAGTTGGGATGCGTACTTCATGGTGAAAAAACTGTTGTGATCAGATTTTATCGCCTCTAATGTGGAATAGACATTGGCATCGCTGGCATCTCGACGATCTAACTGTATGAAGCGTCGCGTTGGTGCTGTACTTGTCAGGGAAAATCGGATTCTAGCTACTGGGTAAGACATGGGAAGGATGGTCAACGCTGGATACTAATCTAGCTTATCTCTCAGATATAACGGTACCCCACGCGGTTTGAAAAACTGTAATGAGGGTGGCTGTGGTCGTTGCAATGGAAATTCATCTGCTTCTTCCGTCTCAGAGGAATGCGTCTGCCTTCATGCCGAAGAAAACGCGTTACTTGAAGCTGGTCAGGAACGTGTCGGTACCAATGCGGTACTTTATTGCAATACGTGAGCTTTCAACTTTGATCTAGTTCTGCCACTCAGGCGCTAACCGAAGTCAACCTTGGTTATGTTTATCAGCTGCCCGTGTTTGAAGTGTACGATCAAAATCATTCAAACAGGGATCAAAACCGTCGTATATAACCTTAGCTACAAAATGTACGTAGAGCCAGTACAGTGAGCCCTCCATTCACGTCGAATTAGGGATGATGCCTCAGCACTGCTGCTCCAGCAGGCCGGTATACAGTTGCGTCGCTTCGATCCAAATCAGAGATTCCGTTTCTCAACAACCTAGCACCTTGCTATTATCACCTACCTGGGGTCTTAGCTGAATAGTAAAACATTGGTCGTAATAAACAGAAATCTATTTTGTGGATGTGATATCCAAAATTAAACATGCATTATCTACGATATCCCACTTTTCATTGTGCAAGAAACTCATAACGGAATGTTCGCGAGTATATGTCGCAGTCAAGACAAGCCAGACCATATCACCATTCTGTGACATAGCAGCAGTATACAGCCGCCTTGCACACTGTTGCAGTTCAGGATTCACATTTCGACTGAGGAACCTCCGAAACAAAAGTAGAGCATCCCAGAAAGAACGCTCATGTGCACGGACATCTTCCAGAGCTGCAGCCATGGTGTTGAGAAGGGATCGATACAACCGGTGAGAATGTGTGTAGGACGATTCTGCACCTATTCCGCCTTCGCCTCTCCGAGCCAAGGCACTTGTTGCGTCAGCAACTTGTAGTTTTGTCAGAAGAGTTTTGAATTTGGGCCAAACATCGTCCCATATCCTCCTGAACATAAATTCTCCATTATATGTGGAAAGTATCTCAATCAAGGAAGCAGCAGCGCTAACGACAAACGTTTCTTGGTCACCAAGCCTGTTGAGAACGAATGGCCAGGCTGAGTGGATTGCAGGCATGAGGGCCGAAGAAGGCAAATTGGGAACTGAGGAAGCCAAAAGCGTAAGTATGCGGGCACGAATTACGGGGGAATCGTGTGTTAGGAAGTAGAGGGATCGAGCGATCATTTGCTGTGTCAATGTCTGTGTCGATGTGGGAAGTGGCTCATTATTCGGATTTGCTGCATTCGCCATGGCTTCTTCTTCGACTTTCTGTTCATCCATCTCTAATTTGGGTTCACTCCATGCTCGTTGAGGTGTTGGTCCATAATCTGTCGTTTCCTGGACATCATCCGGCATCTCCTTTCGTTTGCGGAACCACTCAAAGAAGCTCGATAAATCCAATAATCGAGGATACACTGTGTACTCAGGTTCCCTCTCTATTGTAACTTCCAATGATGCGTCATTCCTGAGCACCCTTGTCACCTCGACGAGGACACTGACCAATCCCTCTACCAGTACATCATATCCATGAAACGCATCCAGGCGGTCAAAACACTCCTCTACGACATCCCCTGCCTTCTCAACAACATCACTTCCAACTAGGTGCACAAGTAAAGCAAGAACCTGTGTTGCATCCACATCAAGCCAACGTCGGGTCAACCTACGTGAAATAGCATCAAGGGCGTAGTCAAAATTGGACAGAAGGAGATTGGCCGGGGATGCATAAGAGGTCATGACAGTCATGAATTGCAAACTTGCATATGCTGTCGATGAGAGGAACGAGACTTGAGAGACGAGGGAGTGCAGAACTGGATAGAGGACGTGAATGAAAAGGGATGAAGAACGAGATTGGAGTATTCCGACACAAACTGAGAGTGTTTGTAGGCACAAAACACGGTGATTGATTGGCTGGTTGGTGTTTTCATTGATTGTAGCAAGTGATGACTGAGCAATTTTGAGGTTCTCATGAAGCTGGAATAAACCCGTTTTCCGTTCGACAAGCGGGGCATCAGACAAGTCCTGAACTACATCCGAAGATGGTAGGTCATCGGAATCTTCGATCCTTCGATCCCATTGTTCTGAAAGAGTTCGTGCCAGTGATCTAGTTAATTTCTCCAACCGTTTTGCTGGTTTGGGCCTCAGACAACTGACACTTTCTTCTGAGGCTAAGCTGACACCGGATACTCCTTCCAATAGACGACACGCAAACCACATAGCTGCGACGGCATTCCTCCTAATACCAGTCTTCCCAATCCCAAAAAACCACTCTATAGCATACAAGCAAGTCTCGCCTGCTGCTGCTCCTAGCGATCGAAACATCTGCTCCAGTCTTTGTAAAGTATTAATGTCTAGACCTTTGAGCTGAAGACTAGGGAAAGTAGGAACTTGAGGAGTGTCTGGGTCGTTCTCAAGCATGAGCCGTTCTATCGAATTCCGATCAACCGCGAGTGGCCCGTTGGAAAACTGGAAAACGGACAATAGACTCCAACCCCACTTCTCAAGGTCACTACTTGGCCCTAAAAGCTTTCCGATACCTTTGGAGATAGCGGAGATCGAGGAAGAGGTAGTAGTAGAATCTTCATCCAAGACTGTTAGATTACAGACCGCGCTGATGAGGTAGCTCAGATGCTGTACTTTATTCTCCTCTTGAATGAATATGAGGCGAGGTAGGGACGACAGATATTCGCTTGTGAGGCGCATTAGAATCTGCATCAAATTTACGTGCGATTTATTTTCATCTGATAACAAGAAGAGGAGATGCGATCGAGCTTGACATGATACGGAATCAAAGGCTGAATTAGACGAGGAAAGGATAAATGCAAGGAGGAGAGGCTGAGTTTGTGTGAAGGTCTGTGGCGTTGCTTCAAGAACATACCGAGAAAATTCAATTAGAGCACGAAGGGCAACAGGACTAGGGTGCCTTGTCAGCAAGTCCAAGGCATTGATGGCAATGTGAAGCTGGGACGTTGTGCCCTTCAGCCAGGCCGGAGTCCGCACAACTTTCAACTGCGTACTCAACTTTGCTTCAACAAACTCTGTAGCGGAGGGGGCAAGAAGCTCAGAGAGATCTTCCAAATCGTCAGCATGCTTCAATATACCTGCCGCTATGCAGATATCATCCCCAATAGATTTAATGATAGTAATCTGCATCACATGGAGCGCTGCCGCCACGATCTCGCCATGAGCCCACTGTTTCTCCAGCCTTGAACCGAGAGCAACTTTGGACATAGAGCTGACAATTCCTGGAAGGACCATAGGGAACATCTCATCAGGAACATATAACTTGAGTAAAATCTGAAGGATTTGGAGGGACGTTTTTTGTAAAGAGAGAGAACGAGATTCGGATATGGAAATCGTGGCACTAAGAGTTTGACCAAGGACGGATATGAAATGTGGGGAGCGGGCGTAGCTTTGAAAGTATGCAAGACGATCTTTGGCTTGCTGAGATTCGGTGAACGGATCATCGTCACGCTCTTTGAGGAGTACAAAGAGGCATTGAGCAGCAGCTTCCTTGACTTCATCGTCCCTCTCCCTCCCTTTTCCCTTGTTTGCAATTCCTCCCAAGACAGAACTACAAAGCATAAAAACCTGTTCCCAGACCGCAGCCTCGCAGTGCCACCACCAACTTTCTGAGAGGCAGCTGAGTACAATGAATACTTTCTCAAATATCTGGTCAGGTATAGTCGAGGGTGTATTACGTTGAAGGATGGATGATATAGGGAAAAAGATATAGGACACGAGTGAAGGAGGAAGTTGAGAAGAGTGGGATCGAAGAATTGATACTAGATCATCGATGTGCTTCAAGCAAATTGGAATCGTTAGAGGCGTGAGGCTAGAAGATCCCAAGAGACCCACACAAGTGGGCTTAACCTTCGAAGTGGCTGTTAATGGGAACGAAGCATATTGTTGAAGGTCTTACGATTGCGAATAAACCGGACATTCAGATGGATCAGACAATATGAGTGAAAGCTCAGCTGTTTTACAGCTAGAAGGATCGATTCTTGCAGGTACCGTCTCGTGATCTATTAATGGAGTACTTACATAACGCCTCACAACCTCACAACCCATTGTTTCTACCACCAATGCCGGTTGCAACACAAGTAATATGTCGTGGTGAGGACTCAAGGTATTCTTCGCAACTGAGTCCCATGAGAAGAGGTTCGTTCAACAGGTGGTGATTGGTCGGTCGTTATCTCACACAGTAAAGATCCTATTCCGATTTTCTGATCTTGAGTTTGACGAAGTAATTCTCTACTGGGAAAGAAGCTTGAACAATGTTATAGGAATGCGCCCTTCTTTGGTTCTGATATCACCCCAGTTGTAATTAGAGGAATTCTTTACACTATATTTCCCTTATACACTATCGAGTCAATTTGCCCATGCTGTTTATTGTGCCTCTTTTCGACAATAATTGTTGTCCCTGTCGGATGTTGTGAGATCGCGGCTCATGACTACGGACACAGCCTGGAAACAGTGAGCATCTTCAACAAATTTAATCATCATATCAATCACTGAAAGTATAGCCTTTACTATCAATTTTGAAATCGTGTGTGAAGGATTCAACTGGATCATGGGGTCGCAGCAAAAATATATTGATCAGGGTCTCTTTTACTTCGGGATACATTCCTACCGACTTCTCGGACTGCCCCAAAATCACTATTTAGGCACAACCATTTATAGTTGTTCAGGCATCATCGGAGTTTTCCTAATATTTCATTGCCTCATTCAACCAAGCTTCTTAAGATCCCTCGTCACATTGACCTTCTTGCAATCCTGAACTGGAGACATGATAATTCTATCTCAAAGGTGAGCGCTGGATGGTACATAACCCTGCAATTCACTCCAACAACTGTCATGCTATAGTGAATCGCAGTCCCTGAAATCATCATCTGAAAGCACTTCAAGCTTTTACCTGGAACCTCCTCTCCTTAGACACTCCTCATCGAACGGAGGTCAACTAAGTGCTAATTCGTCGTTGATCAGTTTAACCACCACTGGCACGCGGACACCTCTACCACCATCACCACCTCTAAGCGCCCACCCACTGAGAAATCTATCACAGCCTGCTACACCACCTGGGTTTGTCTTAATCCTTCTCATCCTTAGAATCTTTGGTCTCATGTGAGGATTATGCAATAGGTATCTGGAGTCAAGACGACCAGCGACATCTATCACATATTCCTTCGTTCCTCAGAATGTCCCATCTAACAGCATGATCCTCTCTGCTCCGGCGTATATTGAAGCTCCACAAGAAGCCTACTACATTTCTGTCAGCATGAATTGTTTCACACCTTCATGTTATATAACAACTATTCGGCGTGGTTCATGGGAAGGCGAGACGATTGGCGATTTCGAGTACGTCTTGTTTATTTCAGTTGTCCTCCAGCTGATTGATAGATATCTGCATCATTTAGAATGGGTTTGGCGACACTGAAAAGTCAGTGTCCAGTATTCACACGAGGCAAAGAATTTGCGCTGTCAGACCTATTAGATACGAGCTATAGGCTGGTCAAGACTGTTTGTTGTTGGTCGCCTATGCACTGATTTCGGAGCTGACTATCTTTTAGGCTTGGGCGTGGAGAGTTATGGACACAGAGAAGCATATGCTTTACTGGAACGAATCAAATGGAATATTATCAGTGAGCTTCTTGTTCAGACTTATGAACATCATTGGGGTTGATCCTGTTTACTAGTGTTACTCGTCAAAAGATAGAGTACAAGGGCATCTCCTCGCGAAATTTATCTCTCCTCCTCCTCCACGAAAGCATGGTCGATCACCTGAACATAAGAGACTTGAAGTACTACCGACAGGTCACGATTTCATAGATGATATTGTCATATCTGTGCTGGTGATTGAACGGCTGAAGACGACGCCAACAATACCCGTATTTAATTGATCAGAAAGTAATCCCACTTATCAGTACAAGTCTATGCACATGTTATTCGTTTATATGATCCCCGTATATATTCAGGTCATGAGCGCAATGTCTTTGAGCTCACTGTTGCGGTGATTAGCACAAATCATGGCACCGTCGGAAAATGAATGCTCACTTCGAAACTTGCTGGCCAACTTTCATCGGCTTGTAAACAATATCCCCAACGTCATCCTTCCCAACGTCGATCTGTGTAGCACGCAATTCCTGAGCTCGTTTTGCCAATTCAGGAATAGGTACCAGATCGAAGTCTGAAGAAAGGTGCCAGAAGAACGTGGAAGAGATACGAATGAGCGGACGATTGGGGAACTCGACTTTTCGCTTGATGATTGTCTATAGGAACCAATAAATAACATGCTAGTCTAAGTGCACGGTGATGCTCACGTCAACGGTATTGTCGTTCACCACAACCTCATGGTAACCAGCTTTTATCAGGCCACCAGAAAGGTGTTCAAGTTGCTTGCCGGCTTGGACGAGAAGGTTGTTTCCTGGTGGAATACGCACTGGGATACGTTTTCCAGTGTTTCGTGCCCAGATGTGGAGGCCAGGATAACGAGAACGTCCATGTATGGTAAGGAAGTTGAGATCTGTGTGAAAACCGGCAAGAGTAGTGTCCTTTTTGCCGTACTTTATAAGGTCCGAAGCTGTTGGCGCAAGCAAATGGGGACTGCAATGTGTTGAGTAGAGTGGCGAGGACGAATGGGGAAGGCCTACCCATATTGGCCGGCCTCTCGAAAGGTTTGAGCACGTAAACCTAGTCCCATGGCGGTCATGTCGGCAAGATCGGCGACGCTATTTGTGAGTTAGATGTCAGCTCTGAACTGCAGTCTCTTTTACCTACGCCGTTTTCATTGCCTTTCCCCACTGTTCCATAATCGGTGACCAGCGTTTTCTGATTTCTTCGTTCTCTGGAACAACATTGGGTGCATTCAAGAGCGGATACTGTGTCTCATAGGGCGGAGCCTCAGCCATCCTCCAAAAGAACCGACATTTGGGATCAGGTTGATGGGCAGATACATCCAAAGGTCTCTCAGAAGGCTTGAGGTTCTCAATAATTTGGAGACATGACTCATCGACAGCACATTTTGGCCTTTCGGTATTTTCAAGTGTAACACCGATCTGATAACCGAGTTCTGGCCTCTCATCTTTCTTGAGCTCGTCTTCTGGCTGAGCAAAATAGTCTTCCAGCAGGTCAAGGAAGCGAGAATTGTCCTCTTCGGGGACGCGCGAGTCATGTAGAACGAGAGCGCCGTAGGTTATCAGTGCATCTGCGGCCTAATTACAACGAAATTGATGTGAAAGTAAGATCCTCATACGATTGATACAAACCTTTTTGCATTCCTGAATGGTAGCATCAGAATTGCGAGGCTCCAGCAAAAACACATCCAAGTCTACAACAGGGAGGTCCATCGAGAGATCTATAATTGATAACCTGCCATAGACTCAGGGAGGCACTGCGTGACCAACGGAATTGCCTATTTTAGATTTCTTATAATTTCCAGCACGCTTTCACATCCTGACCACATCCTGACCACCATGATTAAGGTGTGTTCTTTTCGGAAAATAGCCCTTTGCACTCTCTCTTATTACCATAGTTATGGAACATGAAGAAGGAAGAGAACACTGCAGCCAAAAAGAAGCCCAAGACCAGTGCAGCTCAGATTCGGGTGCAGAAAGGTGCGTCCTCAAATTGTGCTATCATGTGGTCCTTGTTCATGTCTGGATTACAGATCTTACAGAGCTTGATTTACCTTCCACAATGAAGACAGCATTTGCTGATCCCGCTGATCTCCTCAACTTCACCCTCACTATCACTCCCGATGAAGGTCGGTACCATGCGAGCCGTAGCCGGATCAATTGACAGGTGCCTCCACGTAGGCATGTACAAGGGTGGCTCCTTTAGATTTTCCTTCAACATCAATTCAAACTACCCTCACGAACCACCCAAGGTCAAATGCATACCCAAGGTGCGCATAGCTACTTCCGGGAAGTCATGCCTTTGGGCTGAAGCATAATACATCTAGATCTACCACCCTAATGTCGACCTTGAGGGCAATGTCTGTCTGAATATTTTGAGAGAAGACTGGAAACCCGTTCTCAATCTCAATTCGGTCATGGTTGGTTTGCAGTATCTCTTCCTTGAGCCCAACGCAGACGACCCCCTAAATAAGGGTATGCTTGTCTTTACCAATTTTGAACTCTACTTAACTCCTCGTTTAACAGAGGCGGCTGCGGAGATGACCAAGAATAGAGACAAATTTGCTGCGAACGTGAAGAGTACAATGCGGGGAGGTCATATAGGTTCCCAACGGTACGATAATGTCATGGCTGCTGCATAGGGATCATTGCCATTCTTTTCCTTCTTCATTTCACGCTTCAATTGTACATTCCGCATCCTTGCATCTCATCTCATTTGGGCATATTTTTCTCCTTGCCCATCCATACATGTGATACGGTTGATCAGTAAATAACATCTCCTTAATTCCTCAGCTTCCCTTGTATGTGGTGAACGAGTATGGGCTTATGAGCAAAGGTATATGGTAATGCCCAGTGGGATCTTCAATGTTAAACAAGATCTTGTTGTGGGATCGATGATTAGTGTCGATTCTACCAGAACAATTACACGTACTTCGACCCAGGGGTAGAAAGACATCCGATCTGTTTTCTCAAAGTACTGTTTTGTTTTAAAGTTCATCTTGTACGTCTGTCCGGTTTGCAAATCTGCCTGAGCCTTCTCTGCCTCATTTGAACCACGAGGCGGCAGCAAGTTGATACATCGGCCATCCGAATTAGTTACTCTGGGTGCAACTTTCAGATGGCATAGCCGACAAGTATTCTATCAATGTACCCTTGTGCGATCGATCGGAATGCCTCCACTGCGTCGCCATCGGGAGAGACCTCAAGTACCTGAAGAGTGACTTCAACGCCTTCGGCAGGTTTGCCGATAGACGAATCAAGGACTACACAGACCGATAAATGATCAAAGAACACGAAGGTACATGCAGCCTCACCATGGCAGGTGATGGGAGATTTAGACATGCTGATGTCATACATTGCATCAGCCTGTAGCCTAATTGTAAAAATTTCCTTTTTGATCCTCCACTATGGTTGATGCTCCCCCGCTCGCCAAATACTTTGCTTCTACTGGTATGCAACATGTCCCTTTCTCTCTGATGAATAGCTGCTGACTTTTTTGGTGAAGAAAAAAAGACTCGGGACAAAGCAGTGAAAAATCTCGCTGCGTTTCTTTCTGAGGCGCCCGAAGATGTTCTCTCAAAATCTGAGATGGATAAGCTATGGAAAGGTATCTTCTACTGTGCGTCACAGTAATTTGAGTGTGATTTTAGCCTTTGAAGACCTGTAGGTTTCTGGATGTCAGACAAACCGCTCGTGCAACAAGCCTTAGCTGGTGAACTTGCAGAGCTAATTTTGGCAATCACAAGTACCGCTGCCTCTCTCGCATTTCTTAGAGGATTCTGGACCACTATCATACGAGAATGGAATGGAATTGACAGGCTACGGTGCGCTCTTAGGACTCCATCTCAACAGCTAATATTGATTACCCGTAGAATTGACAAGTATTATATGCTCGTGCGACGGTTCGTCAACGCATCTTTCCGCCTGTTGATCAGAACAAACTGGGAGGAGGAGACATGTAAGATGTACAATGATATATTAATATCGGAGAAAGGGCCTCTTTGGTACGCGCCTACGCGTACTGGCCTCTGGCCTCTGTCCTCATTCAACTTTCAATAGTCCAACAGATAAACGTGTCCCTGTGGGCCTACCTAATCATCTCTCTGATATCTACCTTGAGGAACTCAACCGAGCTCTCGCTGCGACTTCTGAACAAAAGCCCCTACCCGCCCCTCTTGGTCCCCTTCTCGAACCTTTCATCCTTCTGATGGCTCAAACTCCGACCACGACGGTGTATAAACGTATTCAGTCAGTACTGTTAACTCCTTTACTTGAAGCCCTCGAGACATCATCTCGGTCCGACGATGAGCCAAATTCGAAACGCATCCGTGGAGACCTAGATTCCTATTCCAATCTGATTGCGAATGCGTGCTTTGACGATCCCCAAGCGGGCAGGACCGACTGTGCAGAATTGAAAAAGAGGCTGCTCAAAAGAGTCTTTGAGACCGCAAGTAACTCGGAGACGAAGGATGCCAGTCGTCGGAAAATGTACGCACTTTGGAAAGAAGGAGCAGAGGAGGATTGATTATGGTGGTAGCCGATCACGATCCTAGATAACTTACTCATTCTTTCATTCTCTCATGTCTAAACTGCCCCTCGACATGCATAATGCAAGTCTCACCCCCTGCTGTTGGCCAACTACTTGCAGGTCAGCTTATCCTTGTGAAAGGCTACCCCGTTTCCTGGGCTTTGGTCCCTACGCTCTCATAGTACAAACATGGCATCTCTACGGCACAGCACATCAGTCTCTCTATCTTGATGTAGTTTTGCCTTTTATATTTCACATAGATGTTACAGGAATTTAGACAATGCTGAGGACCATAGATCTATGGCCTATTGATTGTGCAACATTCGTGGATGAGTCAGTCCCTAAACTGTCAGATCATCAAGAAATTTGTACTACCAACTAGCATCGGAAGAACTCAGAAATGCAGAAAGGATGTCAGTGCAAACTGGATCTCAGGTAGTCCGATTTGTGTCTTTTTCCCATTTGTCCTTTCAACAGTGTGACATTGACCACGGACTTCTTTTCATATTTGTAAGACAGAAGATACATGGAACATCCAGATGTGAATAGATGACTTGGACATGGAAAGGCAAAAGCCCGTTAACATGCAACTCAGAAGCGTATCGGGACACCTTGCCCAGGATATGATCCTGTACGACTATCCAAAGGATGTGTGAAGCAGTTGTTTGAGAGACATCCAAGCATGATCATGAGTCTCCAAGGTGACGAACTGAAGGATTTGATAGAGCTAGAGAAGAGATGGAGGATGCTGTTGATCTTGCAAAGCAGAGCAAACCATCCAGAAGACGACAGTTACCGAGCGTGACACTTTTCCTTAATTGCCGATATCACTCCCAGAATCACAATGACTACTTTTGTCAATAGAAATGCCGCGTCATACTACCGTCCCCAACAGTATACTGCTCCGCAGCAGGTGGTTCCTCCACGACCAGTGCCCGACATCCGCGATGACTATGAGCGTAAGTATGCGATCAGTCCACAGGCACCCAGTTCACACAAGTATCTTCAGGATGGTATACGGAGTCAACACCAAACAACCGCATGTCACTGTCTCTTCGCTGTGGGATACTTAGCGAGGTCGCATGGGCCCTCGACCGCCTGTGTCGACTCTGCATGAACGAACAGTTCCTCTTTAGGACCATCCCTGGACTAATAGATGGATTGTTTGATTGGCCTGAATGGTACGCGACGGAAGGATATAAGAATTGGGCTGAAGAACAAGTACTGTTCTCGCCTCCTCGAGAACTTGTGCAAAAGCATCGTTACGCCCTTGAATCCCTTTTCGTTATGCGAAATGCAGCACTGAACGAAACGAACTCGCTCGACCTAGCTTGCCATACCCATACCATGCCTTTGCTACTCAACACGCTTCTCAATCTCGAACCAAATAGGGACGAAGACGTGGAGTTTGTGTTATATATTTTGGATATCTTCCAAACTCTTGCTCCAAACATAACCATTCATGCCAACCTCTTGCCATCTCAAAATCCACTTCCACCAGTTCTTGACATCCTTCGAAATACAACCAACCGGTCGATGATCATCTCCACATTGACAGCTCTAACTGCTCTCTTCACCAACCCCTCTAATAGCTCCCAATTAACACAAGATTCCCCGGCACTGACAGCCGCCATTCGCTACCTCCCTCTTTTTGTGGATACACCTCTTGTGGAAGCTTGCCTAAACTACTTGTATGTGCAGATCTCGCATCCCGCGCTTGCGAGAGCGTTCCTGTTGCATCCAGAGATGCCGAGCGTATTAAAGATACTTTCATCCTTCATTCTGCATGAACAGGCACTAGTTCAGGAGAACCTCAGCCTCGATGTCACGGGGTCCGTACATACCGTTGCTTCTACCGCCACGCATATGAAAGACCATGAGCTTACTCAGGAGGAGCTTGACCGACTGTTAGAGTTGACCGAACCTGAGCGATGTTATGAATGGTGTGTTCATCTTGGTCTTGCCATTCAACTGTCATTCATGAGCTACCAGGATGAAATGTATGTTCGTAGCAAAACCAGATGGAGAAGTCACACAGGTCGACTTTTGGAACCTCTACAAAGATACTTTCAATCCATATGGTGAAAATTGCCCCCTTCTTGTCGCGTCAGACGTCATAAAGAATGCTAGCCACGTGTTCCCGTCTGGGCAGGCTATGGTACTTGGTCAGGGATTACAGCAGAGATTCATTGTACGAGGTGTGGATAGGCGGAAAGATGTCACGGTTATCGAAAAATTCAAATGCCAGTGGGATCAGGGTCGATGCTCTGAAGCAGCCTTCCAGACTCCGGGAGCCTTATATGATCACCTCTTGGAGCACTTTGTCAACCTTGAAGGAACAGAACATCCTTGTTTATGGTCTACTTGCCACCAGACCGACTTACCAGAGCCACGCCTTCGCTTACATGTCCTTACACATCTATCAATCATTCCGTCGCCACAGAAAGATCCTTCACAAAGCGACACAATCACCCTCCCTTCAAGTGGGGCTAGTTTTCCTACGATGGATCCAACTTCAAGGCCGATCCCACCACCGCGAAGCACAATAATCGGTTATTCCAGACCCAAGTCTGATCCCTCATCACCAGCTCTGACAGCTCTTCTGATTCTTCGTATTCTTTATCGAACCTCTTTTGCTTCAGCCGATGCTGCACCACGCGCTGATGGTGACCACTTTGGATTTCCCGGGTTGATCGAGGATACGAGTGATCTTGATGATGGCCTGATCTTTGGTAGTGATGACAAAGAGGGTGAGACGAGGGGAAGGAGAGCATTTGTTGGGATAAGGAAATTCATGGAGAATATGGATATATATGATTCAGTGCTGATGAGTTGGGTTAACGAAATGACAGATGTCGGCCTCAATGGTGCTACTACTTCCACTGAACTAGAACCTCTTTCATAGCATACTGCACTTCAGGAAGGTTTTGTGAACATTCCAAGTACAATAACCATCGATATTTTCAGGGCATGTAATTTCTTGGACGCACCCAGTGTATTGGCCAGGTACTTAAAGAACCATCTCTCGAAGTGGATCAAGTCAAACGTGATCACTCTACCCTTTTGACTAGGACTCTTGTTTACACAGCAGATTGAATCCCGACCTTTAGAAATCCAGGGCAATGGCTACGATATGATAAAATTGATATAAAGCAGATATAACTTGTATTGATTGGTTTATGATATGTAGAGTAGCTCAGGTAGTTGATATCCTTGCAATTCTTCTTGATGCAGGCATTATAGATGAACAAACTTCGTATAATTTGTAAGTAGTGAATGATCCCAAAAATTTATACTCAATGGTCTAGTATAGTGGTCAGCTATGTTTAGAGCAAGATTGGGTGATTTCTCTAGCCAAACTGGCAGCGACGGGTGCACCAACAGCTTGCACAGCTACATTGACATTGGCAAGTAAAAAATGGAATAGATCCATGCCTCTTTTCTTCTTTCACGTCTTTGCAGAGTGGTAATATAGGGACCTCGCGGATAGAGTGTGGAGAACCACGATGGCCATGAGATGGGCTACCATTTTGGAATACACTCATATAAATAGTTCACGGTGAATCATGGATTCAAAAGACACTCGTCATTTCTCAGTTTCGATGTCTCAAGAATCTGTAGATCGACTTTAGCTATTGAAGAATATGTATTACTCGGTGATGGTGGTTGGAAAGCGCGTCTGTCTAACCAGGTTAATTCTTGGGAAGATGGAAGGTCCTCAGTTCGAACCTGAGTCGACACAATTTGGCGGATAAAAAATTGTCAAGTTGTTGCTTGAATTAGGATGTCACCTAATGGTGTGTTATCTCACCTGTCAAGCTGTCTAGACAGTGACACTCCGCCACTATTCTTCTTTATCAGTAATTCGTAACGTAGTGTACGCACGGAGGTTCACTTGCCTCTGATACAAATCGTGTCATGCGAAAGAGACAAATATAGAACGAAAGATAGGGAAAATGGGCTGGGTGAGTAGCAGGGCATAGTCAAGTGAGCATGGAGAGTTCCATACGTCAGGGTTTGTGTTCAATGATGGGACAGGGTGGGAGAGTGCGTTCCCGGCGTCTTTGACTGGTTCGAGGAGCTATGGGAGCTCTATGGGTGGTGTGAAGGCAAATTAGATGTAATGGTGGTGCAGTGTTGATTGAGATAGGAGCACTTCTTAGCACTTCTTAGGCCAATGCAACCATACGTGGTTTCGTATCTTCGATCGATAGCTCTGAAATTCGTGCAGTATGATTCGATTCTCGGAAAGCATCCACAGAAGAGAACTCTATTGATATCATTTTGATTGAGACAAGTTCAAGCAGGTTCCGATTGCAGTGTATGCATACAAGGCTCAACCGGTATTCGGCTCGGCGCGCTCCGGTCCTCCGAGCCATGACAAAAACTTTTTTGTCTTCCAGAATGAGCTCGGGGCAAGAGTTCTGACTGTTCCAAATTATTAATTTATCATCAATCTTTTGCTCTCAGAAATGTACCGGGTGTTCGAAAAATCTGACTATTTGCCTGGCAAATTATTGGAAACATTTCTGAGACCATTGATATGCCGACTCTGCTTATGCCAAATTACGTCGCAAGTACCTTACTCGGTGAATGGCTCGGTGGAAGGCTTTCTACTTGCTTAAAGGTTTCAAGTCGTGTCATTCTTTGTGTCTTCAGAAACCCTGGCTTTAGCGTGTGGTTCTTCAATCCTCATGTCTATCTTGAGTGTATCTTGGAGGATAGGGCGTGTATGTGCGGTTCTGCCTCGCCGGTTTGTTGCAGCATCTAGGGGTTTTAACAGCCTCAAGAAGCCTGTATCATTATTCGACCCCTTGGATACTTTTGCTGAGCGCCACATTGGTCCGAATGATGCAGAAGTAGCTAAGATGCTCGAAACTATTGGATACAAGTCCATGAATGATTTCATCAGTGCTACAATCCCTCCCGAGATCCGTATCGCCGCCAATGCTATCGATGATGACAGTATTAGTCCTTTCAGCGAATCACAGTTGAAGGAACGGGCACAGGCACTAGGTGATCAGAATCAGGTATTCAAAAACTTCATTGGAATGGGTTACCATTGCGCCGTGATACCACCTGTAATACAGCGGAATGTGCGACAATTATCTTATCTACTATGTTGTTTGACTAAGCTATCTTGGTTTGACTTAAGGTCTTCGAGAACCCTGCATGGTATACTCAGTACACTCCCTATCAACCCGAGATATCGCAAGGTGTGGATCGCAGTGTTCGTGTTGCATTGATTACTGACATTATCAGGTCGCCTCGAGTCTTTAGTTAACTTCCAGACTATGGTGGCATCCTTGACAGCCATGGATATTGCGAATGCTTCGATGTTGGACGAGGCTACGGCAGCTGCGGAAGGGATGGTCATGGCATTTGTTTCGGATCATATGAAGAAGAAAACCTTCATTGTGGATTCAGGCGTTTTCCCTCAGACCATTGCAGTTCTCAAAACACGGGCAAAAGGATTCGGAATTCGCATAGTCGTTGGTGAGGTTAACAGCCTTTTACGGTCGGAGGACAAGACGGACGTTTGTGGTGTATTAGTGCAATACCCTGACGTCAACGGTTCCATCCCTGATTTCAGTCAAGTAGCTGAAAAGGTTCATGTTGGTGGTGGCCTTCTGATCGCCGCTACTGATCTCCTTGCATTAACACAACTGAGGCCTCCTGGTGAATGGGGTGCAGACGTTGTCGTGGGCAATACTGCTCGCTTCGGAGTTCCGACAGGATATGGTGGGCCTCATGCCGCCTTCTTCGCAGTCAAGGGTGATTTGAAAAGGAAGATGCCAGGCCGTTTGGTTGGCCGCAGTCGTGATGCTGATGGTAAACCCGCATACCGTCTTTCACTTCAAAGTAAGCAGATTTGTTTTGGTCAGAAAATTGAAGTCCAAAGCATATACTTGATAGCTCGTGAACAACATATCCGCCGCGAGAAAGCAACCAGTAACATTTGTACCAGCCAAGCGCTTTTGGCCAATATGGCCGCTATGTATGCAGTGTATCACGGGCCTCAAGGGTTACGACGTATTGCCGACAAAGTTCATGGGTTCACGCAGGTCTTTGTCAACACCGTCGCTGGCTATGGTTTCAAATTTATCAATGATTCTTTCTTTGATACGGTTACAATCGACGTAACTCCTGTCTTGACAAATGCCGAAGATTTGCACAAGAGAGCTCGGGAAGCTAGTATCAACTTACGTAGTATTGACAACAAACATGTTGGTGTCACATTCGACGAGAGTATCACCCCTCAAGATTTGGTTTCTTTAATTAATGTATTCGTGTCGGGTGCCTCTGCAAGTTCGATATCCCTGGCTGACCTCGTTGTTGAGCCCAAGAGATCTTCTATTCCCGAGGGTTTGAAGCGTACAAGCCCTTTCTTACCTCATCCTGTGTTCAACAAGCACCATTCCGAGACCGAGATTCTTCGTTACATTAATCATCTAGCATCCAAAGATCTTAGCCTCGCTCATGCCATGATTCCCCTTGGTAGCTGCACTATGAAGCTCAACAGCACCAGTAGCATGATTCCCCTCTCCTGGCCGCAGTATGCCAATATCCATCCTTTCGCTCCACATGATCAAGTTCAAGGGTATCACACCGTGATCAAGGCGAGATCGCTGTTGCTGAGCTTGAATGAAATTGACACCAGATCAGGAACTTGAAAATTATCTTTGCAAGATAACCGGTTTCCACGCAGCTTCTCTTCAGCCAAACTCAGGAGCTGCAGGAGAATATACTGGCCTTTGTGTCATCCGTGCTTATCACGAGTTTCGCGGCGAGGGGTGCCGTGATATCTGCCTCATTCCCTTGAGTGCACATGGAACCAACCCAGCTGTATGTGTCCTCTTACCTTCAGACGGGTAACTCCTATTTTTGTCGCAGTCTGCGGCCATGGCTGGTCTTAAGGTAGTCGCTGTTAAGGTTCATTCAGATGGTAACCTCGATCTCGAAGACCTGCGGACCAAGGCGGGGAAGCATAAGGATAATCTCGCTGCACTTATGGTGAGTCAACTCATGAGCAAATATCCTTGAGCTCACCGCTGGGCAAGATCACGTATCCGTCAACATTTGGTGTGTTTGAGTCTGGGATCCAAGATGTGAGTGTAATGTCAAGGGAGATAGCAGAAGCAAGGTTGACACCTCAGTAGGCCTGCAAGATCATTCATGACAATGGTGGTCAAGTATACTTAGATGGAGCTAATCTCAACGCTCAGATAGGTTTGACTAATCCTGCTACCTGTGGTGGTGATGTCTGTCATATGAACCTTCACAAGACTTTTGCAATGTAAGTTTCTGTTCATTGTTTTCCTTCTCCCCCTCATTTCCCGTAGTCCTCATGGTGGAGGTGGACCTGGTGTAGGGTGAGCTATTTTTGTGTCAAATTTATGGACTATCATCTGAAATTGTTATCAGACCTATCTGTGTTGCAAAGCATCTTGCCCCATTCCTTCCATCGCACCCCGCTCTACCGACTAAGAATAAGGAGGCGATTAATGCTGTATCTGCTGCGCCATTTGGCAGTGCATCAATCAATCTTATCTCCTGGGCCTATATTAAGATGCTCGGCGGAAAAGGTCTAGTGGATGCTTCCAAGGTCGCCCTCTTGAATGCCAACTACATGGCTGCCCGTCTATCTGGCCACTACACTCTCCGTTTTAAGAACGAGAACGGTCGCGTTGCTCACGAGCTCTTGATTGATCTAGCTGAGTTTGATAAGGCTGCTGGACTCAAGGTTGCTGACTTCGCTAAGCGGCTTCAAGATTATGGTTTTCACCCACCAACATGCTCCTGGCCTATACAGACCTGCATGTTAATTGAACCAACAGAGTCTGAAACTCTAGATGAGATTGACCGATTCTGTGATGCGATGATCCAAATTCGAGAGGAAGCGGAGGATATCATTACAGGCAAACAACCTAAAGACAATAACTTACTGAAGAATGCTCCTCACCCAATCTCTGTTATGACTATACCTGGCGAAAAGTGGACACGGTATGCTTCGAGCCTGAATTTGATCGTTTGTACTCAATTGTTACAGATCATATACGAGGGAAGAGGCTGCTTATCCGCTGCCTTGGCTTCATGAGAAAAAGTTCTGGCCTAGCGTCTCTAGACTTGATGATGGTGTGTGACTAGAATTTCTGGACATTTGAATGCTCTAACATTCTCTAGCTTATGGTGATCTTAACCTCATTGTGAGTTTTCTTTCAAGAAAAATATTCATGAAATGAATGGTTCATTATTTTGATTCAGTGTGATTGCCCTACCGTGGAAGATCTTGCTTCTGCGTAACCTCCGGACCATTAACTTTGAATTGGATACCTCGACATGGAAGTTTCTGTTACATACCCAGCCCAAAGGCTTCTCAACGACATGCCGTACTGTACACATGACCATATTTCTTTTCAGACAATGGCCTTATAGAGCTTGCTTTATGTCATGAGTATTACGTGGCAGGGCGAAGGCATCAATTTATGTACATTACATCATAATCTGTCAACACGTAATGATAGACCAGTTAGACAATTCGAAACAACCTAGAAGTGAAGGTCAACTACCAAACCTGTGTAACATATCAAACTTACTGATTTGCTGATCACCTTAGCCAGGGTACTTTTCTTTACCTTGACCGGTATCGTGTGCAGCCGTTCACACTGCATACCGTTCCTGTAACTTGGTCAGGTTGGCTGCGACCCAAACAAGCGTGCCTCATGTCCTCACCTCATCAACTGAACCAGGTGAAGTTAGTGCATCTGTCTTGCTATTAGAAAATATCAGGTCTAATGCTGGTATCATTGCTCACCTGCTCGTGGAATGGAATTGCTTTTGTCCCCATCAGTGGCAGGTGCAGAAGAACCAGCAGTCATAGAATAGCGATGGGCGTCTCCTATAGTCAGCTGAGATCCGAGCAAACTGCTGAACTTTGCATCTTGTTCTCTAGCAAGTCTTTCCCTCCCAGAAATCTTTCCGATTAATCGATCATGCTCCGAACCTGACGTTGAGAGAATGTCTCTATGAGCATCATATAGCCCCTCAGTTTTGTTTCCGAAATCGGTCGCATCTGTATCTCTACCGACAAAGACAGCATCTCTGTGGCGACCATGTCCAAATAGACCCCGAACGCTACCTTTCTGAGTATCAACTCTCCCTTGCATAATTCGCTCGCGTTCATTGGCAATAGCTATCTCACGGTCGCGCTGGAGATCGCGGTCATGTCTGCTGATGCCCATGCCTACTGCGGCCACACCGACACCTGCGACACCAGCACCTGCTCCAACGCCGGCATCTCTTGGGACAGTAATAACTGCCCTAGTGCCACCACCAGTATTTCCTAAGCCAGTATTATCACCAATGTTCCCAGAGCTCCCCCCTCGTCCTGAATCATGTTCCCTAGCAGCCAAATTCTCACCTTGTTCGTACACACTTTGCCGAACATGGCACTGATCTCCTGGTGAGTGCCTCTCCGACTGAAGGATACGAGCATGGACTTCGGGATCAATTTCGAGATTGGCAGCAGACGAATCATGGATGATGGTAGTTGTACCCAGGGGAATTGACCCAAGTTCTCGACCATGGTACTGATTAGCATGAATGCCTTGACCGGAATTGGGAGCAGTGCGCCGAAAATCCGATTCATGGATGGTGTAGGTTATACAAGCTACATTCTGCACACCCGGGTCGTATACGCTGGAACCAATGTTTTCACCATAATGGTGGTCAGTTGTTGGGTTAGTTGGGCAATCACAAGGGCTAGATTCCGAGGTGGACGTTTGGACGTCGTGATCCTGGAGGACGTCAGATTTCGTAAAATACGTAGTCTCCGTGGTAGTTGAAGTGATATAAGTGTCGCTGCCTGTATGAGATACCTAGTCTAGCTGCAGTGAGTATACTTACCCAGGGAACACGTCTGAATCAGAAAGCCTAGAGATGTTTTCAGCAAACATGGAGGTGAAGGTTCGTAATTCAGGTTATCTGGGGATCCCAAATACCTATGAAACAATGACGCCATTATGGGGGGAAGGATCCGATGTTTATTCAGAGATACAAACATTTTTGTTGGTAGATCCTTAACTTGATTCTTATGATTTAGATGATGTGTAGATATTGACTGGCTCTTCACTGCAAGTAAGACAAAGCAGTATCTGAATAAGTAGATACCTGGATGATAAACGGTCTCCACACTTAATAGGAGAAGCAATTGCGCCCAGGTTTCAGCATCTAATTGTTTCCCGATGTCAACAGCTCTTGATAATAATCATCCAGAAGCCCGAGACATGACAATATATTAGATTATTTCTCTGATTGACGGTGGTAATTGATTCCAAACGTGAGGCAACCTTGTCCGCACTTGATTCAACACAACAGCCTCCCGACTCTCGTTCTTCGCAAACTTGAACAGCATCTTGACAGTCTCTACGTCGGGGGCAACATTCATGAACGATCCTTGGTACTCGCCACACAGAGAGTCGACCGCCTCATCTAACCTACCCATCCTACAAAGACACTCGAGCCATGTATTCCAATTGTGTGGTGTGAATTGATAGGTATCTTTTACGAGTCTTGTGGCAATCCTTTTAGCAATGGAATAAGCTCCAGCAAAACCACATGCATCAAGCATAGTGCTAACACTCGTCGGGTCGAACTGTCCCGACATATACATCATCTCCCACACGCGATAAGCATCAGCGAAACAACCCAGACGTTGATATGTGTCCATCAATTGGTTCCATAACGTTGTGTCGGGCGATATCGAGGCATCCAGAGTTAGGAGATCATGGGCACGACGTACGGTGAGGATAAGTTGATCACGAGTCTCAGTAGCGCCTTCCCCACTCTCCTTCATCATTTGTGTCGCAATAAGACCAAGCCGGTTGAGAATTATTGTATACACCTGAACCGTAATACTCAGTCCAGCGAAACGCATATCCTTGACTATCTCAAAATATCCTTTGAGCGAAGGGATTTGAACAGATTTTCCAAAACGTAATCTGCAAAATGCGGCTAGGACAGCAACATAGCCCTTTTCGTCTAGTCCTGACTTGTGTAGACGATAGACATTAAGGGCATCTTGGACAGTCGGTGCATTGCGCATGAATAAAATGATGATAGACGTGACTATGCTACTATCATCGGGGACACAATTGCGTTTGGCCATATCATCCATGAGCTCCTGTGCGATTTTTGTGTACTTATGTGGGTTCCTGGAGGAAGATAAACCACGAAGGAGAGAAGCGTATAACATATAGTCGGGACCATTCGAATATTCATCAGCCTGGGGAGGGGCATCTTGCGGTGGAGGATGCGCTTGGCGCAATTCATTGTACAAATGGAGAGCGAGTCCTATGGAATGTTCTTCGTTGGAATTGGAAGTGGGTTGACATAAAGAGCCGATTAGGGGAGTGATCATGGGCGCATCTGGGACAATTCCTGCATCTCTGGCGGTTCTGTAGATGTTGTATGCTTCACTGGCTTTGCCTGCTCGGACATTGTTACTGATAAGGAGTGACCAATGGATGATATTGCATTTGATGCTAAACTCTTGTTCGAGGAGTTGAAGATGGAGCAACTGAAGACTGTTCCGTAGCATAGCAGTAACGTCATCGTCCGAAGGTTTCTGTTTAGGTTTCAGATGCCTGAAATACTGTATAGCAGAATGGATTCCTTTGTTTTGAGTCAATTGCGTCAGCTTCAAATCTTCGGGCGATGATTCTTTGCGACCGTGACGATCGAGGAACTTATCCTCGTACATAAAGAGTAATTGTTCACCGAGTCTACTCTTGCCCCGTTTGGCGAACTCTTCGAGTAGAAGATCGCCAAAAGATGGATCATAGCTGAGGTCTTCTTTTTCCATGTCCTCGAACACCGCTGCCATCGACACAGGATGAAGTAGTGAATTGTTCTGATCATCTAGCTTCATACGCCCCAGAAATACAAGCTTGAACGTCTCGTTTGTCGGTTTACATCCAGTAGAGCGCATCTTGCTTACGATACTACGCATAAGCTTGAGTGAGGCACCTTCCATGTCAGGGATTGCCTCGAGGAACAAATGATACTGTTCGAGCAATGGGCTGAAGTTGCCAGGGCGCTTTGGCATCCTCTCAAGCCACCTGCGCGTCGCATTTGTATCCCCTCTGTGAATTAAACCACGTAGAATCGCCGTGTAAGTTTCCAAAGTAGGATTCACCCCGAAGACGAGGGGCATATCGAGTAGAATATCATGGATTCTCTGCACATCGGAGGGTCGACCTGACTTTGCGAGAAGCCAGAGTATTTTGTGTATCTGAGTATCTGTAAGAATTTTGCGAGTTGGGAAGCTGTTACGTTTCTCTGACTCTTTGAGTTTGGCGACGAGGGTAGTGTAGTGTGAGTGGATGTTACGGGTATCATTAGTAGTTGTGAGCCCCTCGACGTGTTGTTCCACAGTTGTGGAGGAGGACGCAACTGGATCCTTGCCATTAATGGGTGTATTGTTTAAAGTGAAGAACTGGCGAGAGGGGAGGGGACGAGAGGCAGTTGGAACAGGGAGGACGCTACTTAGTAGAAAGACGGAACGGCTTCCAGCTCTGAACAAAGTCCTACCTAAGGACATTCATGCGCAAGCCTGTACAAATTTTAAAAAACGATCATAAGAATCCGTGGGAAATGGCCACGATCCGCCAACACAACTCACCCTGCTTTTTCATCCATGTCTGACAAGGTCCGAGAATTCGCTGAGATACCCCAACAATTCATTCGTGACGGCAACCAAGTGCGCTTCCACATCCTACTCTGTGCTCTCGCTAACGTTCTCTCACTAGTTTCTCACCCGTTGTACAAAACCCTCGCAAAAAGGTGCATTGCGTTGAAGTCCTGATGATCTAATTGAAGTCAATATCGCACAGAATTTACCCAGATTTGCAAAGCAGTAGCAATTGGTTTCGCCGTCATGGGTTTCATTGGTTACTTAGTCAAACTAATTCATATTCCGATGTAAGTCTGTACTTGGTCTTATTCAGCGCTTTCTGACACATCTTTACCAGAAACAATATCCTTGTGTACGTTCTCTCTGCGTCATGCGTCATTGTCTCAATTTGTCATTAACGTCCCTCCATAAGTGGTGGGGCATAACTTTCTCCCTCTTGTACTGGTTGTTTTATATTGTTTCTTTGGGATACCAATGCATTGCAATCAACCCTATGGACAGTATCCATGTTGAAGAAATTATATTGATGCTATCTATAATTACACATTGGATATTGACTGCGTTAATGTCCCTTCTATGCTGGAATGGTTTGAGTTGTCGGTGGAAAATACAGAATTGCGCTGCGAAAGTGGGTATGATGATGCTAATGGATGCTTGGGTGGTGTATAAAGGAGTGGGACATCAGGATATGGCTTCCAGAACTTCCAGGCAAGGAAGATGTCCTACAGGATGGAGTTAGCAAGTTAATCAGGCGTTCGTTCGTTCTAGGGCTGTCACTTACCTTTTGTGTTCCGAAGACAAGAAATGCACACAGGGGCACTACAACAATCCTTCATAGTCAATAACAGAGTGATAGCCAGTTTTGTGAAATTACACTTACGGCCAGCCTGTATCATGTACGGCCAAGCCCACGTAACATGCGATAAGAACACTATGCCAGCACTATATTTCACATAACCGATGAGTACCTGTTCGGCATTCAGAGCACCTCTGGCATACCTGAGTGTAATCAAAGTATAAAGATTGAATACTAAAATCCGAAGAACCATGGCAGGGGACTTCCTCGTGTCAGCCAGGGGAAAGTTGTCAGAAATCGTCCGTTGCGTGCGAAAATAGCGCACTGCAATGGCAACTACGTGCGTTGCATGAGCATGACATGCGATGACACGCCAAGTAACTGACCTTCGAAAATAATAATAATGATCAGCACACCAGTGCAAAAACCCGGTACGGCATAACCGATTCTATAACATCCAAAGCTTCAGTTTAAGTTCCTTTCTTGCGAAACCGAGTGACTTACATTGGGGCGCCTCTTGTAGTGCAGTACAATCCGTTCCAGGCCCCAATCTGGACATTACTGTTCTGCTGCAACTAAAATTAAAACAAAAACAAGGTTGAGAACAAGACGAACGATCGGAACAAGTGAATGAGATACATGGACTTACAGACGCAGTGATAGTGATGAAGACGGCAAAAATGATATACGGGGTCACCAACATGATTCGTAACCGCAGCGTCTTCGGCCACCTTGGCCCTGACAAACTGACTGTTTGTTGAACAGGGGGTTCTCGTAACGTTGACCAGAGCTATCAAAATAAACCAAATGAGATATGTCACGCGTTTAGTCCAGGATCATACACTCAGTGCCTACCTGGATGACCAGTACAAGCGTTGCAACGGCTGACCTGAAAACAGACATCAAGAAATCAATATCGGAAGTCACAAAAATCTAATGCTTCATATCATATGGACTGACATCGGTGGTGCGCCATGAATTAATGCAGACTGAACTTGACAGAGCACGCCCTGTAGTTGTTGATCCTGCTGCCCGCTATACAAACTTGGGGTCTACGTCAGCAACTCTAGTCACGAACGAAAACGACGCACAGTAAACAAAACACAACAGAATAAATTACCCAAGTACAGAAAAAGTTGATGAGAATCGGATGACGAATGGCCTTTTTGGAAAATAGGAGTGTGACGATGACTAGAGGAAGCCCAACTTGGCCACCAGCAATGAGTAGGACGAGGTAGATCGGCTGCAGGTGGTGAAAACCGGATGCTAAGGTGCATTTTCAACCATGATCAGAAGAAAGAGTTTAGAAGAGACATACATAACATGACAAGCAGACGGACGGAAAATAATTCTCTAAAGACGCCTTATGACCATACTCAAGTTCTCGACCCGCTTCCGACGTTACAAGAATGAAAGGGATCTGGCAAGCTTCGCCGAGGCAACAACAGCAGTGAAGAGGGGTCGTGGGTGAGACGTGAGGGATGGGGAGAGGTAGGGGACAGGACAGTGGTGGGAGAAGTTAAGAGGAGGAGAGAGCAATCTATCAGACCGGCGGCAACAAGGTGACATTGCCAATCTGTCATGCCTGACCCTTCGCAATTTGCCCAAATCTGGTCATCGACACGGTTCATTTATCCAACTCCGTGATAGGAGCCCAACTCCATCACATGATATGTCATGTTTTTTAATCCACTATTATCACTCTACAGCTACGTTCATATCCAGCACTATCCAGAGCTTTCTTCAGCTACCAGCAGCATCCCGAATCTTGGCCCTGGCTTGGCGGACTCGTCAGAAGTCTGAGCATCTGTCAACGGAGGCCCGTATCGCATTGAATTCGGAAGTTTATCTGGTTCCTCATTCAGAGATCGTTCTTGGTCCAGACAGTAGTGGATGGCTGCTGGCATGAAATTCTGCAATCGTTTGACATGTTCAACAGACGCTATTTCAAACTTGGAACGATCCATCTGAGCGTCATGTCAGTCAGCTTGTATTCGTAGTCATTGGCCCTCTGCTTGCCATTTGTCCTAGCCTGTCTTGCAGTCTCCGCCATGTTTCTGATGACCTCACCTCCAACCGGGTCAATTTCGCCAATTCTTGTAAAAGTGCAAGGTCGTATCCTGTAACATCTTCATGTATGAGTCTTTCCTTCAACCACAACTCCATAAAGAGCTCAAGAACATCTCGCATGAAGCCGATCTGCATGGTATTGTCCCATTTGAATGTCAGCTCCTGCGAGGTCTCATACAAAGTCACTAATGCCTGAAGTAGTTCTGGCGTTGGTCCTAGGAGTGGCGTTCATTTCATGAAAGATCAAACCCAAAAAGGCTCACCTGTACTTGATATAGGGATCACTCTAGAGGAAAAACTGGATCGACAAAGGATGCGGGTAACCGTTTTCCGCTTCCACATATCTAGAACGGTACTATTAAGATCATGTACCCGGTCTTTAAATGCTAGACATGAGTAATACATGAGTGGCGTTAGATATTTAGGAAGCAGTAACAAGCCTCACCATCACGAGCAATTTTCCCACAACCGATTTGTTCAACAAACGGAGAACGCAAAGTCAGTTCCTCTGTTACTTGTCCCAGGAATACAAGCGTCCGGATAGACTGATCTGTCCAATGATTAGTCGTTAAGACAATATTTTTCAGGATACCTCACCATTATCTCCTTCTATCCGATTGACAACCTTCTTCAGTATGAGTGATATTGAACCTGTTAGTTCTTCCGCAGCCGATTCATGTTGTCCTGTAAGCGAATCAACCATACATCTGTGAATATGATTAAAAAATGTCACACTGAGTGATAACTCATACTTTGCTTCATTACAAGATCCAGCATGTATCAAGGAGATATCTTCATGCACATGCCTCGCACATTGTTCTAGACCGCTCAAAACATTGTCAACAGTAATTGTTCTTCCTAAAAGCTGTTGTTTAAGAGAGACCTGGTATTTCCGTAAAGGACTGTCGTAATCAATAGCTGATTGTGAAAGAGTCGGTAGGGGTACGTTAGTGAAGAGGTAATCGAGGGACGAATTATCTAGGAGGTGGATCAAAACAAGGCGTAGGTGTCGATAGGAACTACGGACCAGTGTCATCTTCACAGGAACTCATTAGTGAAACATCGAGTGCGGCTTCGAAAGTTGCTGAAGCTTCCTTTGACATCGACTTCCAGATTTCTATAATCCTCTCCTGACAAATCTCGTCAACTATTACGGAGATCCGCAACTTTTCTTGGTCATTGAGTGCTGATGCAGTGATCCATCGCTTCGAAGCAAGCCTAACGCTCAAAGTCTCCTTGACGGTCTCTAGGTCTCCAAACCACTTCTTTACCGCATCTTGCAACAAGTTGATTGACTGAAGGAACCAATCATTCAGCTGCACAAAAAATCGTTCCTGTCCAAGCAATGCTGACGACGACGCTAGATCTACATAGGGTTTATAACATCGTAAATTTTGCGGGAGTAGCTGAAGATGAACAGTAGACACCACGCCGACGAGCAAGGCTTGGGTCGTCAGATGTAGTTCTGCAGGTATGTTGACATATTGATTGTCTTTATCCGATTGTATGGATCCAAGAACACGTTCAATCAGTGAAGAACCAGCCAATCCATCAAAAACTTCACGTGCAGCGCGCATAGTCTCCGAGATGATTGAAAGTACATGATGTAGGGATTCCTTGACCTCTCGTATCCGGGGCTTCGTGGGGGGTGACAAAGCGGAATCTTGAGAGAGGGAGAATGGAAATTTCCCATCCACGTGTTGTTGCAAGACTGATGTGGATGATGAAAATGATGACACCGTCTTAGTTGTCAACGCATAATTCAAGGCTTTTGAGCGTTGTGAGAACATTGAGGTTACAGTATCATGAAGTGGACGAGAGTCCAAAAGGTGGAGTGTCAGTGAAATCGCACATACATCCTAAAAATCAAATCAGTTTCATTGAAAAGATGAAGAGTATCAAAAAACAAACTTCAGGAGAAATTGCGTCCCTCAGCCATAGGGTTGCCTTGTGTACGATCTGGGAGCGAAATTGCGACACAATCTCCCATTGTCGTTGTATGAGTGGAAAATCTGCCAGAACATCTATGCCCTGACTCTTCCAAGCCTCATCATCTTGTTCTTCGCTTCGTACTAATGCCTGATGAATTACACGGGCCAAGAGAAAAAGCCATGCAGCAGGAAAGAACTCTTTGCGTTCGATTAGCCGCCATAGATGCTCTGGCGCATCTAGCAATATTTTCATGTGCGCAGAAAGCACTTGTAGTGCATGTAGATGCCTGTCTTACGAATGAAAAGAAATCGTATGAGTGTTTGGCCTTATGCATGAATGAGAACCAACCTTGATCACTTGCTGCAGAGGATATCTTTTGCAGCGGTGGATCTTCTGGTCTCTTTATCAAGATTCTCGACTCATTCAAAGCCTCGACCACACGCCTTGATGATTGGGCAATGGAAATTATGGAAGTCGACGCTTGTAATAGATCTCGATAGCGTTCACTACGCTTTCGTCAAACAGACTGCAAGTCAGAGTAAAATTATGGTAGTGATTTTCGCATGAAACGCACCCAACCATCTGCCGGAGCTCTTCCTTTTTAGCATCTGCATCTGTTCTGCAAACCAGGTCATCACCTATTCGTAATGTCAATATACAGACAGCGTTTTCACCTAAGGCTGTTTCGAATAGCTTTGATCTCGAGGACTGTATGCTTTGTAAATAGGTCATCCGTGTTGAAATCTTGATCCTTCCTGTCTGAGGCAGTGGTGGTCGTACTGGAAATTGAGCGTTTTAAAATGGGGTTTCGACTGCTGCTGACAGACATGTATGTGGTGGAGGCTGTCTGTATAGAAGGTCCATTATCAATTGCTGATAAAGCAGATTGAGTAGTAGCAGTAGAAGAACGACGGAACATATGTAATGGGGAACTCGCTAACAGCCTTACCTCCCTACGTAAGGATCAATTAGTAAGTTATCGCGCTCATGGCCCACGACTAGTACGATCATTTCTTCCCCTATCGGAAATCTTACCACAACGACAAAGTATAATGGAGATTCTCGAAGAGGACTAGATGTTTGAAGCTATGGGACGGGACTATCGATCATATAGCATTCCAGCGTTAGTTTCACGTTCAACGAACGAGAACATTTGTCAACATGCCCATGCCTTACTGCTGTCCTACATTAACGGGTCTCTGACTCTAGTGGTGTCTTTGACGCCATTTTTCGGAGCATGACTTGAGGGCTATCTTGTATCATTGTCAGATCGGAATATCAGATGTTGGATCCAGACGTATTGCTACCTGATTAGTCTCTGGAGCATGCTTGCGACCTAGATGCAGGTTTTGGTTTTTCTCTCACAGTTCCCCCAGTGGAGACATGACATGCGAACTTTTGTTATACCTTACTTACTCCGCTCATGCATTCATATTTTCATATCTTTTCATGCTTGGCGTCCCCAGAGAAATGAACCCAGTTCAGCTACATTAGCACAAATGCTATGCACATATCGAGCTATATCTGCGCGGTTAGCTGTTACATTCTTTGCAGCCGACAGACTGACTTGTTCTACCGGACTAAGGCACGTTGTATTAGGCCTATGATTGGTTTCATGACAGTGGTTGCCAGATATCGATCACGTTCATTGCTCAAACTTTCAAAGAGAAGAGGGGGAACGAAAGAGGTGATATGATCCATAACGATTTAATCAACGATTTAATTCAGAGCAACTGTATGAATAGAGATGACAAAAAGCAATTACAGTAGCAATATCACAGAACACCAGACAGAATGTCATACAAACCAATCGGATTCTCCGTCCTCTACTGTATCTTTGGTCAAAACGCTTCTGATAAAATCTTATACGTCAGTACGAGATTATTGACTCTCTGGCTTTGCCATCGCTTCTCCATTACCTTCGCTTACACTTTTTTTGTGGTCATGTGTGTATCCATTAGCATTCGGTGACGCATTCGCTGAAGGACTGATGCTCTCATACTTAGGTTGGCTCACAGGCGGTAGGCGTGGTGCTTGGAAAGCTATGTTGGAGGATGAGGAGGCAACTGGGGATGCGTTTGCAATGTGTTGATCAAGAGCTTTCAGGGCCAGCGCTCTGAAAGTGTCTTCAGTGTAAAAAATAGCAAAACCTGATCCGAATGATCTCACCTTCTTCTCTCAGCTTCTGCTCTCGCGCTGAGAGGGATCTGATTATAGCCACCGTTTTCAATATCTCCCCCTGAGGAAGTGGGAATTAAGTGGAGGCGGTTCGTTAGCTTGTAGACGAGATTGCCGAGGATAGTCAAAGGCCCGCTAAGGAAAAGGTGACAACAATACTTTGGTCATGCACATGGATACCTACTGCATGAAGGGAGGAAACCACGAAACAAGAGAGAACGTTTCACTCCTGTCTCCATAGGAGTCCATGCCACCTACAGAATCCCCGAGATTCTTCTTGTAAAATCGCAAGTACACCCAGCCTACAAACCACCCAAATTGGATTATAATCCAAGGGCACTGCCATCCAAGAATGCAGAGAACAGTGGAAAGTGTGAGGTAGGCCATAGGCAAGCTCTGGTCATGATTGTCAGATCTTTAAGGATAATATCTGTAGAGACACACTTTCACGCGGGTTTTGATGATGCCCATAACCTGAACTTGGTGTTCAGGAATTAACTGAGTGAATGCAACAAGGAGTGCAATTTGAAGAGACATTTGTCCGTGATACGGCGTTCCATATAGAAAGAAGTCGGCGTTGCCAGTCGCAAGAAATTCGATCCAATTAAGGCCGAATGCAATGATGTTTGATGCAACAATCGAGACCAGGATGAACTTCATAGTCTCCATTGCGCCCCACAATCTTTCTAGATACTTCAGTGCGGCGGGAACGAAAACCATTGACGCGATGAACTAAATTATCTGATCAATCACTTGTCGATGGTTGGGGGTACATGACACCAACCTCTGGTATTGAAGGTTCGACAAATGCCGAGGTCAAGAGTGTCCATGGTGTGAAAAGACTCGACCCGGGGAGGAGCAGCATATACTGTTCAGCTGTCTTTGCCATATCCTGATAGCAGAGCCATGCATAAATTCCGGAACAGGCGATCGTGGAGATCGTCAAAGAACGCGTAACAAGGGGGATCGACTGTACGAGTTGAATTGGCGAAGAGAGAACTGCCATGACGGAAAAATTTCAAACCCAAGGGCGGAACGGGAACCTAGTCCCACCAGTATCTGATCTGCGAGGAGATAGAGTCGATTGCTCGTCGCCAAGGACGGTTCCGAGGCAATGTCGTGAGCTGGAAACTTAGGCAGCTTGGTGGGCTGACTCAAAGGCACGTGGTCTGTGCTATTCCTGGCAACTATTACCGGCTCAAAAACTCAGGCGTCATGCCCTACCACCATGTCGGATTATGATCTTCGGCCCGGAGGCTCTCTTAAGCTCAAGGGGACGGTTGCAGATGGAGGTATCGTGAAGAAGTAGGCATTTCATCTCGTAATACTTGTCCTAAAGTTGTCAACCTCATTTGCATTTAGAAGGAAGAAGAAATCTAAGCACAAGGAGGGACTTGTCGAACAAGAATTGGAGTTGGAACGACAGAAGTTAGAAACAGCAATTTCTGGAGACGATGATCGGTCGACATCTGGAAGCGGAAGTGGGCAAAAAACTCCGGCTGTCATGAGTAGCAGCAGTGGTGGGTCCAGGAGAACAGAGGCTGAGAAACGTTTTGAAGAGAGGCAGAAGCAACGAGTAAGCCATCTACTCTTGAGAGGGACAGCACTCTATAGTTGTTTTCAGATGGCGCAGCGAGTGGCCAAACTTGCGGGAAAGACCCATAAAGATAGAGTCAACGAATTCAATGCTAAGCTCGAGGCACTTAGCGAGCACCACGACATTCCCAAGGTGCATACGCAAATGTTGGCATCGCCATTTTTTCTGACCCATTACTTAGGTTGGACCAGGCTAAGAACTTGGGCACTTCTCAACCTTTGCGTTTGCCTAGTGTATTACCGTATTACCTTTGCATTGTATCCACGTCTGTTATATGGATAACAATACAAGCTTCGTTGGTCACGCTGGGCCAGCGCTTGTTAATTGATGAATCACTCTCTGAATTGTGTCCCAATCAGATGCACTCTAAAATGACGAAATTACTTTTATGTCGCTGACTTGGTTGTATATTTACAATCTGTAGTTACTCTCTCCCACTGCAGTTTGCCTCCGTGCCCATGCCCTCCTAATCCTCTGTCGCTTAGGTTTTAGAATCTTTTTCATTCTGGACCAAGGTCTGCTTCCTGGCGAAATGGTAGATTAACTTGCCATCTCCCCCTCCCAAAGGTTTCGCCCGAGTCAATCTCCCAAACAAGAGGTGTCCTGATATTTGGGTGTACAAACATACTTGAATTGCAATGATGTATACTCTAAGTCTACGGAGAATGTCAGGAATAAGAGCTAAAGTTTTCAGAATTGCTCAAGCCACTGACATGTTTTTTTCTCTCGTAGCCCTCCTTTGGACATTGTTATTAGCTAGGCCACTCACAAGAAATCCGAGGGGCGTTGTACTTTGAGAAGTCTGAAATTCACCTTACTGATACTACGAACCCTTGAACAAGCACTACCAGGGATGCTGAATCATGGTGTATCTGAATGAACTACCGAGCTAAATCTTCTTCTTAGGTTACCTCATTGACAGATTCCTGCATGACCCATGATTGTCTGAAGAAAAACAGTTTTGATTCCTAGCCGCTTTCTGCAGTTAATTCCACTGAACTTGAGATTTTTACAGCAATTGTAGTGCATTAAATTCGTCATTGATTGTCGGCTTTGCCCGTGTTGGTCGCCATCTTTTTGCATACTACTCAATTGTTCCATCAAATCGGATTGTCCGTCGACATCAGTTTCAATAACACAAGTTGGAAGAATCCAAAAGGCAATAGATGTGGGAAACTTTGCCTAAATCCGTGTCCTGCACATCCTGTTTGGTTCACGCCGTCTACTGCAATCGAAAAACGCGTTATGAAGGCAACTACATCTGCCGTCGCGTCGTCTGCACCCGCGCACAATGCTCCTCTACCACCCACACTCTCTGCTTCAGCTCGCTCCTCTCGCATCGCACCACACTCACATATCAAAGGACTTGGACTCAATAATGAAGGATATGCATCTTCTGGTGCTGCTGGATTTATCGGTCAGATCGATGCCAGAGAGGTATGAAATTTTTTGAATGAAAAATAGTGCTATGTCTCACTAAGTATTATTGTCAGGCCTGCGGCGTTGTAGTTGATCTTGTTAAGCTGCGTAAATTTTCTGGTAGGGCGTTATTGCTAGTCGGTGCACCTGGAACGGGAAAAACCGCTTTGGCTCTAGCTGTTGCCCAAGAACTGGGTGCAAAAGTTCCATTCTGTCCCATGGTTGGCTCAGAGGTGTATAGCTCAGAGGTCAAAAAAACTGAGGTGCTTGCCGAAGCCTTCAGGCGTGCCATCGGTGAGTCCAAGAAATCAAGCAGAGCAGACGGCATTCCAGGATTGGAATTTCCTTTATCTATGTCCCAGTCATAGTTGACAAAGTAGAGTGGACCGTTTGCCTTGTTACTTGGGTACATTTGATGCAAAGCGACTGGTACTGATCTCTCCAGTCCCACAGGTTTACGGATAAAAGAAACAAAAGAAGTCTATGAGGGTGAAGTTACGGAATTGACGCCCACAGAATCTGAAAATCCGCTCAGTGGATATGGAAAAACCGTCTCTCACGTTATCGTAGGGCTCAAGACTGTGAAGGGGACGAAACAGCTTAAATTGGATCCTAGTATCTATGAGGCTATCCTTAAAGAGAAGATCATTGTGGGTGATGTCATCTACATTGAAGCCAACACTGGTGCGGTTAAGGTATGTGTAAGCGCTAAAGGCGGTTCCAGGAGTTTAAAAGATATGACTTTCACAGCGTGTAGGGCGCTCTGATGCATATGCATCCTCGTACGATCTTGAATCAGAAACATACGTACCTCTTCCCAAGGGTGATGTGCACAAACGAAAAGAACTTGTGCAAGATGTGACGCTAGGAGATTTGGATGCGGCCAATGCCCGACCACAGGGGGGCCAAGATATCATGAGTGTGATGGGTAGCCTTGTGAAAAGTGGTAGAACGGAAGTGACCGACAAGCTGCGTCGAGAAGTGAATCGCGTGGTAAAAGGATATGTTGATCAAGGTGTTGCAGAAGTCGTTCCTGGCGTTGTTTTCATCGATGAGGTGATTTTCTAGACTAGCAAAGAACATGCGCATAGCTGACACGATGCGGCAAGGTGCATATGTTAGATATCGAGTGCTTCACTTATCTGAATGCGTTGCTTGAGTCGCCCATGGCTCCAACTGTGATACTGGCAACTAACAGAGGGAATGCTTTGGTGAGAGGCACCACTGACATCGTGTCTCCTCATGGTGTACCTGTGGATCTTTTAGATCGGTGTGCTTGATTTTTTGTGGATAGAGCAATGTCTGATATTATCATGATTAGATGTCTAATTGTTAAAACATCCACCTACAATCGTGATGAGGTTGGCAAGGTCGTTCAAATTCGTGCTCAGGTCGAAGGGCTCAAGCTCGGGACAGGGGTGCAGGAAAAGCTTGCAGAAGAGGGAGAACGAAGTTCATTAAGGTGGAATTCCCCAATCCAGGTTTTCCTGTGACTGACGTATATACGAAGATATGTCTTACAGCTGCTGACACCGGCTTCCATTTCTGCGACCTCAGCAGGCCGATCGCAAATTGAGCTAGAAGATATCAACGAGATGAGAGAACTTTTTCTAGACGCAAAGACCTCTGCACGAAATGTGGGAGAAGGAGGATTCAGTGGAGGAGTGTCACTATAATACATCACTCGGTAGTATTTGGTAAGTGGCCTGTGCACTCATCATTTATCGTTTTTCGCTGATACCTTGCCGGAGATTGATGTAACCAGCACCTTTGTTGTAAATCTACTCGTGAAGCTGTTAAAAGCGGGCATGTTTGATCTTCAGTCTCTTAGGTGAAATTGAATTCTGGTTATCGGCTTGTGTCATCCGCCAAGCCTTGTTGCCACCAGGGGAAAGTTGATTAGACTGTAAGATTCATACTATCAGAGTTGGTATGAACCTCATTGTCTGTGCTGAGTGTCTTAAATGTAATGCTTTGTTCGCGGACAACACAAGTAATGGAAAAACTATTTAGTGTATTGTAATATATTTGGTCCAGGATATAAAAACGAGGATTATGACTTAGAGTCCACCATCATACCGCGTTTCTTCATTCATCACTAGGGGTTAACTTCGGGCGCGTTTCAGTTTTCTTCTCATTCTAACCCCTCCTTCTCCGTTATGGCAGCTCCTGGCGTAAAACCTGAACGAAGGGGACATGTTTGTCCACCGTCGGGTGCGATGCATCCATCCGGCAGATGGGAGTCTTTGTTTGTATATACTTTCATTCTCAAGTTCACCGACTTGAAAGCAAAGACCCCTGGGTTTGAAAATCCGATGGAGTGAGTAACTGAGTCCCCCGTTGCTCCTTGCTATTTGTACTAGCTGGTCATTTGTGGTACGGCTATTTTGATCATTGGTGTTTGTCTTCTAGCTTCGAGGATGCCCTGCTGTCGCGCGAACCGAATGACATACTTACAAGTATTCTGAGTCGATTCATTCTAAATCTCAAACCACAGACCCGGAACCTCAGGTAAGATTATCTTGTCGCGTCACGCTGTAGACTCATTTAACGAATGCCTATACGTGTGCCCTGCCTTGACGCGTGCTTCAAAACTCCTCTAGTGCGGATCAAATTTCGACGACGTTGATAGGTGTATTGTCTGAGTACTTGAAAACGAATGAGCGGACAGTGTTTTGGAGCGATGACGTTAAAGCAAATGTAGACCCATTTCAGGGTATGGAATCTGGATTCTTCGCAGCTGATTGGCAGATCAAGGTACGCGTTAACAATTCTGTTTCTCTTTTCATCATTAACTCCGTCCTTTGATTCTCTTTAGTTGGAAATACTGCGGGAACTTGTCGAATTACAGCTTGGGCATTCTCAAGAGGTTAAAGCGGCTATAGATCGTGCGTGGGGCATAGCGCATAATAAGCATAAGAAGGGCACTTCTGTTCCTACTTTCTCATGCTCGACACGTGAAGAGCTAGATTTCCTGCCTTTCGGTATGGACCATAAGAGGGACAGATATTGGATCGTTGATGGTCTGTGGACTTCCGAATTGTTTACTTCTTTCTGCACTACCATCTCGTGAATGTCATGGGCCCTTTGATCTTCAGTTGCTATTACCATTCGATATGTTCATTGCTCTAATTCATGTCTAGATTCACCACGGATCTATACATCTACGAATCCCTGGAGGTTGACTGCGTCGTTCAAGGCTGTTTCGTCGACGCGGGAGGAGTACCTTGCAATTATTGACCACCTCAAAGCCACACTTCCCGTGTCAAAAGGGAAGAAAAAACCCAAGAACGAGCAAAATCATACGGATTTGATTCACAAATTGGAACAGAGAGTTGACACGATAGATCGGGAACTCAATGTAAGTCCTCTCGTTCTGTGTGCTATTTCTTCCTTTCTACCCCTAATCATCTGAACCATTCTCATCAACTCACAAACCACATTCCTCTCTGCCTTGTGCAGTGTTCTTTTCACGCTTATTGGATTTTTAACATTGGCTATGCTTCCAAAGGACTTACTTGAATATTCCCTGAAGAGTAATTCCTCCCTGTACTCACTTTGTCCTTTAATAGCGAGTGGCCAAAGTACGCAAGAAGATCGAAAAGAATAGAACTTTGATTGCACAAGCCGAACTACGCTCAACAAGAACCCGAAGGCAAGCTCAGAAACCGGATTATGTGTATTACAGTCAGGAGAGCGAGGTGAGTCAACATATCATGCCCCGTCTAAATGAGCCTTGAACAGAAGAAAATGTTCTCAGGATGAGGATGAATACCAATTCCAGGAGCAAGAAGATGAAGATTTTGACGAAGAACAAAGGAATAATGGGCGCCATGAGGCTACCGTAGTAACACGACGTTCAATGCGTACAGCTGTGCTGAATGCTCATGGAAAGAGAGAGAGTTCTGTAGACTCGAATATCGGCAGCTGGAGAGGAGAACGTCGGTCAGCACGACTGGGTTTCCAGGACCCCTTTGAACCTGACAAGCGACCTCCAAAAAGGTCACGGACAGAAGAAAGCACGGCAAGTGGTGGATCAGTTGATACCAATTTAACTTCCACAATCCAAAATCATATTGGCAATAACGTAAATGGAACCGGGATGAGGAAAGACAAGTTGAAAACAACTGGAGCTGCGGCTTTGAAGCCAACCGAGATGATCGTGGAGCAAGTAGCGGGGAAGAAAAAATCCAGGTTTTGGATTTATGCTATTGAACCTGTTCAAGAATCAGGGACTGATCCTGATGGCAAGGATACACAAATGGAAAAGAATGGTGATAATTCGAAGGCTGTTAATGGGCATGGATCAACAAATGGGTGTGGCGGGTTGCATGTTGGTCAAAGTCGAGTTGTGGAATCGACGGCGTGATTTTGACTGTTATTGATCAAGCGCTAACATCTATATCTTACAGTCAGAGGGTATTGTATATGCTAGAGCATGGAATATATGTAGTGCATGTGTAACGATGTCAATGGCAAAGGCCAGCAGCCAATAGTCGTGTGACGAAACATTTATTTGGAGAGAATTGGAGAGAAAAAGAGATAACATTCATTATTAGCAGCCGAGACGTGTTCCTGGTCATCAAGAGAGAAGAACTACACAAAAGTTCAAAAGTGTGGTAGAGGGGTATGATTTACGGTCTGTCATGACAGGGTGGCAGTGGATGAAAATGAACAAGGGAAACAAGCAGGGAAACCATATCGGTCTCCCATTCTATCAGACCGGTCCGTCCCCTCTCCATGCGACAGCGAGCCACGGAAACTCAGTAAGGGCGCAGAGCGATCTATCCCTACAGTCACTTCTCCACCGCAGAGTATCTCTCTTTCCAGCGGCCCAGGTTTGATTATCGGGACATTGGGAAGATTTTGTTGTGATTCTAGATCGATGCAGGTCGATAAAAATCGAATGTTGATAGTTAGTAGGTTGGACGAAAGCAGGCGTGCTGGCGGCTTTGTGACGCTGAACTAGGATTTAAGTTGGTCGGCAGTGCAACCAGACAGGGTTGGCTTGTTAGGAAGGCTGGGAGATCCTAGACCAAATTCAAGGATTTCTTTTCGTAACAAGCATGGTCATATAAAACGGGGAGGGTCTCGTGTACGAGGTCCAAGGTATGACGGGATCGAAAGGGAGGTGTTGGTAGATGGACACGTGATGAAGCAGATGCTATGAAACTGGGCGCAGATACTTGACGAAGTCATGCTTGCACGATCGGTGAGGATACTCGCCGAGTGCCCCAAAACCGTATTCAGATTCCGTGGTTGTCTCTTGGCGAAACATCTGTCCACAGCTTCCACAGATGATAGAAACATAGTCTCCCTCTTTGACAGCTCGCATGTAGCTTTCAGATATCCTTCCACTACCTCTACTGGTCTCTTTGGACACAGCCAACTTTCCCATCCAAATGCCTTCATTTCACTCGCAGAGGCTACCCTTGCGCGTGCTCAGCTGCTCACAAATCGAATACTCAAAGCTCGGAGTTCACGGGATGAACTACTCAAGGTAGTCAAGAACCTCGATCGTTTGAGCGACATGCTTTGCAGTGTCATTGACCTTGCTGAACTGATCCGCAATGCACACCCGGATCACAGTTGGATTGCAGCAGGTCATCACGTCTATGAGCAACTATGTGAGTTTATGAATGTGCTCAATACACATGTTGGGTTATATGAGGTGCACCACTCAACTTCTATCTTTGCTTGCAGTCTGACCCCAGTATAATTTATCGCAGGTGCTCAAAGTAGTACTTGCCGACCCATCCATTATTAATACACTAAGCCCAGAAGCATACCAGACTGCTCTCATATTCTGGCGTGACTTTGAGAAATCAGCAATTGATCTACCTCCCGAAGAGCGGAAGAAGTTCGTTTCACTCTCCTCGGATATTCTCATACTCGGACGTCAATTTCTTGAAAATGCGAATGCACCGAGGCAACCAGCATCCATCAAAGCTAAGCATATGGTTGGGATTACAGACAAGGGCTTGGGAGTCAGGCTGCAGCTTCAGGCTCAATTTACAAGACGTGACCATCTTGTTTATCCAGGCTCACTACAAGCTCAGATGATCATGCGCTCTGCACCAGATGAAGAACCCAGAAGACGAATGTATATTGCTTCAAATTCGAGTACCGATCAGCAAATAGCCACGTTGGAAAGTCTATTGAAGACAAGGGCAGAACTTGCAAGATTAGTTGGTAGATCAAGTTTTGCGCATATGACCTTAGATGATAAAATGGCCAAAACACCTGGTAAATATCTGTTCTAGAATGGCCCAGTAAGCACTGATTAACCGCAACACTCAGAAAATGTAATGAACTTTTTAGACACACTCATTAGTCAAACACGACCGTTCGCACGGCGTGCTCTCAGAACTCTCAGTGCTCGGAAACAGGCTCATCATAAATTATCTTGCCTACCCACGGTTCAGGCTTGGGATCGAGATTTCTACTGTCCACCTGAACCTCCAGCGCCCCCTATACCCCTTCCTCCTCTCACCCTTGGAACGGTATTTATGGGGCTTTCCCGTCTGTTCAAATACTTATACGGAATCACATTACGACCGACAGAGGCACAGACGGGGGAAGTTTGGCATTCAGACGTTCAAAAATTAGAGGTAATAGATGAAGATAAAGGCTTAATTGGATGGGTATATGCCGACTTATTCGCACGGCATGGCAAACCAAGTGGAGCAGCACATTACACAGTGCGGTGTTCCCGGAGAACGGATTTGGATGATGACGCTGGTGATGGGAGCTTGATGGGTCATGAAGAGTTGATACAGAAAAATCTAGAATTTGAAAGGGTAAAGAGGCATAAGATACCCAATCAAGAAGGAATGTATCAGTTACCCCTTGTGGTCTTGCTTTGCGAATTTACGAGACCATCGGTATTGAAGGGTGCAACAGTGTTAGAATGGCATGACGTCATGACACTGTTCCATGAGATGGGGCACGCAATGCATTGTAAGTAGCAAGTTTGACTTTGAATGTGCTGCTAACATTCGTAAATTTGACTAGCTATGCTCGGCCGCACGGAATACCAAAATGTCTCCGGAACGCGATGTGCGACCGACTTCGTCGAGTTACCCTCAATACTCATGGAACATTTTCTGAGTTCTCCAATTGTCCTCTCTCTGTTCGACCTTGATGGAACACACTCTCTCCGTCAGACTAGTTACACCCACGAGGATCCCTGTCACTCCATCGACACTTTTTCTCAAATTATCCTTGCATCCCTTGATCAGATATATCATTCACCTGCTGTCTTAGATAATCCAATATTTTTAACTACCGACGAACTGGAGAACCTGACTATTGCGAAAGGTGTCATTCCGCATGTACCCGGTACATCTTTCCAAACACAGTTTGGTCACCTATTTGGGTACGGAGCAACATACTACTCCTACCTTTTTGATCGTGCCATTGCTTCGAGGGTATGGAAACAAGTATTCGAGAAGGATCCGCTGAAAAGGGAAGTTGGGGAGAAGTATAAATTAGAGGTGCTTAGATGGGGTGGCGGGAGGGACCCATGGAAGATGGTCAGCAAGTTGCTGGATGCACCTGAACTTGAAAGAGGTGATGCGGAGGCCATGAAGGAGGTGGGGAGGTGGAAGATAGAGGATGAGGTTCCGAGTAGGCATTAGATTGCTTGTTGCAATGGCCTGTAATCAAGTTGATGCCGCACAACCAAAGAGGATCGAATTAAGTTCTGCGCTGCCTGGCATAGCGAACTGTTACGAACTGTTAAAAGAATTGCAGCGAGGTGCAATCATCTGAGCTGATGATTTCCCTCAATCCTCGGACCCAAGTAGATATGATTTGCATCTTGGTTCTCGGCTGTTTGAAACTAATTAGATCAGTGATCAGTACTCCCAGATGTGACCCGAGGAGTGACCCGAGGAATGATCATCATAAATCACATGTTTAAATAAATTTATGTCAAATTCTTCATTAGTAATAATGCCTTTGTGTCATTGGTGATGACATGGATTCTGAGGCAGCTTGGATTTAAAATCAATTCCTAGCTCGCAGACAAACGGCTGGTTGGATATAGGCGAAGACGTGACAGACAATCCTCCGTAGAATCAGTCTCCACTGAATTTCCGCTCTGAATATCACATCCCTGCTATGACGGATGCCGCGATAGATTGCTCGTGCACTTCGTTGCTCCCGTGAAAGTGACTGAGGGCTCTTCTGGTATTATTATGCTTGAATGACAACGTCACTTGAAGTTTTTTCTTAGCACAAGAATGTTCCGAGGTCGATTCCCACTAGAGAGCCAGGAAATTTCTATAGTAATACATCATTAGTACAACTGTTTGTTATAATTGGGCCGCTGTCATTTTAATAATCGGTTTCTTTCGCGCTTCGTGGTTCTTCATCTTCATCTTCATATGTACAGTGTAGATAGGGGTTTTTGTTGATCAAGGTAGGTATCTTCTCATTCAATCAAGACAAACCTATACCATATACGGTCAAGACAAGAATAGTACACAGCTGTTACGCCTATGAAATACATGCTGCTTTTTGACAAATGGGGGTATCGGGTATTTTGTTTTGACTCATCGGCCCATTGGCGCCGCATAATCTTCTCGGAGTTGCTTCCTCGTCGTCTATTACAATCCTGAACTACATCCTTGAACAAATCCCAGGAGGAAGGGTCATTATGATCTATGCATGTCTCACTGATTAAGAATTTGTACTGTGCGGCTCTGACTTTTCAAATGCTTACCAATTGGAGCTCTCGCGAAGATCGGAGAAATCATTTGACGGCGCCGTTGCATTTGCCGTTGCATTGCGTCAGTTTCAAGCGAAAATCAACGGAGTCATGCTTCCGAGCCTTATAAATGCATTCCGTTGCCTACCACCTCATCTTTTAGACCCTTCATTAAGAATGACCGAGCATCGTCCGCTCGGCAACATACAGGAAGAATCCCTTTCAAATAATGGTTCAAGAGCACCTTCTCCGCCCGCTCTTTTGGATGCTGATCTTAATACCTCACCGGTGACTCGATATATTACACCCTCTCCTCGTGCAGTTCGTCCACGTCGAGGATCGTCTGTCTCTCGTGTTGAGCTCGGCTTTTTCGATCGCGAAGGTATCAAGCAACTAGAAAGAACTCTAACACATCAGTCTAATAGCAACAAAAGCAATGGAGGCTCAGATCGCCTACAGAGTATAGCTTCGGATACAACACTTGCCACAAAGGAAGGGGAGCCATTTGATTTAGCGAAGACACTTCGAAGAGTTATTCAGAAGTCCGTAAGCCTTTGTATGTAATCGCTGGCACCTCATAATCCATGTTTCAGAAATCAAGACAACCATATTTCACATAGGGAACTAGGGGTGGTATTCAAGGACCTTCGAGTTGTTGGTTTGGGAGCAACCGCGTCCCATGCTCCTACTTTGAGTTCACTCTTCAACCCCTTCTCTGTTGTAGGGGCCATCCAAAGCCTGATCCATCCTCCTGTTCGAGACATCATCAGTGGATTTGAGGGTGTGGTCAGACCTGGAGAAATGATCCGTCAGTATTTTTTATCACTATTATTTACTCAACTAAGGCCTTGTTTAGTTGTACTTGGAAGGCCTGGGTCTGGATGCACGACTTTTCTCAAGGCTCTTGCCAACAGGAGGAAAGAATATCACGGTGTCCATGGGGATGTATCTTACGATTCAATCTCTCCGGCAGAAGTCCATCGTCGGTACCGTGGGGACGTCCAATACTGCCCCGAAGATGACATTCACTTCCCTACCCTTACGGTTGAACAAACTCTGAAATTTGCTGCCACCACTCGGACTCCACACTGTCGAGGCAATGAAACCCGTGACCAATTTGCTGATAGTGTCGTAGATATACTTACTACCGTCTTTGGCCTCCGACACGTTCGAAAAACACCAGTTGGTGATCATACGTTACGTGGTGTCAGTGGAGGTGAAAAGAAACGTGTATCAATAGCGGAAACCCTGGCTGCCCGAAGTCGCATTGGTTGTTGGGACAAGTCAGTGATCTGTCTTTTGAGGTTGAACACTAAATTGCTGATCAGCATCTTTTGATTAGCTCTACTCGTGGTCTGGATGCATCCACTGCTCTGGAGTTTGTTCAAGCGCTTCGGATAGCGACCGATACGTTCCACTTAACTACCATTGTCTCCATCTACCAAGCTGGCGAGCAGCTTTACAAGCATTTTGACAAAGTCTGTCTCATCCACGAGGGTAAGATGGCATATTTCGGACCTGCTGAGGAGGCTAGGCAATATTTCATTGATATGGGGTGAGTATATGTTTACAAATTGAAGGGTTGATGATGACTCTTTTGCTTTCCTTTCAGATATGAACCTGCAAACAGGCAGACCACTGCTGATTTCTTGGTGTCTGTCACCGATCCTCACGGTCGTATCATTCGACCTGGTGTACTCCGTCCCCCACAGACTGCCACCGAGATGGCTAAATACTTCAAAGAATCTGAATTGGGCAAGCGTAATCGTCAAGAGATCGAGGACTATTCGACACAGTTCGTAGGCAAGTCTGATCGCGCACAAGCCTATAAACAGAGTGCTCGTCAGGAGAGTTCAAAACGGTCATCGAGGAGGTCAGAATATCACTCGGTCTCCACTGATCTGATCTCATTCTGTTTCGTGGTGATTCTAGCCCTTACTTGTTGAGTATAACCCAACAAATTCAAGCTGTGGTGCTACGTCGCATCCAAATCTTGCGTGGAAGCATGTTCTTCACTGGCATCAACTTGTTGTACGTTTGGGCTCGTTTGAGAATGAATTCTGTGACTAATAGGGACCCTTAGCTCCTTCATTTTCCAAGCACTTATCATGGGAAGTGTTTTCCTGAACATGGACGCCAATACTGCTGCTTTCTTCTCTCGAGGAGGAATTCTCTTTTTGTGCGTTTCACGTCTATGGAATTTTGATGACCACCAACATTTTCGTCAACAGTGCTCTATTATTCACTGCTTTGGCGGCTATGTCTGAAATCCCTGCGCTTTATGCACAACGTCCAATTGTGCTTCGACATCAGCATGCTGCCCTTTATCATCCATTCATCGAGGCGCTTGCATTAACGCTCGTGGATATTCCCATTACTTTAATAACTATAATAATCTTTTCTATCATCCTTTACTTCATGACAGGACTTCAGCGAACTGCCGTAAGTGATAGGTTTACAGTATTTCTCGCTTCACACCATTGACGTATACCTACAGGGCCAATTCTTGTACGTGGACCCACATCTTACCTATCGTTCGGGCTGAAATTTGTCTCAGTGTCTTCCTTTTGTTCGTGTTCACGATGACGATTGCAATGAAAGGGTGGTTCAGGGCGATTGCCGCACTATTCTCCGCAGATGCGATAGCACAATCATTTGCAGGTATCTCTGTTTTGGCCATCGCCATCTACACCGGTAAGTAGTAAGCGGGTGATATATTGTATTCATTGAGTTAATATCATTATTATGAAGGGTACACTATCCCAAAACCAACAATGATTGGCGCGTTACGTTGGATCACGTATATTAACGTAAGCCTCCTTTCCCCTCCAATCCATCAACAGTCTGACTTGTTCTCAGCCTATTCGTTATGGGTATGTTTCTGGTCCATTTGGTCATAGCATAACACTCAAAAGATACAAGTTTCGAAGCTGTCATGTCAAATGAGTTTCGTACTCTGGAGGGTGCATGCTCCACTCTTGTACCCCAAGGTCCCGGTTATGAAAATGCGACCATCGAGAACCAAGTCTGTACTTCGGTTGGCTCGCTGCCTGCTCAAGCTTTTGTCAACGGGCCCAGGTTTATCAAGTTATCATACAGTTTTGATTGGTCTAACACCTGGATGGTTAGTCTGAACAGTTTTATGCTGCATGGGGTAAAGCGGTTGACCGGCATGACAGAACTTTGGTGTCATTATTGCATTTGGTGTCGGATTTTTGGCCGCTCTTCTCATATTCACTGAATTCAATACTTCCACTGCTCATGTGAACTCAGTCGTCCTTTTCAAGTCAGGCTTCAAGAAACCATCACCCCCCAAAGATGAAGAAACTGGTGTTGTCACAGAATCACTACCTGAGGCGGAAAGTCAAGTGGAAAAGGCTGCTCTTGCGACATCGAATCCAGACATCTTTTCCTGGCAGCATCTGAAGTACTCTGTTCCCATTTCTGGAGCAGATGACAGGGTGCTGTTAGATGATGTATCGGGCTATGTTGCACCAGGTAAATTGACGGCACTCATGGGAGAGTCAGGTGCGGGAAAGACAACGCTGCTTAATGTTCTCGCCCAGCGAACGACGACCGGTGTTGTCTCAGGAGACCGTTTGGTCAATGGTAATTCTCTGCCAATCGATTTCCAGGCCCAGACGTACGTCTATCTTTTGTCCGGTTAGGTGCTTCTTGATAATGTTCAATGTAGTGGTTATGTTCAACAAATGGACACTCACATGCCCGAGTGTACTGTCAGAGAAGCCCTGCTTTTTTCAGCAAAGCTTCGCCAGCCAGCCTCGGTGCCTCTTGTGGAAAAGGAAGCCTAGTAAGTGTCAACGTTCTTCCATTGATTGTCCACAATTGACGACGCTTAATTAGTGTGGAGAAATGCCTGAGAATGTGCGGTCTTGAAAACTTTGCAGAAGCTCTCATTGGTTCGCTTGGTATCGAGCACCGTAAACGGACAACCATTGGTGTTGAGCTTGCGGCCAAGGTAAGTGGACTTTATGAGTGCAAGAAGATACCTGTCTAAGATTTAATAGCCTCAATTACTCCTATTCCTTGACGAGCCTACCTCTGGGCTTGACTCTCAAAGTGCATGGGCTATTGTATCGTTCCTTCGGTCACTCGCTGATAGCGGTCAAGCAATCTTATGCACGTTGGTATCGAGTTTTTTTCTCTAGTAACCTTCGATTCACGTTATCTCAGGATCCACCAGCCCTCTGCTGAATTGTTCCAAGTATTTGACCGTGTACTCCTTCTCAAAAAAGGCGGCAGAACAGTTTATTTTGGAGATCTGGGACATAATTCCACCACTATCATTGATTATTTCGAGAGAAATGGGGCTCGTAAATGTTTGCATGAAGAAAATCCGTAAGTCCATAGAGTTTCTGTTCCAATACTTGGGCTGAAGTATCGAAGTGCCGAATACATGTTGGAAGTCATCGGTGCTGGTGCAACAGCAACTAGCAAACAGGATTGGCCTGTAGCTTGGACTGAATCCTCGGAAGCTCATCGAGTCAACCAAGAAATTGAACGGATCCATATAGCCGGTCGTCAGAAGCCCGCTGTTCAGGCTGCATTCATCTCTGAATTTGCCACATCATGGCTTTACCAGACATGGGAATTGACGAAACGCAATCATATCGCATATTGGAGAGATCCAATGTATTTGATAGCTAAACTGGCGCTGAACATATTTGGCGGTCTTTTCATCGGTTTTACCTTTTTCAAAGCTTCGAATTCGCAACAAGGCACTCAGAACAAACTCTTCGTACGCTTCTCATGAGTACTGGGTACTTATCAACTAACGTTCAAATTTTTCAGTCGATCTTCATGGTGACAATCTTGAGGTATTGGCAAATATGTTCGCTATGCTGATAATGATGACTGATCCAGTTCCCAAGTGTACCACTTTCCAACCAACTTCAGGTTCCCTACATTAATAAGCGTACTATCTATGAGGTACGGGAACGACCCAGCCGCATTTATAGCTGGTCTGCGTTTACTACTGCTTATCTCTTGGTTGAAATACCTTGGAACATTTTTGGATCCTTGCTGCTGTTCTTTTGTTGGTATTGGACTGTTGGGTTTCCCACTGATAGAGCAGGATACACTTACCTAATGCTTGGCATCGTTTATCCCCTCTATTACTCTTCGTTCGCCCTTGCTGTCGCGGCAGCATCACCCAATGCGGAAATAGGGAATATAGTGTTTGCAACGCTCTTCTCCTTCGTCATCACATTGTGAGTCTCTGGTTCTTTATATCAGATTGATGACTGAATTCTCTGTAGTAATGGTGTAATGCAACCCTTCAGGCAACTAGGATGGTGGAGATGGATGTATCGCCTGTCACCTTACACCTATCTTATCGAAGGGCTTCTGGGTCAAGGTGATTACCAACCAATTACTACATTTTCCATACTCTTATGATTCCTCCCATAGCGCTCGGTCATCAGACTATCCAGTGCTCTGACGTGGAACTGGTTCAATTAAATCCTCCAAGTGGAATGTCCTGTGCCCAATACTTGAACCCCTTCATCTCTAATGCGGGAGGTTATCTCATTAATCCTGATGCGACGACTGCTTGCAGCTTTTGTAGCATGTCAACGGCTGATCAGTTCCTTGCGTCGGGTTTCAACATTTTCTATGATCATGCATGGCGTAACTTCGGCTTGATGTTTGCATATATTGTGTTCAACGTGCGTCTATTACTTATATTGGCTTCCTTCGCTCAAAGTAAATCAAGATGAGCCTCGTATATATTGCATATTATATGTTCCGCGTCCGCACAGGGTCTTTACTGCCTATGTTATGCAAGAAGGCGAAGTGAATTGAAGTCCAAATAGATTACTTAAATTGCTTAACTACAATAGCACTTTCAAATGTTCGAAAAACATGAGGGATGTTTGATGATCTACAAAGGGTAATTGTACCAAGTACATTAATTGATACAACCATGAATTGATGTTCCTTTTGTTTGTTGTCTACATCTGCTTGGCCATCTATATCAATTACTATCCCACAATGTGGTTTTGGCCACTTTTGGGGACCACATGGATTTTGGCCAGTTACACTTTAGACATCAACAAACCTTGTGTTGGAATTTGGATATCATGTGAGCTTATGCAATGCATGTGATTTTATTTTGTCTCATGTTTCTATTGTTCTAAGTGAGTGTATTTGCTATCCATTTGTACTCTCCTCTAATCTGTCACAAACTTCATTCAACCATAACTTAGGGATACTCAACCAATTTCAATGAACTCAATGATGTCTTAAAGCCCTCAAAAAGACTTTTTAGATGACATGTAAAATGTCTCAAAGCAATCAATATTCACTGAGATATTAGGTTATTAGTATAAGTGCCAGACACTAATCTACTAATATCTTGAAAACTGCCAAACATAGATGTTGTCATGTGTTGGAATATAAAGAACTATAAGAGTTGTAAGGAATGGTCACCCAAGTAACTCAGATAAACGGCTCCCAACTCTAAGTTAGAGTAAACAAAGAGAATTTATTAGTCCCTACTGGATTTGAGTACACTACTTATATCTATTCTACCTGGTCTGTGCACTACCTTCCCACAGTGATCATGTGACATCAATGTGACATGTTATGTGACTGATCATGTGACTTCTCTGATTATGTAAGTCCATTCTAAAAATAGAAAGTGAAAAGAAAAAAGAAAGGGTCCTTGTATCATGATTCATGATAAGAGTTCAGTCTTTGGTAAATAACCTCAGGCTTAACTCTACTCTAAGTCAGAGTTAACAAAGAGAATTTATTAGAGTTCCTGTTATTTGGTGTACACTACTTATACAAGTCCAATTATTTGTCCTTATTTACTAATCTGATGATATTACATAATTAAAAGAAAATTGACTTAGAGGAAAAAGGCAATTTATGATACCATTCTCCTCCCAAGAATCCTCATCCCAAGAACTTTCTTTGTTATGAACCACCAAATTTTCTTTAAGTTAATATTTATTTTCTTTTTCTTTAATTATGTAATGTAGTCAGACCAGTAAATAAGGACAAACAATCAGATATGTATAAGTAGTAGATACAATCCAGTGAGGACTCTAATGAGTTCTCTTTGTCAACTCTAATAAAGAATGTGACTTAGGTTAAGGTTACTCAACCAACACTTGTGTCAGGATCTGTGGGACAATCCTGGATTCTCCTCAGAGGGTATGAAATTAAAGATGAAGAGAACTCGACAGAGTTTCCTCTATGAATTGCCTAGCTATTTATATAATTACAAGTGGCTATGCTAAGGCTATTCTAAGAGAGATCACGGTATCTATTAGCTACTATCTGTCAAGTCCTGAGTAATTCCCCATGTCAAACAGCTTCTGCCTACATGTTTTTCCACATATAGCGGCTGTCTGATAGGTGTGTGATCAAGCTCAGATCATCACTTGATCTTCCCATGCTTGTCCTTTTTATGATTCATGACGTTCCCATGTCGTGTTCGTTAAGTTATACTGTTGTTAATTATTAAATATTAAAGAAAAAGAATAAGTGTCAGAGCAAATCATAACAACTTGAGTTTTTACACTAGAACTGGTTTTCACATCTAGACACTGATTGCCTCAATCCTTGTCACTCTTACTCTCATCACTCCCAACCCCCTTATAACCAGGCCACAGGTTTAAGTGGACTGACCAGGAAGTTTAGACCCTGGAGGTGAACTGTGGACACTATACTTGAGTGTACACATAGACCAGACCTGATGATAGGTGGTGCTTAGTAGATTACTTGTAAAAACCTTTCATATTATCAGCCTTGTGCTGCTAGTTCATTGTGACTAGTACACACAGAGGAACACTGTCACACCCTTAAGAAGATGATTGGAGTAGGGATCTTCCCTGAGAAGTGATAGTGTAACCCTAGTATTAGGGCAGTAGTCAGTAAGGTAGTAGGCACCTGGCTAGGTGAAGATTTGTGCCCCAGCAGACATAAGCAATCAGTAGTCGAAGCCAAAAAAGAAGGATCAGTCAACTAGCAACACAAATACATTTTCATTTTTTTTTAATACAACAATCATCCACCCTTCTAAGTACAACACACTATGTCCTTAGAAGTGTATAACCAACTCATGAGCAACATGTTCAATCAAAGGTATGCCCTTACCAAATTAAGGGCAGAATTGGAGAGAAGAAAAGAAAGAATTTACAGGAAGTATGAAAAGTTCAGACATCTTGCCTGGAGGTGTAGAAATGGGGAAGAACAGAAGAAGAAGGCAGTAGTAGGCAATAAGTTCAAAGTATTGGGAAGTTGGGTAATGCAGTGTGGAATAAGGGAGGTGAGGAGGCAGGAAGTGGTAAAGGAAGAGGTAAAATACTGTTACAAACTTCATTTGGCCATAACTCCATGGATACTTGCATGATTCCCACGGTCTAAAATGCGTCTGAAAGCCCTCATAAAGACCTTCTAAAAGATGCCCAAAACGTGTCAAAGAGATCAGTACTCACTAAGATATTGGTTAATCAGTGCTGGACACTGATTAGCAGATATCTTGGGAACCGCTGAACACAGACATTTGCTTCCATGCACACATGGAAGCTCTCTTCAATATGCTTCTTGTAGAATATTCTCAGATATTAGTAAGCAAGCCAAGTCATGTAGACAAACACAGCCATAGGGCACTCTAGAAAGACCTATCATTTTCTTTGTGTGCTATATAATTCCATTGTTCTACGAGTTCACAGAATGTTCTAGTAGTATTCATCCTAGTATAAAAAGAGACATATCTACCATTAGAAAGAATAATACAATCTACCTTTATATCTTTATCCTCAGTTTCGCCCTATAATCTCTACAGGTTATTGGCCCTCGCACTTGTGCACAGCTAACCAAAGCACTCATTTCATTCCTGCCCTAAAAACATGTCAACAAACTCCCTTGTATCCACAACCAAACTAGGAGAATACTTTGCTAAACTCCCTGCATGTAAAGCCAATGGAACCAATTGGATCTTCTTCCGAGATTGCTTTCTCTTTGCAATCGACGCTGCTGGTTTGAGTGACCACTTTGATGATGGACCTACTGGAACGACATCAGAACCAACTGAGCTCCAGGTAGCCAACCCAACAAACCTAACAGCAGAAGAAAAAGATGCTATAAAACAATATCCATTAATAAGATGCATATGGAAATCAGAGCAAGCAGTCATCAAGCAGGGAATTGCATTAGTAATACCAGACTCACTATTCTTAAAGGTAAAGGGAGAGAAGACAGCAAGAAAGATGTGGAACAAAGTAAAGACAGAGTACGAAAAGAAGTCAAAAATGGTCATAGTAGATATGCAGAGGAAACTACAGGATGAGAAATGCCCAGAAGGAGAAGACGTAAAGGCTCACCTTATGAAGTTACAGACTATCCAAGAAGGATTAATTGTAATGGGTGCAGACCTAGAGGACAAAAACTTTGTCGCTATAGTATTGGGATTATTCCCGACATCATACAAAACATACCTATCAGTACTCACTGGCACAGCGACACTTCTAGGCAAAACCCTTGACCCTAACATAGTGCTACAAGGTATCAATGATGAGGCCGAATGAAAGACCATGCAGACCAAAGAGAGAGGTGAGAGAGAAGCTGTATTTTATAGTGGAAATGGCAACAAAAGACCAAAGAAACGCCCAGATAGGATGGAATGTTACAACTGCCACAAGAAAGGTCACATGGCAAAAGACTGCTGAGCAAAGGAAGGTGGCAAAGAAGGTCAGAATCCACGAAAGAAAGGCCAAGGAAAGGCCAACATAGCCCAAGCAGAGAACACTACAGATGTCACATGGTTTGCAGCAAACTACAAAATGGAACAGGAAGAAATAAATCAGCCACCAATAGAGAACAAAGATAATAACAACATACCAGAACTCAAGGACACATCTAGAAATAATAGTGAAGCTGAAGAACCTGAAGGAGCATATGAGACCACAGAGAAAACACTACTCACCTCTGCCAATCTTGCAGCAACAGCAACTACCACAGGACCAGAATACAAACTTGAGATCTATGATTCAGGAGCCACATAACATATGACACCATCACATCACAGACTCACAAACTTTCAACCCATTCAACCTCAAGGAATTTTTACAGTAGACAAGAAATATTTTGAAGCAATAGGGAAAGAAGACATGCTTGTTCAAGTGCCTAATGGAGATAAGAGCAAGAAGATACATGTGAAGGATGTGCTATACGCACCGAACCTTAGTGTCACTCTTCTATTGGTCGCACGTATCACCCAAGCAGGATATATGCTCCACTTTAAACAGCAGGGCTGCCAAATCCTCGATCCCAAGAACTGTCAAATCGGGACGATTCCAATCATAAATAGACTATATGGCATTCGAGTTAAAACACCACTCCAAGCAAATACAGCAATAGAAGACCCACTCACTGTAACACCGGATGAGCTACATAGACTTATGGGTTATATATCAACAGATGCAGCAACAAAACTAGTCAAGGATCACCTAGTAGATGGAATAGAACTCGATGAATCCCAGGACACCCCCAAGGATTCCTTATGCATAAAAAGAGTAAAACTCTTGAATCATTCTAGGCCCTTGATGCACGATGGGAAAAGAACTATGGAATCAAAATCAAACTCTTGCACTCTGATAATGGTGGAGAATATAAAAACAAAGAATTTGACAAATACCTTGCAGAATGAGGAATCCAACATCACCACATAGTCCACAACATTCCTGAACACAACGGAATGGCAGAACGGCTAAACTAGACACTATTAGAAAAAGTACGAGCTATGCTATATGCTGCCAACTTACCAGGATCCCTATAGGGTAAAGTCTTGAAGCATGCCATCTGGTTGAAAAACTAGACATCTATCCAAGCATTAGGAAGGAAAACACCATTCGAGGCATTTAATGAAAGCAAACCTGATCTATGGAACTTACATGAATGGGGATGCAAGGTCATGATACACAATGATAATAGCAACAAACTGGGAGCACAAGCATGAGAGGGATGCTGGCTGGGACTTAATCAGGAGAGCATTCAAGGATACCAGATATATTATGAAGACACCAAAACAATTTGAGTTGAGCAAAGCATCAAATTCCCAGAGCATAAACAAAGTGGAGAAATCTACAAAGTACTGAATGAGGGGGAGAAACAAGTTAGAAACAAAGAAATACCAGAAAACATTCAGCATGCACCTGACACAAAAAGTGATCCAGGCAACATCCTAGAAACTGAATCTCCACTTACGACGCTACCCCAAACACCTCCTCAATCTCTAATACTCTTAAACATCCCACTCGCACCTTCCAAACCAAAACCACCAAAGCCTATTGCCTCAAAAGACATATCCAGCTCAATCAGTATTCGGAACATTATCAAAGAATCTCGAACACGTTGATTAGCTAACTTTGCCACTGAAGTCACCAACAATGAAAACATAGAATTTGCTCTTACCAGAATGGAAAACATACCAGATGCACTAACAATTGAAGAAGCAATGAAGTGGCCAGACTGGCCACTATTCAAGATAGCAATAGATACAGAGATGGAAGCGATGAAAAAAACAGGCATATTTGGAAATGGTCCTATCCCATGACTCCCTGATAAAAATATCATAGGATCAAAATGGACACTTAGAATTAAAAGAAAGGCCAATGGCGAAATTGACAAATACAAAGCCCAACTTGTTGTACATAGATTCATCCAGGTACAAGAGATAGACTATTTTGAAACATTCTCCTCTACCACTAAATTATCATCACTTCGAACCATCCTATCTATTGCAACACATCTTGATTGGGACATCAATGTCATAAATCGGCCACCCGAGCCAAAAATAGTATGACTAGATGGATAGGAAGAATGAGAGTTATTCTCAGATAGACTAGACAAGGGTTTCTAAAAATAGAAATGAGAGATAAGATAAGATAAGCGGGATCATATGACCTGGTCACATGACAGGTCACATGATGGAACCTTCTGAAAAGATCAGTAGTTACTAAGCGTACATATAGACAAATAAGAATTGTGTATAAGTAGGTAGTGCAATCCACCAAGAGACTCTATCGAGTTCTCTTCGTTCTCTTATAACGTTGAGTGTGATAAGGCAGTCGTCTCAACTACTCTATCATTACAATCAAAGTATTTGACTACTCAGATGCATTTTTAAATGGAGAATTCAGTCCAGAAGAAGAAAACAGGCACCACATTACACAAATGGCAACCCAAAAGATATTATTCAATTATGATGCATAATATACAGACTCAAACAATCAAGTCGTAAATGATATGAAAAGCTAACTAAGGAACTTAGAAAACTCGGCATCTATTCACTCCACTCAGACCATGCAGTCTATCGTCTCATCAAAGACAAAGATATATTACTCATGGCTATCTATGTTGATGACAGTACTATCACTAGAAGTTCCCCCTCCCTAATCAACGACATTCAGAAAGAGATAGGATGCATTTTTAAGATTACCCTACTTAGACCAATCAGTTGGCTACTTGGGATGGAAGTGACCCATGACAGGGAAAGTCATACCCTCACCCTATCGCAGAAAACTTACATTGACTCTTTACTACAAAAGTTCAATATGGAGAAGTGCAAACCAGCATTTACACCCCTTGATCCATTCATACAGCTCAATATCCCACAACTCCTGAAGAAACAACTAAGATGAAGAAATTTCCCTATTGAGAACTCATTGGGGGACTCATCTGGCTCACAACTGGATCGCGATCAGACCTCTTATTTGCAGTCAGGAGCCTATCATGATTTCTTGACAACCCAGGAATGACACACTGGAAGGTAGGAAAATGAGTACTGTAGTATCTGAAGGGCTCTCGAGACTATGGGCTCACCTACAATGACCCAAACTCAACCTCTGGACTCCGGATTTATGCTGATGCCGATGGAATGTCACTTGATAATAGAAAAGCAGTGTTTGGATACACCTTCATCTTAAATGGTGCTGCCATCTCATGGTTATCAAAGCAGCAGGAAATTGTCTCTCTATCAACCACAGAAGCTGAGTACATTGCTCTCATCTACATAGCCAAGGAAGTAATCTGGTTCTGCAATTTCCTCTCCAAACTCATTAGCCCTATCGTATTCCCACTCAACATATACAATAACAATCAGTCTGCTATCTCTCTTGCACACACCGAACTAGGTCAGTTCTATGCCAGGACAAAACACATTGATATACACTACCACTTTATCTACAAGAAAATCAAGGATAGCATGATCGAAGTCACCTATTGTCCCACTAACAAAATGACTGCTGACATTTTAACAAAGCTACTATCCTCCTATAAGTTCAAACCTCTCATTCATGCACTGGGACTAATTTCGGCTTGAGAGAGTGTGTAGAATATTCTCAGATATTAGTAAGCAAGCTGAGTCATGTAGACAAACACAGCAATAGAGCTCTCTAGAAAGACCTATCGTTTTCTCTGTGTGCTATATAATTCCATCATTCTACGAGTTCACAGAATGTTCTAGTAGTATTCATCCTAGTATAAAAAGGGACATATCTACCATTAGAAAGAATAATACAATCTACCTTTATATCTCTATCCTCAGTTTCACCCCATAATCTCTACACTTCTGACAACCATAAATAGACCCTAGGACAATAAGATCCTGTGGAGATACAAGGACCTCAAGGTTTGGCATGACACTGATTTATTACCCATAGATACACATTAATCCTTGAACACAAACAAGAACAGCCCCTTATATGGTTAAGTTATTGCTATTCTTGTAGTGAACATTGGTAGAGATAACCTCAGCTCACACTCTAAGTCAGAGTTAACAAAGAGAACTTGTTAGAGTTCCCGTTAATTGGCTTAGCTACTTATACATAAATATGTGTTTACAAGTATTTGCCTAACTATTTTATCCCACGCATCTCTTTTAAGTCATGATGTCCCATGCGCATTTAATATTACATAATTATTAGAAAAGAAAAAGAAATAAAATAATCTGCCACCACAGATCGTTTAGCTCGTCTGCCGTTTTATAACACCACCCCCCTCTCAAGGGTCCTTGTCCTGAGGACTTCTTCATAGCTCATCATATGGGTCCCTTAGGTTACCCATGTCTTGGTTTTTGTCTTTTAACCCCTTCAAATACTTCCTATCCTCCTCTATTCTTTGTTGATCTTCCTCATCATCTTCTTTATTCCATTCTTCTATCATTTCTCCCTTGTATTTGTGTTCCTCTTCTTCCATTCTTTTCAAGAATGGATTTCTACTATATCTGGAGAATGGATTTTTTTTCCATCTCTTTCAGTTTTCCTCTATTTTCCTCCAGTATTCGTGATCATATTTCCTATTGCTCCATTCATAGAGCAATTTGGCCATATACCTCCCTGGCAGCTCTCTTCTAAACATTTTGTTATCTTCTTCTTCCTCTTGCCGCCTTACTTCTTCCTCTTCCTCCCTGCAATATTCTTTCTCAAATTCTTCTACTAATTCCATCGCATTCTTCAGATTCTCTCTACTTTCCCATGTGTCTTCTTCTGCTGTACATCCCTTCCATTGTACCAGATACTTGTCCCTTCCTCGTACTTTTCTCTTGTTCATGATCTTCTCAACCTCCCATTCCTCTTCCCCTTCGATTACCACCAGTTGTGGCATTTTCTTTTTTTGTCCTTCCACTTGCAACTTATACTTTTGTACCCTACTGACATTAACTACCAGATGTATTTTAATTGTGCTTGGCAACTCCAATTCTATTGTGTTACTGGAAATGATTGCCTTCACTTTATAAGGTCCCACAAAGCGTTCAGTGAATTTCTCCGTTCGTCTTCCAACCATCTGATACTTCGAGTCTTTAGTACTGAGTAGCACTAAGTCACCTATCCTATACTCCTCTACTTCTCCTCTCTCTCTGTCTGCATACCGCTTCATATCTTCTTGTGCTTTCTGCAACACTGCCTTAGCTTCCTCTTGCACCTTTCTCATTCTTTCTGCAAATTTCTCTGCTCCTTCGTACTTCTAGTGTGCACCTTGTTGTTGTAAGCAAATTCCGCCATTTCCAGCCATTCTGGCCACTGCTCTTGTTGGTGGTCTATAAACATATGGAGGTACTGTTCCAATTCTTGGTTTATCCTTTCCATTTGGCCATCTGTTTGTGGGTGGAATGCCGTAGATAATTTTGTCTCAATCTCCAGCATGCAATTTAACTCTCTCATAATACCTGCTGCAAATTGTGGTCCTCTGTCTGAAATAATACTATCTGGTAGTCCGTGCAACTTCCAAATGTTATCTCTAAACAATCGTACTAGTCCTTTTGCACTCGTTTTTTCTGTAGTAGGAATAAAGTGTGCCATTTTTGTAAACTTATCTACCACTACTAAGATTGAGTTGTAACCTTGTGCTAAAGGCAATTTCGTAATGAAGTCTGTACTAATATGAGTCCATGCCTTCTCTGGAATCAAATTTGGCATCAGTTTCCCTGCTAGTGATTATGTTTGATTCTTGTTTCTTTGGCAGGCATTGCACCCCTCCACATATCTTTTCACCTCTCTAGTGACCTCTAGCCACCAGAAATTTCTTGTTACCAATTCTGCCGTCTTCTACTGTCCTCTATGTCCTCCTACAGGTATATCATAGTGTAGTCTGATCACTTCTGCTCTCAACTTCTCATCTCTAGGGACATATACTTTTCTCTCTTTTAGCATTAGGCCATCTTCTTGACACCATTCTTCATCTCTTAACATCCTTACCCCTGCTCGCTTCATTTCCTCCACTGCTTTTACCACCTTATCATCCTTTGCTTCACATTTCCTTACTTTATCCAGCAAATCTACTCTTTCTATCACCACTTCTGCTACTTTAATTCTTTTTACTTCCAACTACTCTTTTTTCACCAACTGTAATGATAAAGTAGTTGAGACGACCGCCTTATCACACTCAACATTATGAGAGAACGAAGAGAACTCGATGGAGTCTTTTGGTGGATTGTGCTACCTATTTATACACAATTTCTATTTGTCTATATGTATGCTTAAGTAACTACCAAACCTTCCAGAAGATTCCATCATGTGATCTATCATGTGACTAGGTCATGTGATCTTATCTTATCTTATCTTATCTCTGCTTTTCTATAATTAGAATCCTTCATCTAGTCCGTCTGAGAATAACTCTTGTTCTTCCCATCCTTCTAGCCATACTATTTTTGGTTCAGGTGGGCAATTTATGACACCAATATCTGCTTTTTGTTATTCTTTTCCACTCCAACTGTTACAAACTTCATTTGGCCATAACTCCACGGATACTTGCACGATTCCCACGGTCTAAGATGCGTCGGAAAGCCCTTAAAAAGACCTTTCGAACGATGCCCAAAATGTGTCAAAGCAATCAGTACTCATCGAGATATCAGTTAATCAGTGCTAGACACTGATTGGTAGATATCTCGGGAACCACCAAACGCGGATGTTTGCTTCCACATGCACATGGAAGCTCTCTTCAATATGCTTCTGACAACCATAAATAGACCTTAGGGTGATAAGATCCTGTGAAGATACAAGGACCTCAAGGTTTGGCATGACACTGATCTATTACCCATAGATGCACATCAATCCTTGAACACAACAAGGACAGCCCCTTATATGGTTAAGTTATCGCTAT